>Ga0180431_10001669_pt1 | contig 30620 bp, 28 predicted proteins | sample SS_ome_11_FD_132459 | JGI IMG/M metagenome (GOLD analysis project Ga0180431, IMG submission 132459) | Hypersaline lake sediment archaeal communities from the Salton Sea, California, USA - SS_1_MS_1 metaG | ecosystem: Environmental > Aquatic > Non-marine Saline and Alkaline > Hypersaline >... | reverse complement strand
TCCTCGACGTCGACCAGCGGGTCGGCGATCTCGATCTTGCCGTTTCTGATGACCACGCACGGCTCGATGTATTCGTTGATGAGACCGTGCACCGAGAAGACGATCATGTAGTCGAGCGGTGGCTTCGGATGGACGGGGAGTCCGCCGACGCGCATGCGGATGCGCTTGGTGACGTCGAGCTCCTTCATTCCCGCCGTCGCGAGCAGGCTCACCATGCCCGGCGCGAGACCGCAGTCGGGGATGATCGTAATGCCCTTCGCCTTCGCCTCGTTGTGGAGCGCCAGTTCACCGTCGACGACCGTGTTGTTCCCGCCGAGATCGCAGAAGTGCGTACCAGCCTGAACGGCCATCCGCGCGAGCTCGAGGTTGAACCGGTAGCTCACCGCGCTCAGCACGCCATTGGCCATTTCCATTGCGCCGAGAACATCCTCCTCGTTCGTGACGTCGACCTCATGCGCGACCGCCTTGTCGGAACCCGCGAACTCAGCGGCCTCCTCGGCAACAGCCCGATCGACATCGGCCACGATGACCTTCTCGACATCGTTCTGGCGGACCATGTCGTAGACAGCCGCCCTCCCCATCATCCCGCCACCAAGAACCAGCATGCGCATTGCAGCCCCTCCTATTCGTCCGTGATCCGAACGTCGGCCGGAGGCTCGGTGAGGAGACTCACGACGACGACGGCGATGAGTGCCAGGAAGAACGCCGGGACCAGTTCGTAGACGATGTCCTTGAGCGCCGGAACGTTGTGCCAGACCACGGCCGTGACCGAACCGACGATCATGCCCGCCAGCACGCCCCACTTCGTCGTGCGCTTCCACCAGAGCGAGAGCACCATGCCCGGGCCGAACGCAGCGCCCAGGCCAGCCCACGCGTAGAGCACGAACCAGTACACCCGTTCCTCGGCGCGGAGCGCGAGGACGAAGGCGACGACGCCGATGATGACGGTCCCGATCCGGCTGATGGCCACGAGACGCCGCTGCGACGCCTTCCTGTTCATCAGTTGATGGTAGATGTCCTCGGAGAGCGCCGATGTCGCGACCAGGAGCTGCGAGTCGGCGGTCGACATCATCGCCGCGATGGCGGCCGAGATGATGATGCCCGCGAGCGCCGTGGGGAGCGCCCAGAGCGCGACCTCGGGCATGACGTGCTCGACGTCCGCGAGGATGCCCTGACCGAAGTGCGCTAGACCCGCGATACCGACGAGCACCGCGCCCCAGAACGCGATGATGACCCAGACCATCGCGATGACCGTGCTCTTCCGGAGCTCGCGCGGGTCACGGATGGACATGAATCGTGTGAGCAGGTGCGGCTGACCGACGTACCCGAGCCCGATACCGAGGCTCCCGATGATGAGCCCCATGATGAGCGGCCGCCCCGTCTGTCCTCCCGTCGCCAGCAGGAGGTTCGGATCGATCGCTGCGAGCCGCTCCGCGACGCCGCTGATTCCTCCCAGCTTGATGAAGCCTGCCACCGGCAGGATGATCATCGCACCGGCCATCAGAAGCCCCTGGATGAGGTCGGTCCACGCCACCGCGAAGAACCCGCCCATGATCGTGTAGAAGAGGATGATGACGGCGCCGATGATCATGCCGTGGATCGGGGCGATGCCGAACGTCGTGTGGAGGACCTTGCCCGCGGCGAGGAACTGGGCGGCGACATAGAACGTGAAGAAGAACACGATGACCGACATCGAGACGATTCTAAGCGTGTGACTCGTGTCGCCGAAACGCGCCTCGAAGTAGTCGGGGAGGGTCAGCGCGCCGAGCTTCTCGGTCTGGACTCTCAGGCGTCTGGCGACGAGCGTCCACGATACGAAGATGCCGGCAGCACACCCGATGGCCGACCAGATCGCCGAGAACCCGCTGGCGAGCGCGAGACCGGGCAGCCCTATCAGGAGCCATGCGCTCTCGCCGCTCGCGCGCTCGCTCAGCGCGACGACCCACGGCCCGAGCCTCCGGCCCGCCAGCAGGAAGTCGGCGAGGGTCTTCGTGAACCGGACGGTGACGAAACCGACGACGACAACAACGAGAAGATAGCCGATGAAGCCTGCGAGGACCGGGTCCATCACTCACTCCTTCCGCTGGTCCGGATGAAGAACACGATCGTCAAGGCAAGGAACAGAGCAGGAGGGAAGACAAACCAGAAGACGGTTGAGGACGGCATTCACCTCTCCTTTCGGCGGAGGACCTGTGCCGGTGCGCTGTTCGCGAGCGGGACGCCGGGGCCGTGCGAACTCGGCCCCACACCCTGCGGCTGCAGCGCAGCTACCTGATCACGACGAGCTTCTGGTGCGCCGTGCCCCCTCCGGCCTCGAGGCGGAAGAAGTAGATGCCGGAGGCGACCGGTCTGCCCGTCGCGTCGCGGAGATCCCAGTCGATGGCATGCTCGCCGCCGTCGTAGACATCGTCCGTGAGCACCGTGACCCGGCGTCCGGCGACATCGTAGACGGTCAGCTCGACATCCGCGCGGGATGGTAGCACAAAGGAGAGAGACGTGCCAGACCGGGCGGGACTCGGGTGACACGGCATCAGCGCGAGCGCGGTGATGTCTGTCTCCGGGACGTCGGTTGCCGGTCCGATCGTGACGTACTCGGTAGTGTGAGGAGAGAGCGGGAGGGCGACCGTGACGGTCGCGATGTCTCCGTCGATGAGCGTCTGCGTGATCTCGCCATTGTCGGTCGCGTAGGGCGCTGCGTACGCGGGAACGTGGAACTTCACGACCGCGTGTTCGAAACCCTCCGGGTAGTTGTTCTCCACGACCGCGTCGATCGTGGCCGACGTCACCTCATTGGCGGGGGCGTAGGTGACCCTGAGCTCTTCACCATAGTCACCTGCGTAGAGCGTCTCGACCGGCGTGACCGTGTTGCCCGAGACGCGGACCAGGCGGAAGGCGCGGTTCTCATCGCAGCAGCTGTCCGTGCCGAGGTCGTACGGGTGCTCGGTGATCGAACCCCAGTTGTTGTGGATGTGCCCCCAGACTGCGCAGTCGACACCGAGGTCTCCGAGATCGAGCTGCCACTGGAAGTCGAGATGATAGAAGAGGATCTGGGCCATGTCCGGAGAAGTCATCGCCAGGTCGTCGACGAGCCAAGCGAGCTGGAGGGCCGTGAAGCTGTCCGAACCGTAGATGTCGTATCGCCACGAGTCGTAGTTGTTGTACGCCTCCATCCCGACGAAGTGCGCGTCGGCGTAGTCGAACGTGTAGTTCTGCGTGTAGATGGCATCACCCGGCGGAGGGTCGTCCAGGTAGCGCCACCCGAAGATGCTCCACCAGTCGCGTCTGGCCGTTCCGTCCGGGGGCAGTGTGCTGCCCCATCCTCCGAGGTCGTGGTTTCCGCCGACGAGGAAGACCGGGACGTCGAGCTCGCGCATGATGCGGTGCGCCTTCGAGAAGACGTGCCAGTCGAGGTAGTCCTCAAGCTCGCCCTCATTGACGAGGTCGCCGGTGTGGAGGACGAACGCCGGATTGATGATGTTGGCGTCGTCGATGACGGTCCGGAAGTCGACCATCTCGCTCGTGTCACCCGCCGCGCCCTGCTGGTAGTGAAACCTGTGGGTCGGAAGGTGCGTGTCGGTGACGTGGATGAAGTAGAAATCGCTGTCGATCGAGCTCTGGACTGAGACGGCGTGCGCGACGGTGTCCGCGGGCACCCCGGCCGCCTCCACGACGAGGTCGAAGACGGCCTCCGGGGCGTCGAATGGGACGTACGCCGACATGAACCACCGCTCGTGGGGGTGGTCGTAGTTCGTGTTCCAGATGGTCGTTTCGTACGTGAGACCGCCGTGGCGAAGCTCGGCCGACCAACCCGTGGTCGAGAGCGGCGCGATCGCTTCGATCGAGAAGCTCTGACCCGGTTCCACGATGGCAGGCACCGACAGGATCGGGCGCATCACCGTTGTGAGCGTGTCACCGCGTCCCTCCGATGTGGCGAGAGGCATGAGTTCGAACTCGATCTCGTTCGTCATCCCGGCGATGACGAAGATGTTGGTATCGCCGGGGTAGTATCCGTCCGGCTCCGCCATCAGCCCGTAGTTCGACTGCGGCAGCGTCGCCCCGAACGCGCCGTCCGGGTCCGAGAGCGCCTCGGTGTAGGGTGATATCTCATTGACGCGACAGTCGATGGAGGCGCCGGCGATCCCGGCACCATCCATCTCATCGACGACCGTTCCATCGAGGAGGCCGGTCGGCATCCCGCGGACGACGTGGACCACGTCACTGACCGACGCCAGGTCCGGCTCGCCTGCAGCGAACGTGCGCACAATGGCGAGCGCTCCTCCGGCGGGGAGAGTTGCGGTGGTCACGACCGGCCGGGACCAGTCCGGGCCATGCGTGACGTTGAAGGCCCCTGAGAGCGTCGTGTACGCGTAGCAGGTCGCATCACCGCGGGAAGCGGTCCACTCCGTGATCGTGGAGATCCCGGTCACGTCCGTCCCGTATCCCGGGACGAAGTGCGCGCCGTCCGCCCAGTGGAGCATGTCACCGATGGCATAGCCGGCGACGGCGTCGCCGTTGTTCTGGAGTTCGGTCTTGATCGTCAGATAGCTGTTGCCGATCTCGAGCGTGTAGCGCGTGGTCACGATGATGTTCGAGTCGCTGGAGTCTGTTCCGGTCACGACGATGATGCCGGGCCCGGTCGAACCGTCGGCCACGACGGTGATGTTGTTGTAGAGAGGCTGTCTCGTGAGGTCACCGAGGACCGCGTGGTGGCCTCCCAGCTCGTCGATGCGCCCCGGGAGCGCCGCGGCGTCGAGGACATTCCCGCCGGTCTCGGCGGGAATGTGGATGTGGGAAGGGGAGGAGATGATGAACGCGGCGAAGTCGTTTGCCAGCAGATAGTCTCCGAGCGCACCGTCGGCCTCCGGGCCATCGAGAAGCTCGGACGGGTCCGTGACCTGACGGGCGACGACAGCGGCTCCCGCGAGCGCGGTGAGCAGTGTCGCCGAGAGAACGGTGACGAGGATGAGGGCGGTTGTGCGTGCTGCGACCCTGTGAGATCGGCTCATGACGTCATATCCTGTGTTGGATGTCCGAGCGCTCGGGGTCGCGCTACTGTCGAAAGGGGTTCGTGACACACGTAGCTCCTATTATACCCCGGTTGCGGTGTGCATCAAAGCGGTGTAGACTGACGCCGAATCATCAGAGAAGGCAGTGTCCACGGGGTTCTGGTTGTGAGAGCGCCGCGCGGCTGCGCCGGGCACTGCGCACTTCATTCGGAAGGGAGTCGAACACCATGGACGAGAACACCACACGGGCCCAGCAGCCGGTCGAGGTAGCGAACAACGGGGTCTCGAAGGACGCCAGAACGTGGGGAATGGCCTGTCACCTGATGGCTCTGGCGGGCTTCGTCCTGCCGATAGTGGGCATCGTCGTCGGTCCTCTGGTCGTCTGGATGCTGAAGCGCGACGAGGATCCGTTTATCGACGATCAGGGGAAGGAGGCAGTGAACTTCCAGATCACGATGCTCATTGCGTTCGTCGTCTGCTTCTTCCTGATGTTCGTGGTGATCGGCGCATTCCTGATGCCCCTCGTCGGACTGGCAGATCTCATCTTCACCATCATCGGCGCGATGAAGGCGAACGAGGGTGTGAAGTACCGCTACCCGTTCGCGATCCGGTTCCTGAAGTAGCGGATCGTTCCTTGCCGTTCGCGATCGAACTGACCCGGCTCCAACCGAGCCAGCTCTACATCAGCCGCGAGAAGCTGGCCGTGGTCATCGGCGCTGCGTCCAGTGGCGAGCCACCCGATCCGGTTCCCGTCAAGGAACTGGACGGCAGGCTCATCCTGACCGACGGGCACACCCGCGCAGTTGCGGCACACCTTGCAGGCCGCGTGCGTGTCGAGGCCGAGTGGGATCAGGATGAGCTGGATTGGGACGCGTACCGTGAGTGCGTGCGCTGGTGTCTTGAGGAAGGCGTCACAGGAGTTGCCGCATTGGCGCTGCGCACAGTATCCCAGGAGGAGTACGAGACCGTCTGGATCGCGCGCTGTCACGCGATGCAGGCTGAACTCGACAGGAAGCGAAGAGAGCGGCCGTAAGAGCGACCGGCTGTCAGGGGTGCGGTAGCTGCCCGAGAGGCAACAGCGGCCGGAACCAGGCGGGTCCATCAGACCCGTCCAAGCGGGAGGGATGAGAATGAGTCGTCGGACCATCACGCTGGTGCTTCTGATCATCGGTGCCGCGTTCGTGCTGTCCGGCTGTGCCGCGGGAACCGCTCGGTTCTCGGTCGATGAGCCGGCCGGGTTCTGGGCCGGGCTCTGGCACGGCCTGATCATCATCATCACGTTCATCTGGGGGCTCTTCAGCGACACGGTTCGGATGTACGAGCCACGGAATATCGGCAACCTCTACGACCTCGGCTTCGTTCTGGGCGCCATGATCAGTCTCGGTGGGATGTGCGGGAGTCGCCGCAGGAAGAAGTCCCCGTGCGTCACGATCTCAAGCGACATCGATGACACCGACTGGGGCGAGGTTGAGACCAGGGTCAAGCGCGGTATACGCAGCTGGCTCGACGAGACCGAGGGGACTGAAGGCGACTGGGGCAAGGTCGCGGCCGATGTCGAAGAGCGAATCAAGCGTGAGCTCAGGGAGTGGAGCAAGAAGTAGTGGATGAACTCGAGCACGACTTCGGCGACCATGTGATTCCTTTCTACGGCGGCGACGACCGGCGGATGTTCGCCATCGAACGCCGCACGATGGACCGCGACGGGCGCGTCGTCGAGTTTCTCGACGGCGCGCTGCCGCGTGGGCGCCTGCTGGATGTCGGAGCGGGCGACGGGCACACGGCCGAGCTGCTCACGCGCGGCGGACGCACCGTCGTCGCGATGGAGCCCGACGGCCGGATGATCGACCACGCGAAGGACCTCACGTGGGCGCGCGGGGTTGCGCAGGAGATCCCGTTCCACGACGACGCCTTCGCCGGAGCGTACGCGACGTGGGCGTTCTTTCTCAGCGGGACGTCCGACGAGGACATCGCCGCGGGGATTCGCGAGCTCGAGCGCGTGGTCTCACCGGGCGGCCCGCTCATCGTCATCGACAACGCAGGAGACGACGAGTTCACGGCGCTCGCCGACCACCCGATCGCGGGTGACGGCGCGCGGTGGGAACGGCTCGGGTTCGAGAGCCACATCATCGAGACATCGTTCCGATTCGATACGCTCGAGGAGGCCCGGGCGCTGATCGGTTTCTACTTCGGCGAGACGGCGGCCGCCGGACTCGACTCGCTCGAGATCGGGTTCAGCGTGGTCGCATACGAGGGCCGGTCGGGTGCCTTGAGGACGGAGAGCTGATGCACACACAGACGAGGGCCACGCTCCTCGGCATCACGGCCGTGCTGCTCTGGTCCACCGTCGCGTCCGCCTTCAAGCTCTCGCTCAGCGTCATGGACGTACCGCAGCTTCTCTTCTACGCGGGGCTCGCGGCCTTCGTCGTTCTCGGGGCGACGCTCGCGTTCACCAGGAGGTTCGCGCTCGTACTTGCCGCGACTCGGCGTGACTGGTGCGCTTCGCTCGGTCTCGGCTTGATGAACCCGCTGGCCTACTATGTCATCCTCTTCCATGCGTACGACCTTCTCCCGGCGCAGGTGGCTCAACCTCTCAACTACACGTGGGCCATCGTGCTCGCGCTCCTGTCCATCCCGCTTCTCAAGCAGCGCCTGGCGCTCACGGACATCATCGGCGCGGCGGTGAGTTACTTCGGCGTCGTCGTGATCGCGACGCGCGGGAGCTTCTCCGCGCTCGGCGTCGACAGCCCCCTCGGTGTCGGCCTGGCGCTGGCAAGCACGGTCGTCTGGGCGCTCTACTGGATCGGCAACACGCGGGACCGACGCGACCCGGTCGTCACGCTCTTCATGAATGTCACGCTCTCACTGCCGTTTCTTCTGGTCTACTGTGTCGTGTTCTCGTCGCTCAGACTCGCGGGTCTGCATGCGCTCGGCGGCGCGATCTACGTGGGTGCCGTCGAGATGGGTCTCACTGCGATGCTCTGGCTCAGGGCGCTGAGGCTCTCCGATAACGCATCGCGGATCGGCAATCTCGTGTTCCTCTCGCCGTTCCTCTCGCTGCTTATCATCCGGGCGCTTGTCGGTGAGGAGATCCTCCCGGCGACCGTTGTCGGTCTTGTGTTTGTTGTCGCCGGACTCATCGTCCAGCAGCTGGGCGCCCGCCGCACGCGTGCCCCGGAAGGAGCCGCCGCATGACGCCGTCCAGCCACGCATCCGATGCTCCGGTTCTCCGCGCCCATGTGCTCCACGAGCCCGACCCGGAGGCCCGCGCGCTGCTCGAGTCGCTCGTGGACCGGAACGTCGCGTTGAGCTACGGTGATGAACTGCCGCCCGAGGGTCCGCAGCTCCTTGTCGCCGGTCGGCCCGACGAGCGGCACCTTGAGGCTGCACAGGGGCTCCGCACGCTCCTCATCCCGTGGGCCGGCCTCCCGGTCACGACGGCCGAGCTGATGAAGCGGTACCCGGACATTGCCGTCCACAACATCCATCACAACGCCGGCGCCGCGGCGGAACTCGCCTTCGCGCTGGCGCTCGCGGCCGCAAAGGTGCTCATCCCGGGGGACCGGGCGCTCCGGACCGGCGACTGGACACCCCGCTACACCGCCGGCGGCATCGTCCGGCTCGACGGCGGCCGCGCGCTGATCCTCGGGTACGGGGCGATCGGACGGCGAATCGAGACGTACTGCCGGGCGTTCGGGATGGAGGTGACCGGCGTGCGCAGCGATACCGCGCCCGACGCCGTCGACGGGATGCTGGCAGAGAGCGACGTCGTGTTCGTTGCCCTGCCTCTGACTCCCGCGACCGAGGGATTCCTGAACGCGCGTCGGCTGTCGTTGCTCCCGAGGGGAGCCATTCTCGTCAACGTCGGCCGCGGAGCCGTCATTGACGAGGAGGCCCTCTATCTGGCGCTTTCCGATGGAACGCTGGGTGCCGCGGGGCTCGATGTGTGGTACAACTATCCCATGGATGAGGCATCCCGCTCGTCGACGCCGCCGTCCCGTTTCGATTTCGGCGCGCTCGACAATGTCGTTCTGTCGCCGCATCGCGGGGGGGCGCCGGGGACCGACCGCACGGAGCGTGAGCGGATGGAGGCGGTCGCCGCTTCCATCAACGCCGCGGCGCGTGGGGAGTCCGTTCCGCATCGCGTCGACCTCGACGCAGGATACTGACCGGCAGGCGCGGTCCACCACGGACCCTTGGGAGGCCTTGATGGCGGTTCGCAAGATCATCCACATCGATGAGGAGAAGTGCGACGGGTGCGGACTCTGCGCCGACGCCTGTCACGAAGGTGCTATTCAGATCGTAGATGGCAAGGCGAAGCTCGTCAGTGAGAGCTATTGCGATGGGCTCGGTGACTGTCTCGGCGAGTGTCCGCAGGGCGCCATCACGATCGAGGAGCGCGAGGCGGCCGATTTCGACGAGGAGGCGGTCAAGCGCCACATGGCCGCAAGAGATACAGGCTCTCCCATCCACGCGTGCCCTGGTTCCGCGGCGCGGAGCCTCCGTCCAACATCGGGCGGCGCACCGTCGGGCGCGGCGGGTGACGCGGACGCGCCGTCGCGACTCGGGCACTGGCCCGTCCAGCTGATGCTGGTCCCGCCGGGCGCGCCGTTCCTGAAGGAGTCCGACCTGGTGGTCGCCGCGGACTGCGTTCCGTTCGCGATGGCGGGTTTCCACGAGCGCTATCTCGGGGACCGCGCGCTCGTCGTCGGGTGTCCGAAGCTCGACGATCTCGGCCACTACTACGAGAAGCTCAAGGACATGTTCCGGCAGGCGACCCCGCGTTCGATCACGGTCGTGCGCATGGAGGTCCCCTGCTGCGGCGGCATCACGAAGGCGGTCGCGCAGGCGCGTGAGGAGACCGTGCCGGGCACGCCGCTCGAGGTGCACACGATCGGTATCCGTGGAGAGATCAAGAACGTGACGAAGCTCTAGGGTGTGACCAAGCTCCGGACGGCCCAGTCTGACGCGCGGCGCCGGCTCGCACCGGCCGCCCAGCGAGACAAGGAAGGAAGAACGATGGCGAACTGCATACATGCGAAGCGCATCTACACCGGCAGGAAGATCGTGGAGAACGCCTACGTCGTCTTCGATGGGTCGAAGCTCCAGGGCGTATCCAAGAAGAAGACGGGAAAGGTCGTCGGGCGGTACGACACGATCACGCCGGCCTTCATCGATCCGCACAGCCACATAGGCATGCTGCGTCAGGGCGAGCCTGGAGCCGAGGCTGAGGCCAACGAGCATCTCGATTCCATGATGACGCTGCCCGACGCGCTCGATTCCGTCCAGATGGACGATGCGGCGTTCATGGACGCCGTCGAGCAGGGCGTGCTCTACTCATGCGTGCTCCCCGGGAGCGGCAACATCGTCGCCGGACGGTCGGCTGTCATCCGAAACTACGCGACCGACACGAATGACGCGCTCATCGCGCGCGCCGGCATCAAGGCCGCGTTCGGGTACAACCCGATGTCGACCGTCGCCTGGAAGGGGAAGCGCCCGAACACGCGCATGGGCGCTCTCGCCATCCTCCGCGGCCAGCTCGACGCCGTGAAGCAGAAGATCGAAAAGCAGAGGAAGCAGCGAGGAAAGGGCGTCAAGAAGCCCAAGGACGAGATCGTGCTGACGTCGGAGGAGGCCGTCCTCCGAGACCTCCTGCTCGGCAAGGAGCGGCTCCGGGTCCATGTTCACAAGATCGACGACATCGCAGCCCTCCTCCGCATCGTCGACGAGTACAAGCTTCAGGTCACGGTCGAGCACACGGGCGACGTGCACCAGCGGGCGGTCTTCGACGAGCTTCGGAAACGGAAGATTCCCGTCGTGTACGGACCGATCGACTGCTTCGCCTACAAAGTCGAACTCAAGCACGAGTCGTGGAAGCACGTCCGCCACCTCATCGGCTCCGGCGCCGAGTGCACCTTCATGACCGATCACCCGGTGACTCCGGCACGGACGTTGTTCCTCCAGACGCGCTGGTTCGTGCGCTGCGGATACGACCGCCAGCAGGCGGTCGAACTCGTGACGAGAAAGAGCGCGGAGATCCTCGGGATCGACGACAGACTCGGCACGCTGGGTCGCGGCAAGTGGGCGTCGTTCACCTGTTGGAACGGTGACCCCTTCGACATCACATGTTATCCTGTTGCCGTCTATGCTGAGGGGAGTCTCGTCTTCCAGGACGAGTAGGCATCTTCACGTGTCGGTGGCGTGTCACCCGACACTGCTGGATGGGAAGAACACAATCCGGGAGCGACATATGTCACAGAGTCTGAACGCTGCGCTACAGCACGCACGTGAGAACCGGGACGAGGTTCTCATCGAGCTTCGCGACCTTCTGACCATCCCGTCGATATCCGACAATCCCGAACACGACGGTGACGTGCGGCGCGCGGCCGACTGGCTTCTTGCGCGGCTCAACAGGCTCGGCCCAGACCGCGCGCAGATCCTCGAGACGGCCGGCCATCCGGTCGTGTTCGCGGAACTGCTCGCCGCGAATCCGTCGGCCCCGACCGTTCTGCTGTACGGTCACTACGACGTGCAGGCGGTCGAGCCGCTCGACGCCTGGGAGACAGACCCGTTCAGCCCGGCGATCCACGGCTACAATCTCTACGCACGCGGCGCATCGGACGACAAGGGTCAGATCATGGCGATGATCGCGGCCGTCGAGGCCGCCAAGGCGGTCGGCCCGCTTCCCGTCAGCATCAAGTTCATGCTCGAGGGGGAGGAGGAGGTCGGCTCACCGTCGCTCGGCGGGTGCCTGAAGGCGCACCGCGGCGAATTCGCGTGCAACCTGGTTCTCAACACCGATGCGGGCATGCTGGGCGAGAACACTCCGACACTGGTCTATGGTCTCCGTGGGATGAGTCGGTTCGTGCTCCGTGTGACCGGTCCCACGAACGACCTGCACTCGGGTGGATATGGCGGGGTCGTCCACAATCCGATTCACGCACTCTGCGAGTTCATCGCCGGGATGCATGACGAGCAGGCGCGCGTTGCGTTCCCGGGATTCTACGACAGCGTCCGCGAGCTTCCCGAGGAGGAGCGCGAGTCCTTCAAGAAGCTCCCGCTCAACGACGAGGCGTTCCTCAAGGAATCGGGCTCGCCAGCGCTCTGGGGAGAGCCGGGATTCACACCGCTCGAGCGACAGGGCGCCCGGCCCGCGCTCGATGTTATCCAGATCACGGCGGGGAGTCCCAAAGCGGCGATTCCGGTCTTCGCCGAGGCGCTCTGCACGATCCGTCTTGCGCCGTATCAGGACCCGGCGAAGGTGCGTGAGCAGCTTGAGGCTCACCTCGCGGCGGTCGCTCCGCCGACCATTCGGTGGGAGATCCTCGATTACAGCGGTTTCCCCGCGACGCTCACGGAGCTCGACGAGCCGGGCGTACAGGAGCTCATGGACGCGTACCGCACCGTGTGGGGCGTCGAGCCTGCGTACTACCCGAGCGGCGGCAGCATCGGCGCCGTCGGGCAGATTCATGATATCCTCGGCGCGCACTCGCTCCTGACCGGGTTCTCGCTGCCGGGCGACCACATCCATGGTCCGAACGAGAAGCTCCATCTCCCGACATGGGAGAAGGGCATCTCGGCGCTCGTCCACTTCCTGTACAATCTCGCGAAATAGCGAGGCGAGAGACAACGGGGGACATCCATGCTCCAGCGACTCGCGCGGCTCCTGGCCGCTGCCGTGCTCGTGACCGTCCTCGCGCTGTCATCCGGCTGCGCCGTGATGAGCACCTCGGTGATGGAGACCGCCGAGGTCATCGAGCCCGGCCACGCGAAGTTCGGCGCCGACTACAATATGGGTCTGGAGATGACGTCGCTCATCTTCCTCGAGGGTGACGACAGCGGAACCTTCATCGCCACCGAGATGGCCGGCGGCGAGGCGTGGGGATTCAAGCTCGGCTTCGGGCTCACACGGAACACCGAGCTCAACGCGAAGCTCTGGGCCTCGGTCGGCGGGATGGGCGGACGGCTCTCTGTGAAGCGGGCGCTCGACGTGCCCGATCCGCACCTGACCATGGCCATCGCACCCGGGCTCACGTTCGTGACGACCGAGTCGGACGATGACGACGGAGGCACGCTCGATGAGTACTTCGCAGAGGTCCGTTCGTTCGGCGGTGAGATCCCGTTCATCGTGACCTACCGCTTCAACGACGTCGTCGCGGTCACCGCTATCGCCCGGTACAGCCTCGACTCGATCGAGATCGCGTTCGTTGAGGGACCGCTCGAAGAGCTCAACGACTCGTGGCTGCTCCATCGGTTCGGATTCATCAACGGCTGGTCGTTCGACCTCGGGCCGTTCTATCTCCGACCCGAGGTCGGAATGGAGATGGCGACCCAGATCAACGGCAACTTCGGATACGTCCCGATCCTCGGTCTCGGAGCGGGATTCGAGTTCTAGCAGCCGGAGAGCACGGCCCCGCGAGGTGTCGCGGAGCGGGGCTCATCGCACCATCGCAGCACACTCCCCGAAGCCCAGGAGAACCGCATGCCGAAGCGGCCTGCTTCTCGGTCAGCGCGCGAATCCGTCCGAACTCGGACAGGCGTGCACGCGCGCGTCCATGCGCTCGCGAGAATGATTCCCGCGGGCAGGGTTGCCACATATGGACAGCTCGCGGCGGTCGCCGGCGGGTGCACACCGCGGATGGCCGGGTACGCCATGGCGTCGGTTCGCCCAGAGGACAACGTCCCGTGGCATAGGGTCATCAACGGACAGGGGAGGATCAGCGCGCGCCCCGGTGCGGAGGTGCAGCGGACGATGCTCGAGGCGGAAGGCGTCATGTTCAGCCCCGCGGGCGTGATCGATCTCAAGCGGTTCGGATGGACGGGTCCGGGGGTTACGCGAATCAAGGACACGAACGCGTCGGAGGGCACGGCGGGCGCCGGGCACAGAGGAGGCAGCATGTCGGTGACGGGGTTCAACGGTTTCTCAAAGGGAACGACCGAGTTCTACCGCGAACTCGTCAAGCACAACGACAAGCGCTGGTTCGATAGTCACAAGGCCGATTACCAGGAGTTCGTCATCGAGCCGGCCCGAGCGTTCGTCGTCGAGATGGGCGCGCGGCTGCAGAAGATCGCGCCCGAGGTCGTCCCCGACACGCGGACCAACGGTGCGGGCTCCATCTTCCGCATCTACCGCGACACGCGCTTCAGCAAGGACAAGGCGCCGTACAAGACCCATCTTGGCATCTTTCTCTGGGATGGACGCGCGAAGAAGCTGGAGAGCCGCGGGTTCTACTTCCAGGTCGAGCCGCCGAACATGATGCTGGCCGTCGGGATGTACCGGTTCACGCCGGAGCAGCTTGCCGTCTACCGCGACGCGGTGGCCGACCCGAAGAGCGGGCCGGCGCTCAAGCGCGCCATTGCGAAGGTGGCCGGCAGTCCCGGTTGCGCCATCGGCGAGCCGCACTACAAGCGGGTGCCGCGCGGGTTCGAAGCGGACCACCCGAGGGTCGAACTCCTCAAGCACAACGGGATGTACGCGTTCACCGAGGCGCGGATCCCGAAGGAGTTCATGCGCCCGTCGCTCGTCGACTACTGCTTCGACCGATGGAAGCCGATGATGCCGCTCCACCGCTGGCTGGACCGCATTTCCGGGTAGCTAGGCGGTTCTTGCGGGTAACCGTGCCTCGACGGAGGCCGTCGCTCTCCTTGAGAGGCCCGATACGCTCCCCAGGGCGCATCCTCACCGGTTGTCACCCTCAGCCTGTCGTAGTAGCATAGTAGAAGATCGTGTGCCGCCTCGACGCCGACGCGGGTCGAGGCCCGTTCTATCCCCTGACATCCCCTTGAAACCGCCCGGTCCGAGAGGCCCGGTACGACCACTGCGAGAGGACCTGCAATGACCGATAGAAAGACCGCGGAGAACCCGCTCCTGAGGGTCGGCGGGACGAAGATCCCGTTCGACGAGATCCAGGCGGAGCACGTCGTGCCCGCCATGAACACGGTGATCGAGACGATGGACAAGGCGATCGAGAACCTCGAGCGCTCTCTTGAGCCGACGTGGAAAGGGCTCATGGAGCCGCTCTCCGAGCTTGAGATCCCGATGGAGTACTCGTGGGGTCCGGTGAAGCACCTGATGAGCGTGAAGAACTCGGACGAGCTCCGCGCGGCACATGACGAGGCGCAGCCGAAGGTCGTCAGCGTCCGACTCAAGCTCAAGCAGAGCCGGCCGATCTACGACGGACTCAAGGCGCTCCGCGAGGGACCCGAGTGGGACGCGCTCGACGAGGCGCAGCAGCGGGCCGTCGAGATCCGGCTGCGCGACGCCGAGCACGCGGGTGTCGGGCTGGATGGTGATGCCCGCGAGCACTTCCAGAAGATCGAGGAGGAACTCTCGAAGCTCGCGACCGACTTCCAGAACCACGTGCTCGATTCCACGAAGGCGTTCGAGCTTATCATCACCGATGCCGCCGACGCGGAGGGCTGGCCGGACTCGCTGCGGCAGCTCGCGGCGCAGTCGTACGCGCAGTCGAAGGACGAAGCCGGCGACCCGGACCCGGCGAACGGTCCCTGGCGTATCACGCTCGACTACCCGAGTTTCGGTCCGTTCCTCCAGCACAGCCGAAACCGCGCGCAGCGCGAGGCCGTGTACCGGGCATACGTTACCAGGGCGTCGTCGGGCGAGTGGGACAACACCGGTATCATCGACCGCGAGCTGATGCTCCGCAGGGAGAAGGCAGGCCTTCTCGGGTTCGACACCTTCGCGGACCTGAGTCTCTCCGAGAAGATGGCTCCCGATATCGCGGCCGTCCGCCGGATGTTCGATGAGCTCACCTCCGCCTCGAAGTCTCACGCCGATGCCGACCTCGACGAGATCCGGAAACTCGCGGCGGCGAACGGGTTCGACGGCGAGATCACGCACTGGGACACCGCATTCTGGTCCGAGCGGCTGCGTGAGCAGAAGTTCGACTACACCGATGACCAGCTGAGGCCGTACTTCCCCATGCCCAGAGTCCTTGACGGTCTCTTCTCGCTCTCCGAACGTCTCTTCGGGATCAAGATCGAGGCCGCCGACGGTCAGGCTCCGGTCTGGAACGAGGACGTGCACTCGTTTCTCGTGCGCGACGACAGCGGCGAGCCGATCGCGACCTTCCATCTCGACGCCTACTCGCGGCCGCACGAGAAGCGGGGCGGCGCATGGATGAACGACCTTCTCTCTCGACGCTGGATGAACGGCGAGCTCCGGCTCCCGGTCGTGCTTCTGACCTGCAACGGAACACCGCCGGTGGGGGACAAGCCCTCCCTGATGAGTTTCCGCGAGGTCGAGACGCTCTTCCACGAGTTCGGACACGGGCTTCAGTCAATGCTGACGAAGGTCGACCACGCCGACGTCGCCGGGCTCGAGGGAGTGGAGTGGGACTCGGTCGAGCTGGCAAGTCAGTTCATGGAGAACTGGTGCTACAACCGCCCGACGCTGCTCGGGATGACGGCACACTACGAGACGGGTGAGCCGCTTCCGGATGAGCTCTTCGAGAAGATCGTGGCCGCGCGGACGTTCCGCGCCGGCTCGATGATGATGCGCCAGCTCGAGTTCGGAGTGACCGACATGCGGCTTCATCACGAGCACGACCCCGAGGGCGATGCCACGCCGTTCGATGTTCACCGTGAGGTCATCAAACAGACCAGATCGCTCCCGCCGTTCGATGATGATCGGATGCTGTGCGGGTTCATGCATATCTTCACGCCGGCGTATGCCGCCGGGTACTACAGCTACAAGTGGGCTGAGGTGCTCTCCGCCGACGCGTTCGCTGCGTTCGAGGAGGCCGGGCTGGACAATGAGGACCAGGTCCAGGCACTCGGCAGGAAGTTCCGGGATGCGATCCTGTCTGTCGGCGGCGGTCGTCATCCCATGGATGCCTACCGCGACTTCCGCGGGCGCGAGCCGAGTACGGCCGCGCTGCTCCGTCACAACGGACTGAGCTGACGACCGGCTGCGCCGGTCGTGGAGAAGAGAGATGACGAGAGACTGGGACGCCTTCGGACGCGAGATCCTCGATTACATGAACGGCCAGGATGCGGTCGAGATCGTGGAACGCGACGATGGATTCATCGACGTATCCGGCGGTCCGAAGACGTACTTCGCGGAGTATCGCAACTGGCTCGATTGTGAGCGCGAGGCCATCCTCGCAGCCAGAGGCCGTGTGCTCGACATCGGTTGCGGTGCGGGTCGGGTCTCGCTGTATCTCCAGAGGAAGGGGCACGACGTCCTCGCGATCGATGTCTCGCCGCTCGCGGTGAAGGTCGCGAAGGCCCGAGGCGTGGAGCGGGCGCGAGTACTCGCAGCGACCGCGGCATCAAAGAAACTCGGGGTGTTCGATACGATCGTCATGTTCGGGAACAATTTCGGTCTATTCGAGAACCCCGTCCGAGCGAGGTGGATGCTCAAGCGTTTCCACGCGATGACGAGTCCCGACGCGAGGCTGATCGTACAGAGTCTCGATCCGTATGACACGAAGGCTGAGTACCATCGTACATACCACGGCCGCAACCGCGCGCTCGGGCGCATGGGTGGGCAGGTCCGCATCCGCGTTCGGTACAAGACCTACGCGACCCCGTGGTTCGACTACCTCCTGGTCTCCCGCGATGAGATGCGGGGTCTCATGGAGGACACGGGCTGGCGGGTCGCGCGCTTCACCGACAGCGGAGCGATCTACTGTGCCGTCATCGAGAAGTGTCGCACAGCGAACGACTGACGAGGAGGAGAGGCGTGAACCACAATGACAGCAGCTCCATCAGACCGCACAGACTGTCGACTCTCGGTGCGATTGCCGTGCTCTGCGTTGCTTTCGTTGCCGTGACGTGGAGCGCAACAGCGCTCGCGGATGAGCCGCCCATTCTGCTCGGGACGCTCGCCACGACAGAGGCCGTCCTCGAGGAGTACGGTCTGTGGGACATCGTGCCGACCCCGCAGCTGCCGCAGTCCGGGATCGACCCGTATGGACATGGCGTATTCGAGACTCCGGCACTTCTGGATGCATGGCTCAGTTCGTACATTCCGCCCGACTACGACGGGTATCTCATCATCGACTGGAGGGAGGGCGTGACCGAGCCGCTCTTCATCGGGCGCGATGATCCGCGTTTCGACACGGTCATCGCGGAGATGGTCTCCGTCGTTGATGAGATCAAGCGGCAGAGACCGGCGGCGCAAGTCGGTTTCGTTGGCATCCCCGTGTTTGAGATGTGGAGTCACGGCGATGCGTGGCGCTCCGCGCTCGACGCTGCGAAGCCGCTCCACGATGCCGTCGATGCCTTCTTCCCGGATGTTCGCGATGTCTACGGGGTCGAGCCGGAGCGCGACATGGAGCGGCTCAGTGTCTACGTGGCGACGACGCTCGAGATCGCCGGTGACCGTCCGGTATTCCTCTACACATCACACCGATATGAAAACGTGACCGAGCGTTGGGGGTACGACCTGATCCCTCGCGAGGAGTACGTTGCGCACATCGCCGGGCTGATGGCGGTCGAGTACGACGGCACCCGCCCGGCCGGCGCGGTTGCGAGCGGGAACGAGCGGCTCACGTTCATCTCGGGTTCGTCCGAACGCGTCAAGGGCGGGTTTGTGCGCACCGATCCGGAGTGGCAGCGTGTCCGCGACGCCTTCGCCGCCGAGTCCATCGCAGGGGAGACGGTGGACGACTATCTGACGCGGCTCCATCCGTACGTGTTCTGTCTCCTCGCCGAGGCCGTCCGCGGCGAGCCGTGTACGCTCGAGCCGCCGCGGTCCGAGTAGGGGTTCCTCGATCGGGAAGCTGATGCCCAGAGTCCTCCATGTTCTCTCTCAGCGCCCCGGACGTACCGGGAGCGGGACGATGCTCGAGGCGCTCGTGCGCCGCGCCGCTCGTGCGGGCTGGAAGCAGGAGGCCGTCATCGGCGCTCCCGAAGGAAGCGGCGACGCAGATGGTCTCGAAGCGCTGGGAGTGACAGTCCACCCGGTACTGTTCGACTGCGGCGCACCCGGGCTCCCCTTCGCGGTCCCGGGGATGAGCGACGTGATGCCCTACCCGAGCTCGTGCTTCTCCGGACTCGAGTCCCGACAGCTTGACGAGTATCGGGACGTCTGGACGCGACACCTCGCCCGTGTTGTCGCGGATTTCTCACCCGATCTCATTCACTCAAACCACGTATGGCTCGTCAGCTCGCTCATCAAGGACGCCGCTCCCGGCGTGCCGGTCGTGACACAGTGTCACGCGACCGGCCTCAGGCAGATGGAGCTCTGTCCTCATCTGAAGGATGGCGTGGTGGCCGGCGTGAGGCGCAACGAGCGGTTCGTCGCGCTTCATGCGGGACACGCCGATGAGCTCGTGCGCATCCTCGACATCCCGCCCGAGCGCGTCCACGTCGTGGGCGTGGGCTACCGCGACGATATCTTCTCCGTGGAAGGACGGCGGCCGGGGCCTGGGGCGCCGGGAAGGCACGTTCTGTATGCGGGTAAGTTCAGCAGCGCCAAGGGTGTGCCGCAGCTCCTCGACGCGTTCAGCGGACTGACGAAACGTCGTGGTGACGTGACGCTCCATATCGCGGGGACCGGCGCCGGTGACGAGGCCGACGCGCTCCGGGCTCGGATGGAGCTGATGATACCAGACGTCGTGCTCCACGGTGAGGTCGGCCAGGCGGAACTCGCGTCGCTGATGCGTTCATCGGACGTATTCGTGCTGCCGTCACTCTATGAGGGGATCCCGTTGGTGCTCGTCGAGGCGCTGGCATGCGGATGCCGCATAGCGGTCACCGCGCTCCCGGGTGTGACGGGCGGCATCGGTCCGCTCGTGGGCGAGGCTCTGTCCGCGATCCCGATGCCCGCGCTGGAAAGCGTTGACCGGCTTGCCTCCGGCGCCGAGGCCGGCTTCGTGGCCGGCATCATCGATGCGCTCGAGCAGTCGCTTGACCGCGGAGCTCTGTGCGATGCGCGGGGCGAGCTTCCGGCGCCGGTGGCTGACGCGCTCGAGCCGTACCGGTGGACGTCGCTCTTCGGCCGCATCGCCGCGGTCTGGGACGAAGCGAGGGGAGGAGCGTGAAGGCGTACGACCGCCTCGCGAGGTTCTACGAACCGGAATGGAGCAGCTTCTCGGAGCGCTTCGCGCCGATGATCGACACGCTTGTCGCGAGGCACGCCCGTGAGAGCGCGTGTGTGCTCGACATCGCGTGCGGAATGGGAACGCTGGCGCTTGCGCTCGCCAGGCGCGGGCACACCGTGCACGGCATCGACCACTCCGAGACGATGGTCGAGCGGGCCCGTGCGTGTGCCGCCGGCGTGTCCGGCGTCTCGTTCTCTGTGGGTGACATGCGCGGCCCGCTGCCGGCCGGCATTCCGGTCAGGGCGAACGAATCCTCTGTCCGGCCCGACCGTCGCTTCGACGCCGTGACCTGTACGTTCGATTCGATCAACTACCTGACAAGTCCTGACGATGTTCTGACGATGATGAGGGCGGTCGGAGACGTTCTTCCCTCGGGCGGGCTGTTCGTGTTCGACAGCAACACCGTGCGGATGTATCGTACGCACGAGGACGGCATCTACGAGCATGAGCTCGATGGCGAGGTGTTCTACCAGGAGACCTACTACGACCGGCAGGTGGGACAGGCAACGACAGTGTTCCGTTTTGACGATGGAGCGCTCGAGGTGCACCGCCAGCGTCCGTACGACCTCGCGGAGCTCGAGACGCTGCTTGTCCGGTCCGGCTTCCGCGTGCTGGAAACGTATTCCGGCATCGCGTTCGAACCTGACTGCGATGAGTGTGACCGCGTGGTCGTGGTCGCATCCAAGTCCGTATCCGATGGTGAATCCGGCATGAGCGACAGAGAGACACCCGGGAGGAGGGCGAAGTGACAGCAGTCCATTTCAACGGCATGGTGGCCCGCGCGGCGGTCCTCACGCTTCTGCTCGTCGCGCTGACGGCGGCGGCGGTGGGAGCAGAGGAGACCGAGTATCGGCTCCCGTCGCAGAAGCTCGTGGACGTCATCGATGCGCCGCGGACGCCCAGGACGAGCATCAGCCCGAACCGCGACGTGATGCTCCTGATGCAGCGCCCCGGATATCCCGGCGTCGAGGAGCTGGCGGAGCGCGAACTCAGGCTGGCCGGACTCCGCATCAAGCCGGACAACGATTCGCGGAGCCGTGTCTGGCCCTATAAGGAGCTCACCTTCCTTCGAATCTCCGATCTCGAACGCCGGCCCGTCACGGGGCTGCCTGTCAATCCGAGGATCGGGAGTGTGGCGTGGGCGCCGGACAGCAAGTTCGTCTCGTTCACGAACACGACTCCGGACGGTGTCGAGCTCTGGGTGGCGGATGCCGCATCCGGCGAAGCGCGTCGGTTGACCGGTCCGGTCATCAGTCTCACGGCCGGCATCAGACCCGGGTGGCTTTCGGGTGGGAGCGCGCTGGTGGCGTGCCTGGTCCCCGATGGACGTGGCGACGAGCCCGCCGGCTCACGGGTTCCCGCGGGTCCGATCATTCAGGAGAACCTTGGGCAGCGTGCCCCGGCGAGGACCTATCAGGACCTGCTGGCCAACCCTCACGATGAGGCTCTGTTCGACCACTACATGACGACCCAGCTCGCCCTCGTCGATCTCGATGGAGCGATCACGCCGCTCGGCGAGCCCGCCGTGCGATGGCGTGTCGACCCATCACCTGGTGGCGACATGCTTCTCGTGTGGACGCTCCACCGTCCGTACTCCTACGTTGTGCCCTCGTACCGCTTCCCGATGCTCGTTGAGGTGTGGGACCTCGACGGGAACGTCCTTCACACCATCGCCGATCTTCCGCTCCGCGAATCGATCCCGATCGCACGCGGGAGCACGCATGAGGGACCCCGGAGCATCGAGTGGCGCGCGGATGCTCCGGCCACGCTCGTCTGGGCCGAAGCGTTGGATGGCGGCGACGCGGGTCGAGAGGCGGAGCAGCGCGACCGCGTCTTCATGCTCCCCGCGCCGTTCGCCGGGGAGCCGGACGTGCTTGCGACGCTCGAGCTCCGGTACGACGAGATACTGTGGGGGCACGGCGAGCTGGCGATACTGAGCGAGTGGTGGTGGGATACGCGCACGATCCGCGCCTACAGGGTTGCGCCCGACGCCCCGGGCGAGCCCGAGCTTCTCATGGACTACTCGTGGGAGGACCGCTACAACGACCCCGGCAAGCCCGTCATGACCCTCAACGGGTACGGGCGCAGCGTGATGCTGACGGCAGATGACGCCAATACGCTCTACCTGGTCGGCGACGGGGCGTCACCCGATGGTGACCGACCGTTCCTCGATGCATTCGACACCTACCATGGGGAGACCCACAGGCTCTTCCGGTCGGAGGCCCCGTACTACGAACGTCCGATGCTCGTGCTCGACAAGACGGGCCGGCATGTCATTACCACGCGGGAATCGGTCGATGACATCCCGAACTACTTCATTCGCGATCTCTCGGAGGGGACGCTCCGACAGATCACGTTCAGTGAGAACCCGCTTCCGGAGTTCACGCACGCGAGCAAGGAGCTCATCCGCTATCAGCGCGCCGATGGTGTCGACCTGACCGGGACGCTCTATCTGCCCGAGGGGTACGACGCGGAGCGCGACGGTCCGCTCCCCATGGTGATGTGGGCCTATCCACGCGAGTTCAAGAGCGCCGATGCCGCGGGTCAGGTCAACGATTCGCCGTACCGGTTCGACTGGGTCGGCTGGTGGTCGCCGCTCGTCTGGCTCACGCAGGGCTACGCGGTGCTCGACGGTCCGACCATGCCGATCGTGGGGGAGGGTGATGCTCATCCGAACGACACCCATCTCGAGCAGCTCGTGTCGAGCGCGCAGGCAGCCGCTGACGAGGTCGTGCGGCTCGGCGTGGCCGACCGCGACCGGATCGCCATCGGCGGGCACTCGTACGGCGCGTTCATGACGGCGAACCTGCTCGCCCACTCCGACATCTTCGCTGCGGGTCTGGCGAGGACCGGCGCCTACAACCGTACGCTCACACCGTTCGGATTCCAGTCGGAGGACCGCACACTGTGGGAGGCGCCCGAGACGTATTTCGAGATGTCCCCGTTCATGCACGCCGACAAGGTCAACGAGCCGCTTCTCCTGATCCATGGAGAGGCGGACAACAACCCCGGCACGTTCCCGATGCAGAGCGAGCGGTTCTTCACGGCGCTCAAGGGGCACGGGGCGACGGTGCGGTTCGTGTTGCTGCCGCACGAGAGCCACAGCTATCGGGCGAGGGAATCGCTTCTCCACCTGCTCTGGGAGACGGAGACCTGGCTCGATACGTACGTGAAGAACCGGCAGACCGACTAGACGGGTGACCGAGTGACCGAGTGATCCGACGAACCCGGATGTCGACGGGGCGCACGCCCAAGGTCGACGAACGACGGCAGAGGAGGAGACCGTGAGACCGAGGAACCTGATTCTGGCAGTGTCGCTGGCAGTACTGATCCCGAGCGCTGTGCTGGCGCACTGTCAGGTCCCGTGCGGGATCTACGATGACGCCATGCGCATTGGGATGATCGAGGAGCACGCGAGGACGATCGAGAAGGCCATGGTCCAGATCGGCGAACTCTCAATGGACGGCGCGAAGAACTACAATCAGATCGTCCGCTGGGTGATGACCAAGGAGGAGCACGCGCAGGCGGTCCAGGACATCGTCGCGGAGTACTTCCTTGCGCAGCGCATCAAGCCGGGGGCCGCCGGTGACGATGAAGCTCTCGTTGCGTATCACGAGACGCTGGGCGAACTCCACCACATGCTCATTCTCGCGATGAAGTGCAAGCAGGACATCGACACCGATCTGCCCGCGAAGCTGCTCGCGGCGACCGAGGCGTTCTGCCTCTCGTACTTCGGCGAGGCGCACCCGTATCATCACTAGGAGGACCCATGGCTGAGATCATCGGGATCTGTGGACTGCACTGCCACGAGTGCTCGGCGTTCATCGCGATGCGAGATGACGATGACGCGCTGCGGGCGAAGACCGCGGTTGAGTGGTCGAAGATGTACAACGCCGACGTCAAGCCCGAGGACATCAACTGCTCGGGCTGCACAAGCGCCGGTGAGGTGAAGTTCGGCCACTGCAGCGTCTGCTCCGTCAGACTCTGCGGCGTCAAGCGCGGCGTGACGACGTGCGCGGAGTGTGACGACTACGGCTGTGACACACTCGAGGAGTTCCTCAAGATGGCGCCGATGCTCCGCGATGGGCTTGAGGCTCGCAGGAAGGGAAAGTAGCGGCATTGACCTCCCGTCGCAGGCGCTCACGCATCAGGAGGCTTCGGAAGCGGATATCCCGCTCCCCGTGGTTCATCGCGTTCTTGTCCGGTACGTCGGCGCTCGTCATGAGCGCCATCGCAGCGACGCTCCGGGTCGACTGGACGCAGTACGTGTCCGAGGCGGACGGTGCCGAGCCGGATGGCTCCGGCACCGACGCCGACGGCGCCGACCCGACTCCGAGGATCTACGCCTTCTGGCACGGGCGCGTCTTCCTGCTCGTTCCGGCGTTTCGAGACCGAGGCGCGGTCATCATCACGTCGACCAGCTTCGCTGGAGAGGTGCTCACTCGTATGATCGAGCGGTTCGGCTACGCCGCGGTGCGCGGCGCCCGCGGCCGGCGCGGAATGGCCGCACTGATCGCGATGAAGAGCGCGCTCGCGCAGGGACACGACTGCGGCATAGCGCCCGATGGACCGAGCGGTCCCGAGCGCCGATCGAAGGGAGGGGCGGTCGCGGCAGCGCTCTCCTCCGGCTGCCCCATCGTGCCTGTAGGCATCGGAGCGCGCCCGGCCTGGGCGGTCCCGCACACGTGGGACCGCTTCATCATACCGATGCTGTTTGCGCGGTGTGCGGTGGTCGTCGGGAGGCCCATACCCTCGACAGAGCTCGCAGGGATGGATCTTGAAGACCTCGATGCCGCGATCAACGAGGTGACCGATGAGGCCGACCGTCGTGCAGGTGGGCGTGCCGACACCGTGCCGGATCGGCAGACGCATTCCAACGATCACATACATGGAGAGATCCCGTGAGACCACAGATGCGATGCAGGGCGTTGGCGGTGGCGGTCCTGGCGGCGCTGGCGTCGGTGTGTGTCATGACAGGATGCTCCCGGCAGGACGCCGGCGAGGACCTCGCCACGCTGGCCGAGTGGATGACCGGCTCGTTCAGCAGTCAGGCGCAATCGTATGCGGACACGAACTACTACGACATCCGTCTCGAGATGACGCCTGTCTGGACGTCGCGTGACGACGGACACTGGTTCTACGTGGAGCAGGCTGTCGCGACCTATCTGGACCATCCCTACAGGCAGCGCGTCTACCATCTGACCGAGGATCCACCGGGTACCTTCCGGAGTGACATCTACCTCCTGCGAGACCCGATTCGCTTTGCCGGCGTGTGGCGTGAGGATGAGCCGCTCGCGGCTCTCTCACCCGATTCGCTGACGCTCAAGGACGGCTGCACGGTCTTCCTCGCGAAGACGGATGACGGTGCGTTCGAGGGAGAGACGGTCCTCGGCGAGTGCGGGAGTGAACTCCACGGCGCATCGTATGCCACCTCCGAGGTGCGCGTGACGAACGAGGGCATCGTCAGCTGGGACCGCGGATGGGACGCTGAGGGCAACCACGTCTGGGGGGCCGAGCGAGCCGGATACGTCTTCGACCGGGTCGAGACCGCGACCGTCGCGGAGTAGCGCTCGACGAAGCGTGTGAGCAGAGACCGTGGCGAACGGGCCGCGGGCGCCGTACTGAACCGACGCGCTTGACAGGGCGACCCTCGTCCGGTACTCCTTGTACTCAGTGGATGGTGCGGGCACCAGCGGAACCGGGGCGCGGAGGATGTGTGTGAGCCGGTTTGATTTCGCAGTGCGAGTCATGACGGAGAGCGATCTGCCGGCCGTGGCCGAGATCGAAGCCGGCGTCTTCACGGACTGGTACCGCGCATACCGGAAGCCGCAGGATTCGCTCCCCGAGCGTTCACTCCAGTCTCTCCGGTACACGACCTCGCTTGACCCCGAAGCGAACCTCGTCGCGATCGCCGCCGATGGCGCCATGGTGGGCTTCATCCTCGCGCGGACGTGGGGGAGGGTCGGCTGGTTCGGGACGTTCGGGGTTCCGACGCAGTTTCAGGGACTTGGCATCGGATCGGGACTTGTCGACCACGTGCTCGAATACCTCCGGCCCCGGGCAGACATCATCGGACTCGAGACCATGCCCGAGAGCGGGCCGAATCTCGGTCTCTATGCCAGAGCCGGCTTCGGCGCGACGTTCCCGACGATGATCATGGAGCTCTCGCTGGTACGAACCGCCGAGCGGTACAACGGGCTGTCTGCGGATGAGGTTCGCGTGCTCAGCGCCGCCGACTCCGGCGCTCGCCGACGCACCTTGAGCGAGATCCGCGATATCTCGGCCGCGCTGCTTCCGGGGCTCGACTACTCGCGTGAGGTCGCGGCGTGCGAGGAGCATGGGCTCGGCGATACGTTCCTCGTCGAGGGGCCGACCGGAGGGTTGGACGGTTTCGCTGTTCTGAGGACGATGCCGTTCAGGAGCCAGGACACCTCAGGACGAGGCTATATCCATCTGCTGGCGATCCGTCCGGGCGCGGACGAGCGTGCCGTGCTCATCGAGCTCCTGAGACAGGTCTGGAGCAGGGGAGCCTCCCTGGGACTTACACAGATCATCACCGGGATCAATGGACGGTATCGCGACGCCACCGCGCTCCTTCTGGAGAGCGGGTTCCGCGGCGTTCGCGCGGCCATACGGATGGCATCGACGGATTCGCTGCCCGATGCATTCACCGTTGGCGCCGGCGTGAACATCTCGCGCTGGGCAGGCTAATTCAGTACGTGCAGAAGGTCGTGCAGAAGGAAGTAGAGCCTTCCTATGAGGAGCGAGATACGCGCCATCAGCGTGTATCCGAACGACGCGCCGAAGCTGATCATGATGAAGACCACCCCGACACGCGCCGCCCCTCCGAGAACTCCCTTGTGAGGTTTCGAGAAGTAGAAGTAGAGCAGTGTCGTCACGACGCCGACTATGAGGATCAGGTTGCTCAGGCTCACGAGGTTCCACCCGGTCATGGGTATGAGGGTGGCCTCGACCTGTGGAACGACGTAGCCCTGCAGGTTCGCCGTGATACCGAGACCCGCGCCGATGCCGACGGTGAACGCGATCGGCCAGCGCGACAGCCAAGCGGTCTTCGGGAACCAGCGTGAGAGCATGATGAGCCCGAGCGCGCCGGGGATCAGGATGAGCCACTTCTCCACGCCGGTCTCCGTCATGAACGTGTCGATGAGCATCGGCTCGACGTCGAAGAACGCCACGTAGATGAGCCAGTACCCCGCCGACACGCCGACGTAGAGATGCTCCGCGAGTTTGTAGAAGGGGTTGTCCTTGTAGAGGAACGAGAGGATCGCGAGGGTCAGAAACCCCGCGAGCCACGTTCCGATAGCCATGACGACTGGTGAGCCCAAACCATCCTCCCCGCGTTACCCGCGGTTCCGCCTCGAGACGAAGTAGCCGACGTTCCCGAGCAGGATGAATCCGATGACCAGAAGATGTGCCCACTGCTGTGCGGGCATGCCACGCGTGCCGAGGCCGGGGTGCCCGATCAGCGTCTCGTACTCCGCGGCGCCCTTAAGCCCCCCGACCAGTCCCTCGATCTGATTCGACTGCAGATACGGGTAGGCGTCGGGAGCCATCACCGCAGTCGTTCCGAACGCCATCCGCTGGTTGAATCTCGCCTGCGCGTATCGCACCCAGTAGTCGATGACGGCCCCGTGCTCGAAGCCGAAGAGCATATCGATGTCCTCGTACGAGTGGACGCCGTCCATGACGGCGAGGTCGTCGACCCGGAGACCCTGATAGTCGGTGTCGAAGAAGTCGCGGATCTCACGCCCCATCCCGATCATGACGGCTATGTAGCCCGGCCGATACCCGAGGTCCACGTAGTCCGTGCCGTAGGTCTTCCCGTACTCGGCCGCGATCTCCTCGAGCGCCATGTGGCCAAGCGGCAGACCGATAGCGATATGGCCGAGCATGATGACGCGCACGTCTTTGGCGAAGGCCTGTCGGAGCACCGAGCGGAGCATCGGCATCAGTTCGGGCGCCGACGTGGCGTCGAAGTCGATCGAGATCATCAGCACGTCGCCGGCCTCCAGCGAGGCGACCGCCTCGTGAGCTCGTGTGACCGGCGCCGTCGGCGGAATCTCGCTTCCGACGTTGAGGAGCATGGGCAGCGTCACGCAGATCAGGAGGATCAGGAAGATGATCCTCCGATCGAGCGTGTTCATGACGTCCCAGAACCCTCGTTTGCCTTGAGGTGACACTCTGCCTCTCCTGACCACCGCACATCGGTGGTTCGTCCCGCATCAACCGCCCTCCGGCGGCAGGTGCCGGGTCTACGACAGGTAGCTCCGCTCGATCCCGAGGATGATCCGGAGCGACATCGAGACCGCACCGAGCGCCGCCCCGATCTGGATGCCTCGCTTCGCCGCCAGCTGCGGTACGTCCATGATCCACTCCTGCGCCGCGGGGAAGAACTCGGATATCGCCGCGCCGATGGGCACGCGGCCGAGCATCACGATGACGGCGGAGACGAGGAGGAGTGTGGCGACCGTGTTCCTGGCGCGGAACGCGCGGTACGATGCCGACGCGATGAAGAACGCCAGGAGCGCGAACATCGTGCCCTGAAGCGGCACGATCGTGTACGTGTAGACGAACATGAACGGGGATTGCATGTGGAACGGGCTGCCGTGGTGGATGCGCCCGAGAACGCCGAGCACGACCGTTGCCACGAATCCGATCAGGAGCGCGACGCTGTGCCACCATCCCGCGTTCTGCCGCCCGATCTTGCGCGCGTGCGAGCGCAGGAGATTGTCGACGCCGAGGAGCATTGTGAAGCCCGAGACGATCGAGAACCAGATGAGCAGACGCTGCTCGAGCGCGCCGAACGGCTCGTGTGGTACGAAGAACGAGATGACGAGAAACAGGCCCGTCAGGAATGTGATGGCCAGCGGTATCGAACGCTTCATTCCTCGTGTGCTCCTATCCGCCCGCGAACCAGGTCTTCACAGCATCGAAGATGCGCGCTGGAGCCGAACTGCCGTCCGGCGTGATGACGTATCCGACCGTGCCCACGACAACGGCCGTGACGATGAGTACGACGATCCAGAACTTCGCGAAATCCTGCCCCTTGAGGCTCCCGAGCATGACCGGCTCGTGTGAGAGGTAGCTCGATGCGGCGAAGAGCTCCTCGCCGATGAGGGTGTAGTCGCATGCGGCGACGAAGAAGGGCAGCTGTGATGTCTCCTTCGTCCCCGAGATCTGGATCGCGCCGATCTCATGCCCGGTCTCGGCGAGAATGAGCGACTCTGCGGCGAAGTAGCCGAGGAGGAAGACGGCCTCCGGGCGCTCGCGCACCATGATGCCGTCGACTCCCGCGGTGTAGCCGAACTGGTCGTACGTGAGGTAGGAGACGCTCGTCGGGTCGTATCGATCCGACTGGCCTGTCTCGGCGTAGGCCTGCTTAACGATCTCCTGCGCCGTCGTCATGACGATCGGGTCGGCGGTCGGGACGATCAGCGGCGTGCCGTGCTGCGCCACCTTCTTCGCGACGTGTCCCAGGATCGTGAGTGCCGCCAGTGTGCTGATCTCGCTGACGGTCTCGATGCCGGGAACATAGAGCACGGGACGCCCCATCTCGGTGGCGCGGCCGACGGCGTCGTCGACGGCCTCGAGTCCGGGGATGCGGCGGATGTAGAGCTCGCTCCCCGTTCTGGCGCGCGCGATGTAGTACATCACCGCTCCACACACGAACAGCATGACGAGGAGTGAGTTGAGCCTTGACGTGGCGAACCACTGCGCCGTAGCCGTGGCGCTGTTGCTCGCAATGGAGTCTGTGAAACCGCCTCCCGGATTCGGGGAGGAGAGGGCGCGGACGATGTACTGGTACGAGACGCCGGCCTCCGCCGTATCGTCCACGTAGCGCCGGTCGGTCACCGGCGCCTCACCGACGACGACGGGTTCCTCACCGGGTGCGAATCGGAGAATCTCGAAGCTCGAGATCGCCGTCGAACCGGCCGTATCCTCACCCGAGCCATCAGTTGTTGTCGCCGCGTCGCCCAGCTCCCAGATGACCAGGAGCGCGCCGCCGCCGTCATCCGGGACATCCGCGGCGACGACATCGTACGGACAGACAACGGCTGCCTCCTGGCGGTCGACACTGCCTGCCTCGGCGAGGAGTGCAGGTGCCAGCAGGACGGCGTCAGGACCGTCGATGAGGCGGTCCCCGGTATTGGAAAGGGCGCTCCCGCTCGTGAGAGCGAGAACGCCCAGTACTGCGATCACCGCGACGTGAACGGAAGCGAGCCGCGTGGAGGTGGAGCCGCGTCCGTTCGGTGTCGCAGCCAGCTTGCGCAACCTAGATCTCCTTCGCCGACGCCTCGATCGCTGCGAGCGCCGTGTCGATCTCATCGGCCGTGACGTTGAGCGGCGGACGGAAGCGGACGGCGATGGGGCCGGCAGGAAGCGCCATCAGCAGACGCCCGCGCATCTTACCGAGCAGGTCGTCGCGAATCTCGGTGGTGGGAAGGTCGAAGGCGCACATCAGACCGCGCCCGCGGACGTTCGTGATCTTCCCGCCGCTTGCCGCCGCGATAGCCTCGAGGCCCTTGCG
>Ga0180431_10001668_pt1 | contig 30643 bp, 19 predicted proteins | sample SS_ome_11_FD_132459 | JGI IMG/M metagenome (GOLD analysis project Ga0180431, IMG submission 132459) | Hypersaline lake sediment archaeal communities from the Salton Sea, California, USA - SS_1_MS_1 metaG | ecosystem: Environmental > Aquatic > Non-marine Saline and Alkaline > Hypersaline >... | reverse complement strand
GGTGTCTCGCATATTCCTCAAATATTCAAAGAACAATTGATACAAGAAGATACACACAAAAAATTTACAGAAAAATACGGGGGAGAAGTTTTCTACCTCATTTCAATTAAAGAGGGGGATAGGAAAAAAATATACAATGTGGAAGTAATCGAAAAAATTCAAAAAGAAATTCAAAGATTACAGGGCTGAAAATTATCAACTCAGAAATTGTGCATAATAAAGAGAGAAAGATTCTTGTTGCGAGTACGAATCCGGGTAAGGTTGCGGAATTGAGGGCTATGCTCGGCGGTGATGTCGAGTGGTTGGGGCTGTCGGATTTTAGCGACATCGCCGAAATTGCCGAAGACGGCACAACATTCACAGAGAATGCCCGCAGGAAAGCGCTGGGTTACGCAAAAGCGGCCAGCTGCTGGACAATCGCCGATGACTCCGGACTGGTAATCAATGTGCTCGGCGGAGAACCCGGCGTGAAATCTGCGAGGTTTTGCGGGGAGAAAGAAGCCGACAGAAAAACGCTTGACCATAAGAATACAGCCAAAGTGCTGAAACTTCTCGAAGGCGTGCCGAAAGAAGAAAGGACTGCAAGATTTATCTGCTGTCTGTCTCTGGCGAGTCCTGAGAAAATATTGGTTGAGGCCGAAGGGGAACTGGAAGGTCTTATAGCCGAGAGAGAAATTGGGGAAAACGGATTTGGGTACGACCCGATATTTTTTGTGCCGGGTTTGAAAAGAACTGTTGCGCAATTAACAGCTGAAGAAAAAAATGCAATCTCGCACAGGGGCAATGCTATTAGAAAATTAAAGCCGCTGCTCGAAAAGCTTTTAAGAACAACTTAAAAGCGGGGAAATTGTTTTTTCTTGACAAAGCCATTGGGGGGGCGTTATTTGTTCTTCGCTAAATTTTTTTGTTGAAATAGCCGATTAGAGGTTAGCGGCCCACAAGAGGCAGCGATATGATAGTAAAAACGCAGTTTTTATGGCGAAAACGAGTTCCAAAAAATCGCTGGTAATCGTCGAATCACCTGCAAAGGCGAAAACGATAAACAAATATCTCGGCCCGGAGTATGAAGTCAAGGCGTCAATGGGGCACGTGCGCGACCTGCCTGCGAAGGGACTTAACGTTGATATAGAAAACGATTTTGAGCCGACTTACGATATACTTGAGGGCAAAAGGCGCACTGTAATATCGCTGAAGGCGGCGGCAAAAAAATGCGACAGACTGTTTCTGGCGACGGACCTGGACCGTGAGGGCGAAGCAATCGCCTGGCATCTGGCACAAATACTCAGCATGCCGGAAGAAAAGACCTACCGCGTAATCTTCAACGCCATAACCAAAACAGCGATACAAAGCGCCTTTGCCGAGCCGGGCAAACTCAATATGGACAAGGTTATGGCCCAGCAGGCCCGGCGCATCCTCGACAGGATTGTCGGATATCAGATTTCCCCTCTGCTTTGGAAAAAAGTGGCCCAGGGCCTTTCGGCGGGCAGAGTTCAGTCTGTTGCAGTCAAGCTAATCGTTGAAAAAGAAAGAGAAATCAGAAACTTCAAAGCCGAAGAATACTGGCTTATCCCGGCGGTGTTCACCACTGATTTGCAGAGTGACTATACGCAGGAATGGCTTAGGTTTGTTACGCCCAAAAAAGAGGGTGATAAACCGCCAATCGTCGCCGAACAAAACGAGTGGCTGGCTAAACACAACGCTTTTAAGGCGGAGCTGCAGAAGGTAGGCGATAAAAAATTCGAAGCGCACAGCAGGCAGCAAGCCCATAAGGTATTTTCCGCACTGCAGCAGGCGGAATTTAAGGTTGGCCGGATACAGACCAAGCGAACGGTTTCCAAGCCATCGGCTCCTTTTATCACATCCACACTGCAGCAGGCCGGTGCGAATCGATTAGGCTTTACCGCCAAAAGAACTATGCGGATAGCCCAGCAATTGTACGAAGGAATCGATTTGGGCTCGATGGGATTTCTTGGGCTTATTACCTATATGAGAACAGACAGTACACATCTGTCGGGTGAGGCAATAAAAGAGGTGCGCAGGTACATCGGCGCCCAAATCGGCGCTGATTATCTGCCTGAGAAGGCAAAGGTTTATGCCTCTAAGAAAACCGCTCAGCAGGCACATGAAGCCGTCCATCCGACGGACGTCGACCTTACACCAGAGGACATAAAGGGATTTCTTAGCGATGAACAGTTTAAGCTCTATGATTTAATATGGCGGCGATTTGTCGCCTGTCAAATGTCACCCGCCCAGTGGGACGTTACCAATCTTGATATAGCTGCTCAAACATCTGTCGGGCCTTGTTTTTACAGGGCAAGCGGACGTGTGCTGGTTTTTGACGGTTTCAGCAAAATCTGGGTTAATTCATCCAATAATCAGCAGGAGCTGCCGCCGGTGAAGAAGGGGGCTAAATTATCGGTAGTCGATATAAAAGCGGAGGAGCATTTTACGAAGCCGCCGGCGCGATATAACGAAGCATCTTTGGTAAAGGCGCTGGAAAAAGAAGGTATCGGGCGGCCAAGCACATACGCTGCAATCATAAGCACGATTCAGGACCGTCGCTACGTTGAGCGGCAAGAGAAGAAATTCTTTGCGACTGACCTCGGTGAAGTAGTTACCGACAAACTTACCGAGTACTTTCCGAAAATAATGGATGTTGCCTTTACACGTTATATGGAAGAACAATTAGATAAAATCGAAGAGCAACATCTGGACTGGCTTGGTGTTTTGAAAGAATTTTACGGTCCTTTTAAGCAGAACCTCGATACAGCCCAGAAGCAGATGAAGCATGCCAAGGCCGAGGTGAGTGACAGCAAGTATAACTGCCCCAAGTGCGACAAGCCGCTCGTTTACAGGTTCGGCAAAAACGGAAAGTTTCTAAGCTGTTCAGATTATCCAAAATGCAAATTTGCCTGTCCCTGCGATAGTCAAGGCAAAATGATTGAAGAAAAACAAAGCGAACATAAATGCCCGAAATGCGGCAAGGCAATGATGCACAAGCATGGGCGATTCGGGCCGTTTCTGGGCTGCAGTGATTATCCCAACTGCAAAACAACTCTTAAACTTGACAAGGATGGCAACGCCCTGCCGCCGAAGCCGCCGCCCGAACCGACGGGGATAAAATGTTACAAGTGCACAGAAGGTAAGCTGGTAATCAGGCAGAGCAAAAAAGGGCCTTTCCTGGGCTGTAACAGGTTTCCAAAATGCAGGACTATAATCAGTATCAAGCAGCTGGATAATCTGAAGCAATTGCAGCAGGAAGGGGCATGGCCGCCTGAAACACGCGACGAAGCCGACCAAATGCTCGGCAGAAGGAAAAAAGGAAAAAAATTAAAAGCAACAAGTCAATAACAGTTCCAAAGACAGCAGGGTGCTAAGAGAGTTTGAATCTTAGAGACGAATCAACATAAATTTTTATTTTCCGTTGGGGGAAAACATAACCGCAATGAACAGGGATTTGCAACATTGACCTGCAAAAGGTATAATAGCCGCCGTATTGGGAACAAAGTTGCTTTGCTGAGAACAATATAAAATGGCTAAAAATGACGACATCGGCAGGGATCCGTTTGAAACGGTTGAGCCGATAGGCAAACGTGTGCTGATTCGCAAAGACGAAGATAAAAAGGAAACCAAAGGTGGTATCCGGCTGCCCGATAACATAGAAATTCCGACGATAACCGGCCGAATAGTGACGATATCCGCAGAAATCGAGAACACGCCTGATATACCGCTGCGTCAGTACGATAAAGTATTATTCAATCCCAAAGGTGCGATACCGGTTGATTTCGAGGGTGATAACCGCCTGTTCGTGGTGGAAGTTGAAAATGTCGTGGCGGTATTTCGAAAATCATAAGAGGTTTTGCCGGTGCAGGTATTAAATTGCCATTGGCTATTTGGAAAAAGTGGAATGATAGCCGAAAAAAGAAATACGTGGTCCGCCAAGGCAAGAAGGACTTTTACTTCAGTATTGGCTGTTTCCGAAAAGCGTAAAGGCCAATGCAATAGCTGCGGGGTGTGCTGTATGCTGCCTAATGTTTGCAAATTCCTTAAATACAGCCCAAACGGGGAATCTTACTGCACTATTTATTCGATTCGTCCGTTAAACTGTAGAAAATATCCGAGGAGCAAATCGGAATTTCTCACCGCTGAGACATGTGGTTTTAGATTTGAGTAACAACAGTTTTGCTAAAAAACCGATTTTAGTAATGCGTGGTTCTATCAAAGGTATTTCAGTGAAATTCAGTTGTACTTGTGTATTGCTGTACTGGGATGACAATTGCATATAAGGGGGGGGCAAGGGGGCCATTAATTTCTATTTCCTGCAAATATTGATTCAGGCCAAAGGTGATTTTTTGAAATTCGTTTGTGTGTTCACTTTTGGCTTTTTGTCAATATTTTTAGGTTAGGGCTTTTTCCTCGTTCGGCGTCTGGTAAATGCCATACAAGCACCGAAGCCCAACAATATCACCGTCGTCGGTTCCGGGACCGGCTCCGGGACAGGAAAATCATTTCTATCCTCCGGGACAGGAAAATCCGGCTCTTCAGGTTCTTCGGGTTCCTCCGGCTCCTCTGTCGGCCAACTCAATCCTTTGGGTCTTTTAGCACCGCCTCCTGAATATCCCTGCCGGCTGTAATCCGCAGCAGAGCGGCTCAGGCCGCCATGGGGAGTGCTCAAGGCCCTTTCTGCAGGAGCCAGGTAATCAAATTGAATCCTCTCAAAAACGGCAATAATAATTTTTGGCGCATTAAGATAAGCCGTAGTCCTTGGGGCCGTTGGGTCACTTACATCACCCATCCAGCAGACAAACTGATAACCTGGTCCAGGAACCGCTGTCAAACTAACGTCAGTATTGAATCCAAAGTGATGAACGCCAACATCCGGAGTTATCGTCCCACCCAGTGGCGGTGTCTGCTGAATCATAAGCACGGCACCGTTAGCCCGGCAATAGGCGGGGACAGAGAAGGCAAACGCAAAAGCCAGAACGGCTAATGTTATCCGCTGCCATCCGAAACAAATTGAACTGTTGATTTTCATCATACCCATATACTCATATTGGGCTTACATAATATAACCACACTGCCAAAGGCAGCCTTAATTAACGGGTTTTCTTGTTTTTCTTTTTCTGTTTAAAAGCCAGGCGCTGCTGATGCCGAGTAAAGCCAGTGTAGATGGTTCAGGTGTAGGAACCGGCGGCGGCTCAGATGATTTTTCTATTTCGAAGTCACCCTTGATGGGCTCGGCATCGCTGCAGAATATCAGGAACCAGGAATGTTCGCCGGCAACTAAAACACCATCCTCAAACTCCCAAACTCCCGGGTCATCGGAAATGGTCGGGTCGGGTGCGAGTCCACCAAAACCTTCATCCTGTGAACAGGTACTGTGCATCAGGCTTTCATCAACCTTGGTGCCGTCGAAATTTAACAGGCCGAAATAGGTAACATCCTCTATAGAACCGGAAAGATTAAATATCTGATATGCGTAAATGTATCTGTCGGTCTCGGGCATAGTCAGTTCACCGGCCCAGGTAAAATCACCGGGGTAGCCTTCGACGGGGTCAATATCATAAACAGCAAAATCTATGCGGAGGTCGAAACCATCTTCCTGGTAATAGGAAGTTCCCTGCCAGTCGCCGTTTTCATAGTGACTTTCCGGCAGAATAAGCGTTGCAGATGCCTTCTGCAGAGATAGCGCTGTAACAAGTAAAAAAAACAACAGTCTGATTGTTTTCATCATCCTCATACTTTTCCCCTGATTTATTTCCTTAACAAATATCAACTTAACTGGATGTCTTTCTGTTTCCCTTTTACAAACTTAAATTTCTCTTGTCCCCAAGCCATTCAGGCTTGCCGTCGTCTTTTTCGATTTATCTTGTCCTCACTCAAGCCATTCAGGCTTGCCGTCATCTTTTTCGATTAAGGACCATTAACCCACCGATACCAAGCAGAGCCAATGTTGCCGGCTCGGGCACAGTGGGTACTTCTTTAAGGCCGAAGCGGAAGTCAGCTCCGACGCCCATTTCGGGGTCGGTGACAATCATAATCTGTCCCGCTATATGTCCGGGCTCAAATACATCACCTGCTGCGGGTACGCCGCTTCCGTTGTTATCTTCAAAATTCAATCGAACAGGCAGACCGTCATAACCAAAGTTCATACTGTAGGAGACATTTTCAAGCTGGTCGCCATCGGGAATGAAATCCGGATTGAAGCCTGCGAAGGCGTTCGTCAGGTGCAGGTGGAAGTCGAACCATTCACTGCCTGTGCAGTTTGCGATGCGTTCGTCCCTGATGATAATATTTGTAATATCGGTCTGGCGAATCTTTTGAAACTCGATAACGATTGGGTCGAAGAACCCGTCTTCGGGGGGCTCCCTAAAGGTTTTGTCGAGCTGAATTACGACCGCATCGTCAGTTATTCCGAAAACGTAAGGCACGCCGACTTCCCTGGTTTCATAGAGCACAACGTCATCGATTACTGCCGCCCAGCCCGAATCATCCAAAGGGATAACAACAGGTGTTGCCTCAACTGAAACAGTACAAACAAACAGTGAACACATAATAACTAACCGCCCAACTCCTTTTGTTGCTTTCATCTTCAGGCGTCCTCCAAGAACCGGAAAACTATTCAAAAAATGTACACGTTCGTCCAGTGCGCAGACCTTCCGCGCCCTTATGTTCGAAGTTTTCTCGCCGTATGGAGTTTTTCACAGCCCCGATTTGACAGCTTCGCTTAAACCAAAGCTGCCTGTTGTACAATTTAAGCTCATTTCAAGCTGAAAAAAGTACAACCATCTACGTTAATATTGAGTTTCTGTTCCACCCCAATTTGTCGAAACGTAATCGAAAAAAAACCGATTAAATACAACAAAAAAATCATAAACTAAACAATTTTACTTTAACTTCTAAGCGAGTATTTTCCAGCCCCCAAGCTGATAATGATATTTAACCATATTTGTCTCCAGAGGTCAAGTCTTTTTTTAAAAAATTTTTGTTATTCCAAAAAAGCTCCGGAGTCGCTTGTGTATATATGCCGCATAATGGTATTGTAAGGGGCGATTTGAAGGAAAAGGGGATAGGGAAAATTTTTTTAAAAAACGACAAGTAACCAGTGATTTGGTTTTCTTTTGAAGACCGCAGTTTGATGATTTCTTAGTTTGCCGGTTATTTTTTTACAGGTTTTTCACGTACAAATCGGCTGATATTTCGAATTGCCTGTCTCAGTCTCTGCTCGTTTTCGACAAGGGCGATTCGCATATAATTTTCACCATTTTCGCCAAAAGCCCTTCCCGGCGCAATTGCAACCTCGGCATATTCCAGCAGCTCCATTGCATAATCGATACTACCCTTACCCCTGGAATGTTCCTGTGGTACTTTTGTCCAGACAAACATTCCTGCGCGTGGTTTTTCCACTTCCCAGCGGATTCTTTCAAGGCCCTGGCAGACCACATCCCGCCGTGCCTGGTACCTTTCGTTCTGGACGATTATGTACTCGTTACAGTGCCTAAGTGCAATAATGGCAGCTACTTGAAGCGCCTGGAATATGCCGTAATCATAATATCCCTTTATGGTGGCAAGATAATCGAGCATATCCTTATTTCCCGCTGCAAAGCCAATGCGGAAACCAGCCATATTATAGGGCTTGCTCATCGTAATAAATTCGACGCCAACGTCTTTGGCACCTTTAACCGAAAGGAAACTGGGTGCCTTATAACCTTCAAAACAAGTCTGGCCGTAAGCAAAATCGTGAATGACCGCTATTTTGAATCTTTTTGCCAAATCCACAACCGGCTCAAAAAATCCTTCGTCCACGGTCATTGCCGTTGGGTTGTTGGGATAGTTTAGAATCAGCAGTTTCGGCTTTGGATACAAATGTTCACACACTTCGGCGATAGTCTTTAAGAACTTTTCATCATTTCCGAGGGCAACAGAAATCACGTTTGCCCCGGCCAAAGCAACTGAGTAATTATGTATCGGAAAAGCCGGGTCAGGGACAATAGCAGTATCACCCGGGCCTAACATCGCCAGGCACATATGGCTGAAACCCTCCTTTGAGCCTATGCAAGCCAGCACCTCGGTTTCGGGGTCGAGCCGGACGTTCCATAGCCTCTCGTATTTTTTGGCAATCTCGCCTCGCAGATTCTTAATGCCTTTTGATGCGCTGTACCGGTGATTATGCGGGTCCTGTGCCGCTTCAGACAGTTTGTCAATTACCATTTTCGGCGCCGGGTCAGAAGGATTGCCCATACCCAAATCGATAATATCAACGCCTGCCTGGCGTTTGGCCAGTTTTAAGGCATTTATCCGCCCAAACAAATAGGGTGGCAAACGCTTAATTCTCTGGGCCGATTCAATCTTAAAATCCGACATTTTATCATCCCGCCAATTTACACTAAAAGTGGTTTGCCCGTAATACAGTCGGACAGTCTATACAAAATGGGTGAATTTTCAAGTGATTTTATTTTATACTGGTTTATCTCGTCTGATTTTTTCAAAAACCCCTTGACTTTTTCATTTTGGTTGTATAAGATTAATTCCCTGTATTTACAGCATTTTTTAGGAGTAGTAATAATGAAGATACGAACAACAATACTGCTGGCTATTTCACTACTGTTGGTGAGTGGTTGTGCCAGCAACCGTGCCCGCAACGTCAACGTCTATACACCGGCAATGACCGAGGCACATACTCAATTAGTCAGTAACAGCCCTTATGTAGCCCCAACAGCCAGCGGTAATGCCGAGCTGGCTTTGCCGGGCACACCGGCGAAGATTAAGGATTTTGTCATCGGTACAACCCCCGAAGATACGGACCCTTGTTACCCTTATAGCCCTGCACACAATATTTATGCGTATAAGATTACAGACCCATATACCCCCGGGCCTAAAACAAAGGTGGTAATAATAACCGGCAATCACAATACTGAAATGTCCGGCAGTTGGGCCTTTCAGGGGATGGTGGATTTTATTTTAAGTAATGAGCCGGAGGCGGTCGGTCTTCGTCAGATGTGCGATTTCTGGATATATCCGCTTGTCAATCCCAATGGGCGTTTCACTGCGAAGGGACGCGGTAATCCGGAGATATGCAGAATGCATAAGCAGGGATTGTTCCCTGAAGGGACATCTTATAATGACCACAATCGATTGTGGCACCTCGCACATCCTAAACCTTGTGGCGCTTCGACTATCGATGTTCTGACCGCTGCAATGCTCAGAGACAGTGATGCCGGCGGCACCGGCGGTATCGATTATTACTTTGATTTCCACAGTTCAGGCTCGACCTTTTTTTATACGGTACCGGAACTGATAGATTGTCCTTATATCCAGGCCTTTAAGGCGCTTGATGTCGGTGTAGGTCCCAGAGCCCGAACGGCCGAGCAGGCCACGCTCGGCTCATCGCGAATATGGGCGAGACTGCCGGTGCCATGGGGATTGGGTGCCAAATGGTCTTTTACGCCGGAAAACGACAGAAAGCACAGTGTATCTTACTTCCTGCGGCTGGGCCGTTCCTATGGTATTGCACTGCATAACACTGTTGCCGCTGAGAGTGCTGAGAGTCCTGTTTTGAAGACGGGAACAGACCGTTAGCGGCGTTTGAGATGCTGGATTAGACATTTGCCGGTCAAGTTTGCTCTGCCAAAAAAACCCGACAGTGGGCTGCATAAGTCACCGCCCGGAATTTTCTGGACTTTTCTGCCTTAATCCTGTATAATGATTTTTTGGGGAAATGTTATTTTTGGAAGGTGATGATTATGAAGGTACAAATAATAGCAGTGGGGGTTCTGGTTGTTTTGCTGTCGGCGGCAAGTGGTTTTGCCGACACTCTCGGTGAGTACGACCCGAACAGGACCGAGCAGCATACGATATTGATGAGTGCCAGCCCGTATGTAACGAAGACGCCAAGCGGCAATTCCGCTCTGGCCCTGCCGGGCACACCCGTGGAGATAGAGGATTTTGTCGTCGGTACAACACCCGGTAATACGGACCCTTCTTACGATTATAGTCCTCCGCACAACATTTATGCATATATGATTACAGACCCCTGCACCTCCGGCCCTAAGAAAAAAGCGATGATAGATACCGGAAACCACAATACAGAAACAGCCGGCAGTTGGGCGTTTCAGGGAATGGTGGATTTTTTCGCAAGTGCGGACCCCGAGGCAGACTGGCTCCGCAAGCACGTTGAATTCTATATCTATCCGCTTGTTAATCCTGACGGCAGATATACAGCAACAGGACGCGGAAATCCGGAAATGACTGCAGAAGGTTTCGGCACCGACCACAACAGGGTCTGGCACACCTGCGGACAGGGTCTCTCAACCATCGATGCGCTGACTGTAGCGATGAGGGCCGACACCTGCAACGATGTGGATTTTGCCTTCGATTATCACGGTGGAGGTTCAGATTTCTTCTATATAATGCCGTCACAAGCCGATTGTCCTTACGTTAAGGCATTTGCAAAACGCGAACCGTCCGTTGGGCCGCACCTTAGATCCGGGGATTACAGGATGTTAAGAATCTGGCCGCTGAGGCCGGAAGGCCTAAACGCCGAATTTTCCTGTACCCCGGAAAACCATAAAAACACGGGGACAGTGCAGGACAAACTGGACCTGGGCAAAAACTATGGCCTTGCGATTTATGATGTCCTGATAGAAGATGACCCCACGGCTGATTATCTCGAGCTGAAAGAGGAGTCGGAAAATTGGCTTATCAATAATCTTGAACCGGCTCAGCTTATAGCTCACTGGAATTTTGATGATGACGATGCCAACGACAGCAGCGGCAACGAACATCACGGCACGCTCATGGGTGATGCGAATATAGTTAACGACCCCTGTATGGGCAAGGTGCTGGAATTGGATGGCGACGATGACTATGTAAACTGTGGACAGGGCACGTGGGCTGACATCCAGGGTAAAATCACAGTTGCTGCCTGGATTAAGGTTAACGAGTTTGACAAATCCTGGCAGACCGTTTTCGCCAAGGGCAACAGTACCTATCGGCTCCACCGGGCGAGTTCGAATGATTATATGACCTTCTGGTTGAATACATTTCAAGAGCCTGATTGCAGAGATGCTACAGGAACGGTCGATGTCAACGATGGTAAATGGCATCATGTCGCCGGAGTCTTTGGTGGAGATATGGTTTATCTATATGTGGATGGCGTCGTTGACGGAGTGACAACTTTCACCGGCGGTTCCATAAATACCAATACCTATGATGTTTTAATCGGCAAAAACGCTGAGACTGACTCTCGCCAGTGGAATGGCTGGATTGATGATGTCCGTCTGTATAACTGTTCGCTTAGTGAAGATGAGATTACAGCACTTGCCCGCAGGTTCAGCGACCCTGTTGCCTGGTGGAAACTGGATGAGAGCGGCGTCAGTACCGCTGCTGATTCTACCGGTAACGGACACACCGGCACACTGCATAACAACCCGACCTGGCAGCCTTCGGGCGGCCAGCTCGATGGCGCACTTAGTTTCGATGAGGTAGATGATTATGTTACCGTTACCGACTTCGATTATACAAATGAGTCCGATGAGTTTAGCCTGGGATTCTGGTTCAAGCTGGCCGATGTCAATGGAAGCGGTTACCAATATGTATTTAGCCATGGTCTGGAGATGGAATATAATAACCTTGATATATATTTCCGTGAAAGCGAACAATCCAACCCGGGGACATTGACAACACGAATCAGACTTAACGCAGGCGACAAGTGGCAGGTGAGTACACCTGCGGCTTTGGCCGACGGTCAATGGCATATGTACACTATTACCGTATCAAGCGTAGATGGGGCCACGATATATATCGATGACGAATCTGTACTTACCAACTCGGCCATCAAAGGGGCTTCATTCAATCCGGGGACCGCTCTTTATCTTGGCGTCCGAGAGGACTTAAATCCTGACAGACACTATGGCAGTCCGGCTGCCGACGATGGTCTGCTCGATGATGTTCGAATCTATGACTATGTGCTGACTTTGGGCGAGATTGAGCGGATGTACCAAGACGCCAAAGGGATTATCCCGCCGGAATTTGTTTGCAGCAGCCGGCCGGCCGGTGACTTGAATGATGATTGTAAAGTCAACTTCCTCGACTTCCAAATTCTTGCGGCCGACTGGCTAAAAGGGATTGTTTACGATGAAGGAGTCTCGGTCAATGAATTTTTCAGCAGTTACTACAGCCCTGCTTATGAGGCCATTGACGCAACCTGGACACATATGCTCGGCGGCGGCGACAACCGAGTTCTGGTCGTTGCCCTCATAGCGGAAGATGACGATGTAAACAACCTCGCAATAGCCAGTGTCAAATATAATAACGTCGAGATGAACATAGTGCCCGATTCCAATGTAATCGCCACCTCCGACCCTAATAAAGTGAAAACGGTATTATATTATTTACTGGAAGCAGATTTGCCTGAGCCGGGCTACTACACCGTAGCGGCCCTATATGCCGCCAACGATGTGGCCCAGAGACTCGGCGGTTCCGTTTCGAGGGCCAACGTAGCCCAGCAACCCCCGGAGGCGGTTGCTACGAACTCGAACACCGGCCAGGATACTATCTCCACGGATATAACTACCGTTACCGCCAATGCATGGGTGGTTGACGTAGTGGCAGGTGACGACCAGGGTTCTTTTTCCACTACTACGGGAGGTATGACCGAGTGGTGGGACGTCAGTGGAGGTGTTTCAACCAGAGGCAGTACCGCAGCCGGTGCCACCAAGTCACCCGCTTCGGCAGGACTAACTACAATGAGCTGGAGCTATAGCTCAGGCACTTATATGCTGGCCCACTCGGTAGCGGCGTTTGAAACGCTGGATTAGACATTTTGCGGTTAAAATCAGCCTAAAAAACACCTATTATGGTGGTGTGTGAGTTGTTTACGCAGAATTTTCTGGACTTTTCTGCCTTAATCCTGTATAATGATTTTTTAGGAAAATGTTATTTTTGGAAGGTGATGATTATGAAGATACGAATAATCGCAGGGGTGGTGGTACTTTCTCTATTGATGGCGGCAAGCGGCTTTGCCGACACTCTCGATGAATACGACCCGAACAGGACCGAGCAGCATACGATATTGATGAGTGCCAGCCCGTATGTAACAAAAACACCGAGCGGCAATTCCGCCTTAGCCCTGCCGGGCACACCCGCAGACATAGAAGATTTTGTCATCGGCACTACCCCCGGAAATACGAACCCTTCTTACCCTTTGAGCCCTCCGCATAACATTTATGCATATATGATTACAGACCCCTGCACCTCCGGCCCTAAGAAAAAAGCGATGATAGATACCGGAAACCACAATACAGAAACATCCGGTAGTTGGGCGTTTCAGGGGATGGTGGATTTTTTCGTAAGTGCGGACCCTGAGGCGGACTGGCTCCGCAAGCATGTTGAATTCTATATCTATCCGCTTGTTAATCCTGACGGCAGATATACAGCAACAGGACGCGGAAATCCAGAAATGACTGCAGAAGGTTTCGGCACCGACCACAACAGGGTATGGCATACGCAGGGACAGGGGCTTTCGACCATTGATGCCCTGACAACTGCAATGATAGCCGACACTGGAGGGGATGTGCATTTTGCCTTCGATTATCATGGTGCAGGTTCAACCTTCTTCTATCTCATACCGTCTTTGCTGGATTGTCCCTACGTCGAGGCATTCGGAGAGCGTGAGTCGAGTATTCCGACGCTTAGACCCGGTGATTATAGAATGACACGGCTGTGGGTGATGAGGCCGGAAGGGTTAAACGCCGAATTTTCCTTCGTCCCGGAAAACGATAAAACCGGAACGGTGGCGCAGCGACTCGATTTGGGGAAGGAGTATGGGCTTTCAATTTATGATGTCATGGACCCGAATTCTGATTACCTCAAGCTAAAAAAGGAGTCCGAGAATTGGCTTGTAAACAATCTTGAAGTACAAGTACAGACAGGCGAACTTGTCGGCTTTTGGAATTTTGACGACGGCACAGCCGACGACAGCAGCGGCAACGGCCATCACGGCACACTGGTGCAAAGCGGCGGGGGTACTAGCGTCAATATCGTTTACGACGGCGACAGGGACAGTAATGTGCTGGAATTAAACAACCCGGTCGGCCATACCATCAACAGTGTCGTTGACTGCGGCGGAGCCGGAAGCTGGGCGGACATAAGAAGCCGGATATCAATTGCACTTTGGGTCAAGGTCGATACCTTCCACGCGAGCAATCAGTATCTGCTCACCAAGGGCAACACATATCAGTTGACAAGAAGTGGTACAACGAATGCAATGCGGAGCTATATGGATGGATTGAGTGATACCGCTCTTTCCTCGAGCGCAACTGTAAATGACGGCGGTTGGCATCAGGTTGCAGTAACATACGATTCGAATTCATCGGAAAGAATAATATACATTGACGGCGAGGATTCCGGCAGTGATGCGCCATCGGGTTTGCTTAATGTCCATACCGGTACGTTTGTAATCGGCGGACGGCTTAACAGCTCATACGACCACAGGGGCTGGGACGGCCGAGTTGATGACGTCCGCCTGTATGACTATGTATTGACTCCTGATGATGTTGACCTGCTTTATCAAGGTTCCGAGCCGTGTGGGCCACAGCCACTGATTATCTGCACTGAAAACCCGGATGGCGATTGGAATGATGATTGTAAAGTCAACTTCCTCGACTTCCAATTCCTGGCGTCAGACTGGCTTGAATGGCCTATTTACGGTGAGGGCGTCGGCGTCAGTGAATATTACAGTAACAACGTAAGCAGCTATGTGGCCATTGATGCGACCTGGTCACACAAGATAAACGGCGGCGATAACCGAATTCTGGTCGTTGCTATCGCAGCAGAGGATGACAGTGAAAGCGACCTTGCAATAGCCAGTGTCAAATATAACAACGTCGAGATGAACATAGTGCCCGGTTCCGGCGTAACCGTTGGCACCGGCACTAAGGTCAAAACGGTGTTATATTACCTACTGGAAGAGGATTTACCTGAGCCGGGCTACTACAACGTAGCGGTTACGTATGCTGCCAACGATGTGGCCCAGAGACTCGGCGGTTCCGTTTCGAGGGCCAACGTAGCCCAGCAGGCGCCGGAGGCGGTTGCTACGAACTCGAACACCGGCCAGGATACTATCTCCACAAACATCACTACCGTTACCGCCGATGCATGGGTGGTTGATGTTGTGGCATGTGACGATGAAGGTTCGTTCTCCACCACCACTGGCGGTATGACCGAGCAGTGGGATGTTAACGGAGATGATGCTGGCAGTACCGCCGCCGGGGCCACCAAGTTACCCGCTTCGGCAGGACTAACTACAATGAGCTGGAGCTATAGCTCAGGCGCCAATATGCTGGCCCATTCGATAGCGGCATTTGAAACGCTGGATTAATATTTTCTTGACTTTTTTGCTTTAGTCAGCTACATTGCAGTTTTAGAAGGCAGTGATGGCGGATATTCGAACAATAATTTCGGTCTTGGTTCTATGTCTATCGGGGGCAAGTGGTTTTGCAGACAGTGTTTACGTTTATACTGTCGATATGACCGAAACACATACCGTATCAATCAGCAGCAGCCCCTATGTAACGCCCACCGCCAGTGGTGACGGCAACCTTGCCCTGCCCGGCTGTCCAATTCCGGATTTTGTGGTTGGAGTATCGGCGGGCAACATGGGCGATCCATGCATTCCTCAGCATAATCTTTATGCATATATGATTACCGACCCCTGTGTTACAGGGCAGAAAACAAAAGTGGTCATAATAACCGGCAACCACAATACCGAGACGAGCGGCAGTTGGGCCTTCCAGGGGATGGTGGACTTTCTTTTAAGCGGTGAGCCTGAGGCAGTCTGGCTTCGCAAAGCAGCCGAATTCTGGGTCTATCCGCTTGTCAATCCTGACGGACGCTATACCCAAACCGGACGCGGAAATCCGGAAATACAGGCAATGCTCGATGGCGGCCAGCTTCCTCCGGAAATTACATCGAACGACCATAATCGCCTGTGGCATCTTTCATACCCCACGGATTGCGGCGTTTCAACCATAGATGCCCTCACCACTGCGATGCTCACCGACAGCGATGCCTGCGAAGCCGGCATCGATTACTATTTTGACTTCCATGGTACCGACTCAACCTTCTTTTACACGGTACCTGAACTTATGGATTGTCCCTACGTTGAGGCATTTTTGGCCCTTGATACTGGTGTTTACCCGAAAGCCAGGACGGCCGAACAGGCAACCCTTGGCTCATCGCGGATATGGGCGATGCTGGAGCCACCGTGGGGATTAGGCGCCACATATTCTTTTACTCCGGAAAACGATAAATACCACGATGTGTCTTACTTCCTTGACCTGGGCCGATACTATGGAATTGCACTTCATAATGTGCTCATGCCCGAAACTCTGATTGGTTTTGCCGATTTGGAAGTTTTGTCATCCAGCTGGCTTGAGAATGGCATTCACCAGCGACAGATAGGAGAGCTTATCGGCTGGTGGGAGTTTGATGAGGGTGACGGCAACACTGCTGCGGATTCTTCCGGCTATGATAATACCGGTACATTGTATGATGGGAACGGCAATGTGATTGAAGACCCGAACTGGCAGAGCGGTGCATTGGTGTTCGACGCTAATACCTGCGTCCAGACCGCCTACAACGCAAACAAACTTCAGCTCAACAGTGGCTATACATGGGCAGCCTGGATAAAGGCGGATTCTACTCAGACCGAGCGGGCGGCGATTTTTGATAAATACGACCCCAACACGGCCGGACCAGGCAATAATCACTGGTCGCTCCAGTTCGGTGTCGAACACTATATTGACACAAGTGACAAAATCGACGTCTGGAATGGGGCGGAATTTATGGACTTCTGGGACACACAAATTAAGTTAAGTGAAATCGCAGGCGACTGGCACCATATAGCCGTCGTCCGTAGTGTAAACACAATGGCATCGTTCCTCGATGGCAACTCGGTAAATTGCGGCAAGTACACCACAAATCCAATCAGTGGTGCGGGGCTTCTTAACATCGGAGCCGACAGGAGACTGCAGAACTTTTACAAAGGTCTGATAGATGATATCCAGGTCTATGACTATCAACTCAGTTCCGACGAAATCGAACTGCTCTATCAAGATTTGACGCTGCCTTCATCACCGGCCGAAGAAGTATACTATTGTTACCCAACAGGGGACTTAAACGAAGATTATAAGGTTAACCATCGAGATTTTTCCGTGCTGGCACTCGAATGGCTTGAGTCTTCAATCAAATAAGCAGTATGACATTTACCGGTGTCAGTTACAGGCAGGTCAATCAAAAACGTCTTACCAGATTAATCCCCATCGCCTGGCCTCTGCCGGCTGCGGTGCAGGGTATCAACTCAAAACCTGCTACCTCAAGTTTTTTGTGCTTGCCGGCAATAGTATGGCCGACCACCCAGCCAAGAGTCGCACCGAATACAACGTCACTTGCCCAGTGGTCACCGGTATCCATCATTCTGTAAGCCACAAGAGATGCCAATGCGTATGCAGGAATACCCACCTTCGGACCGTAAAACTCATCCAGAACAGATGCTGCGGTAAACGAACTTGAGGTATGGCCGCTGGGCCAGGCCCAGCTTTTGCCGTTGGGGGTTTGATTGTCCCTGACAGCTTTGAGCCCGACCGTAACCAGCCCTGTAACCGACAGCGCCGTCATCATCGTCCACGCCCGCTCTTTGTTGAAATCATCCTCATTATCAATACTGATGGCATACCAAAGACCTGTTGCAGCAAAATGTGTTCCGGGACAGCCGATTACGTTAAGACTTTCGTCTGTAAAACCGTAAAAAATACCGTGCCTGTCGAAATAATTTGCTATTTTTCTGTCGGCCCGGCTTTGATGCATTGCAATACTTGCACCGCCGGCCAACAGCAAAGCGGTAAGATTGTCTGCCCTTAGAAAAGTATCTTTCGAATCGTCAATAATCCTGCCGGGCCAGTTTGCAAAATCAGTCTTTGCAGATTCAAAAAAATCGGCCTCCGCCGCGTGGTCGCTTTGATGGGCACAGCCGGCGGCTAAAACCAAACCTGCACAAAAGATTCTTAGCCAGCATCCGTTCCAACGTAATACCTTCATTTAGAAAAGACCCCTTCAATGTTATGCGTAATATCCAAATTGATAGTTCACTATACTATTCCCATTCAATTGTAGCCGGAGGCTTGCTCGAGACGTCATAAACAACCCTGTTGACACCGCGAACCTCATTTATAATCCTGCTTGATATACCGCTTAAGACTTCATAAGGGATTTTTGAGAAGTCAGCGGTCATAAAATCCACGGTTTCAACAGCGCGAATCGCGATAACATTTTCATAGCTTCGTTCATCCCCCATCACACCAACGGTCGAGACGGGCACAAGGACGGCCAGTGCCTGAGATATCTTTTTATACAAGCCGGCTGATTTAATTTCATCTATTAAAATTTCATCGGCCGCCCGTAAAATCTTAAGTTTTTCAGGTGTAACTTCGCCGACTATTCTTACTGCCAGTCCCGGCCCGGGGAAGGGATGACGCCAGATGATATCAGCCGGTAGTCCGAGGTATTCGCCGACTTTTCGCACCTCGTCCTTGAACAAATCCCTCAACGGCTCAATCAGTTCGAAGCCTAATTCAGCAGGCAGGCCGCCGACATTGTGATGGAGTTTGATATTAGCCGCCGGGCCGCCGTCTTTTGAACCCGACTCGATAACATCGGGATACAGCGTGCCCTGTGCAAGAAATTTGACATTGGGAATCTTAGATGCTTCGGACTTAAAAGCTTCAATAAATTCGGCGCCGATTATTCTGCGTTTCTGCTGTGGCTCTGTTACGCCTTTGATGGCCTGTAAAAACTGCTCAGACCAATCAACAACTCGCAAATCTATATGAAAATGGTCACGGAAAGTTCCCACAACATATTCACGTTCATTTTTTCTGAGCAGACCGTTGTCGACAAAAATACAAACAAGCTTCTCGCCTATGGCCTTATGGAGTAATGAAGCAACGACCGAAGAATCAACGCCGCCGCTCAAACCGCATATTACCACATCATCACCAACTTGACTGCGAATTGCTTCGGTGGTCTCGCTAACAAAGTTACTCATTTTCCAGTCGCCGCTGCAGCCGCAAATATCATACAGGAAGTTTCCTAATATCACTGTCCCCTTCGGCGTGTGGGAGACCTCGGGATGAAACTGTACACCGAAAAAATCCTTTTTCTTATGCTTTACCGCAGCAAACGGACAGGTTTGTGTGGCCGCCAGTCTTGTAAAATCATCGCTTAATTCGCCGACCTGGTCGCCGTGGCTGGCCCAGGCGGTAATTGAATCCGGCAGGTTCGCAAACAAACCACTTCTGTCAACAATCGACAGATTTGTCCGGCCGTACTCATGTGATTTGGCTGGAGTGACTTTTGCGCCCAGGACCTTACAGCCGAGTTGCATTCCGTAACAGATACCCAAAATCGGCACGCCCAGTTCAAAGATTTTTTCATCACATTGAGGTGCATTCTTGTCTCTGACACTTGAAGGTGAGCCGGACAGTATCAGGCCTTTGACCCCTAACTGTGACAACCCATCTGCTGTTATATCGCAGCGGCAAATCATCGAATATACATTGTGTTCTCGAACACGCCGAGCTATCAACTGCACGTACTGACTGCCAAAATCCAGAATGGCTATCATCTCATGCGGCATTAGAACACTCACTTAAATCTGTTTGCCAAAAGTTCATTGACGGGCCGCTAATACTCGAATGCCTCGGTTGCTGCTGAGTAGTTCGGTGCCTCTTTTGTTATCTGTATATCGTGGGGATGCGACTCGCTAACCGATGCCGGGCTTATACGAACAAATTTGCCCTTCTCTCTAAGCTCTTTGATATTACGTGCTCCGCAGTAACCCATACCGGCCCTGAGCCCGCCTACGAGTTGATAGACAAAATCGCCAAGCGTTCCACGATATGGGACCCGCCCTTCTACGCCTTCGGGCACAAGCTTATCTGTGCTGGTGGTGCTTCTCTGCCCATATCTTTCGGCTGAACCCTTTACCATCGCCCCTAAAGAGCCCATACCTCTGTATTCCTTGAACTGTCTGCCTTTGTAAATAATCAATTGTCCGGGACTCTCCTCCAGGCCGGCAAAGAGAGAGCCGAGCATTACACTCGAAGCACCGGCAGCGATGGCCTTGGTAATGTCACCGGATTGCGTTATCCCGCCATCAGCAATAACCGGTATGTTATGCTTGTCGGCGACCCGGGCACAGTTGATTATTGCAGATATCTGCGGCACGCCCACGCCGGAAATTATCCTTGTGGTACAAATCGCTCCGGGCCCGATACCGACTTTTATGGCATTGGCACCTGCGGCTATCAAATCTTCGGCGGCAGAGGCCGTTGCAATATTGCCGGCTATCACATCAATATCATATTTGCTTTTGATTGTTTTAATCGTATCAAGTACATTTTGCGAATGGCCGTGAGCCGTATCAACCACAATAACATCGACCTCAGCCGATATCAGATCCTGGATTCTTTCATAATCGAGCACTCCAACCGCAGCACCGACACGCAGGCGGCCCCGTTTGTCCCTTGCCGCAAAAGGATACTGCTGAACCCTGTCAATGTCCCTCATCGTAATCAGGCCGGCCAGCTCGCCCGCCTTGCCGACAAGAAGCAATTTTTCAACCTTGTGCTTCTGAAGAATTTCTTTTGCCTGTTCAAGTGTGGTATCAGCCGGGCCGGTAACAAGATTTTCTTTGGTCATTACTGTGCTTATTTTCGCATCGTAGTCCTTGAGAAATTTCAAATCTCTGCTTGTAATGATGCCGGCAAGCTTTTTGCCGTCAACGATTGGTATGCCTGAGACGTTTTGCTCATCCATCAATTCTCTTGCCTTCCTCACCGGCTCATCCGGCGAGAGAATTATCGGGTCAAGAATAACGCCGTTTTCGGAGCGTTTTACTTTTACTACCTCCCGTTTTTGTGCCTGCACAGAGAGATTTTTGTGAATTATGCCGATACCGCCCTCCTGTGCCAGCGCAATAGCCAGAGCCGCTTCGGTTACAGTATCCATAGCAGCCGAAACAATTGGGATATTAATCGTGATATTGTTGGTCAGTCTGGTATTGGTCTGGGCCTGGCTCGGCACAAAATCACTCTTTGCCGGTATCAGAAGAACATCATCAAAAGTTATACCTTCGGCGACAATTTTGCTTTTGTCCATTTTCATCTCCAGAAATTATGCTGCCTACTGTTTTGGCGAGCCAGTATAATAGCACAATAAAGCGGCGTCAAACCTAATTTTCGCTGCCGCTGTACACTTGGGCTTTGTTACATTTCTTATTGGTGAAGATACTATAAGCAAGGCTTATAAAAAAAATTAAATTTTCTGGTGAAATTTGTTGCTACTGGTTATTAGATAGTTTATAATACTTATTTTCTCAATTTTGGAGTTTTATAAAGTTAGGAAGATACCGAAAGAAAATGGATAAAGTAAAAGAATTTCTAAAAGATAATCTAACAACCGAGGATTACGACAAGTTAACCGCCGTTGATAACCCGAAAATGCACACCTTTGTCGCCGATGCGATTGAGCTTTGCAGACCGGACTCGGTTTTTGTCTGCACCGATTCGACCGAGGATATAGCATATATTGCCGATTTAGCAATAAAAAACGGCGAAGAAAAAAAGCTTGCTATTCCCGGCCATACCATTCACTTCGACGGATACTATGACCAGGCACGCGACAAATCCAGGACTAAGTTTTTACTGCCGGCCGGCTCCGACTTGGGCGCAAGTCTGGGCTCTATTGAAAAATCGGCTGGTGTTGAAGAAGTTCGCGCCCTTTTTAAGGAGGCAATGGCTGGCAAAGAACTGCTGGTTTGCTTTTACTGCCTTGGACCGACCGATTCGGTCTTTTCAATTCCCTGTATCCAGATAACAGACTCGCCATATGTTGCTCACAGTGAGTTCATCCTGTACCGAACCGGCTATGAGCAATTCAAAAAAATCGGCAAATCCGAAGAATTTTTTAGATTTCTGCACAGCGAAGGCGAATTGGATGAGCGAAAGGTGAGTAAGAATATCGACGGGCGCAGGATATATATAGACCTTGAAGAGGAACTGGTTTACAGCCTTAACACCCAGTATGCAGGCAATACGATAGGGTTGAAAAAACCCGCCCTTCGGCTGGGAATCCACAGGGCCTCAAAAAAGGGCTGGCTGTGTGAACATATGTTTGTGCTCGGTGCTCACGGGCCGGGCGGACGTGTAACATACTTTACCGGTGCGTTTCCTTCAGCCTGCGGGAAAACCTCGACTGCTATGCTGACCGGACAAACCATTATTGGTGACGATATTGCTTACTTTCGTAAAATAAACGGCAAAGTGCACAGCGTAAACGTGGAAAAAGGCATATTCGGCATCATTCGTGACGTCAATCCGAAAGACGACCCTATTATTTATGATGCCCTGACGAAACCGTGCGAGGTTATCTTCTCGAACGTTATGTACGATGACAAATTAAAGCCCTACTGGCTGGGAATGGGGATTGAGCCGCCGGATGAGGGAATTAACCATTCCGGCCCCTGGCGCAAAGGCAATAAAGATGCCGATGGCAATGAAATCAGCGTTTCACACAGAAACGCTCGATACTGTCTAAATATCGTAGACCTTCAAAACCGTGACCAGCGGATTGATGACCCACAAGGGGTACCGGTGGGGGGCTTTATCTATGGTGGCCGCGATAGTGATACCTGGGTGCCAATCGAAGAAGCTTTTAACTGGACAGAAGGAATCATCGGCAAAGGCGCCTCAATCGAATCCGAAACCACCGCTGCAACACTCGGCAAAGAAGGTGTTAGAAAATTCAATCTGATGTCAAACCTCGACTTCCTCTCAATACCTCTCGGCAGGTACATCCGGAATAATCTGGACTTTATTGAAGCCGTTGAGACACCGCCAAAAATCTTCTCGGTCAATTACTTCCTCAAAGATAAAAACGGCAAATATTTGAATGGTATGGCCGACAAAAAAGTCTGGATTATGTGGGCTGAACTGCGAGTAAACGGCGACGCTGATGCCATCGAAACGCCGACCGGCTTAATACCAAAACACAAAGACCTGGAAAAACTGTTCAAAGAGCATCTTGACCAGCAATACAGCAGGGACGATTACGTCCGGCAGTTCACAATCCGAATTCCGGAAACCCTTTCCAAACTGGACCGCATTGAGAATATCTATAAACAGGATGTTCCCGATACCCCCCAAATCGTTTTCGACACTATTGCCGAGTTGCGCAAACGCCTCAAAGAAGCTCAGAATAAGTATGGAGATTATATCTCACCGTTCGATTTGGAAAATAAATAACCACATCTGAGTGATTTATAGGGGGCGGATGGTAAAACGACAAAAAATGGCCCTAAAAAGCTAACCGCAGCAGAATAACACAGGCGTAAATATTCCAAAATACCCAACAAATCGATTTGAAGTTATAAAGTTATCTGCAAAAATACGACTTTGGGTGCTAAAAATGCATCAATTTTTACAAAAACAAGAAATTTCCGGTTGTTCCTGTTAAAAAAATTTTAGAGCCGCGAAAAGGCAGAGGGCCTTACTTTAGCTTCTTTTCCGGCTTTTTTACCTTAAAATTAAAAAAAATTCATAAACGTCCCATAATTTTCTTGACTTTTCCCAAAAAACAAGTTAAATTCAATTTTAAGAAGAAGATTAGAGAGAGAGTACCCCCTCTTTTCCTTCAAATGTGGGGTATTTCTCACTGAAAAAAATTTGGTTTGGAGAGTGGTGAATTTTCACCCAATAGTGAGGAAGTCTTATAGATCCAATGAGACAGAACTCTAACGGTGAATCAGCGCAGAGATTCGGGCCTGATTTTGACAATATGAGAGAGAATCGCCTACGGCAGTCTACACCCGACGGGGGTTATGCTCACATCGGCAGTGGCAATTTCATAGGCAAATCGCCCGCGTTTAACTCAATCCTTGAGTTGATAAAAGCTGTTGCTGCGCGCAAGTGCCCCGTAGTAATAGTCGGCGAAACCGGCGTAGGCAAAGAAATGGTTGCCCGACAGATTCATCTGGCCAGCGCACGTGCCGACAAAATTTTCGTGCCTGTAGACTGCACTACTTTGACAGGGCAGTTGTTTGAAAGCCAGCTTTTCGGCCACGTAAAGGGCGCATTTACCGGCGCTGTTGACAGAACACTGGGTTTCTTCAGGGCGGCCGACGGCGGCACAATCTTCCTTGATGAAATAAGTGAAATACCGATTGAACTGCAGGCCAAACTGCTGAGAGTCCTCCAAGACAGTGCCGTAACACCACTTGGCTCTACAAAATCCTATCTAATCGATGTGCGCGTTTTATGTGCGTCCAACAGCAATCTGCGCAAATTAGTCAAAGAAGGTTCTTTCCGGGATGATTTATATTATCGACTCAACGTAGTTACTTTAGAGGTACCCCCGCTTCGAGAACGCAGGGAAGATATTCTTGTTCTGGCCGAGTATTTTCTGGCAAACCAGGCCGTTTTTTACAATGAAGAGCCTAAAACCCTAAGCGCTACATCAAAAGAACTTATCTTAAATTATAGCTGGCCCGGCAATATCCGTGAATTGGCCAATGCGATGGAGCGAGGCTATGTTTTAACAACCAGCAGGGAAATTCAGGCCGCTGCACTTCCTTTCGAAATCCTAATCGCCGAATCCGACTCTTATCCAAAACACGAGCTCCACACGCTTGACGAGGTGCAGCGTAAAATTATCACTCAAACCCTTGAATTCACCAAAGGCCGCAAACTTGCTGCCGCAAAAATTCTTGGAGTTGAACGCCGTAAGCTCAACCGGCTCATCGAGAAACTAAATATCTCAAACGTAAAGAAAAATACCGGCAGCTAAAGCAATTTAGTATATTGTTTTGTATCCGACCAAAAACAAGTTCAGAACATAATGTAAACTATGGTTTTAATCTATTCATCATAGACCACTTTGGCCACCACTTGCCAAAGCGGTCTTTTTTTGCTAATCATCCCCCATAAAAAAACTTACTGCTAAAATTTTCTCTGTCAGAGACCATTGTGGTCAGTTCAAAATAAACCATCCCAAAAAGCCAATAAAAATAATTAGCGCATAACTGAAGCTATAACAAATAGTTAAAATTTTTCTTCGCAAAAATACGACTTTGGCACACTGTTCGCTATATGTGTATGTGGGTGAGAAAATTTGAAAACTCGAATATTTTGCTTTCTGTTCTCTGGTAAAAAGAGGAGGTGGTAGATAAGCAAATGAGGGTGAGGAAACTGAAAACTCAAATGCTTAGGTTGTTCGCTCTTTGAAAAAAGAGATTGATAGGAGAGCAGCACGACTTAACAGGTCGTGAAAAAATAAATGCTCGCAAAGAGTTTTCTCTCCCCCAAGCTGGGCTTGTATAACTGGCTATAACCATTAACAAGTCCGGCCGAAAGAAAACACGGCCCTGCCGTGATATCGATAAGATGATTTAAGTTAGGAACTCTTTCTCCTCTTCTTCGCTGGGTTTGGAGTTGTTGATGCAATGTCGACGACAAGCCCAGCACGAAAGTTAGCACGGCTTTGCCGTGATATCGATAAATTAAGTTGGGAATAACTCTCTCTCCTCTTCGCTGGGTTTTTTGGTCGTTGACCCAAAATCAGCGACAAACCCAGCACGATACTATCCACAGTTTTCCTGTGATATAAATAGATAATGTCAAGAGCAAAAACTCTCTCTTCTTCGCTGGGTTTTGAGCTGCCGGCTTATTGTCAGCAACAAGCCCAGCACGAAAACAAACGCGGCTCTGCCGTGATAAAAAGTAGATAATGTTGAGAGTAAGGACTCTCTCTCTTCTTCGCTGGGTTTTGAGTTGTTGATGCAATATCAGCGACCGGCCCAGCCCAAAAACAGACGCGGTTCTGCCGCGATAACAAATAAATACTAACCATATAGGGGCAGGGAATTAGACTCTTCTTTTCGCTGAGTTGTTGCTTGTCGACACAAAGTTGACAACAAATTCAGCTCAAAAGTAAATGCGGCTTTGCCGCACCGACATGTAATAACAATGAACGTACAAACAGGTTCAACAGGACCTTAGTGGTTAAGGTATGTCTATAGTACAAAGGAAATAAAATGGTTGTTCTCGTTCAGGCAAATGTGTTAACGGTTGGCCTCAATGGCAAAAATGAGGTCCTGCGGGAACTGCCTATCCGGCTGATAACAGTGCCGTCCGGCAGGCAGGCAGTTCATTCTTTCAGAAAAGAACGGTTCGACAGTGTTATCAGCAACTGGAACCTGGATGATATGCAGAACGGCCGTTTCATAAAGAAACTAAGAGCCGTAAAACCGGACATCCCTACCATAGTTTTCATCAGGGCAAATGAGCCGGAACAGGAAATCGCCGCTCGAAGTCTGGGAGTTTCGGCGGTCCTGACCGATGAGTCCGATGATGAGCTCTTTCGCCAAACCGTCGCCAATGTACTTGGCATCAGAGACGTCGCCTCAATAGAAGCAATATCTCCGGTGGAAGACAGATAGGAAGAAACGAAACAATTACGAAATATTCGGTTCAATAATAATATGCAGACAGCAGCAAATACAATTGAGAGCAGACACGGCCGCAAAGCCGTGATAATAATAAATGCTCACGAAGAGTTTTCTGTTTCCCCCAGGCCGGGTTTGGTGACCCAAGCTAAACGAGCAAAGTCGTCAAACCTGGCAGAAAACAAGCACGGCTCTGCCGTGATAATTATAAATGATATTAAGCTAAGCTAAGAAGTCATCTTGAAGCTTAGCCGCAAACCAGTGGGGTGAGTCTGGGTGGGTGAAGAGAATTCAGCCGGAAATGCGCATTGTGCGCAGGTTGTTGAGGTTCTGCGCGCGCACGGGTAGCAGACAGTCTGCTGCATTGCTGCTAAATAAGAGATAAATGCAGACTATGGTTAAGGAGCAATGAAAAAATGAGAAGGACAATATTAATTTTTGCAGCAGTAATAGTTCTCGCTTTATGCAATGTGGATGCAGATGCGGTAATCGTTAGCCTGTCGACTTCTTTTGACCCGGCCTTCGACCCCTGCGGACTAAGCGCACAGGCGGATTTTATACTTATCAGCCCGACGATTCTCACCATTGAACTGTCTAACACATCAACCGGTGTGCCAATCGGCTTCGACAATTCAGATCAACTCCTGACGGGGATTTCATTTGATTTAGGAGGCCCGACAATTACCGGCGAAACAGTCCTAATAGGGCCTGACAGCCGGTCAATTAACTTCAGCAAAATTTCACCACAACTGGGACCCGGTGAGGATGTCAGTTGCGAATGGGGTTATGGAAACATAGGCAGCACAAATATGATGCTCAATATGGTCTCGACCAACAGTGCTCATATGACACGCTTCGATGAGTCTGACAACAACATGGATGGTCCGTACAATATTGACGGGCCACGGAGTGGACTCATAGCGCTGGATACTGACGACCTGCCGCTGATAGACCCCGGCGGACTTGGGGCCATCGCCGATTCCATTGTTATCACACTGACCTTGAGCGAAGCCGTTACAAACTACGACTTTCTTGATAATGGAGTTATGGCAGAATTCGGCTCCGATGCGGCTTTCCTTGTTCCTGAGCCGGCCACAATAATACTGCTTGGCCTCGGTACGGTGTTTTTCCTAAAGAAACGCAAAGCCTAAAGACAAAACAAAAAGGGTGAAAGAGGGGACTCGAACCCCCGACCCCTGGATCCACAATCCAGTGCTCTAACCAGCTGAGCTACTTTCACCACTTTATTGACTATCGACTATTTTCAATTGTAAATTTTCAATTGCAGAAAGTCAATCACCTAACCGCCGCCTGTGCCGCCGCCAATCGGGCAATCGGAACCCTGAACGGCGAACAAGACACATAGTTCATCCCGACCCGATGACAAAAATCAATACTCTCAGGCTCGCCGCCGTGTTCTCCGCAGATACCGACCTTCAATTTCTTTTTGGTCTTTCTACCGAGCTTCGTGCCCATTTCCACGAGTTTTCCAACGCCGGTCTGGTCGAGCTTCTGAAACGGGTCGGCAGCATAAATCTTCTTATTGACATATTCCTTGAGGAATTTGCCCGCATCATCGCGCGAAAAGCCCATCGTCATCTGCGTTAGGTCATTAGTACCGAAGCTGAAAAACTCTGCTTCTGTAGCGACCTCATCAGCGGTCAAAGCGGCCCTCGGCACCTCAATCATCGTCCCAATCATATATTTGATTTTGCTCTTTCTTTCTTTGAAGACCTTTTTAATTTCATCAACAATATGGTCTTTGACCAGCTTCAGCTCTTCGACTGCACCGGCCAGCGGAACCATAATTTCCGGCAGAACAACCATACCGGTCTTTCTTACATTCAAAGCCGCTTCAATAATGGCCCTTGCCTGCATCCGGCAAATCGCAGGGTACGTTATCGCCAGGCGACAGCCGCGATGGCCCAACATCGGGTTAAACTCATGAAGCTGCTCAACCTTTGCCTTCACTACTGCCGGCCTGACGCCAAGCCGCTTCGCCATCTCCGCCTGATTGACCTTGTCCTGCGGCAGAAACTCGTGCAGCGGCGGGTCAAGCAGACGTATCGTCACCGGCAGGCCCTTCATCGCCTTAAATATACCCTCAAAATCGCTTCGCTGAACAGGCAGCAGCTTCCTAAGCGCCCCTTCGAACTGCTTTTTGCTTGCTGCGTACTTTTTTTCAATCGCCTTCTTTTCCTTTTGTGTCTCGGCTGCTTCAATCTCGCTGAGCATCAGGGCATAATCATCAGCAGCCAAAATCATCTGCCGCACCGGCCAGATACGCCCACCCTCGAAGAACATATGCTCAGTCCTGCAAAGCCCAATGCCTTCTGCGCCAAAGTCCCTTGCCCGCTTCGAATCTTCCGGCGTATCGGCATTTGTCCGAACGCCAAGTCTGCGAACATCGTCACAAATCTTCATAAATTTCCCGAAATCACCGCTCATCGTCGGCTCTACTGTAGCCAATTGTCCCTTCATAACCTCGCCGGTGGAGCCGTCGAGACTAATCCAGTCCCCCTCCTTAATCACTAACTTGCCGACGTTAAATTTCCCCGCCTTATAATTAATATTCAATACACCGACGCCGGCAACACAGCACTTACCCATCCCGCGTGCAACCACAGCCGCATGGCTGGTCATACCGCCGCGAGCCGTCAAAATACCTTTCGCCGCATCCATACCCCCTATATCCTCAGGACTGGTCTCGATACGAACAAGAATGACCTCTTTACCTTTCTTCCTCCACGCCTCCGCAGCTTCGGCGCTGAAGACAACCTGTCCGACGGCCGCACCGGGCGATGCCGGAAGACCCTTTGCAAAACAATCACGCCTGGCTTTCGGGTCAAAGTGTGGATGCAGTAGATGGTCAAGCTGCTCCGGTGTTACCCGCATAACCGCTTCTTTTTTTGGAATGAGTTTTTCATTAACCATATCAACGGCGTTCTTGACCGCAGCCTCAGCCGTGCGCTTTCCTGTTCTGGTCTGGAGGATATATAGTTTTTTCTGCTGAATAGTAAACTCCATATCCTGCATATCCTTATAGTGCTTCTCCAGCTTGGTCATTAGTCCGGTAAGCTTTTTGTAAGCGGGCGGCATAATTTTATTCAGCTTCTTCAACGGCAGTGGCGTCCTGATACCGGCGACAACATCTTCGCCCTGGGCGTTCATCAGGAACTCGCCATAGAACTCCTTTTTGCCGGTACTCGGATTACGTGTAAAGCAAACGCCGGTCCCGCAATCGACCCCCATATTCCCGAATACCATTGCCTGCACATTCACAGCCGTCCCAAGCAGACCGGTAATATTATTCAGCCGCCGATACGTAACCGCCCTTCCAATCATCCACGAACTAATAACCGCATTGATAGCATGTGTTAACTGGTCGCGCCCCCGCTGTGGGAATAACTCTCCGACGTGCTTTTTGTAAACGGTTTTATATTTTTCAACAACCTCTTTTAGCTGCTCGGCGCTTAACTCGTTATCGACTTTGACGCCGGCCTTTTCCTTGGCTGAATGAATCACTTTCTCGAAGTGTTCGTGCCCGCAGCCCATTACAACATCGCCGAACATATCAATGAACCGACGGTATATATCGTAAGCAAATCGCGGATTTTGCGTCCTCTTTATGATACCTTCAATCACCTCATCGTTCAGCCCGAGGTTAAGCACCGTATCCATCATTCCGGGCATAGATACAGCGGCGCCGCTTCTGACGCTGACCAGCAGGGGTTTTTTCGGGTCGCCCAATCTGGCGCCCATCGCCTTTTCCAGTTTAGCTGTGTTCTTATCGATTTCTTCAGCTAATCCTTTTGGCCATTTGCCTTTATTCCTGTAATATTCGTCGCAGACCTTCGTTGCGATAGTGAAGCCCGGCGGGACCGGCACACCAATATTAGTCATCTCCGCCAAATTTGCGCCTTTACCGCCCAAAAGCGCCTTCATCTTTGCGTTGCCTTCCGCCCTTCCATTGCCGAAGAAATAAACCCACTTTTCAATCATCGTTAAAATCTCCTTTTTAGTAACACCAGGTAAACATAACCTTATAAATCGCCCTGACTAAAGGGCTGTTTTTGTACACAACTG
>Ga0180431_10001663_pt1 | contig 30676 bp, 24 predicted proteins | sample SS_ome_11_FD_132459 | JGI IMG/M metagenome (GOLD analysis project Ga0180431, IMG submission 132459) | Hypersaline lake sediment archaeal communities from the Salton Sea, California, USA - SS_1_MS_1 metaG | ecosystem: Environmental > Aquatic > Non-marine Saline and Alkaline > Hypersaline >... | reverse complement strand
GGACAGCGGTCGGCAACCCAGACCGCCGTGTGTTCGCCAGCGTCTTGGTACGCGTCAACCAAAGAGGCCACCAAGCGGCCACGCACGTCATAGACTCCAATCTTGACCTGCAGACCCCGAGGTAGTACGTAGCAGATCGCGGTCAGCGGGTTGAATGGATTGGGATAGTTCTGTGAGAGTGCCACCTCTTGCCCCGGCAAGGCACCCGCGCGGCCATCTGCCACGCTGCCATACAAAGGCATGGCCTCTTCAACAAGTATCCATGCAACACCGCGACGCACGACCTCCTTCTCCGGGCTCTCCGGCTGAGGGGCTTTCGGGGACGTTGTTAGCTTTATTAGCTTATTCTGCATCTTTGCGGCACCATCTGTCTATGTCTGATTCGGGCGGAGGATTCGCTTCGATCCGCCGTGCAGCAACGGAGATCCAGGGCGGGCTGACGCCCAGCGCTTGAGCCAGCTGGGAGCCGCTCCGGCCGAGACGATGAACCCAGACGTAGGGGCATTTTAGGGGCAGACTACGAATTAGCCTAACTATTTGTCCGACTGTACCTTAGGGCCCCGCTTCTGTGGCCTGAGCGATCTGCCGAGTATCGTCTCCAGGTGCTCCACGAACTCATTCCCCCCGCAAGGCCGGCCGGTGTGCGTATGTCGGCGGATGGTCTTGATCATCTGCCTGCCGTCCTCCTCCCGAAGCCAGGCAGACCAGTCCGAGCCCCACGCGCCATCCACCCACTCCCCTCTCCTCCGCGTGACTCTTCTTGGGTGCTTGACGAAAAAAGCGGCCGGCCGGCGGACAGTCCTCGGACTCCGTGACGCGGAGCCCCGCCGGTCGCTCTCTGGTCTGTCTGGCTCGACTCAGGAGTACCTTGAGGCGTCTTGCTCAGTCAAGATCCTCCTGGCCACTTCCTGTTCTCACCGATGGCCTAATCCATTACGCCCCAACCGCTTGCTGGGTTTCGTAGTCTGTCCCTGAAATACCCGTAGTCTGTCCCTGAAATACCCTCCCTGAAATACCCGGGGATTGTGGTGCCGTCCGGGAACCTGGACGACGCCTCGTTTGCCCTTTGCGGCTGCCGGCATCGGGGGGGGTGTCTGCAAACTGGGCGCTAGAGATTGCCCTTTGGGCCTGAACCCTCACGGATTCTGGGCTGGACGCTCGGGTTGGAGGGGCTGCAGCGCTCGGACTGGTGTCACTCGGGTCTTGCGTTTCTCGTGCCGTCGTTCGAGAATAAGGATCCGAAAGTATCAAGGTGTGAAATGGCGGATCAGAATGGGTGGCTGTCCCCCATTGATCCTGTAGAACATAGAGATATTCCGACTAGGGCTCTGTCCCGAAAAGCAGTCCCGAAAAGCACGAAAAGCAAATGGCCCCGGCCCCGGGGAGTCTTGTACTGGTCACTCCACTCACTGTTAGCCATTCAACAGCGGAGCAAGCCATGACTCGCATAGCAGACATCATCCGTAAGGCAATCAGGAAGATTTTGCTAAGAAAGGAATACGTCAAAGTGTCCGGAAGCATTATTCCGTCACCAGACAGACGATTCTGTGGCTCTGAATTCGCAGATGATGACTTCTACTTAGAATCCGTCGAAAAAGAAGCTGCTCGCTTGATTGACCATTTTCAATGTACTCAAGAAAGCCGGATATTGGACGTAGGCTGTGGCCAAGGGCGCCTACCGATCGGCATTCTTCGTGTAATTGGTGAGGCTAACTACATAGGAATAGACGTTGACCGAAGGTCTATTGATTGGTGCAAGCGCTATATCGAGCGAAATCACCCTTCTTTCAAATTCAGACATTTGAACCTCCACAATGAAAGATACAACATGAATGGTCCTAGGATAGACCATGCTTTTCGTTTTGACATAGAGTCAAAGAGCGTTGACATAGTCTATCTGTTCTCCGTGTTTTCTCATACAACCGAGGAGTACACGAGAGCTTATCTCAAAGATTTTTCACGTATTCTCGATGACAGAGGCAAAGTGTTCTTTACAACCTTCGTTGAGGAGGATGTCCCCGATATCTCGATCAATCCAGAGAACTATCGCTTAAAGTGCTCTGGCCCCCTCCATATTGTGAGATACAACAAGGACTATTTGTTTTCTATCCTCGCTGAATCCGGATACTCCATTCTGAGTTTTACACATGGAACAGAAGCAGATGGTCAGAGTGCCGTCTACTTGAGCAAAAGGAATCGCTGACAATTCGCTTCACCGGACAGCAATTCCGCTGCGCTCCATTGCTGCCGGTGAGCTTGGTCGTTAGACACCTCGTGCCGGTGCGACCGTCACGAGATTAGCAGCAAGCGAGGACCCGGCATTCCGGGGACGCAGGCGTTCCGGGGACGCGATACCAATAAGATGCTTCCGTGACACTTTCTGGGAGCCCTCTTTCCGTCAAGCTCATTCCCGTGGCGGGGAGGATTCTGCCTGCTCCTCCAGCCTCCGGAGCATCTCAGCGGCGTTGCTGTTTTCCGCGTCCAGCTCCAGGGACTTCCGGTAGTTCCAAATGGCGGGGGCCGTCTCCCCCGCGACCATGTACGCTTCGCCCAGGCTGTCGTAGACGTTGGATGATTCCGGGTAGAGGTCCACGGCCATCTGGAATATCGCCACGGCCTCATCGACCCTCTCTTCGCCGAGCAAGCGGTATCCGAGGGAGTTGAACTCACTCTCAAGGAAGTACACCTCGTTTCCGGAACCGGAGCGCAGCACGTGCAGCGCTGCCCTGGCTTCCTCGATGCCTGACTCGTCCAACCTATCGGCAATCACACTCGCCGCCGACGTGTGAGACTGTTTCCAGATCTCTCCGACCAGGAGTCGTAGGTCATTCCGGAGAATGGCGTCCCAGTCTTCCGAGTAATCCTCCCATGTGGTCACGTATGGGAATTCGTTTTCCAATGCGGCAAGGCGATCCATCGTCTCTTCAAGACTCCATCCGGCAGCGTCCGCGCTGTCCACTTTGTCGGCAATATCCCGAATGAAGTCCCGGTGAGAGGCCAGTCTCTCCCGGGTCCACGGACCGGGCGCATTGCTGCGGATAACGTGGACGACGGGGCCCTCCCCGTCCAGGAGATTATCCAGAATCTCCAGCCACCGGTCGATGTCCGGATCGCTATCCCTCGCCAACATGTGCCCGAAATGAAAAATGTCCCCGAGCATGACGAGTCCCACTTCGGGAACGTGAATCACGAGGTCGCCTTCGTTCGTAGCCCGGCCGAAGTAGAACAGACGGAGAGTCAGGTCGCCGAGATCGAGAGTCAACCGATCCCGGAAGGTGACGTTCGGCAGGACCATCTCGTAGCCCTCGGCCAGGTCGCCGGCAATTCGCCGACACAGATCCAACCAGTTCCGGTCGAACTCCACATCTTCCGGATCCAAATCGGGCGACGCCAGCCGCGCTTCCGTTCGCTCCACCCGTTCACGGAACTCGCTCTCTCTTCTCGCCAGAAGCTCATCAAGAGTGCCCCGCCGCCTCTCCAGCGATTCCAGGCAGCGTTTATGGGCGATGATATCGATATCCGCAAAAGCCTCTCCTCCGCCGGTCAGGAGGATGTCGTCGCAGGAGAGGACAAGGTAGGCGAAATCATCGCGTCCCAATGCCTTTGCGACGATCTTCCGGACCTCGGACGCGATGCCGGGAGACCACATGGCATCGATAAGGACCAGTCCCTTCTCGGACGCGATGCCGACAGTGGTCGAGTTTCCGGTCATTGCGCTGACGGTGACCACGCGATCGTTGAGGCGGGTGACCTTGAGAGGAAGGTCGTCGGACGCCGGTACCCGACCGGGGAGCAGCAGGAGCGTGAGAAGAAGTACCATCGGAGACCATCTACCGAGAGCCATAGGAACCTCCATAGCGAGAATGTGATGTTCATCTCATGTGACAAATATCACATCACATTCGGATTCTGTCAAGGGGGGCCTCCTTCTCGGTGGGTAGCGTCAAGGTATTCTGGAGAATATCGGCGACCGAAAACGGCCACGACCTGCCGTGACAGAGGCAAGTGACGAAGTGACAAGCAACTTGGGGACAAGGCACCGGGGGCGATCGTGTTGATCGCCCCCGTCCGTAGGTCCTCGGAGAAACCGCGCCGCCGTTTCGCTAGTTGAGTATGTGCGGTGTGATGAAAATCAGCATATCGGTCGTCTCCTTTGTGCTCACGGTGTTCGAGAAGAGGCGGCCGAGAAGGGGAATTCGCCCGAAGAGCCACAGCCGCCGGATGGTCTCGATCTTGGATTCCTTGATCAATCCTCCCATCGCGATGGTCTCTCCGTCCCGAACCGTAACCCGGGTGGAGAGCTCCCGCTTGGAGGTGATCGGCTGATCGTCATACTCCCCGGTCCAGCCGATGATGTCCTGCACCTTAGGCTCAACCATGAGGGTGATGAGACCGTCTCCCGAAACATGCGGGGTGACGGAGAGCTCGATATTGATCTCCTTGTCCTCATACGTCAGCAGATCCTGCGTGATCCCGGCCTCGCTGAATCGGCTCACCGTCCGCACCGGCACCACCGTGCCCACGCTGATCTTCGCTTCGCGGTTGTCCTCGGTTGTGATTTTCGGGTTGGAAATCAGTTTGGAGTTGTTGTCTTCGTCGAGAGTCTTCAGAACCACCTGAAACTCGGCGAGGGACAACGTGCCGAAGGTGAAGCGATCTCGGTCCAGCGGAAGCACCTGTGGCGCCGGGTTCCCGTCGATGGAGGCCTCGGCGTTCCAGTCGAATCCGACATCGAGGCTGTTGCCGATTACGGTTTCCACCAACCGGACTTCGATCATCAGTTGCTTCGGTGCCTTGTCCAGGGTGGCTACGACCGAGGCAATCTGCTCCACGCGCGCCCTTTCATCGTGCACGATGAGAACGGTGGCTTCCGGTCCTCCCTCTTCCTCGACGATCCGGATCTCTTGCTTTTCCTCCTTCTCCGGGTACAGCTGGATGGATCCCCGGGGGGAGAGCAGCTTCGATACGGCGGTCCGGACCCGCTTCCCGTCCGCGTGGTGAAGCTGAATCACCCGAGTGTCGCCCCACCGAGTGGCATGCTCCTCCGTCGCGGTGACGACAATGATGTCGCCGACGGTATCATACCGGTAGCCGCAGGCTCGGAGGAGCGCGTCCAGGACTTCGTTCACCGGGACCCGATCGAAGTGACCCGTCACCTCTCCGACCACCTCGTTGCCCGACACGATGTTGAGCCCGTTCTGTTCCGCTACCAGATTGAGAGCCGTGCGCAGGTCCATGTCTCGGAGATCCAGCGACACGGGCCGGTCGTTGAGACCGCGCGGGGCGTTCGCCGTTCCCTGGGCTTCCACTGCAGACTCCAGCGGGAGAATCAGCAGAAGCGCCACACTCATACTCGCCACAAGGATTCGCACGTCTGGGTACCCTCACATTTTAGAGAATCGAAGGACCTTTTCCCAACCCGTCCCGCGAACCACGACCGTGCCCTCGGAAATGGAGACGACGGTTCCGCCCAATAAGTCGTCGCCCACCCGAAGGACTTTTCCGCCAATCACGGCACGCCAACCGTCGGACGAGTAGGAGGTTGCCTGAAGTACGGTATCGCCCGCCGCCGGGATCTGGACCGGCGGCTTCACCTCTTCACTGTAGATCCAGCTCTTGCCGGAGAAGAGATCCACACCCTCCCAGCGCCTTGTGCGCCAGCGTTCGGCCTCTTGAAGAGCCGCCGCACAGGGGCCGGTGGAGCGCGCGAGCGTCTTATGCTCCTCGACACCTCCCGGCGCCTGCATCGTCATGGTCGCCGCTTGGGCCGACTTCGCCGCCATCGTCCCGCCGTCTCTCGGAGAGCCGCCCCTCAACAATTCATTGGCCCCGTAGAGAAGGGTCAGGGCAAAGATGGCAGCGATCCCGACGCGCCGGGTGTTCCAGGATCCACTCTTCTTCAACCTGCGTCTCCTTCCATCTCAGGCCCCGCCGGGCCGGGGCATGTTCACCCCGGTCCATCCGTCTGCCCCTGCACGTTGGCCGCTCTCATCGGCCTCACATGTCTCTCTGGAGGGCCGGCCTGCAAAGGCATACAGGTTCAGTGAAATCGTGGCTTCGACGATGCCCTGGACATCCGGAATACGGCTGATGACCAGAGACTTGCATTCGACGTAGACACCCCGCTCCGCCATGTCCTCCAGAAAACGCCCGATGTTCCGGTACCGTCCCTGAACAACCAGCGTGAAGGGGACGATGGAGATTCGGGACTCTTCCTTCACACGATTGGATCCGAAGATCGTTCCGATCTCAAGATCCGCGGCGACGACGTCCAACCCGTTGGACACCGCTCTCTCGGTGAAAGACCGCGTGACCGCCGGGATGTCTTCTTCTCGGGGGAGGGCAGCCAGTGTGTTTTCGAGTCTTTCCTCTTCGTCGCTCAGAGCTTCCAGCTCCCGTGGAAAACTGTCGGCGACCCTCAGCAGTTGAGCATACGTCGTTTTCGCTTCCTTCAACTCTAAGCGGTTCGAGCGTATTTCGCCGACGCGCGGAATTCCGTAGATCAGCGCCCAAACGGCGCAGACGGCGAGGCATCCCCCACAGTACAGAAGCCCGTTCCAGCTGTGCTTGAACAGCAGGTCCTTCATCCCGGCACTCCGAGAGCAACTGGCTTCATCCTAGTTCAGCACGCACACGATCTCGAACGCGAGTGCGCTTTCCTCCCCGCGGAAGATCCGTTCCTTTCGGACAACGACCGGAGCATCGTAGAAAGGTGATTCCCGAATCTTCAGCAGGAAATCGAGGAGCGTCGCCTCCAGTCCCTCCGCGCGACCGTGAACCTCTCCCGACACAAGAATCTGCCGGGCGGGAACCTCGACATCCGACTCCAGACCCACCGATTCGTGATCCAGCCGCAGCGAGTTGAGAATCACACCCTTGGGCAGCCGATGGGGGAGGTCCTTGAGGATTTGCGGAGCGATCGTTCGTTCCCCGGGCAGAAGCGAAACCAAACCCTGCTTCGATTCCACTCGACTCCGACTCTCATTGATCTGGCTCAGTCGGGCCTGTTGGGCTCCGACGGACTTGAACCCAGCGCGAGCCCGTGCGAGATCCGCCGACAGGCGGCCCGCCGTGACTCCCGTGATACACGTCAGCGCGGGGACGCTAACCATGAGCGCCGTGGCCACCCAGAAGAGAACGGCCAGGCCGAGGGCGGTCGAACGCGTCATTCTTCGGGAAACGGGGATCAGATTGATGTCGCTCGCCCATCCCAGGGCCGCACCGATGGCCGCGGCCAGGCACAGGGCGTGTTCTCCCATCGGCTTGGACTCCGATGCCGGAATCTTGCCGAGATCCAACCGCTCCACGGGCAATCCGAGCCGGGCGCTCATCGCCTCGGGCAGTCCCCCGATCAGAGATCCCCCGCCCGCCAGATAGACCCGCTCGATGGGTTCGCCGCTGCTGGCGTTGACGAAATGTACGAGCGTTCGCTCAACCTCCGCAGAGAGCCGTTCGACGGCCGGCCGCACGAGAACCGAGAAGTAGTCGGGCGTCTTCCCCGGCCCCGCCGGATCGGTGAGATTCAGAACCTTGTTTCTCTTGGCCTCCTCTGCTTCCTCGGCGGAGTAACGCAGAGGACCATCGGGGGTCTGAACCGGCTGGGTCAACGCCTGAGTGAACAGGTTGCCCGCTACGCCGACCCGCCGTGCATAGATCATCGCGCCCCGCCGGAAGATGCAGATCCAGGTACCGTCGCCCCCGACGTCCACGACGGCGAAGCCCCGATGTGTTTTGCCCTCCGGAATGATCGAAAGAAGATTGCCGTAGGACAGCGCCGTCGTCCCGACCCCGTGGACGCGGAGTTGCCCCAGCACGTCGAACAGGCCGTTCAGGGTAGACTGTGGGACGGACGCCGCCAGAATCTCCAGTGGCTTGTCGGGGATATCAGACATGCGCCTGAGAACAGTGAATGCCACTCTGGCGTCCGTCGTCTCGCCCCCCAGGTCCTTCTGAACCTGCCACTCCACGGCTCTGGCAAGGTCCTTGCCGGGAATCTCTGGAAGATGAACCTGATGAATCCTCGCTTCCGGCCCCGAGAGATTGATGGCCAGATGGTCGCCGGGCCCGCCCACGTCCGACAACGCTTCCATCACTGCCCGGCGGATCGTATCCTGTTTTCCGGTCCGGTGGGCGGGGCTCGAGACCCGAATGGACCAGTCAAGAACCCGGTACTCCCCGTTTCCAACGGCGAGCCGCACGGCCTTGATCGCGCCGGACCCGATATCGATCCCAACCACCGTCTTGGGCTTGAGAGCCCTCATCGGGAAAGCCATGTCCCGCAGGTTGGACCGAAGCGTGTTATGGTTCTTGCCCCGATCGAGGTTCGGTTTCGACGTTGTGCGATCGGCTGTTCCCATTCCATCCATTCCCACTACGGTGCCGTGAAGGTAATCTGCGAACCGTCGCTGAACGATATCTGAAAGGTCGTGCTGGTAACGCTCTTGTAGGACCCTCCGGCTCCACTCTGATGGTTCTTGAAATTCAGCAGCTGGACCGTAACCACGGCGCTCGAAGCAACACTCTGCGCGGAACTGAAGGTGGTGACATCCCCACTTCCACTCCTCGGTGTGGTACCACTCCAGATCGTGGAACCGCCCCAGTTGACCTGCTCGTACCATACATTTGGGTTATGAGAATAGACGGCGGTCAGGCTGGTGACGGTAATCGCACTGCCGCTGATGTTCTCGATCTGGAATTCCAGGCTGCGGTCCCCCGAACCGAATGTCGCCGCTGAGCCGATGACGTAGGCCAGCTCGCTCGCCCCCCCGCCGCCGCCCCCACCGCTGCCGCCGGTACCCGGGAGCGTGGCGTTGAACCGAAGACTGGCGCTGGCGCTTCCGCCCGGCGTAACCGTCACCAGTTTCACCGACGAGTCGGCGAGCACGGAATGCGTCGCTACGACTCTGTGAATACCGATGGGAATTCCACTGATGGAGAAAACGCCGCCCGCGCTGGGGGTGGCGCTCGCGCTGGTCATCGACCCTCCGCTCGGATGGTGAACCGTCACGGTGATGTTCGAGAGATCCGAGGTGGTCGGATTGGAACCGTTCCAATCCGTAATCGTCCCCGTTACCGTGTTCGAGATGAGGCTGGCGTCGGATGGGGCGAACTGGTACGTGATGCTCTGGCCGCCCCCCGAGGAAGAGATCGTGACGTGCGAACCGCTCACCGGAAACGTGTACGCCTGGGCCCAGCTGTCTGTCTTGTAGCCGGTGGCATCTTCCTGCACCGAGTTGACCACGTATGGGCCGTCCCAGGTACCGCCCTGATCCGTGATCAGGGCGTCCAGATTGGCGGGCACGCTGCCCATGTCCCCGATGTATCCGAAATCCGTTCTCGTCCCGGCGCTGACCAGATCCGGATTGCCGGCGACCGCGTGTCCCAGCTGCTTCATTTCCTCGAGGGTGCTGTAGTACCGATTGCGGTCGAGAGCCAGGTCGGCGCTCCGAACGGCCACCGTACCCAGGATTCCGATGATGACGATTACCATCACCATCTCGAGCAGCGTGAAGCCTGATTGCCCGCGCCGACCGGTTCTCTCGGTTCTCTTCATCTCGATCAGACTCCGGTGTGTTTGTCGCCGGATGAAGGCGCCCCGTCTCCGAGCGCCCCCCGCTCAGAAATTCACCGTGATCGCCGTTCCTCCGCCGGCCGAGCTCGTAATCGCGCGTTGGCCGGCATTATACGTATATGCGGTTCCCCAGGCGTCCGACAGATATCCTCCGCCCGAGTCGATGTACGGGCCGTTCCATCCCGTCTGGGTGTAGCGGTTCCACGCCGGCACTCCGCCGGGCTTCGTCGCGAGGTCCGCGAGCGACGAGGGAAGCGCGCCTACATCTCCCTCGTAGCCCCGGGAGACGGGATGCCCGGCCGAGACGCTGGCGTCGTCACCGATGATGGCCCTCCGGAGCGTCCGCATCTCCTCCAGGGTCGCGGCCCGTTTTGCCTCCTCCACAACCCCGGAAATTTTTGGAACGGCTACCGCCGCGATCACCCCCACAAGCGCGATCACCATGACCAGCTCCACGAGGGTGAAACCGGAGGGTTTGCGCGCGCAGGCCTGTCTCGTTCTTGACTTCTGTGTGTTCATTCACTCCCCGCCTAGTAGTCCGGGTTGCCGTGGACCGAGCACGTCAGCGCGTAGGTCGAATCCCCCGACGGGGTGTAGGTGATGGCACCGCTGCCCGGACAGGTCGGGATCGTTCCACTCGCGAACATATCCGTGGCGAGAGAGTCGGGCAGCTGACGGGAAGTCGCGTACCTGACCGCGATCGCCGCATGAATCGCGCCCTGTTTGCCGTGGCAGGTGGCCCGCTCGGCGTCGCTCGAGAGGTTCGCGTACTTGGGCACGGCCACAGCGGCCAGGATTCCGATCACGACAATGATCATGACCAGCTCGATGAGTGTGAAACCCCGGCGGTCCGAGAATCTCCTGAACCTCATGGTTCAACCTCCTCGATAGAGTGAAACCGAATCCCACATGGGAAGAAAGATGGCCAGGGCGATCCCGAGAACGAGCATTCCCAAACAGACTGTCAGCGCAGGCTCGATCAACGCCGTCAATTTCTTGCGCTCGCGTTCGGCTTCCTGGCGGTAGTAGTCGGCGGCCGCCCCCAACATCTCCTCCATGGCTCCGGAGCGTTCACCCACGGAAATCAACTCCCCCGTCAGGGGAGGAAAAAACTCACTACTGCGAAATCTACTGGCCAGGTCACTCCCCTCTGCCACGGCACTGCGAACGTCCATGAGTTCGCCGGCCACGATACTGTTGCCGATCGTTCTCGCGCTCATTTCGAGCGCGTTCAGAACCGGCAGTCCCGCCTCAGACAGCACTTTTAGGATTTCGCACGTTCTCGACGTCAGGGACTTAACCGTCAGGGCACCGAGCAGCGGAAACTTCAGAACGATGCTCTCGATCTGCCGCCGGCCCATTCCTGTTCGGTACAGCCGGTACACCATCACCCCCAGCACGGCGAGGACGGAGACGGGGTAGTACCAGTACTTCATGACGGCATCGCTGATCCCGATCAAGATCACGGTCGGCAGGGGCAACGCGGCCCCCATTTCCGTGTAGGATTGCGCGAACTTCGGAACCACCAGCGTCAACAGCACGACCAGGGCGACCCCGACCGATCCCACGACAAACACCGGATAGCGAAGCGCCGACTTGAGTGCCTGCCGCGCTTCCTCGTCTCTCTCCAGAAGATCCGCGGCCGAGATCAGGGTCTTGTCCAGCGCGCCGGCCGCTTCTCCCACTTCCACCGCACCGGACAGGATCTCCGGAAACGCGGGCGACTGACCCGAAAGCGCTTCGGCCAGGCTACTCCCCTTCAGGACCCTGAAACGGACGGCCTCGATGGCCCTTCTCTCCCGCTCCTCGGTTGCCTGAGAGGCGACGAGCTCCAGGGAGGACGCCAGCGCCACGCCGGATCGATGAAGGATCGCCAGAGACCGGGCAAAGAAGATGACCTTCTGAGTGCTGAGCCTGCGGCGGTCGAGCCCCAATCTCTCCAGAAGAGGTATTCCCCTCTTCCGAATCCCGGTGACGACGACATCACTTTGCGTCAATTGGCGGACGACCGCTCCGCGATCTTCCGCCTCGATTTCGCCCTGGACCTTCTGGCCATTGGGGTAGAGACCCCAATAGGTATATGTCGCCATGAACCGCTCGGCTAGAAGGTCGTGGAGGTGGTCACCTCCAGAACCTCCTCGACGGATGTAACGCCCTCGGCAATTTTGCCGAGGGCGGCGTCTCTCAACGGCTTCATTCCCTGAAGCTTGGCAACCTTGGCAATTGCCGACGCCGGCGCTCTGTCTACTATCAATCTTTCGACCTCTTCGGTCAGAATCATGAGCTCAAAAATGCCGACTCGCCCCTTGTATCCCGTGCCCCGGCAAGACTTACAGCCCTCCCCCCGGTAAAAAGGCCCGGCGAAGTCCCAGCCCTCCTGGCGAAGTTCTTCGAGTTGGTAGGCCGCCGGATCGTACGCGACCTTGCAGTCCGGACACAGTCTGCGCACCAACCGCTGCGCCATGAGACCGTTGACGGTGGTGGCTACGAGAAACGGTTGCGCTCCCATATCGGCCAGCCGGACGAGGCCGGAAGGGGCATCGTTCGTGTGAAGCGTACTCAGGACCAGATGCCCCGTCATCGCAGAGCGGATCGCCATCTCCAACGTTTCGCGGTCTCGGATCTCGCCGACCATGAGAATGTCGGGGTCCTGGCGCAGGATGGCTCTCAGGCCGTTGGCGAAGGTGAGTCCCGCCTTGGCGTTCACCTGCGTCTGCCGGACGTTCTGAAGCCGATACTCCACCGGATCTTCGAGCGTCATGATGTTCTTCTCGGGCGACTTGATGGACGCCAGCGTGGCGTAGAGCGTGGTCGTCTTCCCGCTCCCCGTCGGGCCGGTAACCAGGAAAATCCCGTACGGCTTCTTGATCATCTTCTCATAGCGCGCCAGGTTGTTCCCCTCGAATCCCAGATCTTCCAATCCCAGAAGATGCCGGGCCTTGTCCAAGATTCGCAGGACCACGCTTTCCCCGGATGTGCTGGGGTAGGTCGACACTCGAATGTCGGCTGCACCCATTTCGCTCCGGAATTCGAACCGGCCGTCCTGTGGCAAACGCTTTTCGGAGATATCCATGTCGGCCAGAATCTTGATTCTCGAAACGATGGGAGGGAAGAGCTGCCAGTTGGGCGTCGGCATTTCCCGCAAACGACCATCCACGCGGAATCGAATTCTCAGCGATTTGTTACCCGGCTCGATGTGGACGTCGCTGGCTTCTTCGGCCAGGGCGCGTTGGAGGAGCAGATCCACGATCCTGACCACGGGCGCATCGGCGAGGTCTTGCTCCTGGAAGTCCGGCATCGAACTTCCCGAGAGTCCTGCACCATCGGGAAGCGCTTCGTGGGACAGAAGGTCGAGGGCCTCCTGTCCGGTGTCTCCCCTTCCGTAGCGATCGTCGATCAGATGAGAAATGGCCTCGGGAGTGGAGAGGACCGGCTCGATGTCGCAACCCGATTCGTGCTGCACCGCATCCAGAGCGCTCACGTCCTGGGGATCCGCAATCGCCACGCTCAAAACGTCGTCGAAGCGGAAGAGAGGCACCACCTGGTGTTTTCGCGCGGTCTTTGGGGAAACCAGGTTGAGCACATCCGGGTCGACGGAGTACCCCGAGACGTCCATATAGGGGACGCCCATCTTGAGCGCTACCAGCTCCAGGAGGGCGTCTTTGCTGACGCGGTTTTCCCGGAGCAGGCGTTCCGTGATTTCGACCGCATTTTCCCCGGACCGGCCGACTTCCTCGGGTGACACGATTCCGGCGCCGATCAAATCCGCTTCGATGTCGAGGTGTTCAAAGATCCGTTGACTCATAGCCCGGCCTCCCGAGGTTTCCCTCCTGCCCCGCCGTCACATGACCGACCGCTCACGAGTGTCTGGATGTCGCAATACGCAGCGGGGGGTCTCGTCGTCAGTTGGTCGAGCTCAAGGCCTGCCGAATGCGGGTCCTGACGATCTGCACGAGTTGCTCCAGATCGAAGGGCTTGGCGATATACTCGTCTGCTCCCGCCTTCCGGCCGCGTTCCAGATCCGCATCCGAGTTTCTCGCGCTGCTCAGGACAATGGGAATATGACCTGTGTTCTTGTCGAATTTCAGAAGCCGGCAGACCTTGAAACCGTCGAATTTCGGGAGCATCACGTCCAGGAGAATCAAATCCGGAGAATCGTTTCGAACCATCTTCAACGCCTCGAGGCCGTCTTCGGCCACGAACACCTCAAAGCCTTCCGCCTCCAGTGCAAGACGAACGGTCTTGGCGATCGTCGGTTCATCCTCGACCACCAGGACCTTGCGTTTTTCTCTTTCCACCGTCCACCTCCGCTCTCGCTTTGCAGGATCGTGAACATCCTCGCCCGGATAGAGCAAAGCGTAGGCCTATACTTGCATCGGACCCTGCGGGGGCACAGGTTAGGAAAAACTGCGGATCTGCGGCAGAAGGCGGATGGAATGGGCGGAGTTCCGGGTTCGGGGAGGATTGCAAAGTGCAATCCCCGGGAGCAAAAGGGTGCGGGCTGCCATGGGCTCTCTATCGCATACGGACGACGGCCGGCCCGCCCCCTTCGGACGACGGCCGGCCGTCTCCCAGGGGTCGGTCTCTTGATCGTCTCAGGTGCCTGTCAGAACCGGACGGGAGATCAGACCTTGGACCATCTCCAGCAAGTCCTTCATCTCAAACGGCTTGACGAGATAGGCGTCCGCACCGGCCGCGCGCCCTCGTCTGCGATCCGCTTCCGAGCCCCGAGCCGTACACAGGATGATCGGCATGTGGCTGGTCGCCCGGTTGAATTTCAGAAGCCGGCAGACCTTGAATCCGTCCAGTTCCGGAAGCATGACGTCCAAGACCAGAATGTCCGGACACTCGCTCCGAACTTGCCGGAGACACTCGAGACCGCTCTCGGCTGTCGCGACCTCAAACCCTCCCGCCTCAAGAGCCAGCCGGAAACTCTTGACGAGCGCCTTTTCGTCCTCGACCACCAGAATCTTGATCTTCTGCATGTTCTTCCTCCACTCCCGGGCCCAGAGGAACCGGAGACGAGAGAGTTCCGTACCTTCGCAAACTCAACTGGACAGCAATCCTCGTGCCGGGAAGGCCGGAGGCGGACGAGGAGCCTCGAAATGACCACTGGGCCTGATCTTCGGTATGGAACAACCTGTTCGAAGTTTGAAGAACCGGAGCGAGAGATTGCATATTGCAGCTTGCCGGGAGCCGCAAGCGTTCGGCGGCGAGCCGGTCGTGCGCCGGCCCCTGAGTGGAGGGGGGGAGGGGAACAGGCCGACTCAGTCGTGTCTCCCACAATGCCGTTTCTGAGGACCTGCTTCTCCGCTTCGCCACCCGGGAACGCGAACGGGGGGGCCTCACGGCCCCCCCGTGGTATTGCCGATTCTTCTCCCGGGTTAGAACCGGACGGCGGTTTCAACCTGCGTCGTCCGCACCGCCTCCAGCACGCCATCGCCGTCCGTATCCGCATACGTACCCCGAATGCTAACGATGATGGACGCACCGGGGACAATCTCGTACCCGAGGTTGAGTCCATACGCGGTCGACGCACCCCGCTCGAACTCGAACAGGTCCTTCACGTGCGTCTGCTGCGCGTACGCCGAGAGCAGCGAAATCTTCGGAATCCACGAGGTATTCAGCATTCCCTCGAGGTACCCGGATTGGTCCGCCGTATCTCCCGAACCGAGCAGCTGAACGCTGCCCCACACGTCCACAAAATCGAGCAGGTTCACACCCAACCCGCCGTACCATCCCTGCCTGCTGTCCTGGAAACGGCCTTCGGGGTCGTTCTCGGGGGCCAGGAATTCCTTCTTCGCCATGTATCCCTTGGATGCGAACGGATTCGCGACGCCCAGGCTCTGCGCCCTCTCTAGGTCATAGGTGCGGTTGAAGTAATCGGAGATGAACTGTTTGCCGAAAATGCAGTACTCGAATTCGGCCCGGACGGGTCCGGCCGCCGCACGAATGCCCGGAACGGTGACGCCCTTCCCGTAGCCGTCGATCTGGGCAAATTGCGCGTAGACGTCGACGTCCACGAAACCGCCCCGAAGAACCGGCACACCGGCGTCGATTCCCCAAACCACGGCTTCCCGATCCGCGTAGAGGGAATCCGGAAGCGTGGCGTCCAGTTCACACTCGACACCCGCATACTGGTTGCCGTCGACGGCGGCCGTTGCGCCCACCTCCAGGTTTCTCACCAGCGGGAGGTCCGTCTGGAGCAGCGGCCGGTAAGCCACTCGCCCACCGACGACGCCAGGATCGGCCAGCTCCCGGAAATTGGCGAACATCGCCTCTACGACGAACTGGCGGCGGTTCAGCCCCAGCTCGGCCCCGACTCGAATCGTACTCGGATACTCCATGATGTTGGAATAATCCCGCATCACAAGTCCGTATCCGAGGTTGACTTCCTCGAGTGCACCGGCTCGAAGGTAGAAGGGGTCCCCTTTGTGGGCGTAGCGGATGTAGTAGATCTTGTCGATGTAGTCCTCGGGATCATCCCAGTATTCGTCCAGGATGTTCCCGTCCGCGTCCAGGTACAGGGACAGATCGAGGCCGACGCCCATCTTGCCGATCGTGAATTCGGGACGGAACCCGATCATGTTCACAAGTTGACCGTCGATCACGACCGCGCCGATACTGGCGCCGTAGCCCACCCCGGCTTTGCCTGTCCGGGGTTCGTAGCGTTCCGGTGCTTCCACCTTGCCGGTTTCTTCCGCGCCCTGTGCGCCTTCGCCGGTTCCTTCGGGCTCACCCGGGACACCCTCGGGCCCCGTGGGCGGGGCTCCGCCCTTGAATGCATCGGCATCGGACAGGCCGAGAAGATCTCCCAGCTCCTGGTTGGTCAACTCCCTCACGGCGGGCGCGAACATCCCGATGATGCGGGCCGCCTGCCCGCGCAGGACCTGGACGCTCCGCCCGTCCAGAAGGGACTGGAAATCCACGGCGCCCCTCAGGACCTGAATCTCGTTCTCTCCCCCGAAGAACCGGTCCCAGAATTCAGTGCCTCGAATGGCCGCCACGGCGATGGGGGTGCGGACCTGGAATGCCTCTCCGCCCATGACGCGCCCCTTCACCACGTAGATCGAACCGCTCTCCAACCCCACGGTCGTCGCCGATAGCTGAAGGGTCTCCGGGAGTGCCGCGTACAGTTGAATGAGGGTGTTCTCCTGCATTCGAAGAAGCGTTCCGTCGTCCAGCCGAACCTCCGCCCGGGATTCCAGGCCGGTCCTGAGGTAGGCCCCCTCCTGGAACATCTGCCCGAGCGACGCCGGAGCGAAGACCGTGTCCGGGGGCAGCGCGTAATGCAGGTCCCCGATGTAGAACTCAACCGTCGCCGTCCGATCCGCGTGGGCCATCGAGATCGAAGCCAGCCCAAAGGCAACGAAAACGACCCACAGAGTAAGTATTCGCATCTAATGCCTCCCCCCGTTGGCGTGAGTTCCGGGTTTCATCATTTCTCGTCCATTTTCCAGCATCCGTCCCACTCTCCCTCCGGTGGATGTTCCTTGAGGAACCGGCACCGGCTCACGAACAGGCGACAGGGACCCGGCCCTTCGATTTCGAGTGCCTTCTCGAATTCCGAAATCGCCCGATCCCATTCCCCGCGGCGGTAGGCGTCCAGCGCCCCCTCAAACACGGGGGTCGACCACGCGATTCGTTCGCGGGCCTCGTCGCTCGCCAACACCTGGAAGACCCGTACACTGCCGACGCGCCCTTTGACTCCGATCCGATCCAGATCGCGGGCCTCGATGGCGCCGCCCGCCGCCCGGCGGGTCGTTTCGGAAACGAGGATCTGCGTTCCATAGAACTTGTTGAGCCCCTCCAACCGGGAGGCGAGATTAACGTTATCCCCGATCGCCGTGTAATCGAAGAGGTAGTCGGATCCCATGTTCCCCACCGTGGCCTCTCCCGTATTGATCCCGACCCCGATGTTGATCCTGTCCCAGGGGGACTCTTCGCTTGTTCGAAGCTCTTCCAGCTTCTCGATCATCTCTACCGCGGCCAGGCAGGCATCCCGTGCGTGATCGTAGTTTGGAAGCGGGGCCCCGAAGACCGCCACGATCGCATCGCCGATGTACTTGTCGAGCATCCCTCCCCGATGGGTAATCACTCCCGTCATGAGAGTTAGATACTTGTTCAGAAATCGAGCCACCTCCTCGGGAGCCAGTCGTTCCGAAAAAGTGGTGAAAGCTCGAATGTCGGCGAAGAGCAGGGAAACCTCCCGCTTCTCGCCGCCGAGGCGAATCTTGTCGGGCGATTTCGTGATCTCATCGACGACCTTCGCGTCCACGTACTGGGCGAAATACCCTTTCATCTGTTTCTTCGCCCGTTCTTCTGTCTGGTACCGGTAGCTGACCACCATCAGGAAGGCAAGACCCATCGTGACCAGGGGCCGAACCATCGGTATGGTCATCCCCGGCTCCACGGAAATTCCGACCGGCGGGATGCTCAGACCGAGGAACAGTTTGAAGGCGATCAACGTATAGCCGGCCGCGCATGCCGTCAAGAACAAACTCGAGAGGATCAGGGAGCGGAAGCGCTCCATCAGGCAAACGACGCCGACAAGAAGGCTGAGGCCCAATAGAATCGCGAGGGACAGGTTTCGTCCGGCTACCCGAACGAAATTGCGATGGAGAATGTTGTGGACGAGGTTGGCCTGGATCTCGACTCCGGGAAACAGCTCCTGTACGGGCACGGACTTGAGATCCGCCAGCGCGGGCAGACTGGATCCCACGAGCACGATCTTGTCCTTAAAGATCTGGGCCGGCAGCCTCTTCTTATAGACGTCGTAGTAGGGCACATAGCGAAAGGTGTTGAATTTCCCCCGGTAATCGACGAGCACGCGGCCCTCGTCATCAATGGGAATCGCGTACTCCGTCTCCACCGTATCTCCGGGCCCCACCGCCCAGAAGGAAATGCGTTCACCGGGCTTCACCTCGACGTCGCCCTTGTCCACTCCCAGCCAGGCCAGTGCAATCTCGAAACCCAGACTCGGATAGGTTCGGTCGGCGAAATTGATGAACAGCCGGATTCTCCGGACCACGCCGTCCGCGTCCGGCTCGACATTGACGAACCCGGTTCCCCGGCTGGCGTTCAGGAGATCGACCAGTTCGTTGTCGAAGCGCTCCAGCGTCAGGAAGTGTTCCCTCACATCCGCGTCGAACCGAAAGACAAACGGTTCGACGTCGAATCCCTCGGGCTCGGACTCCATTCGGGGAAGCCAGTTGAGCGAATCCGCGGGGGAGAACGAAATGGCATGATGGGCAATCCCCGAGGCGCGGGTCGATTCGATGAGAAGCTCGTCGGCGGAGCGGTCCCGGTCGGGATCGAAGAGCATGTCGAACCCGATGGCCTTAGCCCCTCCGGAGGAAACGAAATCGATCACCTGGGCGTGGTACCACCGGGGCCACTGGTGAATTCGCCCGAGGTTGTAGATGCTCCGTTGGTCGATATCCACAATCACGACATCGCTCAGGCTGTGCATCTTGAACACGCGGGAGCGGTAGCGGAAACGAAGGTCGTAGCTGCCCGCTTCGAAGCTGTCGAACGTCGATTTGAGGAACAGATGATCCGTGAACAGAACGACGACAGCAACGGATGCGGCCCCGATCAGGACACCCATCAACATGCGGTAACTCGCAGAGGATTTTTGCATGGACGCCTACCGCCTGTTCTCTCCGCCGCCCGGAATCGAGGTCCTCGAGGGAGGTCAGCCCAACACGTCGTCGATCCGAAAAATGCCTTCCAGAGGAATGCCTTCGGCCGCCAGGTTCTCCGCCCCACCCTCCTTACGGTCTACGAGACAGAGCACCTTGAGTACTTTTCCCCCTTCCTCCTCCACCGCCCGGGTGGCCCGAATGATCGAGCCCCCCGTAGTAATCACGTCGTCGACCAGAACCGCTCTCGCGCCATCCGGAAGGTTGCCTTCGATGAGACGCCTCTGACCGTGTTTCTTGGGTTCTTTGCGGACGACGAAGGCATCGATGGGCCGGCCCTGTTGAAAGCTCCAGGCGGCCACGGCCGGGACAATGAAATCGGCTCCGATAGACGGCCCCCCGATCGCGTTGGCCCCGATCTCCTCAATCTTCGACAACAGGAGTTGGGAAACCAGGTGGGCCCCTTCCGCGTCCATGAGGGTCCTCTTGGCGTCGATGTAGTAGCGGCTCGTGCCGCCGGCCGAGAGCTTGAATTCCCCCCAGAAGAGTGACCGCTGCTTCAGGACTTCCAGTAGACGAGCCCGTTGTTCTCGCACGCTTTATCCGTCCTCCCGTGCACCTGAATGATGAGTTCAACTCGCCGGAGCTCCAAAACCGGGTCCGACTCTAGCAATCGCCTTCACGAGCGTCAAGACAAGTCGAATCGCAATGGGCTTGACAATCCGCCACGGGAAGCCGAGACTGGTTGAATGGATGAAGGCGTACGACGACAAGCCGGTGCCAAGGAGACCGTTCAGGAGGAGGTCGGGAAAGATGAAGAAGATTCTGATATTGGTGCTCGCGCTCGCGTTGCCTCTGGTGTTCGCGGGCTGTGGGGATGACGAAGAAGAGACAACCCGAGTGGATCCCCAGGCGTCGGCGGACAAGGTGGATCTCGGAACATTCGCCGCCATGGATGCATTGAACGGCGACATGGATTTCACGGCGGCGTACGATCTGTTTGAGGAGGCTGTCCGCCTGGATCCCAACAACATGCAAGCCCGGGCGGGAGCCGGCGCGATGAACGTCCTGAGACTGCCCAATCACCCGATGATCGCAGACCTGATCGACACCTTGGGAATCGATGAACTCCTGAAGGGGACGTTGCCCTGGAAGAACCTCGGTTTTGGAGGGGGACGCGGTCCGGCGGCGGGCGCCGGCCGCGCCATTTTCGGCTCGCTCACGGGCGAGATGCAAACCGACATGGGGATGTTCCTGGATCTGCTCCTAGCTGAAATCCAGGTCTCCATCGACTACTTCAATGCCGTCGAGGGCCACGCCGATTTCGAGTGGTTGATTCCGATGCCGGAGGGTTATGGAATGGACACGCTGGAGATCGACGTCACCGACATTCACTTCGCCGAGTCTCCGCTTCATTTCATTCGAGCTCTTCTCCTTGGCCTTGACGCCTACAATCTGGACATCGGATCCCTGGAGGGGGAGGACGTGGCGGCCGCCCTCGCGCAGGACTCGGATTTCCTGACGCTGACCAATGCGGGAGCTCTCACGACGGCCCGCGGGGCAATGGATGCCGGAGCGGATGAAGCGAGTGTGGGGGCGGTTCTACTCGACGCCGAGGTGGACGACCAGACGAACGACTTCGTCCGCCTTCTGTTCCCCGGCGAGGAGTTCGGCCTGTGGGTGGCGATGACCGAGGGCCAGCGGGACACGCTGGAGAACATGCCCGCGATGATGGACGACATGATGGACAACCCGCTGCCGATGATTGATGACTTCGACAATGACGAGGTCCCGGATACCCTGCTCGTCAATCTCGGCGTGCTGTTTGACGACCCCATCGAGGATTTCAAGGCCATTCTGCCGGAATACACGATTCAGGCCTGTGGCGATACGGCATACGGGATCTTCTGGGCGGAAACCGAGGAGAACTGGACCTGGCATCCGGAGGAACTGAACGGTCTCATCGCACTCCCGGGCGGCCCGATGACGAGCGACGCGATGATCCAGATGTTCGGTCTTGGATTACTGTACTACATGGGAGGCTGTCTGTAGGGAGCGAGAGTCAAACGCAACCACAGATTGCACGGATTTCTGAGATTCACGTTGAGCGGGGACCGCCGGAGGCGGTCCCCGTCTTCGTACTCACAGTGCTCTTCTCCGAGATCTATTGTCTATTTTCTATTTTCTACTTCTCTGCAGTTTCACATCCAACCAGTCCGTGATCGCATCTTCCGGCGGACAGGGGATCTCGAGAAACGCGGCAATCCGCTCCATCGCCACGAGTGGCCGGCTGAGAAGAGCGTCGAAGGACACGGGCAGCGACGGGAACGAATGCATTCTCAGGATCTGTTCTCCGAGATCGCTCCAGGCCTGAATGTAGATAGAGACGAACTCGGGCGTGGCGGCCCGGAGAACAGGCAAATCCGTGCGCTCGTAAACCCGGAGAAGCGAGTGAACCTGATCCTCCCGATTCCGCTCCATCACGAGAACCCGAATATCGTACCGATCCATGAATTCGCCGAGGAACGGAAGGGTCAAGAACCATTGCGATTTCACTCCTATGGGAAATCGATCGCCCAACGCCTCGACGAGAAGATCCAGGTACTCGCTCGCGTGCTCCCGGCCGATTCGGTCCAGCATGTCGAGGGTAGGCGGCAGCGCAACGTGAGGATAGACTGCGGCATAGATTTTCCTCAGAAACTCTTCCTGGGCGGGGAGTTCGAAGAATCCCTTCGGATTCATCCAACTCGCTCCCGAGAGCCGGTCCTTCGAGCCGACGTTCACGCCGGCGATGTCGAGCAGTCCCATCATGGCGGACGATCCCACCCGGCCCAGCGGGTATGCCACCACCGCTATTTTCTGTTTCATCGTCATTCCGGTCTGCTCCTCTCGATTCCACGCGCGTACTGACCCGTATGGATTTCCCCGAGGTAATCATGAGCAAGCACTGCGCCAGGCGGGGCACAGCGACGTCCGATTCCGCCTATCGCTTGAAATGATCAATGGTTACATCCGGGAAAGATCGTTCGGTGAACGTCATGCACGGCCTGCAGATGGGAAAGTCCTTCCTGCGGGCGCAGGAAGGATGACATCTCGTGAACGACGACCTTTACCTACAGTACCCTTCTCCGAGATCTACTCTGTATTGTCCGTTTTCTGTCTTCTGTTTTTGAAACTGAACTCACACCCGCAGTACTTCTGCCTGTACAGTCCCATCTCGCGACTCATCTGAACGGATTTCCGAAACCCATCCCGCTTTTTGAAATCCTCATTGAGAAAGACCACCTTGCGATTCATGGTGGCGCGCCGGCCGATCTCGCCGATTCGCTTGGCATCCTTGTGCGGGCTGATCGTGAGGGTGGTGGCGAAGTAGTCCATGCCGCGCGCGTCGGCTTCCCGGGCCGTCTGCTCGAGCCGGAAGCGAAAACAGACGTCACATCGAGCTCCGCCCTCCTTCTCCCACTCCATCCCCTGGACGGCTTGGAGCCATAGGCTGTGGTCGTCCTTCGCCTCAACCAACGGGAGTTCGAGCTTCGCGGCCACCTGCCGCGCCGCTTCGAGACGCCGGTCGTGTTCATCTTCCGGATGGAGATTGGCATTGGCGAAGAAGAGCGTGACGTCAAACCGAGGCTGCAGTCTCTGGATCACCGCCGTTGAGCAGGGCCCGCAACAGACATGGAGAAGGAGAGGTGGTTTTGCATTTGCCATCAGAGTCCTCCGGGGATGACTCTAGTGGACGGCCGTGAGTGGGTCAAGGCACATGCGCATCCGAGAATCCCGGGAAGACGAACAAGAACGAGCATTTGTCGAGAGTCGGTAACCGCGCCATCTTCAGATTGCCCATATACCGCCCGGCGTCCCGGCAAGGTGACGAAGATGGGGCAAAGAAGCGAAGGCCGAGAGCCGAAAGCCGGAAGGCACTATCCCCGGGCCGGCCGCGGGGAAGGTTCGCCGGAATGACGACAGGGCGAGGGGTCTTCCAAAGCCGCGGGTAGTCACCCTCCTCATTGATCAGAATCCCCCATTCTCGTCGTGGAGGAGAGACGCCGAACCTTTCCCGTGGCAAAAGGCCCAGACGGCAGAGAGGGGAGAGGCGAACTGCGCAGTCTGTGGGTGGCGGTTCATCTTGTCGCCTTGTTGACACCTCCGCCGCCCGGTGCTAGAGTGCGTTGAACGCCGACACAACGGCGGAGAGGAACCGAATGGCCCCTGCCTTTCAGCGGAGGTCCCGTGCTGCGTATCTGCTTGATCTGCCTGTTGATGCTCGCGCTTACCCCTTCATGTCAACGATCGCAAGACCGGGCCGAACCGGCCGAAGAAGACGGCGCGCCGGAGTACGGGGATTGTCTGGTTGTCGGCACGGAGGCGGACGCGGATGCGTTGAATCCACTCGTCTCTGCGGCCAACACCGGCTCCGATGTCTATGGCCAACTGTTCTGTCAGTTGGCCCGCATCCAACCCAACATGAAGGACTTCGATCCATGGCTGGCGTCCCGCTGGGAGTTCTCCGAGGACCGGAAGACCCTGACGTTCCATCTTCGCGATGACGTGACCTGGCATGATGGGGTCAAGTTCACGGCGCACGACGTCGCGTTTTCATTCGATCTGTACTCGAACGAAGAAGCCGGTTACAAGACGATCCGCTGGCTCGAAGACATCGAATCGGTAACGGCGGTCGATTCGTTCACCGTCCGGTTCCATTTCACCCAGACGTATCCGGACCAGTTCATCGACGCGTGGATCTTCCGCCCTCTCCCAAAACACATCCTTGAATCCGTCCCGCCGGCGGAGATGAACCGGGCGGAGTTCAACCGAAACCCGATAGGGAACGGTCCGTTCCGATTCGCGAAGTGGATTCCCCAGCAGACCATCGAGCTCGTCGCCAACGAGGATTACTTTCTCGGCCGGCCGTATCTGGACCGGCTGGTCTGGAAGATCATTCCAGACGCCACCAGCCTGGCCACCCAGTTGGGGAACGGGCAGATTGACCTCTGGCCGGTGGTCCCCGCGGAGCAGAAATCCCGCGTGCGTAAAATGGCAAACGTGAATGTCCACAGCTACCCCTCACGCGTCTATCACTTCGTCTGCTGGCAGATCGCCGACCCTCTCTTTGCTTCGAGGAACGTCCGGCGCGCCCTGACCATGGCCATCGACCGGCAGAAGCTGATTGACTCCCTTCTGGAAGGAATGGGGCAACCGGCTCTCGGACCGCTACCCTCCTTTCTCTGGGCGCACAATCCGGACCTCCCGCAGATCGAGTTCAACCCGGATCAGGCTCGCCGAATTCTCGCCGAGGAAGGTTGGATAGACCGCGACGGCGACGGATGGCTGGACAGGGACGGCCGCCGGTTCGAATTCGAGATCATCACCAACGGAGACAACCAGATCCGCGCCGACATCACCGTCGTTGTTCAGGACGACCTCGGCCGGATCGGCGTCAAGGTGACCCCGAGGCTGATCGAGTGGACCGTGTTCGTCGAAAGACTGACCCGAAAGAAAGACTTCCAGGCCGCGGTGTCGGCCTGGGTATCCGCCATCAAGGTGGATCTCACCACCATCTGGCACTCCAAGTCCATCCAGGATCGATACAACCTTGGCAGCTACTCGAATCCGGCCGTGGACCGCTTGATCGACCACGCCCGGGTGGAAATGGATCGAGACAAGGCGGCCGCCCTCTGGAGCGAAGCTCAGCGGATCATCGTCGATGACGCACCCTACGCGTTCCTCTTCGTCACCGACGAGATGACGGCCGTCGACAAGCGGGTTCGGAACGTCCATCCGACAACCTATTCCTGGGACACCTATCTCGATCGATGGTGGGTACCCGTCGAGGAACAGCGATACTCGAACTGGTGATTTTCCGGCGAAGCCTATGGCATCCTACCTCCTGAGACGGATCCTGTTGGCGATCCCCCTGCTGCTGGGGATCTCGACCATCGTCTTTGTCATCCTCCACCTGGCACCCGGGGATCCGACCGCCCTCTACATCAATCCCGACGTCGACGTCGAGATTCAGGACAGCATCCGTCACAACCTGGGGTTGGATCAACCGCTCCATCTTCAGTACGTCCGTTGGCTGGGGTCCTTCCTGACCGGTCGTTTCGGCCACTCGCTCACGCAGCACCGCCCGGTGGCCGACATCCTGGCCTCCGCACTGCCCAACACGGTTGTCCTGTCGCTGGCTTCTCTCGTCATCATGTTCGTCGCCGGTGTGGCGGTCGGCACGGTATCCGCCATCCGCCGGGGAACCTTCACCGATCACACGACGACCCTCGTGTCCCTCTTTTTCTACTCGGTTCCGACGTTCTGGCTCGCGCTGATGTTGATCCTGTTGTTTTCGGAGCTCCTGCCGATCCTCCCCGCGGCACAGGCCGTGTCGGTCGATCACGCGTCGCTTTCCCTCTGGGGACGAATCGTCGATCGGTTTCGGCATCTGATTCTGCCGAGTCTGGCCCTGGGACTGGGGGGAGCGGCCGGAATCGCGCGATTCGCTCGGGGGAGCATGCTCGACGTCCTCGGCCAGGATTACATCCGTACTGCTCGAGCCAAGGGTCTCCCCGAACGCAGTGTCATCTGGAAGCATGCGCTTCGCAACGCCCTGATTCCCGTGATCACGCTCCTCGGGCTCTACCTGCCGTTTCTCTTCAGCGGCGCGGTTCTGGTCGAGACCGTATTTTCCTGGCCCGGGATGGGGCGCGTGATCGTCACCGCCATCCTCCAGCGCGACTATCCGGTGGTGATGGCCAACACGTTTCTCTTCGGAGTGATGGTGATCCTGGGGAACCTGCTGGCGGACGTGCTGTATTGCCTGGTCGACCCCCGCATTCGGTACGCGGCGAGGAGGGCTTGAGCATGGCCACGCGCGCATATGCGATGCCGGCCGGGCACCCCGGGGCATTTCGCCGGATTGCCGGAAGCGGAACGGGGCGCGTCGGGCTGGTGCTCGTGGGAATTCTGTGCGTGATCGCGCTCCTCAACCCTGTCCTGGCCCCCCACGACCCGAATGAGCAGATCGATATCGTAACCAATCGCTACTCTGCTCCCACGTCCAATCATCTTCTGGGAACGGACAAGTTCGGCCGGGACGTCCTCTCGCGCGTCCTTTACGGCGCTCGAATCTCCCTCGGAATCTCGTTGGCTTCGGTGGCCCTGGCCATCGGCCTTGGGACTCTCGTGGGCGCGATTGCCGGGTACTTCGGCGGGCGGCTGGATGCGGTCCTCATGCGGGGCGTGGACCTGCTGATGGCTTTCCCCCGCCTGGTCCTTCTTCTTGTCCTGGCCGCCGTGTTTCGACCCTCGATCTGGCTTCTGGTCGTCGTACTGGGATTGACGGGCTGGATGGGGGTGTCACGTCTCGTTCGGGGGCAGGTTCTGACGCTTCGCGAGCAGACGTTTGTCGAGGCCGGACGGGCACTCGGATTCGGACACGGGCGGATCTTGTTCTACCACATCCTGCCCAACGCCGTCGGCCCCATCATCGTCGCCGCCACACTGGCGATGGCCGACACGATCCTCATGGAAGCGGGCCTGAGCTTCCTCGGCCTAGGCGTGCAGCCTCCGACAGCCAGCTGGGGAAACATGATCGCCGGCGGTCGGGATATGCTCCTCGACGCCTGGTGGATCGCCACCTTCCCGGGACTCGCCGCAGTGATTACGGTAATTTCGTTCAATTTGCTGGGTGAGGGACTCCGCGACGTATTCGATCCCCGCAGCCGCTCGCGTTGACAAGACAACAACCTTCCGCAGATTACGCAGATTCGAAGCAGGTAACGCCTGGAAACGCCCCCTCAAACACTCCAGCGGAGAGACTCAGTCAGACGAACGCTCCCCTCGTTGAGACAAGAACTTGTCTCAACACAATGCCCATCTGCGTAATCTGCGGATAGAGGGGTTTGCCCTTTACCCGTCCTCCCCGGTCTCTACGTCCCCTTTCTCCAACACCTTCAGTGTGATCAACGTCAGATCGTCCGACTGGTCGTGACCGGCGGTGAATTCGCGGACGGTTTCGTGAATGCGTTCCTGCAGCTCCCGAGCACCCAGGTGCCGATTGGACACGACCACGTCCCGGAACAGCTCGTCGCCGAGCTGTTCGCCGTCGGCCTTTTCGGCTTCCGTCACACCATCCGTGTAGAGAACGAGGACGTCTCCCGGCGCGAGATCCGTTTTCGCCTCTTCGTAGGGAAATCCTTCCATCATTCCGAGTGGCAAACCGCCCGCGTCCAGCAGATCGATCCGACCGTCCGCCCTCACCAGGAGCGGCGGATTGTGACCGGCATTGGCAAAGGAGAACACCCCGTTGCCCGAGTCCAGAATTCCGTAGAAGAAAGTCGCGTACATTTCGGGACTCGTCGTCTTGTGCAACTGGATGTTGAGAGCCTCCATCACGCCGGCGATGCCCGAGGGCTCTCGCGCAAACGCGCGAAGGCTTGCCTGGAGGTTCGCCATCAGGAGCGCGGCCGTGATCCCCTTGCCCGACACGTCGCCGACGGCCAAGCCGAGAGAAGCGCTTCCAAACATCAGGTAGTCGAAGTAGTCGCCGCCCACTTCTCTTGCGGACGTGGACCGCCCGCAGATCTCGTACCCCAGGAGTTCGGGAGAATCCTGCGGCAGAAGTCTTTGCTGAATGCTCCGGGCGATCCGCAGCTCGGACTCGAGTCTTTCCTTCTCCTTGACCGCGGCCAACATCCGCCGGATCTCGGCGCTCATCACGTTGAAGGAGTCCGCCAGGTCTTCGAATTCATCGCGCGACGTCACATGAATGCGGTAGTCGAAATCTCCGGCGCGCACGCGCTGGGTCCCCTTCTTGAGCGCCCCGACGGATCGCGTAATGTTATGAACCACGCGAATGCCAACCCCCGAAGCCACGAGGATGATCACCAGAAACAGACCCGCCAGAATTCCCACGATCACCAGGAGCAGTAAGTTGATGGTGTTCTCGGGGGCAAAAAGGACCTGATACAGATTTCGAATGGACGTCCGGACCAGGAGCATACCGGCCACCTTCTCCAGCGTCTCTCCCGTTGACCAGTCAATCTCCGAGAGGAAGGCCCCCCCGAAGTACAGACGCCGGTCCAGGAATCCGGACGCGGCTTCCGCCGAGGGCGCCGTGGAGATCGACCGCCATTCCGGCGCAATGTCTTCCGGCATCTTGGCCCGGGACGTGGAGATCTGTCGACGGGCGACCGTGACCTGCATCCAGTACCCGTTGGTGAGTTCGAAATCCACTCCGGTGAGGCTCTTCATTTCTTCCAGAAACGTCTGATCGAGCGGCGCTCCGGCCTCGACGACCAGCGTCGCCCCCTTGAGGATCCGCCCCGCTACCGCACGGCTCCACACCCCGTCCGGCTCCGCCACGAGTCCGACTCGAGTTATATTCGCCGACCATGCGGGCAACGGATACCCCGCCCACCTGGCCTCCGGGGTCGTTTCACTGCAGGCGACCCAGCGGGAGGATGCCGTCTCTACCTGAACGAGAACATAGCGCCCCTGCAAATCCGAATCTTGCCCCTCCAGGATGTGCGTCAGGAGTTCGGACAGTGCGGGATCGACGGATACCGAGTCCACGGACACGGGGCGCCGGGACGCCCACTGGAGAATTCGAGAATCCTCCGCGATCGATTCGGCCCACTCCGCACACGATTCGGTCGATTCCGCAACGATTCTCTTTCCCAGAGAGGCCCGGTAGCCGCCGAGTACAATGTAGAAGCCGATCGAAAGGATGAGGATCATCAGAATCAGGGGTACGGCTCCCGCCAGAACATAGAAGAAGAACAGCTTCGTCCGAAGACCTCCCCGAACGGCGGCAAGCCGAGTCACAGGCGAAAAGAGAGTCTTCGCCTGAAAGACGAGGGCGTGAGACAGGAACAGGATCAGCACGGCCCGAAGGAAACCGACCGTCAGTATTCCCGCGTGTCCCCGAAGCGTGTTCAGGAAAACCTGCTCGGTTTCCCCGAATCTGATTCGGGACTGAAAGACCGCCGCCAGGAGAATCGCCAGGAATCCGCCGAAGAAGACGGCGATCCTCGCCCGCCCGCCGAGCTCGTCCCTCCACGGCGTCGAGGCCGAGATGATGATCCCAAGCGGAATCAGCCAGGTCCATCCCTGGTCGGCCGGCAGAACGGAGCCGCCGACAAGCATAATCCCGCACGCGGCGACCGTCCAGATCGTCCTTACGGTCCCCGCCTCATAGAACACCAGACTCGCCAGAATCACGGCCGCGCATCCCATCAGAAATACAAGCAAACCTTCGAGGAGCGCGAGCGGAAGCGGAAAACGGCCCGTGAATTCGACCTCGGCCGCCGCTCCTTCTCCGGCGGGTTCGGTAATGAGCACAACGAGGAGGACTCCCGTAATGAACAGAAGCGCGCCGACTTGGGCCAGAACGGAAAGCCTCCGCCGAACGGAGAGGTCCTGGCTCCACTGGAAGATCCTTCGAGACTGCAAGAACATCCAACCGAGAAACGCCAGATTCAGAACTTCGCTTGCCCGGCCGAGCCCGGGGATTTCCGTGACGCGCTCGACGACGAGCCAGATCAGAAGCCCAAGCCAGACGAAGAGGATCTTTCTCGTGAAGAAGAAGCGCATACGACAGGAGTCTCCCCAGAGATACTCTCTACCAGTCAACCGTCAGAGTCGAATCTAGCCTGGGAAGGAGGTGGATGTCAATGCATTGCCTATTCGCTGGATCAAAGAGCCGGATGTCAACGACTTGCCGGTTAGGCACCGCCAATCTTGAGATGTTCTCCCTCCGGCGCTCCCCCACGTACCGCTTGCCAGCGCCCGTATGCTCTGCTAGAGTATCGGTCGCCCGAACCCTCAAGGCCAATGTGGAGACGGTCCATGCTGGAACGGCTCTTCCATCTGCGCGAGCACGGCACCACGCTCCGTTCGGAGATCGTGGGCGGCGCGACCACTTTTGCGACGATGGCCTATATCATCTTCGTGCAGCCCGCCGTTTTGTCGGCGGCGGGAATGGATTTCGGCGCCGTCATGGTGGCCACCTGCATCGCCAGCGCCGTCGCCTGCTTCGCGATGGCCTTCCTCGCCAACTATCCCGTGGCGCTGGCCCCCGCCATGGGACACAATTTCTACTTCACTTTCACCGTGTGTCTGGCCATGGGCGTCCCCTGGCAGAAGGCGCTGGCGGCGGTCTTCACCGCCGGGGCCATCTTCATGTTGCTCTCGGTGTTCCGATTTCGATCATTCATCCTGCGCGCCATTCCGAGATCGCTTCAGAGCGCCATTGCCGTCGGGATCGGACTGCTGATCGCCTTCGTGGGACTCCAGTGGGCGGGACTGGTGGTCGCCAACCCCGGAACGATGGTCGGGTTGGGCAATTTGGGCAGTCGGCCCGTACTCCTCAGCCTCTTCGGTCTCCTGGTGACCTCGACCCTTATGGCGCGCAGGGTTCGAGGCGCGCTTCTCTGGGGAATCGCCCTCTCCGCGATTCTGGGACTGGTTC
>Ga0180431_10001657_pt1 | contig 30770 bp, 33 predicted proteins | sample SS_ome_11_FD_132459 | JGI IMG/M metagenome (GOLD analysis project Ga0180431, IMG submission 132459) | Hypersaline lake sediment archaeal communities from the Salton Sea, California, USA - SS_1_MS_1 metaG | ecosystem: Environmental > Aquatic > Non-marine Saline and Alkaline > Hypersaline >... | reverse complement strand
TTCCAAGAAGAGCAGCCCACAGATGAAAACGCAACAGCCAGCACAACGACCATAAGTATTGGTAACACTTTTCGCAAAATCCAATTGTTCATAACGAATGACCTCCTTAAAATATACAATTATTAGTGCCCAAATAATCCTCTAACTTCCTACCAGAAATCCCGCTCATAGAGTATCTCCTGAAGGGAAAACATCTTATGCAAAATCTCCCCTCTACCAGTACAATCTGAGATCTCCTTAATTATATTGTTTAATATAAGAGTTCATATCGGGAAGAAGCACCATCACCGTAATGAGCGATACCGGAAGGGTAATAAAAGCTACGTGGAGCGTCATGAACGGGATTAACATCCAAATTAATGCTTGACTATCGAGACGAATCAATCATTGTTATATTCATTGAAATGAGATTTATTTTTTATATACAAATAATCCTCGGAATGCCAGCGATTCAACAAGAGAAGTGATGTTTGCAGCGGGAAGCACAGCCCGGGACAGTGGTATTCAATCGCTCACGGAAAGATCGTACTGTGCAGTAAGGATCAATCGCAATTATCTTCAGTGCAGCGCGCAGAGGCTGAGATGAATGATTTCGAGAACATTCCCGTTTGCATTGCCGAAGACGAACACCCGGCCAGAGATCTTCTCACAGAATACATTATCATGCGGCCCGAGCTCAAGCTTACGGGTATTGCCAGAAACGGGGAAGAAGCCCTTCAAAAACTCTGCGAAGGGAGATATGGATTGCTCTTTCTCGACATTCACCTTCCTATTCTCAATGGCATCGAGGTTCTCGAACAGCTCCCCGAATGCCCGTACACCATTTTCACCACGGCATACGACGAGTATGCCATCAAGGCCTTCGAGATAGGTGCGGTGGATTATCTCCTGAAGCCCTTCAGCAAAGAGAGATTCGATAAAGCCGTGGATCGCGCATTAACTGTTATCAGGAACAACGAGCCGCATTTCAGATCACCGCAAGAGTTAGGCCTCTCCTTTAAAGAGAAGGGAAATCATTACCTCGTCGCCTATAAAGATATAATCTATCTCTCATCACATGGTCGCCATACCATTGTCCACACCGAGGGAAAGTGCTTCGAGACCGCCCAACAGCTGAAAGACATTACACAACGACTTCCCGCAAACCACTTTTTCAGAATTCACAAACAGTTCATCGTCAACCTGCCCTACGTATCGCACCTGCAGTATCATATCGGCGGGCAATACCTCGTATACCTCAAGGATGAAGAGAAAACAACTCTTCCCGTTGGAAGGTTGTTCGCTCCACCGTTGAAGGAAAAGCTGGGCATCGTTAGAGAATAGTCACACGACACAGGATGATAGTTTCGGCTCAGCAGCAAAATACTATTCGTTTATACGGAAAAGAGGTCATCCCCCTTTTAGCAAAAATTATTTCCACATTCTTTCAGAAGATCTCTCAATCGGCGAGTCCCGGAAGAGGCTTGTTCCCGATAGTGACATTCTCGAGATGGGCCTTCGCGGCGCGGTAGCACTCCTCAATCTGCTTTCGCGGGGTACGGGGAAGATCCTTCAGGAAAAAATCCGGATGAGAGCACTTCAGATCGAGCTTCACCGTCCCCCCGCAGCATAATGCCGGTGCTGCCGCCATCGATGCCTTCAGCATCGAAAGCACCACATCCCATACCATCAATACAGTATGAGATCGTCCCGGTTGATGACCTCATCGAAGTAGTTGCTGCCGAGTATTTTCTTTATCTCGCCCGTCCTTTTACCCATGATTCTCTGCAGCTCACCATCCGTATAGTTAACAATCCCCTTGCCGAGCACTCTACCCTGCGTGTCCCGCATCTCAACCGCATCACCCAGATCAAAGGAGCCGTTCACCCCGGTAATTCCCGACGCGAGGAGGGACTTCTTCCTGTTGCAGAGAGCATCGACAGCTCCGTCATCGAGAATGATGCTCCCCTTCGTCTTCTGGCTGAAGGCGATCCACCGCTTCCTGCTGCTCAACGATTTCTTTCCGTAGAAGAGGGTCCCGACCTGCTCGCCGTTGAGGATCCGCTTTAAGATGCCCCTCTTCTGGCCGTTGGCGATGATCATCATCTCGCCGGAACGAATGATAATCTCGGCAGCCCGGATCTTTGTCACCATGCCGCCGGTTCCATAGTCGCTCCCCGCTCCTCCGGCCCGCATGATCACATCTTCGGTAATCTCCTGTATCTCATCGACCGGCTCTCCGTCAGCGAGGTCCCAGTAAAAACCGTCAACATCGGAGAGGAGGATAAGCAGATCGGCCTCGGTGATATTCGCCACGTGTGCCGAGAGGGTATCGTTATCACCGAATTTAATCTCCTTGACGACCACCGAATCGTTCTCATTGACGATGGGGACGATGCCGAGCTTCAGGAGCGAATTAAAGGTATTGCGCGCATTCAGGTAGCGGCGACGATGATTGACATCATCCTCGGTCAGCAGTATCTGACCCACCTCGAGGCCGGCCCGCATGAAATACTTCCGGTACTCATTCATCAGCGCAATCTGACCCACCGATGCCAGTGCCTGCTTGTCGGGGATGGTCAGCAGGTTACACTTCCGCTTGACGAGGGCCGATCCGGCGCTGATGGCGCCCGAGGAGACGATGACGATCTCATAGCCCCGTTGAATAATCGACACCATCTCGCGGACGAGCTTCGAGAGTCTGGACGGTGCAATAAGCCCCCTCTCGGTAATAACCGAGGTTCCGATCTTGACAACAATCCTTCTGACCTTCCGTATATGTTCACTCCGTGGCAATGCTCATCTCCAGCAACTCGTCAAGGATAGCATACAGCTCTTCAATATGCACGTTTCGCAACGCCGATACAGCAATACTACGCTCTTTCTCAACACGGTCAATTCTTTTCTCCACCTCATCCGCGCCGACCAGATCGGCCTTCGTCAAGACCACGCAGCAGGGTTTCGTCAGCAGCTCGTCACTGTATTCACGAAGCTCGGACCTGAGGAGCTCGAGTACGAGACTGAAATCATCATCGGTAATATCGATGGTGAACAGCAGCACCTTCACCCGCTCAATGTGCATTAAGAATGACAGCCCGAGGCCGTGTCCCCGGTGCGCCCCCTCGATTATGCCGGGGATATCGGCAATGGTATACCACGTTTCATCCCTTCGCTGAACAACGCCGAGATTGGGAATCAGGGTGGTAAAGGGATAATCCGCTATCTTCGGATTCGCGTTGGTCAGACGCGATAAGAGCGTCGACTTGCCCGCATTGGGCAAACCGACAAGGCCGACATCCGCAATGAGCTTGAGGTTGAGCGAAACGCACCGCTCCTCACCCGCAACTCCCGGCTGAGCATATCGCGGCGCCTGGTTCGTGGACGATTTGAAAAAGGCGTTCCCCCGCCCCCCTCTGCCTCCCCGCGCAACGAGAATGCGGTCTCCCTCCGCAACCAGGTCCGAGAGCAGATCGCCGCTCCCGCCATCAATAACCTGCGTCCCGGGGGGCACATACACCGTCAGATCCTTTCCGTCTTTTCCATGCCGATTGTTTCCCATTCCGGGCTTTCCATCCTCAGCGCGATAGAGACGATCGGGAAAGAGATGCGAGAGGTTGTAATAGCGCGGGCTCGCTTCAAGGGAGACATCACCACCCTTCCCCCCATCGCCACCGTCTGGACCCCCCTTCGGGATATACTTCTCTCGACGAAAGGAGACACAGCCGGCGCCACCCTTCCCGGCCCTGACGCGCACCGTGATCATGTCAGTGAATTTACTCAATCAGCTCTCCGATACGAAAACCCATTTAACGGGTACCTTCTCTCCCATCCCGAAGACGGGATACCGGTTATAACCGGAGAAGAAAAGGTGTTCCGGCAATAACCGTATAAATGAAACAGGCCACAGGTGACATGTCTCAGGGTCGCCTGTGGCCTGCATTCAGTCGTAAGGAATCGATGCGATTCTATGAAGCAGGATAAACCGAAACCTTTTTCCGCTCCCTGCCTGAACGTTCAAATTTCACCACACCATCTATTTTGGCGAAGAGCGTATCATCATTCCCTCTGCCGACATTCTCACCGGGGTGGATTCTGGTCCCGCGCTGTCGAACGATAATTGTGCCACCGGTAACCAGCTGGCCGGAGAATCGCTTCACGCCAAGCCGCTTCGACCTGGACTCCCTTCCGTTCCTTGATGAACCACCACCTTTTTTATGTGCCATACTACACCTCTGAATCAATAATTTTCACTGTTGTCTTCACCGGTAGGTGATGACAAGACGCTCGGGATACACCTTCACAATCTCGTCAAGACCGATAATCATTGTCGCGAGAATGATCCGCAGCACCTCGGTACGCCCATCATCCTCATCTATCTCAAGCACTGACTTCAGAAATCCCTCGCGCTGCTCGATCCGCTGATGAATACCGGCTATCCGGTTAATCGCTATAACCGCCGTTTGCGCCAGCACCGACACGGCTGCACAGACGATATCACTCCCTTTCTGATCGAATCCCGCATGCCCCTCAACGCTGAAGGAGATCTCGCTCCCCTTCCTGTTGAGCATTACGCCACCATCGCGGGTAATCGTATTGAAGTGTACCGCTATCAAAACCCGAGAGCGAATCTCCTATGCTTTGGTTACCTGATCTATTTTCAACTGCGTATAGTCGGGTCGAAAGCCGAAGGTCCTGGTATAGTTCTTCCGCTTCTTGAACTTAATCCCCCTGACCTTCTTCCCCCTGACATCACCCATGACGGTTGCGGTCACCGTCACATTTTCGAGATAGGGCTGCCCGATGAGCACATCTTCCCCGTCGACATAGAGGAGCACCCTGTCAATTTTCACCTCGTCATCGCTGTTCTGTATCCTGTTCACCTTAATGGTCATATCCTTCTCAACACGATACTGTTTCCCGCTGATTTCAACAATAGCATACATGGTAAATACCTCAATACCTTTCCTGTGTCTCAGTGGATCCTCACGCTCGCATCGCCACTTTCGTCGAAAAGGGCTTCCCCTCATAGAAGAAAGGGCCTTCGCTCCCCTTTCTCACCCTTGGGCCCACAAGGATTCGAACCTTGGACCTACTGATTATGAGTCAGCCGCTCTAACCTACTGAGCTATGGGCCCGTCCTTAATGGAACAAATAAAGTAAAGGTCAACTGCCGTGTCAAGTATTAATCACTGCTCTTATCAAAAAACCGGGCGGGTAATGAAACGATACGCTCTATCAGCAGCACGCGGATCACGATTCTCATTGAAACTGAATTCTGGCAACATAGGGACTTCTGGATCGCTTCTTTCCGTAATAGAACTTCGTCTCGTTGATCTCAATGGCATCATTATACGCTTCGACGATGCCGACCACATGGAAAATGGCTCCGACGATGAACAGGACGCCCGAGATGACAAACTTCGATTTTCTCTCCGTACCGGACGAATCCCCTTTCCATGCAACGTACAGGTAATATGCCGAAGCGGAGTAAAAACCGGCGGTGAGGAGGCAGAAGCTCATCCCCTTCAGGTCTCTCCGCAGATAGATATGCCCGCCACCGGGCACCATGAGCGAGAGGAGACAGGCAAGTCTCGGATCCTTCTCCTGGCGACCCTGACGTGCATCCCGCCGCTCCGGTACTTTTCTGGACAATTCATCACGGTAGCTTCGATACTTTTCCCGTTCCCGCTTCCCTGCCTGTTCTTCTACGGTAATGGCATACAGGGGCACATGAATGCTTACGATAAAAACAATCGAGAAAAGGAGCGCGAACCATTTCGTCAGGCGCCGCGCAAACCGAGAATCATATCCGTTCAAAGCCCTTCTGTTCATTCCATTCTCCAGAATAGGGAGATAATGCTTTCCGTTTCAAAGACAGTACATAATCGCAACCGCTGAATCATTATAGAGAGCAGAACATTATAATCAAGAACTTTTCAGCGCTCACTCTAAAAAAGAAACCATGTTCCTTCCGTTGAGCTTGGACGTATACAGCGCCCTGTCCGCTCTATCGATCAGACTCTTCGTATCGAGATCCACCTCCCGAGAGAACTGGCTGACGCCCAGGGAAACGGTAACCGATAATTTCATCTCATTGCAGACGACAAAGGCCTCTTCAATGCTCAATCGAATTCGCTTTGCAACCTCGAGAGCTTCTTCAAGACCGGTATTGGGCAGGATAACCACAAACTCCTCCCCCCCGTATCGCGCCGCAATATCCCGCTGTCGAATATAATCCTTTATCAACCGGGCGACGCGCATGAGCACCAGATCGCCGCAGGTATGACCGTATTTATCATTGAAATCCTTGAAGCGATCTATGTCTATCATTATCAGCGAGAGGGGTGAATCACTGACAAGCGCCCGTTCACGCTCCTCAAGCAGGGCGGCCTGAAAGAAATGATGTATCTTGAGCTTTGTCATCATGTCCGTGGTCGCCATCTCGTACAGATGGGCATTCTGTATCGCAATACCGGCCAGGGAGGCAATGTTCAAAAGGAATTCTTTATCGGAGACGCCGAAGGCGCTTTTATTGATCCTCCCGCCGAGAATGATAATACCGTTGATCTTTCCCTTCCCCTTGAGGGGAACAATGAGATCGGGATCGATGATATGTATTGTTCGAACCGAGGGATCATCTCCCATGAAGTCTAACTCCCGGAGCTCATAACAGCGATAGTGCTCCTCGAAATACGCAATGAGGGGGGAATCCGCCGGTATCTCGTATTCTATCGAGTGATCGAGCTCAAATCCTTTATAATTACGATGAAGAATATAGGTATCCTTCGCTATCTCCTTCCTGGTAAAGATGCCCGCCTTCAGAAGCTGCATCTGCCCCATGCAGGTGAGCAGGATCGAGTCTATCAGGACATTATAGTCGAGCGTGGAGTTCAGGCCCTTGCTGATCTCAATGAGCTGCCGCAATTCATAGATCTTCCGTTCGTACTGTTCAATCTCCTCGGGCAGATCCAGGTTGAAATCGATATGTTCTGAATCGTTCGCCATTGAATGCTCACCTCTCATCCGAAGACGCGGAATACCTCGGCAAGATCAATCCTTCCATCATACACCGCTTTGCCAATAATACACCCCCTGAGCCCCTCGGGAACGAGCTCACTGAGACGATAGAGATCATCCGTTGCGGCGATTCCACCCGATGCGATGAGGGAAAGCCCCCGAACCTGCGAGAGGATCTCCCGAACCGCGCTTACGTTGGGACCGGTCAACATCCCATCGGTGGCTATATCGGTATAGATGATCTCGCCGATTCCCATCTCCTGCATCTCCCGTATCAATACCGCTGCCCGCACGCTGGAGATCTCCTTCCAGCCGTGTGTCGCGACCATTCCGTTTTTCGCATCGATGCCCACAATAATGGAATCATCATATCCTTCGATAAGCTCGTGAAAACCATCCCCGAGCGCTGCGGTTCCCAGGATGATGCGATTGATTCCCGCCTCCCGGTAGCGATCGATCGATTCCCGGGTCCGTATCCCGCCCCCGATCTCAATGGCACTGTCAACCGATTGCGCAATGGCCGTAACCAGATCGCCGTTGACCGGATACCCCGCGAAGGCACCATCGAGGTCAACCACATGAATGAGCCGGGCGCCGAGCGCTTCAAACCGTTGAGCGACTGAAACCGGGTCATCCGAATAGACCGTCTCGTGCTCGGGATCGCCCTGCAGCAGGCGAACACACCTGCCACCTTTAATATCTATTGCCGGTATGATGAGCATTTCGAGATAAAATTCTCCACAATTTTAAGCCCCACGGTGTGGCTCTTCTCGGGATGAAACTGCGTCGCTATCAGATTCCCCTTCCCCACAATACAGGGAAAGCGGATGCCGTATTCGACCGTCCCCAGGACCCAGTCCGAATCGGACATCTCCGGATAATACGAGTGAATAAAATAGAAATGCGAGCCCGATGAGATCCCCTGTAAGAACGGCGACTGCCGGACTATTTCAACATCATTCCATCCCATATGGGGAATCTTCCGATCGCGGAGGTTGAAGCGCACAACATTCCCGGGGATGATATCGAGACCGGTAAAAGTGCCGAACTCCTCGCTCGAAGAGAAGAGCAGCTGAAATCCCAGACATATTCCCAGAAAGTACCCTCCGCCCCGTATGAATTCCTTCAGGGGCTCAATCCATCCCAGCTCCTCCAGGTGGCTCATTGCCCTTCCGAAGGCGCCATCTCCCGGCATAATGAGCGCATGAGAAGTCTCGATCGATGCAGGATTCGAGGATATATGAACATCTTCGGTGAAGAGCTCAACGGCTTTGGTCACCGATCGCAGATTTCCCATCCCGTAGTCAATAACTGTTATCATCTTACACTGTTCCGTCCCGTTCCGATGTGCCATACCGATTCAGATTCCGTGCAAAGATCTCTTCAAACCGCGGGAATCGCATACAATGGTGAAATAAGCAGAAGAGGATTGTTACCCGGAATAATGCTCCGGCTTGAGCAAGGATTCCACTACACAATAGTCCCCTTGGTGGAAGGTATCTCGTCAGCTCTCTTTTTATCTATCGAAAAAGCTCGATACAGAGCCACCCCCAGCGCCTTGAAAATGGATTCGTGAATGTGATGACGGTTCTCTCCGTAGAATATCTTCACATGGAGGTTTAATTCGGCATTAAAGGCAAAGGAGCGGAGAAATTCAATCGTCAACTCTTCGCTGTATCCCTTAATGGAACCCCTGAGATCGACACCCTCCAGGTGAAAGAAGCTTCTCCCCGACAGGTCAAGGGCAACCATCGTCAGGGCGTCGTCCATGGGGATACTGGCATCACCGAATCGAACAATTCCGGCTTTGTCACCGAGGGCTTTCTTAAAAGCCCTCCCCAGGCAGATGCCGATATCCTCAACAGAGTGATGATCATCAACCATGGTATCGCCGATGCACACGAGATCGAGATAGAGGTGCCCGTGCTTTGAAAGCAGCATAAGCATGTGATCAAAAAAGGGCACCCCCGAATCGATAGCCGATTCCTGCGTGCTGTCGAGTATCACCCGAAGGGTGATATCGGTCTCGGTTGTCTTTCTCTTAATCTCTGATTTTCGTTCCATACTCTCAATACGTCAATCCCAGTATATGAGCCCAATGCTAAAGAGAATTCTCTTGTCACCGATATACTTATAATAATGCGGCTACGCATAGTCAAGTTTAAAAATTAATGGGAAGAGTGTCAACCTGAAACCGAAACCGAAATCGACCTTGAAATCATCGAACTCGCCCGTTTCCGGATCTCTGAAGCGGTAGCTTCCATCCCAGGCGGAACCGAAATCGGCGAAGAGCACTCCTCCGAGCGGAGCCGTTCGAAAGAAGAGCGGCCATCCGAATTTGATCCCCTCGATGAAGATGAAGCGAAACTCAACGGATCCCAGAAAAATATTCTTTCCATTGTATTCGAAGATCGGATGGCCCCGGAGGGTGGTGAATCCCCCGAGATAATACTTGAAGTATTCACTATCGGGCCCAAAAAGCTTTCCCGCACTTCCGCTCAGCGCCAGAACATACCTCTTGTCGATGAGAAAATATCTCCTCAGATCACAAGCGACATTCGTGAAGGCAAAATCCTGGCCGGACACATTTACCGTCCGCTCCGCTTCAATCGTGCCCCGGAAGCCATCGAGTGCACCGAGGTATCCCCAGATCACATTATCATAGGTAAAGGAGAGGGAGAGCTGATTCAGATTGGCAAAGGCATCACGGCGCTCGCTGTCCAGCGCGTAATCGACCTCGTATCTGCTCGACGTTGCCTTGAGACTCAATCGGTAGAATTTCGAGAAGGGATAGCGAACGATACCGTACACCCCGTAATAATCCATGTAGAGGTAATCCCAGTAAACATTGTGTATCAGCTCATTGACCGTGCTGAGCGTGAATACCCCGAAAGGATTCTCCTGGCGGAACATCCCGATGCCGTAATCCAGTCGGTGCTTGAGATAGTAATAGGCAACGTCATAATTGTACACATCCTGGTCGTTATAGCTGAAGTAGTTCCCGGTGAAAACAATCCGATGATTCCCCAGATAGTCCGATACTGCCATCTGGACAATGCCCGCCAGGCCATACCCCGTGGTGGCCGTAACGCCGAGAAAGAGATAATCGGTGCTGAAGCGGGTATCATAGGGGACAAATTCGGATCGGGTCAGATCAAAGTAGGGCGGCGGGAAGTCGATATCGTGATGCTCCGTGTCCCGCTCGTCAGCGGGATCAAGCGCCACTCCGGCTATCTCCTTGACAAAGATATCGTAGCCCAGGTTCTGATATGCAACGAAGGCCATCCGCTTCCCGTCATTGAACCAGCGGGGATAAAATATGCCGCAGAGAACATTGGTTATTCTGCCGTCATCGCCGGTTTCCATACTATAGCGATAGGCGTTATAGATTCCGGTCCGGTTCGAGATATAGAGGAGCTGCTTATCATCCGAGGAGAGATCCGCCTGCAGATCGTTGCCTTCATCGCCGACGAGAATCGATCGCTCCCTGCCCGCCACCGTTATCTTGAAGATATCGTAATCGTCACGCTCGATATCTCCGGCATCATTCCAGTTCGAAGAGAAAACCACAAAGCTGTTATCCGAAGCGATCTTCGGATATCGTTCTGAAAAGAGATCATCGGTTATCTGATACAGCCAACTCTTCTTGAGATCGTAGAGATAGAGATCGGACCGGTCATTCATCTGCCCGATAAAGGCGATGAGCGTCCCATCACGCGAGAGTGCCGGATCCTTGATGGATCTGAAGGGGAATTCTATTTCGCGCCGCACATCACCGTTTTCCGGATTGATGATGAAAATGACATCCCGCCCGTAGGACTGCGCGACAAAGGCCAGGTGATTCCCCTTTCCGCTCCAGGTCAGATAGTTGCTCAACAGGTGCATCCCTTCAAACCGCGAAGAGGTGCTCCCGTACAGAACGGTTTTTATCTCCCGCTTCTTCTCCTTCTTCTTCTTATCAACCGCAATAACTGAAATATCTGAGTAGATCTCCCGATTGGTCAGGTAGGCGATTTTCTTTCCGTCAGGCGAGACAGCGGGACAGACATTGAACGTGGAGTTTGTCTTCTGATGAAAGGTCAGCTGCTCTCCCTCCTCCTCATCGAACTTCTTCCCCCTGACAACGGGAAAATATATTTTCTTAAAATACCGGATCCACTCCAGGTTCAATTCCTCAAGCGTCTTTCCCGTATTCACTTTAATCGCTTCGTCGAAGTTGTCGAGATCCCTGATATCCCTGAAGAGCTCCCCTATCTTATCCCGCCCATATTTCTCCGCAAGAAAGTGATAAAACGCCTGACCCTCCTTATAGATCAGATACCCGCTTCGAACGTGCAATCTGGTCAAATCCATAAGCGATGCGTACTTCTCGTTGTAGAGAATATCGCGCATCACCATGTCGGCGGTTTCATCATACCCTGTCGAGAGATACTCCGACATCCCCTCCATAATCCACAGGGGCACGCCACGGACCGTAAATCCGGACATGACCTCTCCGGAGATATCACCGAAGAGGATATTGAAGTGAAAGGCGTGAACGAGCTCGTGGATCAGGACATGTCTGAACTCGTTGTAGGAACCGGTAAAGGGGAGCACCACGCGCCGCTTGAAGAGCTCGGTAAAACCGCCCGTGCCCTCCCCGATCACCTGGAGGATGATATTGTTCTCCTGAAAAGCGATATGTGAAGGATAGAGAATGATCGGCACTATTTCGGTGAGCTCATGATGAAGGCTGTTGGCGATAGAGACGTATCCCTCTTCTGCCATGCGAGCGGTATGCCGTGCGAGACGCTCCATACCGGCAGGATAGTAGATGTCAAAGTGAACCGTCTTGAGGATGTTCCATTCAAAGACCTCACGGTTCACCTTGTTCTTCCCGAAGGGGAACGTGGAGATGGTTCCGATGAGGAGGAGTGCGGCTATTGCTGTGAAAATAATTGCTCGCTTCATGGCACAGTAGGAATATACATCCCGCGGGGAACCGCTGTCAACCACGAGATGTCATCGGGAGGTCTCCTGCTCAGGGAGACACACCGCTTTGGAGCATCGATTCGAAAGCGCATAGCGCATACTCACAGCTGTCTCGTCCCTTTCACCATCTCAAACATCTGCTGCAGGATCGCAGGATTTATAATATAGAGTATCGCCAGTGAGGTAATGAAGATGATAACGGCAAGCCATTTCGTATAGATGCCGTACGTTCTTCTGAACAGGATGACCGAGAGTAGTGCCATTATCGTCGGTCCAACTATCTTTATATCGCCAAGCGGAACAGGGTACCCGCCGATTCTCTTCATCGTCCCGCCGAAGAGCTTCGCGAGATCAAAGCCCTTCCCGGTCGCGATAAAGAACAGCTCGGCGATCAGTATGCCCAGCAGGCAGAAGGACGCTACCCTGGTAACCACCCCTTCGGTCCGATAGACCTCGTAGGCTGCAGCCGGCAGCAGGCAGATAACCGTTATCAGTGCATTTTTCATAATCAGTCCCACGGCAATGCCGAGAGCCGCCAGAATGCTCAAACCGATGCAGATAAGCGCTGCGTGTTTCGTCTCCTTTGGCATGAATAACCCCCCTGAAAATTCGTACTGAGTAGACCTGCCTTTTCCCCCTCTCAACTATGAGAGAGGTTAAGAGATGATAGTGTGGCCCGAGGAAATAACTTCAAGCACAATTTGTATATATGATGCTTTTATAAAAACGATTCAACGGCAGAACCCACAACTCATTCACTGTTCTCTCTGTCAGTACTGCGTTTCCTGGACCTGAATGACAACGCAGTATCCGTGCATGGAGAAACGAGCTGTCCTGTTATAATCTACCGAAGCATGTGAATCCCGACGCATGCATTCCGCTCTTCAGCCCATGATGACAGTTATATGAAAGCGGCGCGCTTGACTGGTTCGGTTCTACTGCTGTGATGCGCTCGTCCTGAGCGCCATTACTGTGGAATGAAATTTAAAATATAGGACAATTGAAATATAGGAAAATACTTGATACAAAGGATTCTGGGAGTATAAAAAATCGCTGTAGCGATTAATAAATACTAGACAAGAAACCATTTCGTGAGACATATATGATGATTAGCGGAAGCTAAAATGTATCATATTCACTATGTATTTACTGACTGTGCAGATATGTATTAAAATTAAACACTCTTTCCGGAATGTTGGGATATATTATCCGTCAAAAAGAGATTTAATCTCCCTGAAATTGAACTGTTGAAATATCTTCAACCTCAGATAGTCAAAGTCCTTGTATCCGTAAGCCATCCTCTGAACCACTCTGACCTTCGTGTTGATACCTTCGGCAAAGCTATTTAAGTAATTGCCCCGTAGCGTGTTCCTGATATACGGTTCCCACTTCTCAATATTTTTCACGAACTCCGTTATCTGCGGAATACGTACTGCTCTAGCTCTCCTCATCCAATTGGTCAATCGAATCAATCTGCTCCGAGCTGAATGACCAGCAAATATTTGTCGAAAATCGTCACGCAACACATACGCTTTATACAGCTTCTCGTTAACCGCGAATAACCTCTGAAGAGTAACGTGCTGGTCTTCGTTCAGTTTCTCAGGATTTTTGAGCAGCAGCCATCGTGTCCCCTTATAGAACTCCTTTTTCTCTGTCCCGGCACTTTTCGCTTCATGGACCCGCAACCGGTCGATTGCCTTTGAAAAATGCTGTGCCAGATGAAAATGATCGAAACATATCACTGCTTCAGTACAATACTTCTTCACGGTTTTTCGAAAGCCCAGTCAGGCGTCCATGGTGACCACACTGACATTTTTACACCATTTTTTCCCTTTCCCCTTGAAAAATGGCGTAATATCCGCCGATTTCCGGCCCTTCACGACCTCCAGAATCTTCTTTTCATCCGGTGCCGATATAATCGTCGCGTAGTGATGCCCCTTCTTCCGTGATATCTCATCTATACCGATTCTCTCAGGAACATCTCTTTCTGAACAGATAACTCCTCCTCAATCCCTTCACGGTCAAGACGGTACACCGTATGTTTCGATATCCCAAATATACGAGATACATCAATCCCCGTCATCCGCTTGCAAAACGCATATATCCACTTTCCGTAACGAACGGTAAATCGCTGATATCGATCCAACCATTCAAGATGTTCCGTCCCTCGATAACCACAGTCGCATTCAATTCGATACTTCCATAATCTTAAAAAACATCTTCGCCCGAATACCGATAAATCCTCTACCTCTTGTATGCGGCTATCTTTGGGAGCTTCGATGTATACCTGACCGCATTGAGGACATAGGAGGAATCCTTCACTCTCAACAGTTAAAATAATTTTCCCCTCACAAATAATAATATCCTTTACAAAACATCCGGACAAGCCTAAGAATTCTGTTATCAGTTCTAATCCCATCTCGGTTCCATTCTTTTTCGTGTTGGAAAATAGTTATGGACACCGAGGTGGGATTTCTATCACATTTTCAACTTTTTATCCACTTTTCCCAACATTCCGGAATGAGCCAAATTAAATATATAAGAGGAGAGCGATATGAGTGAAGTAACTAATGCATGGGCTTGGCCCTGGTGGGTTATCATGGTTGCGATTAACATAATACAGTTAATCATTTGTTTTTATTTTGTCTTTATTACACAAAAACGCTTTAATACCCAGAGGGATGCCTATTCAAAATGGATGATGATATTTGGCATTATCTTTACCATAGTGGCTGCTTATCGCTCGGTGTTTGTTTCACGATATCTCACACAGTACGCCTGGTTTGACACAATCGCAAACAGTTCATTAATTATTCGATCCCTGGCATTCTTTGCCGAGATTTCCTTTGCCTTCCTCTTTGGGCTCTATCTGCTGAGAGTCGAAAAAGATGTGCCAGTTCAAAGCACTACCGGTCTGCTTTATCGCCTGATGACGAAAGGCCCCTATTTCATTATAATTGCCATTATAATCGCGCAGTTTTTCGCCTATGGCGGACTTATCTTTAAAAGCCGTTTGTCCTTTGCCATCGAAGAATCCTTGTGGTCATTAGGTTTTTTTGCGATCCTCCCAATAGCGCTGGTGCAATGGAAACGGCTGTGGCCAATGAAGTCGCCCGAGTTTAAAACTCTACGCATTGTCTCTATGTTAGTTGCTATCTGGTGCATCATCTACTGTACCTATGCATTGGTCTTTCACCTGCCTGCAGAGTACTGGGCTAAAGCCTTTGAGCAGATGCGAACCAATATACCTGAACTCAAATCAGGCTGGTCAGCGGTTTCTGATTCCTTTTACAAAGTGAATGTAACTCATCGCTTCAGCGACTGGGGTATAGGTTTTTTCATCTGGCATTCATCCTATTTTACGATTTGTGTATGGTTATCGCTGATGTTGATGCGTGCACCCCGCAAGAAGATTACCTGATTTTTTGCTGTGATCGTTACGAGAGAAGTGACATGATAATGGGTGATGTTGTTTTAGCAGCTATACTTTATGGCCACTATCAAGGGCTTATAAAATATAGACAAGAATATGATAATTATCTCAATAACAGTAACCGGGACATCGATCTCAGACGTCCTGTCTTCGATCGCCTTGTTGCTGAACAGCGCGCCGCCTTCATATAACCCGGGGCATAAGCGGCGCTCCCTGCGGTCGCTTGGCCTGCGGCAAATTATCACCTCCGCTGCGCTACGGTGAAAACTTCTTATGCCCCGGGAACGATATACGCTACGCGAGCACTATCAGCGCATCGACTGCAACCGGTTCCGAACCGCTGATAATCAGCGGATTGATGTCGATTTCGGCTATCTCCGGATGCAGCAGCGGCAAAAAACCCAACCGCTGGAGAATCGACGCAAGCTTATCGCGATTGACCGCGGGCATGCCCCGGTAGGCGCCGAGAAGCTGTGCCGACTTAATATCATCGAGCATCTCCTCCGCCTCCGGGAGGGAGAGGGGCGCACACCTGAAGCAGGTGTCCCGCAGCGACTCGGTGAAAATGCCCCCGAGGCCGAAGAGAACAGCGGGAGCGAAGCCGGGATAACGGGTCATCCCTGCCATAAACTCACGGACCCCCGATACCATGCTGTACACGATAACTCCGGTGTCCCCCCCTGCAATACTCCTGATATCTCTGAAAGCGCCCATCGCGCCGTCGATGTCCTGTATGTTCAGCCGGACCAGTCCCCGTTCGCTCTTGTGAAGAATCCCGGGATTACAGGCCTTCATCACCAGCGGGTAGTCCATATCCTTCACCGCTTCCGACAGCTTATCCTCGGTGCCAATGAGCCGCTCGTCGGTTACCGGTATACCATAGCAGGCGAGAAACTTCTTTGCGCTGAACTCATCCAGCGCGGAAAGTCCCCGTTTACGAGCTTCTTCCAGAATCTGCCGTGCCTGTGAAGAGACCGCGGGCATTTCAGGAGCCCCATACGGTTTCCGCATGGCAACCTCCCGGTACCGCAGAAGAGAGACCATGGTACGGGCAGCTTTCTCCGGCGAGTCGCAGACGGGAATGTTATGATCCTCGAAAGCGGTGGTTAAATCATCATCGCGGTCGAAAAACGATGAGAGAACCAGGGGTATCCCGTAGGTGAAAGGCAGAGAGAAGGGAACGGGGGAGATGTCTCCCAGAAGACCGATCATGTCATCAATGGAAGTGTTGTTCATCAAGTCAGCAAAATGCTCGTGCTTATAGATGATAAAGCCGGAGCGCATGGCACCGTGAAGCACGACACCGTCCACCTCGCCGCTCTGCATAACCAGCTTGGGAACCTTATCGGTTATAGTATCAGCATTAATGACAAAGGTGAGATCCACCGGATTCCCGCTGGGCGCATGGGGCGGCAGCAGCGGTTTTATCTTCTCCTGAAGCATCGGTGAAAATTCCGGCAACTGAAACCCTCCCTGCTCACAGACATGGGCCATGGCAGTGCCCGGACCGCCCGAATTGGTTATTATCCCGATGCGGTTCCCCTTCAGGGGGGGTTGCGTGGCCAGGGCCCAGCCGTGCAGATAGAGATCCTCCACGGAGTGCATCCGTATAATGCCGGCCTGTTTAAAAAGGCCTTCATAGAGATAATCGGGACCCGCCATGGCACCGGTATGGCTCAATCCTGCACGGGCACCGGCGCTGCTGCCCCCCACATACTGCGCGATGATCGGCTTGTGCGGAGTGATTCTCCGTGCCGTCTCAAGAAATCGCGGAACATCCCGGATCCCCTCGATATAAAGGGCTATAGCCCTGGTCTGTTCATCTTCACCGAGATACTCCATCGCATCGATAATACTCATGTTGGCTTCATTGCCGGTGCTTATCGCCTTGCTCAGGCATATACCTCTTTTGCCCAGATAGGGGAAGGTCTGTGTTACATAGGTGCCGCTCTGCGAGGCGATACCGAGCATGCCCGGTTTGAATTTGATCGGCATTACGGTGGTGTTGAGGGGCAATTCGGTATTGAGGATTCCCATACAGTTCGGGCCCACAAAGCGGATGCCATACTTCTGTGCTATCTGATTGAGCCGTTCCTCCTCCCTTTTACCCTCATCGCCAATCTCTTTGAAGCCGGCGGTGATTACAATGATCCGTTTCGTTCCAATCTCGCCGAACTCCTCCATGAGGCCGGGCACCAGTTCAGCCGGAACGACAAACAGGGCGAGATCCGGCGCCTCAGGCAGATCCGCCACCGTTCGGTAGGCCTTGAGTCCCAGCACGGAATCATCTTTGGGGTGTATCGGATACAGTGCGCCCGGAAACCCGTCCTTAATAATACTGAGGATGTTCAGGGTTCCCATTTTCATGGGATTATTGCCTGCGCCGACCGTGGCAATGGAACGCGGATTCATCAACTGGTGGAATGGATTCTCGGTCATAGATACTCCCTTTCAAATAATGAATTTTTTTTACTGTCTACAGGTGCTCATATCAACAACGAATCGTACTGCCCAGGAGCGACAGTGCCGATTGCTCTTCTCAACCGATTACGATTCGACCTCTTTATCACGTTGACATGCTTCCTGTGACCATTTTTTGTATTTATAAAAAATGGTTCAACATAGATTTTAGTTATTTCTCATAATTTTTACATCAGGAGGATCCCGATGGTATTCCTGCCGATATACCCTCTCTTCTGCTGTTTTGGCAATTGTTCCGAATTAATAGTTGTTTTTCATTCTCTCGAACCACATAATTATTCGAGAGTACTATATCAGTATTTTACTTCCGAGGAGATCTTCTCATGAATATTTATATAGGGAACATCAACTATGAGGCCACCGAAGAGGATTTGACGAGCCTTTTCCAGCAATTCGGCACGGTGGATTCCGTGAAGATTGTAGTTGACCGGCATACCGATCAATCAAAGGGATTCGGATTTATTGAAATGCCAAAGGATTCCGATGCCGAAACAGCTATTTCATCACTGAACAACACAGAGTTTATGGGGCGAACCATAAAGGTCAACAGGGCACAAGAAAGAAGATAGAGAGTACCCCCTTTCTACAGAAATCCTCTGCAGACTTTGCCATGCAAGCGGCTGACACGCGATAAGAGGAACTTCCCCTGAAAATGTTTCCTGAAAATACCGGTCCCGGCGACGGGGGGGGGTGACACGGCTGCTGGAAAAAGGAGCGTTCGATGCCTTTGCGAATCACCATTCGACTCAACTCATCAGGGGAGCTGCCCCTGTCTCTCATTCAGGCAGGTGATCCCTCTTCGCTCCCCGATTCCTGCCGCTGAATCCACTTGAGTATGCGATCGACGAAGGAGGCGCGATCCCGTTCGAGCAGAATAGCATGATAACAGTCACTGCACCGAACGAGCGTGAGGTTGGGTGAATCCCGGTATATCGATGTAAAGAGCGCTTCTATCCGCTGCACATCAAGGATTACATCCTCATCAGCGAGAAGCAGGAGCGACGGGATATCCCGAATGATATGGGTATATTCGAGGAATCTCTTCCGGGCCCGGAGAAACGCTCCCACGAAGCCGAGACGCACGCCGAAGAGGGTTCTCCTGCTCTCATCGGCAAGCATTCGTGCAATCTGCTCCTCGTGGGTGAGCCGATAGAAGTTCTCCTCCTTATCGGGAACGAGAAGCTGTGGGGCCAGCATCGACAAGACTGGCAGTATGAATCGCAGAAACGGATTGAGCTTCATCTCCAGGAGCGGCGATGTGAGAACAAGACCCCGGATGGGGAATCGTGTATCCTCGGCGGTTCTGAGCGCAACAAGCCCACCGGTGCTGTGGCCGATGAGATAGGGTGTGCTCTCTTTCAAAAAGCTGGTGATAAATCTCTTCAGATCCTTCACGTAAAGCTCAAAATCACTGATATACTTATGCGCGCCACTCGATTCCCCGTGTCCCCGCAACTCGAGGGCATGCAAGGCAATACCCGCCCGTTCGAAAGCAGGATAAAGATGATCGTACATTTCGAGCCGCTCTCCCAGGCCATGGAGCAGAATTGCCGAAACTGATGAAGGCCGATTATTCAACCGGTAGCGGATGCTACTCCTGTCGGGATAGTCAAGGAATCCTTCTCTGATGCTCATCGCTCCCTCTTCACGAAAATGACCTGCCGCGCCGATTCACTCCCTGCGGGAATGAAACAAACCGGAAACACGGTTCCGCCACTACGCTCCCCCGTGCGCTTCCCTCACCGTAATCACAATCAGATCTCTTTTACAAGTAAAATATTGGCAGCGGGAGCCTGTTTTACATTGACAAAAGATTCGTTATTCCGTTACCTATCACTACATTTAATTTCAGTACGGCGCAAGGTGTATCATCGAACTCAGAGGAGAAGTCGTGATGAGCATGCCCGGCATCTGGGAAATTCTCATTATCGTCCTGATCATCATTGTCATATTCGGTGGCAACCGATCGATGTCGATTATTCGAAATCTCGGAAAAGAGGTCTTCGATCTGAAGAAGCTCAAGGATCTGGACGATCTTCGAAAGTAGCGATCCGAGACGAAGCCGGGGGAACCCGGTATTCTCCGAAATTCCTCAGGGTATAAAGACAGGCAGGGAGTACTGTTTCGTGGATATTTACAGAATTAAAGGCGGCACAAAATTACAGGGGGAAATCACCGTATCAGGCGCAAAAAATGCCGCGCTTCCTATTATCGTTGCAAGCCTGCTTGCAAATGGTGAGACCGTCCTGAAGAACATCCCCGCTCTCGTCGACGTCACAACAATGCTCAGGGTCATCGAATACCTCGGAGCAGAAACAGCATTCAACCAGGAGAAGAACGAGCTTGTAATCCGGGTGAACGCACTGAAGAATGCCGAGGTTCCCTATGAGCTTGTCAAGACGATGAGAGCCTCGATCTATGTCATGGGACCCCTCCTGGCCCGCATTGGCGAGGCCGATGTCTCGCTGCCGGGCGGATGCGCTATCGGAGAGCGGCCGGTGGACATTCATCTTGCCGGATTCGAGTCGCTCGGAGCCGTCATCGATATCGAGCACGGCTACATCAAGGCAAAGGCAAAAAAGCTCCGGGGAGCAAAATTCATACTGAAAAACATATCCGTGGGAGCAACGGCAAACATTATGATGGCTGCCGTGCTCGCCGAGGGTCAGACGATTATCGAAAACTGCGCGATGGAACCCGACATCGTCGATCTGGGAAATTTTCTCATTGCAATGGGCGCACGGATAGAGGGACTGGGAACCGAGCGTATAACGATAACCGGCGTCAGGGAGCTCAAACCGGTCACCTACTCAATCATGTCCGATAGAATCGAGGCAGGTACCTTCCTCATTGCGGGAGCTATCACCAGGGGCGAGATAACGCTGAACAATCTTGTTCCCGAACACATCACGGCAATCGTGCAGACGCTTGCCGAAATGGGATTTTCCATCGAAACGGGAAAGAACCGGGCCACCATAAAACCGACGAGAAAGCTGAAGGGAACGGTTATCCGGACTCTCCCCTATCCCGGCTTTCCAACCGATCTCCAGGCGCCCCTGATGGCGCTCATGTGCACCATTCCCGGGATCAGCGTTATTATTGAAACCATCTTCGAAAATCGCTTTACCCATGTCGGCGAATTGAGACGCATGGGAGCGGATATACTGGTCGAAGGAAACGTCGCCGTTGTCCGGGGAGGGAAGAAGCTCTCATCGGCAACGGTCATGATGTCCGATCTCAGAGCCGGCGCATCGCTGATCCTCGCCGCGCTCGCGACGAGGGGAACCACCGAGATACGAAGAATCTACCACTCCGATCGCGGGTATGAAAATTTATCTCAAAAGTTATCAAACATCGGTGCCGATATTATTAGGGTACGAGGAGGAAAACCCTGATATGCTGAGAGGAATATACAACAGCGCGAGCGGCATGATTGCGCAACAGGCACGCATCGATGTTATTGCGAACAATCTCGCCAACACCGATAAAACAGGATTCAAAAGAGATATGACCCTCTTCAAGGCGTTCCCGGACATGATCATCAGACGGCTCAATGATGACGGGCTCGGGATTACTCCCGCGGGTTCCTATGATACCATGCCCTATGTCGGCAAGCTCGGAACGGGCGTCGAGGTGAACGAGGTGTTTACGCAATTCTCGCAGGGCTCTCTGCAGCGCACGGAGAATCCCTTTGATCTCGCCCTCGAAGGGCAGGGTTTCTTCACCGTCAATACCGAACGGGGCGAGCGCTACACGAGAAACGGAACGTTCACCGTCAACCAGGAGGGCATTCTGGTCAATCATCTCGGATACCCGGTGCTCGGCGAAAACGGCGTCATCAGGGTTCAGCGGAACAACTTCATCATAAACGAGCGGGGCGAAATAATCGTCAATGCCGCCCTTTCACTCGAGCCGGAAGACATGATCGGGCTGACCTCAAATGACTGGGTAGAGCCCGTGGTTATTGACCGATTGAAGATTGTTGACTTTGAAAATATCCGCGAAATAAAAAAGGAGGGCGACTCGCTCTTCAGGGAAACCGAGTTCTCGGGACCTCCCCTGCCGCCCGGAGAGATAAAGATACTTCAGGGGTTTCTCGAAAAATCAAATGTGAATATCGTCAGAGAGATGGTCGATATGATCGAAGTTCAGAGAAGCTATGAAGCAAATCAGAAGAGCATTATCGCCCACGATCAGACCCTCGGACGGCTGATCAACGAGGTCGCGCGGTAGCTTCCGCCGCATCATCCCATCAGGAAGCATCTCCTTCCCGGTCATCACGATGATGCAAACTCACCGGCAGTCGGTATTAACGGAGCAGCGATTAATTCCCCTTCACAGATTTTCACATATGCTGAACCGGCAATCAGATGGCACACAAAACGATTCACCCTTAAAACTTCTTGATTTTTGTTCTCAGCCCTGCTAAACCTGAATCCAGTCACCTTCCCGTTCCCCGCGGGATCATCCGGTACGAGGACGCCGGGGATCTCGCACCGGGTACGAGATGGGTTCCCGTACCGAGAAGGAGATTACAGCGGGAACGCAGCGTCCACTTCACGAGAAGAGGTTCATTATGCCAGGAGAGTTGCTGAACACGAAAGAGGTTGCCCAGTACCTCGGCATACACGAGAAGCAGGTCTACGCCCTGATAAAATCGAAGAAGATACCCTGCACGCGAATCACCGGCAAATGGATCTTTCCCAAGAAGCTGATTGACGAATGGATTCTCTCCCATTCGAAGGAAGGGATGATTCAGGCACGACAGAAGAGCGCCAAGATCGCGGGAGCGCTCCTGGCAGCCGGCAGCAATGATCCGGTTCTGGATATGCTCCTGACGTTTATGAAAAAGAATCACCCGGAATTCTATATCTTCTCCTCCAGCACGGGCAGCACCGAGGGGCTCGTCGCTATCAGCAAGGGATACACGGATATTGCATGGACCCATCTCTTCGATCCCGAGACCGGACAGTACAATATACCCTTTATCGATAAATACCTTTCCGGCGTGAAAGTCGTCGTGGTGAACCTCTTCTACCGGGAGCTCGGGCTTGTCGTCTCACCGGACAATCCGTACGGCATCGAGCGCATCGCCGATCTCGGCAGGGAGCATGTCCGGCTGATCAACCGGCAGAAGGGATCGGGAACGAGAACGCTGCTGGATTATCATCTTCATCAACAGGGCATCGATCCCGAAACAATTCAGGGATACGAAAATGAGGTATACACGCATCTCGAGGTGGGGCTCTCGATTCTTGCGAACGAGGCCGATGCGGGCATTGCAACCGTTGCCGTGTCCCGGCTTTTCGGGCTTCCCTTCTTCCCCATTGTCAAGGAGAGCTTTGACATGGTGCTCAATCAGGAAACCTTTTTCTCGAAAAGCGTACAGACATTTATCGAATCGCTCGGCTCAGCCGAATTTCGCAGAAAGGTGAAACCCCTGGGCAATTATGATTTCGTTGATGCGGGAAAGATTATACATGCACGCTGATGCAATACTATCGGGAGGCAACCTTCAGCCGCGCTTTCAGCTTCTTCAATTCAACCTCGAGCTCAAAGAGATCCCACTCCTCACCCGCGGCGCGCCCCCGCGTCTCTGCTATCTGTTTCTGCAACGCTTCGCGCGAGAGATCCTCCTTCCTGAAGGCAGCCTCGGCAAGTACGATGAGCTCATTATTGCGTATTTCAACAAATCCACCCTCGATAGCGAAATAATCGGCTCGCTCTTTTGTTCTGAGCCGGGCCTCACCGAAACCGAGCTCAGCGATCAGGGGAGTGTGATTGTAGAGAAAACCCAGCTCTCCGTCGAAGGCCTGCACCACCAGAAAATCAGCTTCTCCCTCATAGATGACCCGCTCAGGGGTGAAAATATTGCATTTTATTTTTCTGGTCATATCTCACCGCGATTGCAATCGCTCTGCCTTTGCAACAGCATCCTCGATAGTGCCAACCATATAAAAAGCCTGTTCAGGCAGGTGATCATACTGACCGTCCACCAGCCCCCGGAAGCTGTTTATGGTATCCTCGAGCTTAACAAATTTTCCGGCAAGCCCGGTGAACTGCTCAGCCACAAAAAACGGCTGCGAGAGAAACCGCTCGATCTTGCGCGCCCGCTGCACGAGGAGCTTGTCCTCTTCTGAGAGCTCATCCATGCCGAGAATAGCGATAATGTCCTGGAGATCCTTATACCGCTGCAAAATCCGCTTTACCTCCATCGCCAGATTATAGTGCTCTTCACCGAGAAGATCAGGAGCAAGGAGGCGAGAGCTCGAATCGAGGGGATCCACGGCAGGATAAATACCCTTTTCAACAATCTGGCGGGAAAGCACGGTACTTGCATCGAGGTGTATAAATGCGGTTGCCGGAGCGGGGTCGGTCAGGTCATCGGCAGGAACATAAATCGCCTGCACCGAGGTAATCGAACCATGCTTGGTCGAGGTAATCCGTTCCTGCAACTCTCCCATCTCTGTTGCAAGCGTCGGCTGATATCCCACCGCCGAAGGCATGCGCCCCAGAAGGGCTGAAACTTCCGAGCCGGCCTGTGAAAACCGAAAGATGTTATCGATGAACAGGAGAACATCGCGCCCTGACATATCGCGAAAGTACTCGCACATGGTGAGAGCGCTCAATCCAACCCGCAGGCGGGCGCCGGGCGGTTCGTTCATCTGACCGTAGACGAGGCACGCCTTGCTGATAACACCGGACTCTTTCATCTCCAGCCAGAGGTCGTTTCCCTCTCTCGTCCGCTCACCGACCCCCGCGAAGACCGAATAGCCGCCGTGCTGCTTCGCAACATTATTTATCAATTCCATGATGATAACGGTTTTCCCGACACCGGCACCGCCGAAGAGGCCGGTTTTGCCCCCCCTGATATAGGGTGCAATGAGGTCAATAACCTTGATTCCCGTCTCGAATATCTCCGACTTCGGTTCGAGCTGTTCGAAGGTAGGAGGCTTCTGATGTATCGCTCTCCGTTCCTTCGTCTTGACCGGTTCACCCTTATCGATGGGCTCGCCGAGGAGATTAAAGACGCGACCGAGGGTCTCCTCCCCCACCGGTACCATAATAGCCGAACCGGTATCGACGATCTCCGTTCCCCGCTGTATGCCATCGGTTGAATCGAAGGCAACAGCCCGCACCCGATTCCCCCCGAGATGCTGCTGCACCTCGCAGGTTATCTCATTTTTTTGCCCCATTACTTCGGTTTCAAGGGTGAGTGCATTGTGAATATCCGGAAGATTATCTTCGGGAAATTCGGCATCGAGCGTCGAACCGATAACCTGAACTACCTTCCCGACGTTCCGTCCCATTTCCAACTCCTTCTCATCTCTCACCAACGCAGTATATGCCGATCCAAGAGACTAAAATATTTAATGCGCATCAAATCTTCGAACGCGAAAGCTGCTCCTCCCTATTTCAGAGCGGAAGCGCCTCCCACAATCTCGGATATCTCCCTTGTTATCTTGGCCTGCCGTGCCCGGTGATAACCGAGGTTCAATTCGCGAATCATCTCAACTGCCGCATCGGTTGCATTCTTCATGGCAACCCGCCGTGCAAACTGTTCGGAGTAACTCGATTCTATCTGATACCGATAGAGCTGCACCTTGACAAAGAGCGGCAAGAGCGAAGAGAATATCCGATAGGGATTCGGTTCAAAAATGTACTGAACAAAGAACTCAGGTGCCACCTCGTCAAGAGCCCTCTCCTCGGGAACAATTGGAAGCAGTCTCGTGATAACCGCTTTTTGATTTGCAGAGGTAATGACCCTGGTATACGAAACATAAACTTCATCGACTTCACCGGCCACAAAGAGATCGATTAACTCATTCCCCAGTTTTGCCGCATCAGAGAAGGTGATCTTGTCATCCAGATTGAGCATCGATTTATACATCGGCTCGTTCAAAAACTTCAGATGACTGATGGCCTTTTTCCCGACAACGTACAGGGGAACTTCCAATCCCTCCTCGAGAGTCAGACGCTTTTTATACGCCAGGGAATTCTCAATGATGTTGTAATTATAGCCGCCGCACAACCCCCGGTTTCCCGTTATCATCAACAGCAGAATGCGCTGAGGAGCCGGGTGCTCTGTCACGAGCGGATTCATGATATTCTCAAGCCCGGACTCCCGCAGGTTATTGATGATCATGTTAAGCTTTTCCCAGTAGGGCTGTGACATCCGCAGCCGATCGCCCATTTTCTTCATCTTGGCCGTGGCGACCATCTCCATAGTCCTGGTTATCTTCTTGGTGCTCGAAATCGATTCAATGCGTTTTCGTATGTCTCGCTGTGTAGCCACTACATATACCCTTGCCAGAGCATGAAATTTCTCAACTCACATCGGCCTTTTTCTCATTGAGATAGCTCTCGACAAAATCGACGATAACCTTTCGCAAGGTATCTTCACTCTCCGCTGTCAGCTCGCCGGTGCCGGATATCTCCTGCAGAATTTTAGGATGCGCCTCACGCAGGAACTTGAGATATCCTTTCTCGAAATCCTTGATATCTTCAACGGGAACCGTATCGAGATACCCTTCCGTGCCCACAAAGATAATTGCCACCTGCTCGGCAACCGGAACCGGCTCATATTGTTTCTGCTTCAGAATCTCAATCAGTCGCTCACCACGGTCCAGTTGCTTCTGTGTCGCCGGATCAAGCTCGGTTCCCATCTGGGCAAATGCCTGGAGCTCCCTGTACTGCGCGAGATCGAGCCGCAGCGAGCCGGCGTACTTCTTCATCGCTCGTATCTGGGCGTTGCCACCCACTCGCGATACCGATATACCCACGTCAATGGCCGGCCGCACGCCTGAGGCGAAGAGGCCTGGCTGCAGGTAGATCTGGCCGTCGGTAATCGAAATAACATTGGTCGGGATGTACGCAGAAACCTCCCCCTCCTGCGTCTCGATTATCGGCAGCGCCGTGAGAGAGCCCCCTCCCAGCTCATCGGATAATTTCGCCGAACGCTCCAGGAGCCGCGAGTGGCAATAGAATATATCGCCCGGGTACGCCTCCCGGCCCGGCGGCCTCCGCAGGAGCAGGGAGAGCTGCCGATAGGCGCTCGCCTGCTTGGTAAGATCATCGTATATACAGAGCGTATGGCGCTTCTTTTCATACATGTAGTACTCGGCCATTGCACAGCCGGCATAGGGCGCGATATACTGAAGTGGAGCCGGTTCAGCCGCACTGGAAGAAACGACAATGGTGTACTCCATGGCTCCATGGTGTTCCAGCCGCTCCACGACGCCGGCTACCGTTGAAGCCTTCTGCCCGATTGCCACATAAATACAGACAACGTCTTCACCTTTCTGATTGATGATGGTATCGACGGCAATCGCCGTCTTCCCGGTCTTTCGGTCACCGATAATTAATTCACGCTGCCCCCGGCCGATAGGAGTCATTGAGTCAATCGCCTTGATGCCGGTCTGCAGCGGTTCCTTCACCGGCTGCCGATCGGCAATACCGGGCGCATTGAATTCCACCAGCCGTACCGAATCGTTATCGATGGGACCCTTCTCATCAATGGGAATGCCAAGCGGATTCACCACCCTCCCCAGCAACGCGTCGCCGACAGGAACGGCAAGCACCCGGTTCATCCTCTTGACCGTGTTTCCTTCTTTAACAGTTAAATAGTCGCCCAGCACAACCGCACCGATCGAGTCCTCCTCAAGATTAAACACGAGGCCGAATGCGCCGTTTTCAAACTCGAGCATTTCCCCCGCCATTGCATTCTCGAGGCCGTAAACACGTGCAATACCGTCCCCGACCTGAACCACCGTTCCCACTTCGCTGATATCAAGTTCAGAGGTATAACTCTCAATCTCCTTTTTGATGATTGAACGGATTTCTTCTGTCCTAATCTTCATAGGATGACTCACTCCTGAGCTTTCTTTGTAACAGACTATTGCCAAAACGATTGAGATCGCTCGCCAGGGAAGCATCAATAATAACATCGCCTATCTTGAGAACAATACCACCCAGAATTGATTCATCAATCTCCTCGATGAAAATGATCTCCTTCTGTAACTGGTTTTTCAGGATGCCGCGCAATTGTTCCAGGATGGTATTATCCAGCTTTACCGTCGATACCAGAACAACCTTCTGCCTGTTTTGCACCTCGTCAATAATATCGCGCAACGAGGCATATATATCTCCAATGATTGCCTGCCTTCCCTTATCGACCAGAACCTTCAATAAATTTATCAGGATGTCGGAGATATTCCCCTGAAAAACCCTGTCAAAAAATGCTCTTTTCGAATCGGGGGAGATCCCCGGCGAATTCAGATAGCGAAGGATATTCTTATCTTCTTCAATAATCCTGGAAACGGCTCCGAGCTCTTCCTCGAGAGCATTCAGGATACCGCGCTCCTGTCCGATATCGAGAAGAGCGCTCGCATAGACATGTGCGATCTTATTATGAGTCACTATTCCTCTGCAAATCTCCGTCGTTGCGTTCTAGCAAGTATGGGTGCCTCTCAAAATCAGGAGCTCCCCTGTTCTAAAATGATACCTCATTGAATCGGATACTGTACCCGCAGCGACACGATGCCGCGCATGCCAGCGCGCACAGAGTGTGCGAAAAAAAGCTGGCCACAGGAGCTTCACATCTCAATAAAAAGAAATCTCCCCCATCACTGCAAAGTCTGTATCTTCTTTATCGCCTCTTCGGCGATTGTTTTCTGATCTTCAGGATCGAGATTCTTCGCAATTATCTTCGAAGCTATCTCGGTCGAGAGCTTCACCAATTCCGACTTCAGTTCATCCAGTGCCTTGTCCTTGGCAAGATAGATTTCTCGCTTTGTCCGCTCGAACAATTCGCGGGCCTCGGCATTTGCCTTCTGTACAATCTCGTCCTTCAGTTTCTCCGCATCGGATTTTCCCCCGGCGATTATCTTCTGAGCCTCATCCTTTGCAGCTTCCATCACCTGCTGATGTTCGGCCAACAGGCGCTCATACTCGAGACGGTTGTACTCGGCACTCTCGATATCACTTCGTATCTTCTCCGCCCGCACGTCGAGGGCATCAACCAGCGGTTTCCAGGCCGCCCGCCACATGATGATCACCAGCACCAGAAAAGTAATGACGGTCCACAGCAGCAAGCCCGGATCAACTTTTAACAAACCTTCCCTTAAAACCTCCATGATGCCAACCCGTTCTCCTTCATCTCATCATGGCAGAGCCATCACGTATCTTCCCCGCGAAGGGCGAGCAGTATCTCCCGCTCCGAAGAGCATTCGAGCTCCCCCACACATATCTGTGGAAAAGCCCCGGACGTGTGCCCACAATCACGAGGGGTACCGGTTCCCTTTCTATCTTCCTTCCTCGACAGCCGGAACCTTCTCCACGGGAGCTTTCTCAACCGGAGCCGGTGCTTTCGTCGCAAGCATAAAGGTCACGACGAGGGCAAAAAAGGTGAATCCTTCAATAAGAGCAGCCGCAATGATCATAGCTGTTCTGATATCACCACCGGCTTCAGGCTGTCGAGCCATCCCCTCGAGCGCTGCGCTCGCGAGCTTGCCAATGCCCATTGCAGCACCGAAGACAATTAATCCCGCACCAAAACCCGCTGCGAGATACGAAACGCCTAAATATTCCATGATCTCCTCCGTAATGAATTATAATACAATGACATCCAGATCTTCCCGGCAATCATTATTAAAAAACAATTCCTTCAATAAGCATTCTACACGATTCCCCTGATCCCGTGCTCCCTCCTCTCGGCTCCGATCAGTGCGCATGCATCGATGCACCGATAAACATCGCGGAGAGCACGGTAAAAATATATGCCTGGATAAAGGCAACGAGCAGCTCCAGGAGATCTATCATCAAGGCTCCTGCCACCGAGCCAATGCCGATCCAGTAGTTCTTGAACATCATGACGAGATACAAAAAAATTATGATAACAACATGCCCGGCCGTCATATTGGCAAAGAGTCGAATGGTGAGCGCAAAGGGCTTGATACAGAGTCCCACTATCTCAATCGGAAACATGAGGGGTATAAGAAAACCGGGCACCCCCTGCGGCACCAGGCTTTTCCAGTAGCTGAAGATCCCCTGCTTGACCATTCCCACGCCGATAATGCCTATCAGCGTAAGCAGCGCGAGACCGGCGGTTACGGCAAGATTCCCCGTTGGCGTTGACATGCCAGGCACCAGGCCGAGCAGATTACAGAAGAGGATGAAGAAAAAGAGGGTGGAAAAATAGGGCATCGCTTTTTTGATATAGTGATGCTCGAAATTCGGTTCGACTATCTCATCGTGGATAAACCCGACGAGAGCCTCCCACAGATTAACCCATCGGGATCGCGAACCGTAGGGCGATCGCTGAACACGCCGTGCAACCGGGATGAAAATAATTAAACACAGGAAAGCGGCAAACCACATAACGAGCACGGCCTTTGTTAACCGCATATCGAATATGCCGAAAAGCTTCGTACTCAAATAGTGCTCATTTATCCGTGCGATGAATCCATAATCGACAACGTGATCCATTAAATGGTGTAAAACAACATCACTAATAGATTCCTCTTCACCGTGTCCGCCACCCGCTCGTATTACAAAGGTGCTCACAACATGGAACAGATGTTGCATACTCCACTCTCACCCCTCAATAGTATTTCCTCACACGCTCCCCCGAGATGCACATCATGCCTATAACCACTTCCTCCTCTTTGAGCTGTCTTCACCCTCCTCCCTCGATACCGAATCGAGAGACGAAAGACCTCGAATCAAGTTGTAGAACCCAGCCCCCATTCCAATTGCCGTCCCTGCAACAACGAACCACGGTGTTGTTTGATAATGTTGATCGAGCCTATGCCCGATATAGATAAAAATGAGAATTGTTAATGCTAACTGTAAGCCAATAGTAGAATAGACAAATAACGCTTTAAGCCCT
>Ga0180431_10001656_pt1 | contig 30779 bp, 22 predicted proteins | sample SS_ome_11_FD_132459 | JGI IMG/M metagenome (GOLD analysis project Ga0180431, IMG submission 132459) | Hypersaline lake sediment archaeal communities from the Salton Sea, California, USA - SS_1_MS_1 metaG | ecosystem: Environmental > Aquatic > Non-marine Saline and Alkaline > Hypersaline >... | reverse complement strand
GTTCATCCTGTTATCCTGTCAAATCATTTGAAAAAACAAAGCCAATCTGCCAGCCTATGGCTGGAAATACTAAACTCTAAGCTCTAAATCCTAATCAAATTCGAGTTCGTTCGTGTTCATTCGTGGTTCAATTTTTCTAAAAATGCACAAACTTTTACAAATATTTACAAATGTGCACAAAAATGCACCAAATCACTGTCTCAAACGAAATCAATTCGCGTCAATTCGTGGTTCTACCTGAAAAAACAAAGCCAATTCAGTTCGTATTGCGTATTGCGTGATGCGTATTGCGAAAACGAATTTGAAAAAACAAAGCCAATTATTCAAACGGGGCAGACGTTGGGCCTGGTGAATGGAGGGAAATGGTGATGACGTGAGTTAGCTTAAAAGAAGGAAAATAGACGGGGAGACGGCAGCCGGAACGACGGCCCGGCGGGAAGGTTATCTATCGCGGGAATCGCGGTTAATCCATTGCGGTCGCGGGACTTATGCCGCCGTAGGGATTCGTGAGGTCGCGGGTGTCCGTGACGAACCGCAAGAGCATGGAGATTTTGCTCTGGACGTGGACTTTGCGATAGATGTTCCGGGTGTGCGTCTTGACGGTGCTGGGCTTGATCTGCAAGACCTTGGCGATTTTGCCGTTTCGCAGGCCCTGGCAGATGAGCTCGGCGATTTCGCGCTCTCGGGGCGTCAGCTCATAGCGGCCCTGGACGAAGGACCATTGCTGTTTGTTGAGCAGGACGACTTCGGAGCGTTTGCGGCCGGGATTGGCACCGCCGAAATCGTTAGCATGTGGGTTGGGTAATTGAAGCATGGTTATCGACCCTCCTGAAGTTGATTCAGTAAACGGCGGGCTTCGTCGATATCTGCCGGCGTCAGCCCTCCGATTCGGCTGTGTAGGTCCAGAGATTGCTTTAAGTGTTCAACAGCTTCGCTGGTTTGTTCGAGTCTGGCATAGGCTCTGCCCAGATGAAATCGCGTGCTGACGCCCGCCAGCGCGGTCTTTGGATAGAGCTGGATGGCCCGTGAGAAATCCTCGATGGCCTTATCATACTCGCCCAGTCGATAATAGATGACGCCGCGGGTATCGAGCAGGTCGTGGTAGTCCGGGCTAATCCGGAGTCCCTTCCGGGCCAATTCGAGCGCCTCCTGAGGTTTGTCCTGCTCTTCGGATAGGATCCAGGCGAGGTTATTCAACACGATGACGTGATTCGGCTCACGTTCGAGAATCTGACGATACAACTGCGCCGACTCGTCGGCCCGCCCGGGCGTCTGCAGCAGCAGTACGGCAAGGACACTCATCGCTTCGACACAGTTGGGATCCTGCTGTCGGACGACGTTCAGTATCTTCTCGGCCGTACCTTTCGCCTGGCTATCACTCTTCATCGTCAGATCCGTCGCGACCGTAACGAGAACCCGGCTACCTTCCGGATGCTCCTCGTACCAACGGAGAACTTCCCGGTCGAGCTCATTCCAGAGCCGATCCTCTCTAAGGAGTTGCGCTTTCGCCAACAAGGGACTTGGATCGTCCGGATCGGCTTCGAGCAGAGAATCAAGATCCTTCAAAGCTCGACTTGTATTGCCGTTCTTGTAGAGCGCAACGGCTAAAGCAATCCGGCATGGCCTTCGGTCTGTATCGTCGCATCGGCTCACTTGTTTTCTCAGCAAAGCCACGGCTTTTTCCGGCTCGCCCGCTTCGATGTACGTGTTCGCCAGAAAGACGGCCACACCGAAATCATTCGGATACATTTCATGCAGCCCTTTGAGCGTCGGAGTGGCCAGAACCGGCGAGTTCATCGCTTCGGCGCGGGCCTTTAAAAGCAACAACGTCCTGTCGTCGGATTGATACGTCAGACCGCTTAACGCCGCATCAATGGCGTGTCCGGACTCGCCTCGCCGGATTGCGATTTCTCCCTTGAGCGCCCAGGCCTCGCCCACTTCGGGCTGGTCTTCCGTTATCCTTTCGAGAATCCGATCCGCTTCGTTGATGGCCGTCTCGGTCCCTTTCGCAAAGAGGGCCCGCGCTTTGATGAGTCTCAACTCGACATCATCGACATTTGAAGCCAGTGCTTTTTCAAGCAGGATTTCACCCTCACGTATTTCGTCCGGGTCCCCGGAGGCAAAGAAGAGTGAGATGGCACGCTTCTGGATATAGACATTGCCAGGGTCTAAGGACAGCGCTTTTTGAATGTCCGCGATGGCCTTTTCCATCCGGCCCTGGGAACGATAGAGATCACTTTTGGTCATCCAGACTTGCACGTTGTTGGGATCCCTCCCGACGGCCCGTTGAAGATCTTCGATTGCACGATCCGCCTGCCCCAGCGCTTCAAACGTTCGAGCGCGAAGCGTATAGGCGGAGGTATCGTTGAGCTTTTGCACCATTTCATCGGAAAGTCGGAGCGCCTCCTCCGGATCGTTTCGACGAAGACTAATTTGAATTTGCGCGGCGGTGACCACAATGGAATTGGGATCTCGACGTTTCTGTTCATCAAGCAGCTTCGAGGCCTCATCCAATTTGTTCTGTTGTATCTTGAGCAGCGCAAGAGACAAGCACGCCGCCTGATTATTGGGATCGCTGGTGACGTATTCCTGCAGAATCCCCGATGCCGAATCCAGTTCCCCTCGCCGAACACAATCCATGAATTCCCATTTTGTGAGTTCCGGATGAGACAGTTTCAGCCGGGACGCACGGATCATAATCCTTTCGGCCTCGTCATATTCCTTGCCTTTATACAGAGCGGCCAGCATGGGGACGATGACCCGAAGATCATTCGGCGCCATCCGAAGCGCCTCACGATACATCGAAATGGCCAACTGCAAGTCACCGACCCGTTCGTGCGTTTGCCCCAGGAGAATCCGGCTGGCCTGGTCATTCGGATTGGCCAACATATTCTCGTGTAAAAGCGAAACAATCTCCGGATGACGATTCTCAAAATGCTCTCCGGCGAACCACAGCTTCGCCTGCTCGTATCGCCACTGCCAGCCGTCCTCCCCTTCGAGAGCTTTGATCTCATCGACGAGTATTTGGGCTCGTTCGGTATTGTTTATGACGCGTTCAAACGACAGAAGACGACGCCTAATGGGAATGTCGTCCGTGAGTTTTTTCGATAACGTCAGAAGCAGCGCATACGCGTCGCCTTCCTGGTCCCATTGCGTGTAGAACCAAGCGAGCACCAAACCCAATTGACGCTGAGAAAAAGGGTCCTCAATACTGGTTAAAGCGCGTTTTAACGTCTCTTCGCACTTCTTTCGGAGACCTTGCTTATCCGACAGAATCGCAAGTGAGCGGGCCAGCTTGACCGAGTTAGGGTCGTCTCGCAGCGCGTCTTCCAAACGGTGTATCGCCTCATCCATCTTGTCCTGAGCGGTGAGCAGCCCGACCTCATTCAGGACGATCTTTTCAGGCGACAGGGAGGTCTGTCGAAGCCGATCCATCAGTTCACGGGCGTCTTTGAATTTGCCTTGTAACAGAGCAAACTCGAACTCCAGCCATTGAACGTCATTCGAGTCTTCAAGGACTTTCTTTAAAGCGGACAACTGTGCTTCAATGGCCTTGACCCTTTCTTGATATCCTACGCCCCCGTCGACGGCATTTCGCTTGAGCAGTTGTATTTGAGCCTGTAGATAAAGGAGGGCCGGCTGCGGATCGCCCGGCTGCAGTTCGCTGGCTCGCCGAGCGTGCTCGGCGGTTTCCATCCAGTTTCCGGACCGAGCCAACAGTCTCGCGAGGGTCAAATGCGCTCTCGACGAGTCGGGTCTTTCGGAAATCAATATTCGCAATTGGCGCTCCGCCGATTCGCCATCCCCCAGTTGGGACAACGCCGAGGCTAATGCCAATCGAACTTGTGAGGATTCATTTCCGGACTCGATCGACTGCCGCCAAAATCGAGCCGCCTTCCGCATGTGTCCTTGCCGGGCCGCCACAGAACCTCGTAAGAAGGCGACGTTGGAAGGCGCAATGTCCTTCTGACTGAGTTTAGCGATATGCGCATTGGCATCATCGAGCCGATCGCACTGGATATACAATTCTACGGCGACGGGCATGAAATCCCACGGTTGAGACGCAAGGGCCTCCAATCCATCTTCGGCCACTTTCAGCATGGTTTCTTTCGATTGGGTTCGTAGAGCATACTGGGCCCATATTTGCCATAACCCCGGGTCTCTCGGGAGGACCTCGCGAACGGCTTCCAGATGGAACTTTGCCTTCTCCAAGTCGCCACAGTAGATGGACTCTTCAGCCAGTCGCAAACGGACATGGGCGTCCGACAGGTCCTGGTTTTGAGCCTGCTCGAGGTCCGCCAAAGCCCCAGGGACATCTCCGTTTCGACGATAGAACGCCGCACGGACGAGATACGCCAGGGCCGAAGACGGATTATTCTCGACCGCCCGATCGAACCAATGAATCGGAGGAACGTTCGGGAAATCCTTCGGGCGCTGTTCTACAAGCCGTCCCAACGACTCGTAGGCCAGCATCTGATCGGGATGTTCCTGAATCACGTCCGTTAAGAGGGTAACCGCCTCCGGGAACTTGCGTTGTGCAATCAACGACTGCGCCAGCAATCTTTCAAGCACCGGATCGGGATTTGTTTCAAGTTGTCTTCGTGCGATAAGCTCGGCCTCGCCGGGGCCGATTCTTAAATAAATATCAATGAGCCTCGTCACGGCCTCGGCATTGTTCTTGTCCACCCTTAAAATCGCCCGATAGGCCTGGATCGCCTGTTGCATGTGATTGCGTTTGATCGGTCGAATCTTAAGCTGCGCATCGGCATATTTGAGCAATACGGAGACATCATCGGGTCGCACGGCCAGGTAATACCCCAGATACTCCCCCGCCTCTTCCCAACGGCCCTCATCATAGGCTTTCGATCCGCGGACAAGCCCCTGCTGACTTCGATTGCTTTTACGCCATTGGTGTAACGCAATGACGCCGACCACCAGGACAAAAAAGCTGATGACCAAAACAATGGCTAACTTCCAGTTGAAGTACCTTGCCGGCTTTCTCTTCTCTTTTTTATCCTTCGACTGTTCGTAATACACTGCCGACATCGTTGTCCTTTCTCATCTATCAGAATTGACTGATGAAATTATCGAGAAGCTTCCGGGTTGTTTGCCAACAGATGCTCAAATCCATTTTCAGCGACAGATTCCGAACGTATTCGATGTCGTAATGGATCCATTCCTGGAAGTCTCTCATGGGTTGCCGGGTTCGATGGACCTGCCACAGGCCGGTAATCCCCGGTCGAACCGACAATCGGGCGTCGCGCCATAACGGACATAGGGTATTCTCCGATTCCGGAGACGGGCGAGGCCCGACAACACCCATCTGACCGGCCAGAACGTTAAAGAATTGCGGGATTTCATCAATATAGGTCTCGCGCAGGAACCGCCCTACGGTGCTGATGCGCGGATCGTCTTCCATTTTGAATTGCGGCCCATCGACCTGACTGACAATCCGAAGCTTTTCCTGAATGGCATGGGCCCCGGTGATCATCGTCCTGAATTTGAGGCAGCCGAAATCCTTGCCGTGCAATCCTTGTCGACGATCTTTATAGAACACGGGACCGGGAGACGTTAATTTGATCGCCAGGGCGATAAACGGAAACAACGGGGCAAATAAAAGAAGAATGATTACGGCGACGAGACAATCGGTGATTCGCTTGAGGCATCGGGCGTATGAGAAGGGGCCCCACTTTCGAAAAGAGCGGCATGGATCCTGCGAGACATCGAAATCGTGGCTTAACTTGGAAATCCGCCGGGAAACCCTTTCACGGCCCCCGGTTGCAGAGATCCTTTCGTACCGCGGCCCCTTGATGATACAATTTTGAACGAGTTCATTTTTCGGAACGCAAACGTCCGGCCCGACAATGGATGAACTGATGATCGTCCCCGGTTCCACACAGGCGCCATCGCCGAGAATCGTCGGGCCGACAATAACGGCATCCGAAGCAATGCTCACATCACGTCCCAGTAAAACGTTCCCGATGCACCGCGGTCGCCCGGCTGCTGCTTTCGATCCATCCGTATTGAACGTGAGACAGTGACTTTGAGATAATCCCATTCCGCAGAAACTCAACAATCCTGCTTCCGAGTCCAAATCCAGGACCGCCCCCCCGACAGTGACGGCACACAGCGTCAGACCTTCCGAGCGGCACTTTCCGGCTAAACCCGAAAACGACAAGGGCAAAACACCGTCGGGCAAAACGCGATCAAGCACACACGTTTTCATAAAGAGATGATGCGGCCAATCCGTTGTCGCAAAAGCAAATTCCGCGGAATCGATATACACTCGATGAAAGGCGGCCACCTTCCCTTCGGCCGTTAATCGGACGTCCTCTCGTTCGCCCAAGAGCTTCGGATTCACTGTAACGGCCACAACATCCGCCTTGACGCTGGACACGACCTTTTCGAGCAACATCATATCAATGTTTGTTGCAAAACGTCCGTTGGTGAGAATGAGCCAGGGCTTGGTCACCCCCTCTTGTTCGGAAACGTTCTCATGCCTGAAGGGAACAACCACGTTCTTCCGGTAATAGGAGATCTCCGGTCGGGCATCAGGTCCATCTTTTCGCCCCAGATCCATCGAATCTTGTGGCGCTTGCGGTTCGACTTTCCAGTCTTCCGGAAAAGCGAAAACGGTTTTTCCGACGTCCAATGACCGGAAAGGGACCGGGGAGGCCGAACCTTCGCCTTGAGAAGACAAACTTCGGCCCAAACCATTGAGAACGACGCTGGCAACGGGTTCACCGGTCAAAGCAAATCGAAGAAGCCCCTCATGACCGGTTCTCACGGCGTTTTTATGTATGCAAATCAGATTCATAGAATCATCAAGGGAAAACTCAAACGATTAAGAGTCGATGCGATACTAAATCGGGAGGAAGACACACACCGGCCTTTCACGCCTTGTTTTTAGGCGACTTTTTCGACGCCTTGGAGGAATTGTTACCGCCCGATCCTTTTGCCCCGGACACCGAGGCTTTCTTCCGGGTGCGTACGACGGTCTTCCGCGATTCGGCACTTTCAGAATACGAGTATTCATCCGGCGTCAGATCATCAGACAGGCCCATGTTCATGCCGTCGTTATCCTCTCCTTCCACGGAGAACATCATCTTCCTCCTGGAGATTCCGCCGCCTCTGGATTGTGCATAGTAACTATGCCCGTGGCGATAATACCCATGTCCGGCCTGAACGCTGCTGAGAACGGTGCCCAGCACTTTGACGTTAATCTGCGCCAGTCGCTCCTTGGCCTGTTTCAGGTCCGGCAAGGTCGTATGACCCGCATAGCTGATCAAGATGGCCGCATTACCGATCTTCGCCCACAACTGGGCATCCGGGAACCCCAAAACGGGAGGCGTATCGATAATCACGTGATCGTACTTCCGGCTGATCACATTAATGATTTTGGCCGTTGTGGGCTGGGCCAGCATCTCGTAGGCATCGGTGGCGTCGGTAAAGTCCGCTGCAAGAACATCCAGCCCCGTGGCCGCGACGCAGTACACCGCCTGCTCGAACTTGACGCCGCACAGGACGTCCTGCAGCCCTCTCGATCCCTCGGGAAGATTCAACAATCGCGCCACGTCGGGCTTTCTCAAGTCGCCGTCGATCAGAAGGACCTTCAATCCGGACTCGGCCATGCTGGTTGCCAGATTCACGGCGAAGGTCGTTTTGCCTTCTCTCATTCCCGGACTCGTGACTACCATCTTCTTGGGGATCTTGTTGCCACCTAAGAGTTTCAGGTTGGCCCGAATCGTCTGATAGTCTCCGACGATTTGCTCGGGCAGCAGTGACGGCTTGACGGTATCCAGGCTGGTCGTGGTCCCGATGATGCGCATCCCGATACGCCGGGCCACGTCATCCGGTGTCCGAAGACACTGATCCGCCCGGTCCCGCAGATACGCCAAACCCATTCCGAAGATCAATCCGCCGAAAACCAAGGCCAGGCTCATTTTGAGGCGCTTATCCTGAATCGAGGCAATATCCGCATTGTAATAGATCGAGATTCTCGTCGGACGTTTTCGCTGCAATTCCAGGTCCTGGATACTTCTTGCAACCGCATCGTATCGTTCCTGGGCCGAGGTCAATTCGGCCTGGTAATCGTCGATACTCAATTGCGTGCGACCTGTTTGTTTCGTCTCAAGGTCTTGACTCGACAGCTCATTTCTAAGGTTTTGCTCGAATATCCTGGCCTGCTCCAGTTCGTTTCGTTTATCACTGAGCAGCTTTTCGCCGGCCGCCATCGCCTGCCTTTGGGCCATCTCATCGAATTCGTCGCTGGCCTCCTGCTTGAGCGCCACAAGGTGTTCCTTCATCTTATTCAACAATTCCTTTTTACGCCGGACTTCCCGATTCGTATTCGAGTACGTCTGCTCGGCAACGATCAGCTCTTGTTCCAACGTCATGATATTCTCTGCAGTGGCGGTCACCGCCGGATCGGCGTTGACATAGGTTTGTCGCAATTGGAGCAGTTCCCCCTGTGGCAACGGTTGCTCTTTCGTCCGCTCAAGGAGCTGGACGTCGGCTTCAAGCCGAAGCCGTTCAGCCTCGACTTCCGTGAGCCTCGCCGACAAAGCCTCAAGGCGATCCATCTGCATCTCCTGCCGAGGGGCCAAATTGAGTTCCCCGTACACTTCTCCCAATTCCTGGATTCGATCGCGATAGGATTTAATCCTCTCAGCGAGACGATCGCGTTCCTGCTCCAGGACTCCCAAACGCTGGTTCTCATCCACGTTGGCGGTGTTGACCTCGATATCCGTATACGCCTGGATAAACTCATCCACAATCATCTTGGCTTCTTCAGGATCGTGGTGATTCATGGTCACCTTGAGCAATTCCTGGGTATCCTCGGCAACGACGCTAATCTTTTGACCTCCGACGATCGCCGTCTTGAGCTTCAATGCCGGTTCGACGGGTCCCCTCGAACCCAACACTTTTTTCATCAGCTTTGATATAAGACCGCCGGGCTCATCACTGAAATAGGCCAGATTCTTATCAACCAAATTATCGGCCACTCTTTGGACGACGGCGCTGCTCGTGATCCGCTCGGCCTCCGTATTGATGAACCGAACATAATCATCAATCCCTCCCGAATCTGGCTCACCACTTATAATTTCGGACATAACGGGAGCAACCCGAATGGCACCGACCACTTCGTATTGCGGTTTGATCGTGAGCCATATCGCGGGCAATCCGCCCGCACACATGAGGACAAAGACCACCAGCACGATGTACCAGCGACGAACGATCCCCGCAAACAAGTCCGATGTGGTTTGACTCTCAGGCTCGGGCGGGACCTGCCAATCCACCACGTCTTGCCCAACCGCCGGTTCATTGAATCTCTCTAACTCGTTCATTGCATTCTTCCTTCCATTATGGTTTCGGATGTTTACTCTCTGTCGAGCCTCATTTTGTTGTCTCGATGAAAATGGACTCCCACACAAAAACAATCTCACGCTTTTTGCCGCGTGATAATCACCGCCTCGTCCGTCACCGGCAGCGTCGTCAGTCTCGTTAATAGCCAGAGTTCCCCCACGACGATCGCCAGGGCCAACGGCATCATGGCATATCCGCCGAAGTCGTGGAACACATCGTCCCAGAACTGATCGCTGAGTTTCGTCAGCGCCAGCGCCGTGACCGTGAGCCTGACGGTATTGCACAGTAAGGCAATCGGAAGACTTGAAATCAGGATGATCAGCTTTTCCCACCAGACCCGTTTGACCAGGAGCACGACCAAACCGCTGATGACGAAAAAGGCCGTGATCATCCTCAGACCGTTGCACGCGTACGCCACTTCAACGCTCGTATCCCCGATATGGATAGTATTGCCCTCCTGGATCACCCCGCAGCCGACCATTTCAAGACAGAAGACGGCGGACGAGGTCGCCCAATGCTGCAAATGCAGCACGGTATAACTTTGAATAAGGTTCGGAGGGGGCAACATTAAGCATAAAAACAGCAAGATCGGAGAAAGCTTTCGAAAAAGCGGCCAGCCGAATAACAACAACACGATGGCGGCAATACTGAGCACAATCGAGAACCTCTCCGCAGAACTGTACATGAAGAACAAGCCGAAGAACCGGATAAACTGGGCGCCGATGAAAAGAACCAGGCCCCAGATCGACGGCTTGATCGGGTACTCGGCAATCGCACGACGCCGGGTCCAGAGAATATAGAGCGCAAGAAAAGGAACAATCAGACCCACGGAATATTCATCGCTCCGGTGCCAGAGATTCCAGAGATCTCCAAGACCGCGCTGGTAGGACCAGATGAACACGCCTAAGAGAAGAACCGCCGCAACGTAAGCGAGGATTTGTTCCCTTGGAAGTTGCATCCAGGTCGGCATGGATCCACTCATTCCGCCCACGTGCGACCATAGTGCCTGCCCCGGTCCTATGATGTTATTTTTCGTCCGATCGAATAATCGTTTGAAAAAACCTTTTGCTTTGAATGCGACAGGCTCATTTTCCACAAGTGTGTTGGCCTGCACGATGGCATGGCCGTCCACAACGCTTCGTCGTATCCCGCAATTCGGGCCGATGTGCGCATCATCCCAAATGACACTGTTGACCACCACGCTATCCCGACCGATCGTCACGCGGCGTCCCAGCACGGCCGGTCCAAGAACAACCGCGCCGTCAGAGATCGTCGCGCCGTCCATGATAACCACCGGTCCCCGGATTCGCGCCGAAGGATCGATGGTTGCCGTCGCCGTCCCCCTTACGTTTGGGAACGCTGTATCTTCGCCCCGCTGGATATCCGCGTCACATTCCGGAGCACGGTCGAGGTAATCGGCGATCGCATATAAATAACCTTGCCAATCTCGAAAATTCCCCACGTGTTCCGTCAGCGCCGCCGCATGAACCGCTTTCCCCGCGCGGAGCATTTCAGGAATCAAACCTTCCTTAATATCCACATAGCCGGCTTCCGGAATGTGCTCCAGCACACGGGATTCGCACACATAGATCCCGGTGGCTTGCCCCGTAGGGGAACTATCGCCGCACTCCGGGTTCAATATCACCGTTAAATCCGATTTACCCGCATGATGGGCATCCATCAAAACGCCGATTTTCGGCGGCGACACGATACCGGCGGAAAACACGAACAACAACGTATCTTCCTCACCCCGCGCTGCGTCACGTAAACATCCCGCCGTTCCCACGGGCAGCGTTTCTTCCAAAAACTCCACGTCTAAACGATCATCCACATGAATCGACTCTGCCAGTGACAAACCTTCTTCACTGGAAAACACCACGACCTGCCGTATCCCTTCATTGGCCAAATGCGTCAAGAGCCGTTCCAGAACCGTCTTTTCCACGACCGGCCATAACGGCGTACTCAGACGGGATGCCAGGGGGCATCGCCCGAAATCGCGACTTCCAATCAGTATGACAGCTTTAGCATTTACCATCGAATGACACTACGTCCCGTAACAATGAGAATTTCAATATAACCTTGAGAGCACCTTAAGAGGATGATTCTGTAATAGGATCGATGAGGACCGGGGCCGCGTGAAGATAGCGCGTGGCCTTTCGTTTCGCATCGATATCGTGATAGACGCGTTCGACCTGCTCACTCGTCATCCCCGCCGCGTCCGCGACCTCTTTAGACGAGACGCCGTGGTTCTTGCCGTACAAGCACAGATCCATTTTGTCGTAAGGAACCGAAAAATAGAATTCCTCCTGACTTTGCGCCAGAGAATACGTATCCGTCGTGGGCGGTCGACTGCAAATGTCGTCCGGAAGGCCGAGAAACCTCGCCATCTCATACACCTGCGTCTTATACAAATGCGCGATCGGTTTGATGTCCGCCGCCCCATCGCCGAGCTTGACGAAAAAGCCCTGATCGTACTCCAGGCGGTTCGGCGTTCCCGTTACGGCGTAATTGAGCCGGTCGGCATGGTAATATTCCAGCATCTTGCGCGTCCGCTGCTTGAAATTCGTGGCCGCGACGATCCCGAGATAGGCCGACGGCGTCAGCCGCACCTTCTTCTGCTCGCCCTCGGGAGACTGCACGATCACCGAGAAGATCCGGTACGTATCGTCATCCATCACACCCGGCAGCACGATCTTGCTTTTGTATTCCGAAGTATATTCAGGTACGACGCTACGGATCGCCTCGTCCCGATGGCGATAACAACCGACGGCGTCCAGTATGCCCGAAATATTTTCATGCACGGTCTCAATGCCGAGATGATCGCTGATCAACCGGCTCAGTCCCATCGTCTCCGAAGCCGAATCCTGCTCCGGCATCAGAAGCCCCAGAACATGCCGCTTGCCCAGAGCGCGAACGCACAACGCCCCGACGACACTGCTGTCGATGCCGCCCGACAGCGCCACAACGGCGCCGCGTTTCTTGAACCGTTTCAATATAACTTCGCGAACGGCCCGGGTGATCTTTTCCGTCTCTTGATCGAAATCCAATTTCAAAACATCCGCAGAAAATGTTTTGTCTTCCAACATGTCTCTCTCCTAATCTGATCTTTGACCGTCAGTGACTTCTCGGTGAACGTTTTCTCGTTTTCTCAACTCCGTCTTCAGAGTCTTCCCGGATTTCCCCTTGGGAATCGAAGGGACCAACTCGATATACTTCGGTTGCTTGTAGGCGGGCAAAAGGGGCTTGAGGTATGTACTCACCTTTTCCTGCGTTAACTCGACACCGTCCTTTTGAACGACGAAAGCCTTAATCGCCTCACCCAAAATCGGATCATCAACGCCGATGACCGCCGCCTCGTGGACGTCGTCGATTTCGAGCAGGGCATCCTCGACTTCCTTGGCGCTGATACGGAATCCTCCGCCCTTGATGAAATCCTTGGACCGCCCGACCACATAGAGATACCCGTCCTCATCCGTCGTGCCGATGTCACCGGTATAATAGAGGCCGTCTTTCAACACCCTGGCCGTCTCCACCGGATCGTTCCAATAGCCCGCCATAATGTTGGAGCCTCGCGCGACGATCTCGCCTTCGCAATGCGGCGGCAAGAGCCGGCCTTTCTCATCCGCCACAAACAACTCGACGTTCGAGATGGCCTTGCCGATTGAACCCCATTTGGAAGGCAGCACGTCCGGATCAAGGTACGACAAGCGGGGCGCCGCCTCTGTTGCCCCATACATGATAAACAAACGAGCCGGGGCAAACGCCTCCGCGACTTTCTGCTGAATCCCCGGGGCCATCGATCCGCCGGCCTGCGTCACATAACGAAGCCGGTCGAATGTATATTCCCTGACCCTCGACCGATTCAATAAAATCAAGAACGTGGAAGGCACACCGGCAAATCCGGTCGCTTCCGTGCTCTTCATCGTATCTAAAACCACTTCCGGAAAAACGGATCGATTCTCGATGACTAACGACCCGCCGACATAAAAGTGGGTCGTCAGCAATGACTTGCCATAGACATAAAAGAACGGCAGAACCACCATGATCCGGTCCCGGTCCGTCAAGGCCAGATACTCCACGATCGAACGCGTATTGCTCACGATGTTAAGATGAGAGAGCATCACCCCCTTGGGCCTGCTCGTGCTGCCCGTGGTGTACGTGATCGAAGCCAGATCGACGTCGATGCCCCTCGTTCCCGCGGAACGGGCATCCCCCGTCTCGTACAGTTCGCCAAGGCACACAGGATGGCAATGACCGATTTGTTCGTAGGCCGAGACGTCCTTCTGCTCGACAATCACCTCCCGAACGTCCGTGGCTTTTCTCAGCGCCGGGATAAGATAACGCAAATGCTTTTTACCCGAGATGATAGCTTTGGCGCCGGAATCCTGCAGGGCATAGGTTAATGTCTCCACCGTCGTTTCCGTATTCAAAGAAACCTCAACCGCTCCTGTTTTGAGTGCGGCGAAATAAGCGATCACATAATCGAACGCATTCTCATATAGGATGGCCACCCGGTCGCCCCGGCGAATATCCCGCTCTTTCAAATAATGGGCCACCTTATTGGACAAAGCCTCTATTTCGGCGTAAGTCATCCAGCGATTTTTGTGCCAGACCGCCTCTTTGTCCGGATCGTGTTGAGCCGCGTTTTCAAGAAAATGATGAACCTGCATCGTCTCGTCCTACCTTTAACCAGCCTCCGCCTTTTTCTTGCTTAGGTTCAAGCCCGGCCGGAAGGGCCGGCAAATCGCGCTGCCCGTCCGCATCGAAATCTCCACGCTGATAGGCGGTAATATCGATCGTCGAACCAACAGGGCCGCCGGATTCACTAAGTGTCGCCCCGGGGCTGTTCGCTTTGAGCCGAAGGTCTAATGACAGATTGTTGTTGCGTCCCCAGCAACAAATCAAGTTGGGCGTGAGGGGCTTGGCCGGAAGAGCCGGAGAAATCGTAATCGTTGCACGACCGCGACCCACAATCCTCCGGAGCACACCGTCGAAGTTCACCTCGACATAGTCACCCAACCGGATCGTCTCAAGACCTTTTCGCAGATATAACCTTTCACGCGAGCAATCGGGGATTCGCCGGCCGTCAACAACAGCAAAAGAATCCGGGGCGTTCCGGAACCGGGGATCGCCAAACACACTCCCCCGGTCGTACCCCGTCTTGCCGCGGTATTCCCGGAAATTACGGTGCCATCCCCGGTCGGACACCATGATGGGCCGGCCCCTGACTCCACGGGCATTATAAAACACGTTGCGCCGGCCTTCGTAACCGCGGACGCCGCTGACCGAGTACATGGGAGATCCCTGGCCGGTCACGAAGATATTTTCCTGCACGTCGTAGTGATGCGCCGTCAGACTCATACAGACGCCGCCGCCGAAGGCAATCGTGTTATTGTGGACACGGTAGTTTTCCGCGTTCTTATGGCCGAAGATCACGGGAATGGCCATACAGCCGATGATCATGTTGCCCTGGATCAGGCCGTCGCTCGTCTCCTGCATCATAATCCCCTGCCCGGACCCCAGAAGGAGGTTGTCGATCAGGCGAACCTGGGTAACTCCCTGATAAAACTGAACGTTGTCGGGATGGCCCCACAACAGATGGTGGTGAATATAATTCCGGCGAGCCGTGACGTCGGACGTTTTCCATGAAATAATCAGACCGTCCACGCCGCTGTATCCGATCTCATTCTCCTCCACAACAACGCCCTTCGACTCGATCAGGACGACGCCATAATAATTATGCAAGCAGATACATCGGCGAACCGTGATATCGTTCACGTCACGAAGCTGGATCCCCCTGCCGCCGTGGTTGTGCACGATACAGCGTTCGATGTCAATATCCTCGGACCGGGTGACCTCGAGACCATTTCGGGCGCCCGCCGCGATCTCCAGACCGGAAATGCGAACGTGCCCGACCCGATCAACGTGAAGGATCGTTCGTGTCTCGCACGGAGCTTCAACCGCGTCCAAATCCGCCAAAGCCGCGGGCCAAAAGTAAATCCGCCAGGCGTCTTCATGCTTCAGAACCGCCCAGTCGCCCGGAGAATTGATCAGGCTCGGATGGTTCTTGAGATAATACTTATCGTCTTTCCCCATGACCATGGATCGCTTCTGAGGCGTCACGGTGAGTTTACCGTTCACGCGGTCCAGAGAAGTAATCGGCACGGTAAAATAGACATTTCCGTGCATCGTCCAGATATAAGCTTCTCCCCCGACAAGATCGTTCTCGACCGTACTTAGGTTTTTAGCATCGACAATCGTCTGTCCTTCGACTGCCTTTGCCGTCCACCAGCCGCCCTCCGGCAGCCGGGCCACCGGCTGTGCACGATTATTCACCAAAAGACGTTCCGGCTTGAAATTGAGCGATGCGACATAGATATTATCTCGATATTCCTTCCATCTGGTCACCGGAACCGCCCCGGACAGGACGACGCGCTCGCCCTCCGCCGCCTGTATCGAAACGGGCTTGCCCGGCCGGCCACCCGGTACACGGAGGGATTCGCGATATAAACCTTCACGGACAATCACCGTATCTCCCGCCCGAACAACCTTCAAGGCCTCTGTAATCGTCTTGAACGGTCGATCCTGAGACCCGTCCGTAGAACGGTTTTGCGAGCCGGCGTGTACATAAATGGGCCGAGCGGCACACGCATGACAGGCCAGCATAAAGAGCAGGAATACACTAAAATGATAATGTAGAATTCGCATGAGATATTTCAGCTATATGACGAAGAGTCCTTTATTCGAGTGTCGGAGGGGCTTGCCTGGCCCATTGGGTCGCATTGTACTTAGCATTAAAATCCCTGTGGGCCCGCTTGACCTGGTCCTCGGTGAGATTCATCGTCTCGCAGACGCGCTCGATGGGAATCTTACGCTCCCACGCATAAAGAAGCATATCGAGCGTCGCGTAGGGGATACGGAAATAGAATTCCTCATCACTCACCTGGGCGTTCCAGGTATCCGGGCTCGGAGGCCTTTCGATAATCTCACGAATCACGCCAAGGTATTCCGACAGTTGAAACACCTGAACTTTGTAGAGATGGCTGAGCGGTTCGAGATCCACGCCGCCATCGCCGTATTTGACAAAAAAGCCCTGCAAAGCTTCCGTCTTGTTGGTCGTTCCACAGACGATGTAGTTCATCTTCTCCGCGTAATAATACAGGTGCACCATCCGGATTCTCTGCTTGGTGTCGGTGGCGGCGACCAGCCCGTTGAGGATATTCTTGTTAAGCCGGGCCGATTGCTCATTGCCCTTGCCGTCGTTAATTTTCAACGTAAAGATGTTGAACGTATCCTTGGACAATAAGTCCGGCGGGAGCGTGATTTTCGACGTGTAGCTTTCGTCGTATTCCGGAAAGACATCTTTGATCATCCCGTCCCTTTTCCGATACGTCCCGAAGGCTTCGAGGACGGGCGTAACATCCACCGTTTCCGTTCTAATGCCCAGCTCTTCGGCGTGCTTGGCCGCGTATTCCGCACTGACCGGATTGGATTCTTTCTCGGGAAGGATCAAGCCGAAAACCCTGTCTTGACCCAACGCCTTGACGCACAGGGCCGCACATAAAGCCGAATCGATCCCGCCGCTCAACCCAACCACGGCGCCGTCACGCTTCGAGGAACGCACGTACTGTCGAATGAACGAGCCGATACGTTCCGACTCACTCGCACAATCCAACTTTAGAACGTCTTTATGAAAATCCATAACAGTCTCCATAACAAACGGATCCATTATCACTGGACGGGTTTGAGGGCCTCCGACCGATGATCCACAATCAAATCGGGACAAACATCATGAGCGGGCCGACAAGGAAAATCCTCCACGAACTGCTGATACACAAGCTGGGAGGATAGAATCCCCATCAGGGCCATATCATCGATCTCGCTCGCACGGCCCGACACCTTCATCTTTCGCAACAATTTCGCTACCTTCCCGGCGTCGAACAGACCCGCATTTTTCAATGACGTTTCCGAAAAAGCCTGCTGCGTCTCATCCATTTTCTTATGATTCAATAAGCTTTGCCTGATCGGCGCGCGATATGGATTTTTCGGACGCCGGAGGATCTCTCCGGGTAAAATCCCCTTAAAGGTCTTTTTGAGAATATGCTTTTCGTTCAAGCCCAGAATCTTCCATTTGGCCGGCACGCGTCCCATGAATTCCATGACCGATGGATCCAGGAAAGGCAGCCGAATTTCAACCGAATGGGCCATCGCCATCCGGTCTCCCTGAGAAGAAAGCAAGTAACCGCTCAGAAAGATCGCCGTCTCCAGGTACTGAGCACGCGAGAGATAATCTGCATCCTCAAAGGCCATGGGAAGACACTCTTTAACCTGCTCATATCCACAGTACGATCCAATTTCTTGGCTGAGGTCGCCTGAAAAGAAGTTTTTGAGTTTGCTGGTATTCTCCCACCGTATCATATGTGAAAAGAGCGGATCATCCGCCTGGTCCAGGCCTTTAGAGAAAAAGGATTGCAACGTGCGTTTAAGCCTGGGATTGTTGAAGATGTAAGGATAAAGCTGACCGATCAACCCGGCGCGGCGCTGCGAGTCGGGCGCTTTGGCCCAAAAGCGACGGACTTTCGCTTCCCGGAAAATATTGTAGCCGCCGAAGACCTCGTCCGCGCCTTCACCGGTTAGCACGACTTTGAAATCACTTTGACGCACGATTCTGGAAAGCAGATACAGCGGAATCGGCCCCGTTCGCAAGAGCGGCTTCTCACAGTGCCACAAACAATCGCCAAGGGCCGCCCCGATATCCTCGTTGGTCGCGACAACATCGGTGTGGTCCACGTTCAGATAGGAAACCATTTGGCGCTGATAGTCCCCTTCGTCGAAAGCATCTTCTTCAAAACGTATTCCAAACGTCCTGACGTGGCTGTCGAAATTCTTCACGACAAGGGTCGTGATGCCTGAAGAATCCAAACCGCCACTGAGATAACAACCGACCGGCACATCGGCTCGGAGCCGAATGCGAATCGCCTCCTGTAAGAGATGCCCGATTTCCCGGCTGATATCTTCCGGCGTCATAGCGACGTGTTCCGCCGGCGAATATAACGGAATGTCCCAGTATTTTTCGATCGTGACCTCGCCTTCGGAGACGGTCAGGTAATGGCCGGGCGGCAATTCATAAACATGCTCGAAGATGGTTCGCGGCGCTAAGGTCGTCCAGAACGTAAAAATCTGATCCATTGCCACCGGATCGATTCGTCGAGGAACGTTCGGATTCATAAAAATGGATTTGATTTCCGATCCGAAAAAGAGTGTATTGTCGAGAACCGTGTAAAATAGCGGCCGAATGCCGACGCGGTCCCGCGCTAAAAACAAGGACTTCGCGTTCACGTCCCAAATCGCCATCCCAAACTGACCGTTCAGCCGAGTGACACATTCGGGACCTTCCTCTTCGTATAAATGCAGGACGACCTCCGTATCGGACGTCGTATAGAAGCGGTGTCCCTTCTGTTCCAGCTCTTTCTTGAGCTCGACGTAGTTAAATACTTCGCCGTTGTAGATGATCCACAGGGTCTCGTCCTCGTTGTGGATCGGCTGCACGCCGGACGACAAGTCGATAATACTCAGGCGCGCGTGCCCTAATCCCACGTGATTGTCGAGATAGACTCCCGTTTCATCCGGCCCGCGATGGCCAAGGACACCGATCATCTTCTTCAGAAGATTCAAGGAAATCCCGTCCGGGCCGTCAATATGACAAATCCCCGCTATTCCGCACATAGCTTTTTATCTAAGTAACAAGTAATATTGTCGAGCGTATCGAAATTCTCCGGAACAAGCTCGCTATCCTCAACCTTAAGGTTGTACGTCTCCTCAAGAAACATCACGAGTTCCAGGATACCCGTTGAATCGATAATGCCCTCTTCCAAAAATGACGTATCCCCCTTGAGGGTATCGCCCTCTCCGAAGAGAAAATGCTCCACGACAAAATTCCGTACTGTTTCTTTGTTTGAACTCATTTCATCTTGCCTCAATATCATTCATCCCCTCGATCAGTCAGTTCACCGCATCGTGTGCACACAATTTCGTCTCTACGGTGACACACACAGAATAGTCAAGCAGGCCGGCCTCCGAAAAAATACGACGCAATCGTTCATTCCTGCGAGCTAAAACCGACGCTTCGCTTTGTTGTCCGTATCAATCAACTCTATGTTCAATCCCTGTTTGGCGAAAATAAATGCTATATTCTCATTCTCAAAGGCCTCACCCGGCGCCGGTTGACTCAAAACCCGCAATCCCTTTTGGGTGAGTTGGTCGATCTGGCGGTCGATATTCTCGCACTTAAAACACAGGTGATGGAGTCCCCCGCCTCTTTTTGCCAGCCGATACGCCGGCGACGTTTCATCCACAGGCTCTATGAGCTTGACGGTTGTGGACTGCTCTTTCGCCAGGAACACCACCTTGACTTTTTGCCTTGAGTTAACGACCACGTCCGTCATTTGTCGATACCCGAAGACATTTTCCCAGTGGTCAATCCCTTCCTCGATGGAAGTAACAACAATGCCAAGATGGTCGATTACCATATGATGCCCCTTACTAAACGAAGTGAGCGTCCCCGCGCTCTATGATTCTGCAACGGGACTTGCGTTCAGCTTGTCATCCAGGAACTGCGCGATGTTCCGGAGGCTGTCCATGTTCTGCGGGATCAGCTCTTCATCCTCTATCTTGATGCCGTAAGTCTCTTCGAGGAACATCACGAGCTCCAAAATGCCCGTGTAGTCAATGAGGCCTTCCTCCAGAAAGGAGGTCTCGTCCTGGAATTCATCATGGTCTCCAAAGAGAAATTTCTCAACGACAAATTCTCTTACCGTCTCAACATATTTCTTCTTATCTTGTTCCGACATAACATCTCCATTCCACGAGGTGTTCGTTATTTTTATCCGTGCGGGTTAACAACCTTTGCGGCAATTCCGTCATCACACTACAACATGTCACTGGGTGACCGCAGCCATAATTCTCCTTCCAGCGCCGAGAGGATCGCGTCGCCGCGATTGATGACGTTCAGAATCTCAGGATCTCTGGCGTGAACGACGGCCCAGCTTCCCCGTTTAACGAAACAATGATGGTCCCACATGCTTTGCAGAAATCTCGGCTCCATGCGCCCCCGCACGCCGACCGCGTTGCAATCGAACGCATGACTCAACAACTGACTAAACACGATCTCGGTTGAATCTTCACGAGCCAAAAGGAGCATCACTTCCATCATTTTTTTCGAGTTCAAATAATACAGATAAGCACCGATTTGTTTGTCTTTCGCGTTGCGGACTTCGTACCCCTTCAATTGGCCGCGTTGCGTGTTGCTCTTGAGGAAATCCCAAAGCCACTGAATATTCTCCGCATCGTACTCAGGATACAACGGACGACGTTTCGACAAGCGCGCGATACAGGAAAGCAATGCCTGGCTATCAATTTCTTTAGCCGTGCAACCATCCGGTTGTTTCGGTCGTATAGGACTTTTAGGAATGTTCAGTGCGATAGAATCCATTAATGAACACACTGGCCATGACACGGCGCCGATCCATTTCAATGCGTTGTACTTGCCAATCATATTTCTCATAACGGCAAACGGACGCAGAAAACATAGCCAGTTCATACTATATATTTTTGACGTCGTTGCCCCCATCCCCTCCATGAACTTCTTACCAAGATCGTTCGCGCCGTCGCCGAGCGATAAATCCTGCGGTCCGGCTAAGAAACGTTTAATAATTTTCAGCACCGCCATCGGCGAGCTGCAATCCGGCGCCACCATAAGACGGTGCGGAATCGCCACCCGAATCGATTTCCCGTTAAAATTCATGCGGCGGGTAATCACCCCCACGAATCCCTCGACGTTGCCATCCTTCGACCTATAGACCAGGGAGGGTAGTTCCTCATCACACCAGGGATTCCCACTCAAGACCATCTTATAGTATGATTTGAGGCCCTCGGACGGTTCGTCGCTCGGATTTCCAAAAATCTTCAGATGTATGCGTGCGACCGCGGGGATATCGTCTTTCACACAACAATCCACTCGATCCATTTTATTCTCCGCTTTGACAATCTCGCTTCTCGAGCAAGCCCGATTCGATAATCATCGCCGCCAGTCCCTCACCGACCAGACAACAGCCGAACGGCGTAAAATGTCCCTGCGATTCTTCCCAATAAAGCTTCTTCCCGTTCTGCTTCTTGAAGATGTCTATCGGACAGAAAATCTTGAACCCATGCGATCGATCCCCTTCCGTCGGAAAGGTTGACATAAATTCCATTCGACCGAGCTTGACGGGAATATCCAAAATAAGCAGATTCGACCGGTGGGCGGAACACTCCTTGTCGATCTCTCTTATTAACGCCAGGGATAGTTTTTCATAGTAGGCCACCCTTTGTTCCTGGGTGTCCTCAGAAGGTTCTTCTTCTGAATCATCCGCGTTCGAGAGGCTGCGGATCGCCGGGAGCACGGTGTACTTGATTAAATGAGCGGCGTTCTCGCGTAAACAACTATACATATGCGAATATTCCGCCATCCATCGGTACACGGCAAACTGAAAGAGAAGCTCGCGGGTTTTGACGCCGGGCAGATACGTTTTGCTCGCTTGAACCACCCCCCCGTCTTCGAGCCGATACAAATTGGCCCGAACATTGTCCTGCAAATCCGAACCGTGCCACGCCACCAGAACCAAATCGGGCTGATACTTGAATCCTTGCTCTCGAAGGGTAATCAATTGTTCGGCCGTGCCGTGACCGGAGACGGATAAATTGACGACTTCACACGGCCATCCGGCCGCATGGAGAGCCTTTTCCATCTGACTTGAAAACGTATCTTCCAGATCGACGCCATACCCCATTCCAAACGAATCGCCCAACAGGACGATCCGCTTAACGCCCGAACATTTCTCGTAGGATATTTCCTTGTCCGCCCGAATGCCCGCTGAATTCGTCCGAATATTGATGCGATATTCAGGGGTCGTGTGCCAGTAGTTGCGGTTCGCCTCGTTGCCACGGATGCCGTACGGTGTCGCGCAGACGTAGCGAGGAAGAATCGGCTCGGGGGCAAAAACACGAAGAAAGAGTTCTCCCGCGAAGACAAAGTATACGATCGCGAAGACGATTTTGCCTGCTAACCAGCCATATTTTCGAGTAGTCATGCTCATACGACTAAAAAGCAAAATAGATGAATTCCTGCCCGCTTTTCGCTGCCAGGCTAATCAGCGAGACAATCAACAACACCCACACGTTCAGCCGGGCGAACCAGGGCCACCGGGCGATGGGACTCAGTTTGCCGCTCACGCCCTGAACGACCTGGAACAAAACCAAGAACCAGGAATAATATATCAAACCTCTCAAACACTGGATTGCATCGGGCGACCAATGAGGATGCAAGACAATCGACTTCAAAAAGATGCCGATTGTCGCCAGATTCTGCGCCCGGAAGATCAGCCATCCCAGGCAGACAAGGTGGAACATGACGACCCCCTGGATCAGACCGAGCCACCACGTCGGCCGCTGCTTGTCCACATTAGGCGCAAAGACACGATAAACAACCAAGATGGCGCCGTGGAAGGCTCCCCACAAGACAAACGTCCAGGCCGCACCGTGCCAGAGGCCGCCCAACAACATCGTGATCATCAAATTGCGATAGGTCTTGTAGGTCCCGCCGCGATTACCGCCCAGGGGAATGTACAGATAGTCGCGGAGCCATGACGAAAGGCTGATGTGCCAGCGTTTCCAGAACTCGGACGGGCTTCTGGATATGTAAGGCAGATTAAAGTTCAGCATGATGTCGAAGCCCAACAGTTTAGCGGTGCCTCGCGCGATATCGGTATAGCCCGAGAAGTCACAGTAGATCTGGAACGCAAACGCATAAACCGCCACCAGCATGCGCATCCCGTCTTCGGGAGCCGCCATCATCGACGTGATATTGTCAAAAGGCCCGAACACATCGTTGACGATAAGGGCCATGTTGTCGGCTACGACGATTTTCTTATACAGCCCCCAAGCGATCAGCCATACGCCGTCGCGACAACCTTCGGCATCGACCGTGCGAGACCGCTGAAACTGCGGCAACAAATGCTTCCCGCGTTCGATGGGACCCGCGACCAACTGGGGGAAGAACGAAACATACACGGCCACTTCAACCAATGAGGAACTGGCCGTCATGTTTCTACGATAAACGTCGATGGCATAACTCATCGTCTGGAACGTGAAGAAGGAAATGCCGACCGGCAGCACCACGTTTAAAATGAGAGCGTTAGGAACGCTTCCGAATAACGACTCCGCCAGATACGAAAAATTATCCATGAAAAAATTGTAGTATTTGAAAAATCCGAGGATCGTCAAGTTGGTAACGATGCTGAATCCCAACAAGACTTTCCGATGACGCTCGACGGTCAGCGACTGTAACAACGGATGGGCCGCATTCACAAGAACGGTCGCCAAAACAATCGTTCCGATCGTCCATCGATATTCCGTGAAGCCGGCGAGGAATGGCGCCCAGTCTATATCCACGCCGCGGATTCCTTCGGAGAACGCCACATCCACGGCACTCCACCGAAGGCCGAGAAAGGCCATCGCGGAAAAGATGATGAGTCCGGAGGCCCGCAGCCGCTGGCCGACGGTCACGTGTTTGTTCTCGATGGAGAGCGCCGAGTAGTAGCTGACTACCGTCGATATCACGATCAAGACCAGGAAGCGCACGTCCCACCAGCCGTAGAACAGATAGCTCGCCACCAACAACAGGACGTTTTGCCACCGATACGAGCGGCGTAACAACCAATACAGCCCGAAGACGATGGTGAAAAAGATGCCAAAGGTTAGACTATTGAACAGCATAGGATTTGTTTCACTTCAAAAGGTCTTGTATGAGTTCCTCTAAGATCGGACGTAACGCATCATTAAGGGCGAGATACCCTGCGGAGGCCAGATGATATGTACCCTGTGCATACGCCGGCTTAACGCTTTGGTCGGGCGATAAGATAGCATCGCAATCGACGACGGTTATCCCCGGACCAATCACACCTATCATCTTTTCGTTGACCTGATCGACTCCCTCACGGATATCATTCGACCATAGGGTTCTGTGATATAGATCCACAGGCCCCGGAGAAAATACCGTCAGGAGGACGACGTGAATATTGTGCTCGCCCATTCGCCGGGCGATTGTGTTCAGATTCTCCCAGCACGACGTGACGATCTTGTCCCTGCGTTCCGGAAACAATCCGATATTTTTCAGATCGTTGATCCCGACTTGCACGACCGCAATATTCGGCTTGAGATCCAGCACATCCGGCTTGAGTCTCAAGACGGCCTGGGCCGTTGTTTCCGCCGGCATGCCGCGATTCAACAATTGGCTATTGGCCGGGGCGGGTAGAGGCTTCCAATAGGCCATCCGGGAATCGCCGAAGAAGATGATGCGAGCGACGCCGGGCGCAGGCTCCTCGAGGCGGGCGTTCGCTCCCGCATACACGCGGGCGGATGACGGATCGAGCCGAACCCGCTGAAGCATCCGATATTGATTCATAACCTGTTGATATAAGACCATATTAATACAGAGAGAAATGATTAAACCAACAACAGTAACAACGACTGCGATCGTTTTGAGTTTCATCACTTCATACTTGCTTTCGCAAGCTCGTCCAGGAATCCCGCAATCCGCCGGGCGACCGCTTCCGGTGTGGCCGTCCTTTGCTTCGGAACAAAGGTTTCGAGCTGTCGGACCTTCTCCGGCAATTCCTCTTCCGAATACGCCACAACAACGCATCCCAGTTTTTCAAATTTTTGGGCCGTCCCCAACTGATGGTCGTTGACGTGCTCACCGAACCGTTTGAGCCGCGGCATGACGAGCAAAGGCTTGTTGTTCGTCAGCGCCATGGTAATACTGCCCATCCCCGCATGACTGATGATACTGGACGCCTGATTAACCTTCGCGCCAAAGGTGTCCTTATCCAAAACGTCGGTGGACTCGATATATTGGGGGACGGTCTTCGTCTTTCCGATCTGAGCGAAAACCTCATCCTGGATCAAACCATGACCGACCGCGGCGTCCACGGCGCGGACTAAACGGTCAAAAGGTAATATCGTTCCCACGGTGAGAAAAATCATATCACGTTACCCACATAACTGACGTTACTATACTTTTGCGCGACGTCGGGCCATTGCGACAGGATCAAATCGGCAAAAGGTCGGATCATCCGCCCGCTCATCGAGAGCTTTTCGGTATTGGCAATACTATCCAGCCACGTCACTTTGGCGCCGATGAGCTTGGCTAAAAAACAGCAAATAACGCCGGGTGCGGCGCCCGTGCTAATGACCACATCCGGCCTTTCACGGAAAATAATCCTCATACATCGAAAGAGAACGACAATCGCCTGTAACGGATGTTCTCGATTGCAATCCCCCACCACATAGACCTTCCCGTATTTTTCAAGCCGGGCCACCGCAACCTCCTTTGACGTAACGCAAAACGTGTCATAGCCCTTCCAGCTCTCCTCCACGCGCAACAGTTGCGTCAAATGCCCCCCCGTGGAGGCCGCTAAACATACTCGCAAGTTACCCTTATGTTGAGACACGTTTTCGTCGCCCGAAAAGCTTAACAATACCGAGTCATCGACTCGTCCCCATTGACATTCAGAGCCGGGGATCGAAAGATAGACGGCCTGCCGACGCTATGATATTCAATGCCCGCTTCACCCACGACATCGAGATCGTAGAGGTTTCGTCCGTCAAAGACGACGGGATCTTTGAGTTTCTGCGCGATCGCCTCGAAGTCGGGATTGCGAAACTCTTGCCAGTCGGTGAAGATAACGAGAGCATCGGCGCCATCGAGAGCATCGTATCCATCCTGGAACGTTTGCATCGCACCGTCCAGCGCCGCCGCGGCCGGGCCCGCGGCCTCGGGATCGTAAGCACTGATCTTCATGCCGCAATCGAGCATTTTTCGTACGCAATACAGGGCCGGCGACTCCCTCACGTCGTCCGTGCCGGCTTTGAACGCCAGTCCCCACACGGCCAGGGTCGTCTGGTCCTGACGGCCATGATAATAATCGATAATACGCTTTGCGAAGCGCTCGTGCTGATCGAGATTCGCCGATTGGACGGACTTGGCGATCTTCATTTCGACACCCTGCTCGGAACCGGTATGAATCAAAGCCCGAATATCTTTGGGAAAACAACTTCCTCCGAAGCCAACGCCCGGAAACAGAAACGCCGAGCCAATCCGCGAATCACTGCCCAATCCCTGCCTGACGAGTTCCACGTCCGCCCCCAGCTTTTCACACAGGGCTGAGATTTCATTCATAAAAGAGATTCTGGTGGCCAGCATCGTATTGGCGGCGTATTTGGTCATTTCCGCCGACGCCGGGTCCATGAACCGGATACGATTTTGTCTTCGCATGAACGGGCCATAGACCTGTTTCATGATGGCCCGGGCGCTCGGGCTCGTCGTCCCGATGATGATCCGGTCCGGCCGCATGAAGTCATCCACGGCGGCCCCCTCCTTGAGGAATTCCGGGTTGCTCACATAATCAAACGGCACGTTCGTCTTCGACCGGATCACGTCCGTCACCTGCCGATGGGTTCCGACGGGCACGGTGCTCTTCGTAGCAATCACACGGTACTCGTCGATATTTTTCGCGATCTGATCGGCCACGGAAAGGACGGCTGAAATGTCGCTCGAACCATCCGGCGCCGACGGCGTGCCTACCGCAAGAAAGATCACGAGACAATGATCCAGCCCCTCCTTAAGATCCGTGGTGAAGTGCAGGCGTCCCAGCTTTTCATTGCGCTGGACGATTTCGGTCAGGCCCGGCTCGTAAATGGGTATGACGCCCTCTTTCAGACCCACGATCTTCTCACTGTCCTTGTCCACGCAGACGACGTGATTGCCCGCTTCCGCAAGGCACGCTGACGTCACCAATCCGACATATCCCACACCGATTACACAAATTTGCATTTTATTCACTCCCGCTTTTTAATACTCGTTTAGACTCATCATTTCGATTTGACGAATAAACGATCCTCCTCTGATGTGTTAGACGTATCTGATCCTATCGACATCCGACCGTTCGGTCAGCCGGATTAGGTATCATCGTCTCGCCCGGTTCTCCGCTCTCAAATAACCTCTCAAGAACCAACGCCGCTTTGCTGTCCCATGTCGCCTTTTGGATTTTCTTCCTCCGCGCGGCGACGCGCTCTTCATTATCCTCCGCCAATCCCCTTTGTATCGCTTCCGCAAACGCTTCCGGCGTCTTCGCTTGATACACAACGTCGAGATACTTGTCCAATTCCGGAAACGGCGTACTCACCGTCGGTTTTCCCAGCGCCAGATACTCTTTCAGCTTGATGGGATTGCATCCTTCAATCCAATCGTTCTGCCTCCAGGGCATCATCGCCACATCGAAACATTTGCCGTAATGCGCTATTTGTTCGTAGTTTTTTCGCCCCAGGAGCCACACGTTCTTGTGAGACTGCAAGCCCGTCACATCCGAAGAGGCATCCCCGACAAAGACAAACGACGTCTCCGGCAGAAGGTCGACCACTTTCTCAACGAAAGGCACATCCATCGTGTGATCGTCGATGGCTCCGAAGAAACCCACGATCGGTTTCGGTATCTCCGCCATCTCCTCCGGTACCGACGAATCCCGCTCGGCGTTCACAAAGAAATCGAAATCCACCCCGTGATCGAGATAAATGGCCTTTTGGCATTGACTCGCTTCCTGGTCGTATAGCGTTTTGTTGACGAACACCGTCAGATCCGCCGAGGTTTTCAATTTCCGATCATAGGTCTTAATAATGTTACTATCTACATTCGGATATTCCTCAAGGCGATCCGTTCGCTGGTAAACAAGATAACTTTCTCTTATCTTAAGCGCCGTATCACACGCCGCCGGACAGGCAATCCAAATCAACGGACGGTCCATACGCAACTTTCGCCCGATACGGCGTATTTGACGCCGGAGAATCATCTCATTGAGCGGCCGGGCCCAGGCCACATGGTGAACGGGCAGCGATAAGGGACTATAGACCCAAAATCCCACCCCGCTTTCCTGCAAACCGCGCAGGATACTTTTCATCTTGCGGATCAGCTTATGGGTAAAACTCTTGCCGCCGGCGGTATTCTTCTTGAGCGTCGGTTTCTGCATCACAATGGAATTGACGTACAGCGTCGTCCCCATCCGGGCAAACCGGCGCATCAGTTGCATGTCGATGTGGCCGCGATTCTTGTACCACCAATCCTCACCGCCAAAGCAAATCACATCCAGATGTCTTTGATCGTTCATAAACTTATCACTCGAACGAATGATTACGTCCCGGCCAGAGCAATTCCCCTCTTAAGCCGTTCATTCAACACCTCTCGATCCATTAGAAGTTTCTTCCAATCGACCAGGCAATGGAAGCCACCCTTAAGATACGTCCAAGCTGTTTGGATCGCGTACTTGCGTTGCTCTTTGCCAACTACAGCTTTGACGATCCAGAAAGGAACTCGAAGAAAAAAAGTTAACGCAACAAGAATACAGGCGAGTATAAATTCCAGCCAGCTTCGGTGGAGTTTCATAAAGATTAATATGCTGCCGAACAATTGCAATTTGAATTTTTGAGGCTGGTGTTTTGTATTTTGGTGCCCATGGTGGATAATGGTGGCCCCGGGCGTATACATAATCTTCCAGCCACCTTTAATGAAACGATAACACCAGTCGATATCATCTCCGTAGAAGAAATACGCTTCATCCATGACGCCGACCTGCTTAATGGCCTCCATCCGAACCATGGAATAGCAGCCACTGATGGTTTGCACTTGCCTGACATCCTCATAATCCCACCACGTCATTCTCTCTCTTCCAAAAAATCGACTTTTCGGAAAAATCTGACTGAGATAAAACGCCGACAGAAACATATTCAAAAGAGACGGATACATAAAACAATCTCTCTGCAAAGATCCATCGGTATTTAGAACTTTGCAACCGGTTGCGGCGGCGTCTGGATGCAAATCGGCAAATTCGACTGTTTTAGCAATCGCATTGTCTAAAATCACGGTATCAGAGTTCAGGAGAAGTACGTACCGACCCCGGCTTATCTCTATCGCCTGGTTATTGGCTTTTATGAACCCTTCATTCTTTTCGTTTTCTATGATTCTGACTTCCGGGAATTCTTTTCTCACCATCTCAACACTGCCGTCCTCCGACGCATTATCGACATAGATAACTTCATAACGAATCCCTTTCGTCTCGTCGAAAACCGACTTCATGCAATCGTTCAGCAACTGCCGAACATTCCACGCAACGACGATGATGGAAACATCCACTGCATCTGACCCTGATTCATGTTCGTTTTTTTCACTCATATGTGATTGCCCTCATACTCCTTGATGTATATTCCCATTTCAAGGTTCCCGGCTTCGCAAGCCAGGGTGAGAGATAAACAGCCTTTTTACATTGACTCGCTTCTTGATCATATAGCGTTCTACTGACAAACACAGTTTAATCCGCCGATGTTTTCAACTTTTGGTCACAGGCCCTGATGATGTTCTCATCGACATCCGAGTATATCACTCAAACGAATGATTACGTTCCGGCCTGAGCAATCCCCCTCTTAAGCCGTTTATTTAACACCTCACGGTTCATTAAGAGCTTCTTCCAATCGGTCAGGCAATAGAAACCGCCTTTAAAGTAGGTCTTGACGATCTTGAGCGCCTGATTGCGTTCTTTTTTATTAATCAAAGCCTTCAGTATCCAATAAGGAATCCGGACAAACAAGGTCAACGCCACAAGGATACAGGCAAGGACGAATTCCAAACGACTTCGATGAAGCCGCATGAAAATCAAGATACTGCCGAAAAGTTGCAGTTTAAACTTTTCAGGCCGATGGCTGGTGTTTTGGCCGCCGTAATGGATGATCTGCGCATCGGGCATAAACAGGTTCTTCCAGCCGGCCTTATTAAAACGATAGCACCAGTCCGGATCGTCTCCATAAACGTAATACGCTTCATCCATGAGTCCCACCTGCTTGATGGCCTCCATCCGGACCAGGGCATAGCACCCGCAGATGGTTTGCACTTCCCGGACTTCATTGAAATCCCACCACGTCATTCTCTCTCGTCCGAAAAATTTGCTTTTCGGAAAGATCTTATTGAGATACGCGGCCGAGATGAGCATATTCAACAGGGACGGATACATAAAACAGTCCCTCTGTAACGACCGATTCGGATAAAACACTTTGCAGCCGACCACGGCCGCCTCAGAATGCTCATTAGCAAACTTGACCGTCTTGGCAATCGCGTTGTCGAGAACGAGGGTATCCGAGTTCAATAGCAGAACATACCTGCCCCGGCTGATCTCTATCGCCTGGTTATTGGCCCGGATGAATCCTTCATTCTTTTGGTTTTCGATGATCCGGACGTCGGGGAATTCTTTCCGCACCATCTCGACGCTTCCGTCTTC
>Ga0180431_10001655_pt1 | contig 30802 bp, 22 predicted proteins | sample SS_ome_11_FD_132459 | JGI IMG/M metagenome (GOLD analysis project Ga0180431, IMG submission 132459) | Hypersaline lake sediment archaeal communities from the Salton Sea, California, USA - SS_1_MS_1 metaG | ecosystem: Environmental > Aquatic > Non-marine Saline and Alkaline > Hypersaline >... | reverse complement strand
GGTTTATTTAACTTTTTATCGGCAAAAACAATGAAAAAGCTATTTTTATTCACTTTACTCTTTCTACTGACCATATCCTTTGTATCGGCTTCGGAAGAGCTGAAAATGGTCTGCGGGCCCAAGAACAGCGACATGTGGAAATTGTCGAACCATATAAGCTCCGCCCTGACCGAGGTAAAGGTGGGCTCAAAGAGGGGCGGGCCGGACGTCCGGTTGATATCGTCTTCGGGCCCTTACGAGAGTATAAAGACGCTTTTTTCCCAAACCTCCGACGTCGCCGTTATCGACGCCCTCTCCGCCTACGAAGCGACTTCGGGTAAGGGGAGATTTTCCGAGCTTCTGAGGAGGGACGTCCTCGCCCTGGCCGTTGTTGGGCTCGAGGTGGAGCACTTCGTGCTGGTATCGTCAAAGTCCGAGAAAAACGATGTCTCGGATATGACGGAGAAGATGGTCTATCTCGGAAGGAGGGGAGATTACAGGAGATACGGGGCATACGTAAGCCTGAAGTCCCTCGGGGTCGAGAACTTCCACGAGGGGGGGGCCGAGTGGAATTACGACACGTCCGCTGAGCTGATGATCGACGGCTCGATAGACGGGGCGGTATATTTCGGGATTCCCCCGGTCAAGGCGGTTAACGACATCAAGAAGATCATGGGAGGCGCCCTCGTCATCCTCTCGGTCGATGAATCCAAAATTTCCGAGATGAGGAAATCTTACCCGGTCTGGTTTTCGTACACGGTTGCCGCAAACAAATACCCGAAACAAAAAGAGCCGATAGTGACACTGGCAAAGCCTGTCCTCCTTGTCTCCACGAGATCGCTGAACAAGAAGACGGCGAGGGGTCTCCTCTCATGCCTCTTTAACGCCAAGAGCGTGGAATATCTAAACTCCGTCCAGCTTCCGATAGACGCCCAGATGAGCCGGAGATACAAGGTAATCGAGTACCACCCAGGAGCCGAGGAATTTTACAGCGGCCGGGATAATTGAAGGGGGTCGCCCGATCGGGGGCGAATCTCGACCCTCTAATGATGTCCAACGGCGGAAATGGCCCGGGGGGGAAGATCAGATACTTGAAGGACATGATTTAGTCCTCTCTAATATCGAAGATCTCAAGACAAGGTCTTTGCTTTAACACACAGCCTGACTCTGAAATTTCAATTTTGCTTCGAGTCTTTGGGGGCCGAAATGATAACCATCTCCCTTGAAGGGGATACAGAGACGAGGGGTCTCGAAGAGGGAAGGTACATAAAGGATATTCTGGAGAAGATTATCTGGGGAAGCGCCCTCAAGCAGATAGACCAAACGGACGGGCGAATGCTATCCAAGAGGGTGGGCAGGGCCTACGGTGAATCGCTTGAATCGGAGCTCAGACGGATAAACGCCCTTTCGAGGGGCGCCGTCATCGAGCCGGAAGAGCTTTTCAATATTTTTTCGATGGAGCTGGGGGAGGTCTTCCGGCTCGCCCCCCCGGCAACGGCTCTCCTGATGGGCCTTTCCTATAAAAGAAGTAAAAATGGATTTCCAACCCTCTGCGTCAATCTCGACGCACCCTTTTACCTCCACCCGTTTATGACCTTCAAGAAGATATACGCCGACGACGAGTATTCCCGGATCGAGGTCTCCCTCATCACGTCCCCGGGAACGCTCTTCGGGATAAACGACGGGGGTCTTTCCGCGGCCCTGGGCCTGAAACCCTTCGAGGGCAACGGTAAAGGTTTTCTGCCCCTTTCCAGCACGGTCTCCGAGATATTGAGAAAGTGCAAAAGCTTGGACACAGCTGAAGAGTTGATCGCCAAAATCCCGAGGGGGGCGTCCGGCATGATAGCCGTCGCCGATACGAACGAAATCGCCGTCTTTGAGCTGACTCCCGACTCTTACGCCGTAAGGGGGGAGAAAGACGGCTTCATCGTATCGACGCAGCATTTCCTGTCGGAGCACCTCATGGGCGTGGATATTCCCCACCTCGAGGTTCACCCGGAGACCTCCCCCCCGGAGCTGTTTGAAAAAAGGATATACGATCTGAGCGAGAGGAGGTTTGAAGAGACGGGCGAGGTTATAAAGAGCAAGGTCAGGTGGGATATAGGCGGTATAACCGACGCTATCTCATCGGGAAAAGACCTCCTTTATCTGACGGAGGGCTACTACAAGACCTCCGTTTCCGCGGTCATGGTGCCCGGCAGAAGGAGCATCTACCTCAAGGAGTCGAGGAGGGAGCCCTTCATCCGCCACATCCTGTAAGGGGGATCGACGTTCTTTTCGATCCGCGGGGTCAACAAATTCGGCTTCCGCCCGTGAAAGACGCCTGCAGAAAAAAGGGGGGCATATATATTGCCCCCCCAATATTTAGCTTCATATTTCCAAGCTCGGACAGAGAATCAGGGTGACGAGCTTCAATCCTCCTCCTGCTCAAGCCTGTCCCTCAAGACCCTCTTCAGGACCTTACCGGCGCCGCTTACCGGGATCTCGTCTATGAAGTGGACCTCCCGGACGTACTTGTACTGGGCTATCTTTTCATTTACGAAGCCCATGATCTCATCCGGTGTGGCCTCGGTATCCGGCTTTAGCTGGATGAAGGCCACCGGTATCTCCCCCCCCTTTTCGTCCTTTTTCCCCACGACGGCGCAGTGGGCCACTTTCGGATGCTCGAAGATTATCTCTTCGAGCTCCCTCGGATATACGTTGTGGCCCTTGTAGATGACCATGTCCTTCTTACGGTCGGTGATGTAGAAATATCCGTCCTCGTCGTAGTAGCCGATGTCTCCGGAGTGGACCCATCCGTCGATCAGTACCATCTTGGTCTCTTCAGGCTTCTCCCAGTAACCCTTCATGACCTGCGGCCCCTTCATGCAGATCTCCCCCTCCTTTCCTGGCCCGAGGGGCTCTCCCGTCGTCAGGTCGATCACCTTGACGTATGTGTCAAAGACCGGAATACCGACGGAGCCGGGCTTCAGCGCCTTTCTCGATGGGGGATTTGTTATTCCCATCATCGTTATCTCGGTCATGCCGTAGCTCTCACAGACTATCCCGGAAAAGGCGTCGAGCATCTGGTTGAGGACGTGAACGGGCAGCGGCGCCGCCCCGGAGACCGCGAGCTTGATATTGGACATATCCACCTTTTTGAACTCAGGGTGCTGCACCAGCGGGATGTAGAGCTGGGGTGCGCCGCCCATCAGGTCCGCATTGTACTTCTCCACAGCCCTGATATACTCGGTGGCATCAAACCTAGGAAACACAATCAGCGTGTTCGAGCCGTATACCATACTATTGAGATAACCTATCGTCCCCATGGCGTGAAACCAGGGGACCACCACCAGGGCCGTCAGTCCCTCCTTCAGGGGCGGATCGTCCTCTTCGGTCAGCTCCTTCTCGACAAGGGAGAAGTCCAGATTCAAGATGTCGTCCTTGTACTTGACCGTGCCGCCGGCGAACCAGTGGATCGTGTGCATCACGTTGGCGACCACGTTCATGTGGGTGATCATAACGCCCTTGCTCAGCCCCGTCGTCCCGCCGGTGTACGAAAGGTGAGCTATATCCTCTTTTGGATTCACCTCGACGTTTATCGGGTCGGTGCTCCCCTCCTCGAGGAGAACCTGATAATCCTCCCCCGTCTCGACCGGGGATTTCTTCAGCGCCTTGACCGGCGCGGTCACGGGCGGGTAGGTGTCCGCCAACGATACCACTATCAGGTTTTTCACCTTCGTCTTCTTGTAGATATTCAAGACCGGGGCCATGATCAGATCGAGGGTGATGAAGGTCTCGCAGCCGCAGTCGTTCATCTGGTACTCCAGCTCCCTCTCACCCCCCAGCGGCGAAAACGGGACGAAGATAGCCCCCAGCTTTATGATCGCGTAGTACGCGATGGCGAACTGGGGGCAGTTCGGGAGGTGGATTCCCACCCTGTCCCCCTTCTTGACGCCCCGGGCCTTTAGCGCATGGGCGAACTTGTGGGAGAGGTTCAGAAACTCCTGGTAGGTGAGCTCTATCCCGGCGAACCGGATGGCGACCCTGTCCGGGTGTTTCGCAACGGTGGAGTTCAATATCTGATATACAGGTATCTCCGGGTAATCGAGGGACTTCGGCCTCCCCTTGGGCCACGCCTTATAATTCTTTTCATCTGCCATAACGATTCCTCCATAGATTATGAATAATGGTTATAAAATATACGCTTCAAAATCGGGACTGAAATCGTTTTAAAAGCCGATTACTCAAAGCCACAAGACAATGTTCAATATTGTATTCCTATTTCACCCCTTGTACAACAACCTGTTTTCAACCCGCCCGATTGTCGCGATTATCACATATATGGGTCAAAAAGTAAATATTATTATGTACATGCAAATAGTGGACTTGAGGGCGGCGGAAACTAAAATTTTAGGCGAAAGGCTCAAAAGGAAGCCGCCGGCGGCCATCGAGACCCTTGACAATATTATTCGGGGATTCTTATGCACGGGAAATGAGGCGGGGGAAACGGCCTTTGCTTAAAAATCGAATGAAGGTTGAATATCTATCATACAATATCACAGCACCTGAAAGCAAAGACACCGCTTACCCCCACCGGAAAAGACGAACACAGCTCAGGAACTGAAATCCTTGGAAGTCCCTATTTTTTGGACAACGCCTTGAACTTCTCGTCCCAGTCGATTTTCCCCGTCATCTGCATCAGGATCGCAAGGGTGATGATCGAGGCGATCGTTATGATGAGGCCCGTGTAGCCCTTGAAAAAAAAGCTGTACGAAAACAGGACCAGGTAGACCACCTGGGATATCCCCGCCTCCACCAGCGCAAACCTGGCCCCCACCACGAGCCTCAGGTAGCTGACGACCAGAAGGACCGACACCCCGGCCGAGATGATAAACGAGAGGTTGACGTCGAGGTGGTCGACGAGGTAGGCAAACAGGAGGTGAAAGGCGAAGAAGGCGCAGGCCAGAAAAAAGAAGTTCATCGGGTGGATCTTTATCTCCCTCAGCGCGGTTATCATAAAGATAATAAAGAAGAAAAAGAAGAGGGACACCGGCGCGAAGAAGGTAATCTTTGCCGCCAGCGGCCCCGGGTTAAGCTTCCTCGGCATCTCGACGGCTATCTTCTTCCCGGATATCTTCTTCCTGTAATCCCAGGTCAGCTTCTTTCCGGAGTCCGTATCCATAATCGAGGTGGGGGAGATGGAGCCCTCCGGAAAATCGACGTCTTCAAAGTCGGTATTCACCGTCATAGAATAATCGACCACCTCCACGATATCTTCCTCGCCGAACTTGTAGGCCCACTCCCTCTTGCCGCGGGATAGATAGACCACCCGAAACGTCAGCTCCTCGTCCGGCTCGAGACTTACGGTCTTTCCCACACCCTCCTTGCCCCAATTGAGCTTTTCAACCTCCCTGCCGTCGATGTAAAAGTGAAAGTCGTCGTACTCGTTGTTGGATGATGGAAACTTAAACAGGATATTGAGATCGACCTTTCTGTCGGTGCCGTTTGTTGTCTTGTAGGTGCCGTCAAAGCCGACCGCATAGGTGCTGTACCACAAAAGCCCCTTCCTCCTGTAGTCGAGGGAGAGGTCCACATCTATGTCGCTTTTTTCGATCGGGAGAACTCCCGACACGGTCCTAAAGGTCTTCAGCTTCCTCTTCAGCTTTTCATCGTACCTGGACGTATCGACCTTGTAGGAATAGCCGAAGAGGGGTGCGACCTGGTGCTGGGCGGGGCCGTAGAGGCCCTCCACCTCGTAACCGAGCCTCTCGTCAACCTCGCTGCTCCTTACCTCGAGGGTCGCCCCCAGGATCATCCACGCAATGGAGGTACAGATAAAGATAAATGTAAGCGCCGCTATCTTCTTGATCATGATAATCCCCTTTTAGTCTTTTATAGAGAAATATCCTTTCCCTTTCCGACAAAAAGGGGGAGACATGGTTCCAAAAACGCCCTACTAAAAATATCTTAAAAAATATCTTGATATCTAAGTGAACTTGCCCCTGGCGGAGATCTCCCATACCCCCTCGAGGATATCGTCCTTTACAACGTAGAACCTGTCGTGGAGGTTTATCGTGGTGCAGCCGTGCGTCGGGATAAGCTCGATCTTCTGGCCGATCTTGAGCTTCGACGCACCCCCAAAGGTCATGTGGCCGTGCTCCTCCGACATGGAGGAGACGACCGCCCCCTCGATGCCCACCACGTGCGGCTGGCCGAACTCGGAGCTTACCGCCTTCATCCCGCAGTCGAGGATAACGTGGTCTTCGTGGATCGAGATTATCGAGGTCAAGAGGGTAAGCGCCTGCCCAAAGCCGAGGTTCAGGTAACCGTAGGTGGCGTCCATAGTGAGGTATGACCCGGCCTGGACCTCGGTTATCCCCTTCACCTTCGAGGCGATGTCGTAGGTGCCGGTGCCCCCACCGCTGACGATGGGGATCTCAAAGCCCTCTTTTTCGAGATTCGCCTTATAATCAACGAGATTCTCCATACACTCGGTCCCGAGTTTTATCCTCTCCTCCCTCTCGAACGTGAAGATGATGTGCCCCTCGTATCCCATGATGCCGGCAAGCTCGAGATTTTTCATCCCCTCTATCTCCTTTGCCAGCTCCACCGCCTCCTCAGGGCTCCTGACCCCGCACCTTCCCATCCCCACGTCCACCTCGATGACAACCTTCAGCGTCTTGTCTCTGCTCTTGGCGCCCTCGCCCAGCTCTGCCGCGTTCTTCTTATCCTCCACCGCAACCTTGACATCGGATAGGTGAAGGAGATCCAGAAGTCTCATGATCTTCGAGGCACCCACCACCTGATTGGCAATCAGGATATCGCCTATTCCCGCCTTGGCCATCACCTCCGCCTCGCCCACCTTTGCGCACGTAATCCCGATCGCCCCGGCGTTTACCTGCTTTATCGCCATCACCGGGCACTTGTGGGTCTTTATGTGGGGCCTGATGTCCGAGTCCACGCCCTTGAAATAGTCCGCCATCTTCTTCAGGTTGCCCTCGAATTTATCGAGATCGATTATCAGCGCCGGCGTGTCTATATATTCCTTTTTCATCTTGACTCTCATATAATACTCCTATAATCTGGAAATCACCTGAAACTCTTGAGGGAAGGACTCATCCCCCAACCCATTCACCAATGCTTGCTCCTTTCCGTCACGGTTTCAAATATCGAATACAGTCCCCATAATCATGTTTATGATTTTGAAAGTCAAGAATATATTTCCTCCTTTTTTCAATTTCTTCCTTGATTTTTGAAACTTATTGATTATATTATCATCTCATTTAAGAGAAGATAGCCACTAAATTTGGAGGTGAAAATAATGGCGTCAAATAACGTGTTTGAGATAAATGACGACAGTTTCGACAGTGAGGTCTTGAAGTCGGACAAGCTCACAGTGGTAGATTTTTGGGCCCCGTGGTGCGGTCCCTGCAAGATAATAGGACCTATAATGGAAGAGCTGGCCGTGGAATACGAGGGGAAGGTAAAGTTCGCAAAGCTCAACGTGGACGACAACCCGGGCACGGCTTCCAGCTACGGCATCAGGGGAATTCCCACGATGATACTCTTCAAGGACGGCGAGGCGAAGGACCAGATCGTCGGGGCGGTACCGAAGACCGAGCTGCAAAAGGCGATCAAAGAGTCCCTCTAAGAACAGATACCGCCGTCGGCGGGATTGTAAAAGGTTTTTTGGATAGAAGGACAGCTGGATTTGGGATTTGGGGCGATTTGGTTGGTTGGATATTACGCCAATATTAGCAGGGGGTGGGTCGACGGATAGCGGGGAGTGGGTCGAGGGACATTAAACCATTAGAGTGCTTTGAGATGCAAAGATGGGTGGGGAGGGACATGGGCGATAGGCGGGTCGACGGACATTGTGCCATTGGAGGGCCTTGAGATACCGGAATGATTATTAGTCCAACTCAATTCCCCATTTCACGCAACCGGTGATTTTAAAAATCCCATCGTATTTATGACACGGGCAAGGTAATACGGACACGGGCGTCTTGCCCGTGTTTTTGTTTGACCAAATATTAGATCTTATATACCGACCCTGATTACATTGCCTTATTTCTCGGCCGTATCCGACACGGTCACACAGAAAGAAGCCTCACGCCGCCACACCCTTCGGTATATCCAAAACCCTCACCAACAAAAAGGGGAGCCCCATCTCAACACAGGTAAAGAAGTAAGAGCGGCCCCACCATCAAAAAAACAACCCGGCCCGCGTCCGAAAGCAAAATTTAACCGCCCCTGATCTTATCGATAATCGAGGTGGTGGAGCTCCCGGGGGAGAGCTTCGCCCTGACCACCCTTCCGCCCCAAGACTCCACCTCGCTCCCCCCTATTATCTCCCCCTCCTTCCAGTCTTCCCCCTTCACCAGCACATCGGGTTTAAGCTTCAATATCAGCGAGAGGGGATCCGCCTCGTCAAAGAGAGCCACGTAGTCGACCGACTGGAGGGATGCGATGATCTCGGCCCTGCTGTTCTCGTCCTGCACGGGGCGGTTTTCCCCCTTGAGCCCCTTAACCGAGCTGTCGGAGTTCACACCCACCACAAGGATATCCCCCTCCGACTTGGCAATAGCCAGATACCTGACGTGCCCCACGTGGAGGATATCGAAACAGCCGTTGGTAAAGACTACGGCCTTCCCCTCCGCCTTGAGGCTTTTTATTACCCCGGCCAGCTCATCACCGTTATAGATCTTATCTCTCGACATTTTTTAAGCCCGCTATCTCGGCATAAGCCCCTTTAGGGGGAATTTATAAATTCTCTCGAATATGTTGAGCGTCCCCTCCCCCAACGCCTTCAAGGTCATCGACCTGACCTGAGGTTCTTCAAAGGATCCGGTCACCTTGAAATAGGTCGTGAAGAGGTTTCCGCTGTCGCCCGTCAGGATGTATCCCACAACCGGAATCTTGTTTACAATGAGATCTATCGTCTCGAGCATCTGAAAGCCCAAAACCATGTCGATCTCCTCCTTGACCAGATCGATTTCCCCGACGCCGGTGACCTTTATCACCCTGCTGTCCATGAACAGGTTTTTCGTCGTCGCCACGCCGTCCTTGATGACGAAGTCAGCGGTGATCTTTTCATAGGGGACGCCTTCCGTCGTGATTTTCGGGAACTTCAGGCTCAGGTAGTTCGATATCTTCATAATCGAGATGATCTTCGATAGGATGCTCAGTTTCTTTATATTTCCGTTATACATCTCGATCCTGGCTTCTCCGTCGAACGTCTCGAGGATGCGTCCCGGTTTACCCGGGTCGGACTTCAAGGAGAGCGCGAAATTCATCTTTCCCACCAGGTCTTTCAATATCTCCGCGTCGGAAGAAAAGGAGGCGAGATCGGTACCCTCCCCGGTGAGATTCAGGTAGAACAGCCCCTCGTCCTCCTCCGATTCCGTGTAGATATACCCCCAGCTGCCATAGCACATCCCGCCGTAGAGGTTAAAGCTCATATCCTTCAAAAGGAGATACCCATCCTCGAAGAAAAGATTTGTCGACAAGTCCCTGATAAAGAGGGAATTGTCCATGGTCCCGAAGAATTCAACGAGATCGACGTAGGGGGCCTCGATCGACATGTTGAGCCTCGGATTTTCGAAGTTCGTCAACATACCTTTTCCCTTAAGCTTCGATTCGGCGAAATCAAGCTCCACCGGAGGGATATCCATATGGTCACCCTCGAAAATCAGGGATGTGTTTACCGGCTTGAAAGTCGCGTTTATGAAAGGCACCTTCATGGACCAGTCCACCAGCTCCACCTCCCCGAATATGACCGGGGGCTCGGAAAGGTCGGCCAACGGCCCGTCTATCTTCATCCAGCCCCTCGCCCGCCCCACCCCCTCGGTGGGGGCAAGGAACGGGAGGACATCCAGGAATGTCGACGCCAGGATGTCCTTGATATCCTCGAACGCCATATCTTCCACCTTTACGTAAAAATCCCTCATATACGGCACCGTAAACGAATCCACGGTCTTCCATCGAAATTCGGGGATCTTTCCCGGAGGAGATTTAAAGGCGACGTTTTTCACTTCGACCAGATCATTGTCAATCGACACGTCGGCGGAGCACCCCCTGACCACGATCTCCTTGAAGTCCAAAACGGCGTCCTCGATTTTAGCCTTTATCCTAAAAACCGTATCCTTGTCGCCTATCTTCAGGGGATCTCCCTTCAACCTGACATCGGCGTTAACCTCCCCCGACACTATTAGCTCCTCCAGCTCCTCCCTCACCTGATCCTCCATAAGATGCAGGGGCAGAAGAGACAGGTCCTTTTTCAGATCGAAATCTGTTACCCTGGAGAGCAGGTCGATATTGAGAGGGGTCTCCCCCCCCTCCGACCTCCGTTTAATCAAGAGGCTTAAGGACGCCTCCATGGAGCCTCTCGAGATCTCGAGATCCTTTAACATGACATTATTCGGGGCGGACAAGACCTCTCCCGTCATCGCCATGTCATCGAGGTTCAGACCCCCAGGGTAGAGAGAAGTCCCCGAGAGACGCAGACCCTTCCCCCTAATTCCCCCGCTCATTCCCCAGTTCTTCCCGTCCTTGTAGAACAGATCCACCTCGCCGTCGACAACCCCCTTGACGGAGGCGTTGTACTGGCCCTCGAAGATGAGATCCAAAAAGTCGAGGTGTACATCCCTTATCCAGACCTTGGAGAGGAGTCCCTTCTTTCCATTATACTCCCCGATCGACCTGACCCTCCCCTCGAAATCGCCCCCGGGCGGGGAAAAGGATATTGCGTATTTGGTGTTCCCCTTTCCGAAACTGCCTATCAATCTCAAGTAAAAGAGGACAAACGTATAGTCCCTGTTCTCTGTCGACCTCTTGTCGACGATCTCGACCACCGCGTGGGTTATCAAGACCTCCTTCAAGCTCGTCTCCCCCGTTATCTCCGAAACGGAGGTGTCGAGATAAGACAGTACTTTCTCCTCGATCTTCTCATCACTCTCTATCGCGATCACTATCTTCGGCGAGATGACCCTGACCTTTTTGGGCATGACCTCGCCGGAAAAAAGCTTTAAGAGCCTTATCCCGAAGACAACCTCCTCGGCGTCGATCGAAGTGCTGTCGCTTTTACCGGCGATGGAGAAGTTCCTCCCCCTGACGCCGAAATAGGGGAAGAGGGAAAAGTCGATCTTCCCGAGGGAGACGTCGTCTCCCAAAACCTCTTTCAAGCTCTTGATAATCGTGGGCCTGTATTTTTCAAGGTCGATTGAGGTTACGGCGATTATCAAAAGCTGCAGGGATATCAGGAAGATGAGGATAAAGGCCTCGATCCCTATTCTTACTTTTTTATTGATTTTGGGCATTGATCTTACGGCATCTGAATCTATATACCGCCGAGGATCTCCCTCAGCCTCTTCAAGAGCTCTTCCGTCGTGCTCCGGTTCTTTTCCGCGGCGTCGACGGTCAACATCCCCATTACCCGATAGAACTCCATGAGATGTGGGATCTTTACTTTCATCGTCTCGATATGATCAGAGACGGTCTCGCAGTCGCCCCTGGCGATTGGGCCGGTAAGGGCCTTCGGCGTCCCCAGCTTCTTGATGTTGTTCAGCGTCCCCTCTATCAAGGGCATGAGGGCGTTTATGGCGTCTTCCTCCTTCATCCCGATCGCAACGTACATCTGGACGGCTGCCCACACCAGAGAGACGAGGTAGTTTGACGCCACCACCGCCCCGGCGTGATAGAGCGGCTTTTCCTCCTTGGGGATACTCAGCTCGATCCCGTCGAGGAGTTTGATTATCTTCTTCAGCGGGGGCATGGCATCCTCATCCCCCTCCAGGCAGAAGATCGAGCCGGGGATGTTTTTCACCGCCTGTGTGAAATCGGCAAAGCTCTGCAGGGGATGGAGGGACGCGGTGAGCGCCCCGGATTCCCCCGCCACTGCGAGGACGTCGGAGGTCAGGGAGCCGCTCATGTGCAGCACTATCTGCCCCGGCCTCAGACATCCACCCTCGACGATCTCCGCCACCGCATCTCCGATCACCCTGTCCGGCGTAGTAATAAAGATGATATCAGCGTCGTGAAAGCTTTTGACGATCGACTCATCTTTTCCGTCGATCGGATTGTCTATCGTTTTGACGCCCCCCAGCTCCGCTGAAGCTCTCTCAAGCTTATCCTTATTCGTGCTCGATATAAAGGTTATCTCATAGCCGTGCTTTTTTAGAAGCACACCTACCGCCGCTCCCACCTTCCCGACACCAACGATTCCAATTTTACCTTTTGCAGCTTCGGCCATCTTACAATCCCCCTCAACGATATTATATAAGCAGCTTGTTATCCTCCGATTCAAGCTCCCTTTCGAGCTTATCTATATCCAATGAAAACGAGTTCTCACTTCTTGCCTTCAACACCAGATCGTCATATCGATCACTCTGAAAGTAATTCTTCATTTTCTCCGATATCGGTAATATCTGCTCCCCGGGGGACCAATCAAAAAACTCCCCCGTCGCCTCGTTTATAACGCAATTCAACAGCACCGCCGCGGAGGCCGTGGCGAGGGGAATATCTTTTAGGTCCCTCATCATCGCGTGGAGCTTTCCCTCCATCTCCGGGTCGTAAAAGAAGAACTTGGGGCTGTACATAAGCGCCCCGTGGAAATACTCGGGGACATCAATAACCCCCTCGTAGCCGAGCCTTTCACAGATACACATCAAGACCCTCTCCAGATCCATCAATATGCCGAGCCCGGGGAATTTCTGGCCCGGTAGTCTGGGCCTCTTCTTGTCGAACTTCGCCCTCGGATTCTGGAGGCTCAACCACTCGATCATGAGCATCCTGATGTTTTTGAACTCAAAATCCTCGACAAAGATTCTCTTCGGCTCAAAAATCCCCTCTTTCACGACAAGCTCCATTAGGAGTTGGCTCTCCCCGCCCCCCTCCGAATAGAGCCTCAACCTGTGGTCGAACGGGTTCTCCCCGCTGATTCTAATTCCGATATCCGGAAAACCGCAGGCCGTTATCTTCCGGCTGATTCCCATCCTATCAAAGAGGTCTAAAAGCTCCTCCGAAGAGTAGAGGTTTAAAAAAAGGTCCCCTTTCTTTTTATAGAGAAGCTCATCGACCGCGCCGCTGAAGTCCAATTCGAGAAAATCGGCGGCGGGGCGCTGCGGCCTGACATACATCAGGTTTTTAAGACGGTTGATTTTGTCCTGAAGAGTCACGGATTTGACCCAAATTATTGATTCAATAATATTTCTTTACCCCTCCCATGTCAAGGTAAAGAGAAGTTGAGGGACCCACTTTTTCAACAAAAAAAGGGGCCTTTTCAGGCCCCTGACAAGAATATTCTCTCAATATTCTACAGGTTCTCGTGGATTTGACCTTATATCTATGATCAGGACGCTATAACCAGGACGCTATAACTAGGTCACGATAATCAGGTCGATGCGGCTCAAACCTGACGATTATTCCTCGAAGATCGGGAGAATTTATCACGTTTAGATCCGCTGACAACTCCCGAATTTCCCCGGCCGACAAACCATCCGCTCCAATCTTAAGCAACGCCCGGCCGCAAACACTCCCTGTCTACCGTCTTTCCCACCCCCAACCTTACCGTTTTTTCACGACCGCTTCCCCTTCCCCTCTACTCTCGCCCTCCCCTTCCATTGCTGTCCCCCCCTCTATTCCTGCCCCCCCCTGCCCCCTAATCCTGCCCCCCAATCCTACCCCCCCTATCCCCCGTTTCTGCCCCTCGTTCCTACCCCCCTTACCATCCCCCCCAGTCCCCTCTTTCCCTTTTTTCCCCATCCCCCGCACCTCGGCGTTAAACGAGCTTGGAGAGATCCTCCACGGCCCTCTTCATATCGAGGAATATAATGCCGAGCTTTGCGTCCTTCCTTACGAGCGTTGTGAGAACGGCGTCCTCGCCCGCGTTCATGAGCAGCACATATCCGTTCACTCCCCTGATGAAAACCTGGTCGAGCTTACCCCTGTTCAGCTCCTGGGCGGTCCTTTCACCGAGGGAGAGCATGGCGGCCGACATTGCGGCGACCCTGTCCTCTTCGACATCCTGGGGAAGGGCCGAAGCCATGATAAGGCCGTCTACGCTGACTATAGCGGATGCCTCTATATCCGGGGTACCGGCTTCCAGGTCCTTCAAGATATTTGTCATGCTTTCTGTTCTGCTGGCCATTTAGACCTCCTTTCATCTCTTTATTTCAAGATTTTTCATTCTTTCCTTTTGTATTCCGAAAGAACTATTTTCTCTTTGCCTCGCTTTTGGCTTTTGCTTCTCTCTCCGCAAGTTTTTTCAGATTGAACTTGACCATATCGTTTTCCGGCTGGAGTTTTAGGGCCTCGTCCCACTCCTTTTTTGCTTTTTTGAAATTATTCTCCTTTAGATAGATGAAGCCCATATCGAGGTGTTTAAAGAATTCCGACAGGTCCTCCTCTTTCTCATCCGTTTTTACGGCCGTCTTTTTCCCGGCGGTCGGTTTTGACGCCTCGTCCGCGATTCTCAGGCCCTCCATGACGAGAAACTGCCAGTCCTTTTCGATTGTATTTTTCTTCGGGGCATCCGCCCTTGTGGACGCGAACGTGCCCTCCGGCCAGCTCAGGATTTGATAGAACGCGTCCTCTCCCGCGGCATTGCCGGTCTCCGCGTGAATGATTTTTCCATCGTTGAAAAAGATTTTCCCCTCCCTCGCCCCGCTCTTTATTGAGAGGGAAGAGCTTGACTTGCCGAGACATTTCATCTGGATGACGTCTGTGAGGAGGAGGTCAGAGAGCTGTCCCTCGAATCCCTTTCTCTCCTCCTTCAGGGTGTCTATTATGATTTTTCTGATCTCTTTTATCTCGAAGGGTTTTTCTATGTAGTAGAGGGAGCCCCTCATATTTGCTTCTCTCTGAACGCTTGGAGACCCGTAGGCTGTAATAATTATGACCTTTACATCCGGGTATTCCTTTCTTATTTTACTGAGCAGGTCGAGTCCGGAGATTCCCGGCATTCGGATGTCTGTTATGACGAGTTTTATATTTTTTTGGGCTCCCAGCACCTTCAGGGCGTCTTCGGCGCTGTTTGCAACGATTACCTCGAACTTGTCCTTATCCTTGGAGAAGCTTTTGGACATGCTCCACGTAAGGGTTTCCTCGTCATCAACTATCAAGACTTTGTCAAGATCGGCCATACTATAATCTCCTAATCTTACGACCCTTCGTTCCGTTGTCCTAATCTTACGATACTTCGACCCGTTACCCGTTGTTATATAAATGCAATTATTGTGCCAAAGTGGCCACGGGCGGGGATGTTGCGGTATTTTTTTGGAGGGGAAAATGTCAATGATTACTGCACATTAGAGAGAGCTCTCGGCAAGGTATTTCTATCGAAAATTTTTTTCGGATTGATCGGCCCGGCGACCGGAAATCGGACAATCGGGGTGTCCCAAAATCGGACACTATTCCATCTCGTAGCGTCTGATCTTTTCAAAGAGGGTAGAGCGGGAAATGCCCAGGATCTTCGCGGCCTCGGATTTATTCCCTGAGGTATGGTGGAGCACTTTTTTTATGTGATCCCGCTCCACTTCCGATATCTTCTTCAGGCCCTTCCCACCCGGCACTTCCTCACCCCCGACCAACTCCATCGGCAGGTTTTCAACCAAGAGCTCATCGGAGTTAGAGAGGATAATGGCGCGCTCGATCACGTTCTTGAGCTCCCGGACGTTCCCGGGCCAATTGTAGTTCATGAGGATATTTTGGGCCTCCTTGGAGACGGTTCGGACGTTTTTCCTCAGTTCCTTATTTGCCATGGATAGGAAGAGGCCTATGAGCTCGGGGATATCCTCCGCCCTGTCCCTCAAGGGCGGGACCTCGATAACCATTACCTTCAGGCGATAATAGAGGTCGTCCCGAAACCTGCCCTCCGAGACGAGCAGGGAGAGGTCCTGGTTCGTCGCGGTGATAACCCTGACATCCACCTTTATCTCTTTAACGCCCCCGATCGGATTGAACGTCTGGGTCTCCAAAAACCTGAGGAGCTTCGGCTGAAGGGAGAGCTGCATCTCCCCGACCTCGTCCAGAAAGAGGGTGCCGCCGTGGGCGAGCTCGAAGAGACCCTTCTTGTTCTCCTTTGCGTCGGTAAATGCTCCCTTCTTGTAACCGAAGAACTCCGACTCCAGGAGGTTTTCTGGGATTGCGCTGACATTTATTTTCACCAGCGGAGAATCCCTTCTGTCCGACGCCCTGTGGATGGCCGTTGCCACCAGCTCCTTTCCGGTGCCGCTCTCCCCGACCACAAGCACCGGCGTCCTGGGCGTCTCCGCAACCACGTTGATGAGCTCCTTGAGCGCCCTCATCTTCGGGCTATTGCCCACAATCTCCGTGTGCTCGGCCCCCCTCGCCCTTCTTAAGGTTGTAAGCTCGCTCTTGAGCCTCGAATCCTCTAGGGTCTTATGAACGATGAACTTAAACTCGTCCAGCTCGAAGGGCTTCTGTATATAGTCGGAGGCCCCTTTCTTCATTGCGTTGACCGCCACCGTTACATCCGAATAGGCGGTCATAACGAGTATCGGTATGTCAGGCTCGAACTCCTTGATCACCTTCAGCAGGTCCAGGCCGTCCATATCGGGCAGTCTTATATCCAGAAGCACGAGATGAACGACGGAGTTCTCAATGAGCTTTCTTGCCTCGGCTCCGGTCGCGGCCGAAAGCGCACTGAAACCCTCCCCACCAAGGACCTTCTTGAGGGAGTCCGACATCAACTGGTCGTCCTCAACGATTAAAACAACTGGTTTCATTTTTTATGACATTGCGGGGAGAGTAATAACAAAATTTGCGCCCTTCCCTTTCTTGCTCTGCACGACTATATTGCCGCCGTGTTTTGTAACAATTCGGTAAGTTATAGAGAGTCCGAGGCCGACCCCCCTCGCCCTAGTTGTAAAAAAGGGGTCGAATATTTTGTCGATATGTTCTTCGTCGATACCGATACCGGTATCCGTCACAGTAATTTCCAATAGATCCTCTTTCTTTCCCCCCTTGTTCTTCACGGTGATTGAAATCTTTCTCTCCTTCGATTCGCCCATGAAGTTAATAGCGTTCAAGAAGAGATTCAGAAACACCTGCTGGAGCTGGGAGAAATCCGCATAGACGGGAAATGGATTTTGACCGTATTTTTCCACAACCTCGATCTTGTTGTTTTTTATATCCTTGTTTAAAAGGAGGAGAACCTCCCTTATAACCTCCCTTATGTCGCAGTTGGTGAGCTCCGGCTTTTTCGGCCTTGCAAACGAGAAGAATGTTCTGAGCATCAAATCTAGGCGGTCTATCTCCTTTACTATCCTGCTCAAGAACTCCCTTTTCGGATCCGACTCCTCAATCTCCTCTTCCATCGCCTGGGCGGTGGTCTTTATGGCGGCAAGGGGATTTCTGATCTCGTGGGCTATACCGGACGAGATTTCCCCCAAGGAAGAGAGCCTGTCCATTCTCAGAATCTCCTCCTGCATTCTGTGGATCTCCGTCAAATCCTTGAATGTAATGATATGACCTCCCACACCACCTCCGTCATCGGAGAGGGCGGCCGTGCTGAAGCCGATGGAGATTCCCTCGCCGTTCTCCTTCCTGGCGTTCGTCTCCTTGCCCATACTTACCTCCCCAGCCTTAAACTTGGATGATACAATATATTTGTAGTCACCGGGACTGAAGATCTCTTTTAAATCCAGTCCGATGACCTTCTCCTTTTTGTAACCCAGAATATCCTCCGCCGACTTGTTGAAGTAGGTGATCTTGCCGTTTTTATCGATGGAGATAAGGCCGTCCTGAACAACCTCGACCATGCTCTCGGTAAACTGTCTCAGGGCTTCCAGCTCTTCGGTCGCTTTCTTCATAAAATAAGACCTTCTTAAAATTCAATCACGTTCTATTCGATAATCCCGATTCTACGCGGCTCAAAAAGGATCTAAGAGGCTCCCTCTGTTTGTATAGTATCAAATCCAAATATCAATTGTCAAATATCAATTGCCGGCTGAATTACCGGTTAAATTTATATGAATCGCCTCCTAAAATCATTGATTTTTATCGCCGTTAGTGATATTAATGACCGATGGAGAGATGTTCGCCTTCCATAAAATATTTAAGGAGTGTAGCGATGACAAAAACCGGCATAGTTGCAGACCCGATATACATAGAACACAAAACAGGCAAGTTCCACCCGGAAAGCCCGGAGAGGCTTGAGGTGCTTTATAAAATGCTCGAAGACGACGATATTTCAGGGAAGTTCGTTTCCATCTCCCCTAGAAAGGCCGCCCGGGAAGAGATCGAGCTGATCCACAAACCCTCCTATTTCAACAGGGTCGCCGCCACCGCAGGCAAGTCCCACTCCTCACTGGACCCGGACACCCAGACCTCGGAGAAGTCGTTCGAGGCGGCCCTCTTTGCCGCCGGCGGCCTGCTGCTGGGGATAGACAACATGATCGAGGGGAAGCTCGACAACGTCCTGGCCCTGGTGCGCCCGCCTGGACACCATGCCGAGGCGGACCGGGGGATGGGCTTTTGTCTCTTCAACAACGCCGCCATCGCGGCGCTCTACGCGATAAAAAATCACTCCATAAAAAGGGTCTTGATCTGCGACTGGGACCTCCACCACGGAAACGGAACCCAACACTCATTCTGGGAAGACGACCGGGTCCTTTACTTCTCCACCCACCAGTTCCCCTACTACCCGGGGACCGGAGGCCTGAGAGAGGTGGGCGGCGGAAAGGGAGAGGGATTTACCGTCAACGTTCCTCTGAACATCGGAAACGGCGACGCCGAATACTACAAGATATTCAAAAAAGTCCTGGAGCCGATAGCCGAAGAATACAAGCCGGAGCTCGTGATCGTGTCGGCCGGCTTTGACATATATTTCAAGGACCCGCTGGGAGGGATGCAGGTCACGCCCCAGGGCTTTGCGGCTCTCGCCCAGGTACTCATGTCTATCGCCGAGAAGAGCGCCGGGGGGAAACTCCTCATAACGCTGGAGGGTGGATACCACCTCGGGGGGCTGAGGGACGGGGCCAAAAGCGTCATCAACGAGCTGATGGGAAAAGACTCGACCGATCCCGACATAACAAAAAAAGACATCGACGACGCCTTCGGAAGGATTTCAAACGAGATAATAGAAGCGGCCGTATCTGTCCAAAAGAATTACTGGAAGTGCTTCTGATCCGAAGGAGTTGTAGGATTTTTTTCCATTTCCGAAAGTGGGGGGAAATCGTCTTTTCTCACCCTTCCACCACCTGAAAAGGCATCTCAGGGGGAAAGGGCGATCAGAACGCTGGCTTAGTGTGCCCACTCAATGTTTAATATCACCATGTCGCCCATATTGAAATATCGCCAAATCGCCATATAGATATGTCGATACAAAAATCGAGCCGATTCACCTCGACTTACCATACATGCTCCCGATGAGTAAACTACAGCATCGAAAAACCAATGGTTTACTAAATGACAGAGCAAACGAAATGATATAACCGGAATTTAATGAACGTCGTAAAAAGATGGCAAGACTTTTTTCAGGCCCCTTTCAGCCCTTCCTCGAAGACAAATTTGTCGAGCTTATCTCAAAGATAAAGGGGGAAGACCCGTTCGTCCCCATAACGATAATCACCCCCACGGGGACGCTCCTGAAAAGGCTGACGACGCTTATTGCCGCACCAACCTCCGGCAGCGAAGAGCGGGCCTGGATCAACCTCCACTTCTTCACGTTCTACACGCTCTCCGAGAAAATCCTTAAGGCACTGGGATTCGACCCATCGAGGCCGGCCACAGGCAGCGCCCTGCGCAGCCTGATAAAAGAGATACTGGTAAATGCGGCCGTGGAGGATGAAGTCGCTAAAAGCCTGGCTACCTACGACAGCTACATCGACCGCCTCCTGGGCCTCTTTTCCCGATTGACCTCCTACAAGGTCCCGGCATTGAAAGTCGGGGGCGGTCTCGAAGACACCGTCCTCTCCCTCTTTAACAAATACAACGAGACAAAAGAGGGCGGGGAAACGAGCGGAAGCCCGATTTACACGGGGGAGGAGATCATAAGACTCGCCTCGCAAAAGATCGGCGACTACAAAGACAATCCGCTTTTGAGAAACGTAATCCTCTATGGATTTTACGACCTGAATCCCCTCCAGCGAGATATTGCCGGAAAACTGAATGACATGGGAGACCTTTTTATCTTTTCACCATTAACAGGAAAAGAGCCCGCCTCAAAATACGCCCGGACGACGCTCGATTTCTTCCGCTCACAGGTAAAAGAGGATGACGGCGAGATTACGGACGCCGACCCCGACGACAGGGGGCCCCTTTTCGCCCTGTCAAGCCGCCTCTTTTCGACCGAGGCAAAGAGCGGGGTAGATCCGAAAGGGTCGATCAGGGTAGTCACCGCCTCCGGGGAATCGGGCGAGGCCACCGCCGTCGCCGTCGAGATCCTCCGCATCAGGGAGGAGTTTCCCGAACTCAAATGGAGGGAGATAGGAGTCTCCATGCGCGACCTCACGACCCAAAGGGAAAACTTGAGGTCGGTCTTCGAGAGGTACTCGATCCCGGCTTGTTTCGACGGCGGGATCCCCCTCGAAACATATCCGGAGGTGGGGACTTTTTTGAACCTCCTCTCCGTCTGCGCAACGAAGCTGAAGAGAAAGGAGATATCGACCCTCCTCTTCTCCGACTATTTCTCCTGGCCGGGGATTCCCAGGGAGGAAGAGGAGTGGGTCAGGGACAACTCCCACCTCGCCGAGGCGATCGCCAGGGACGCCGGGGTCGTCTCCGGCGCAAACGAGTGGAAAAAGGCCTGGGAGGAGGGGAAATCGCAAATATCAATCGACGACTACAGCGATGAGGACGAGGCCTCCCGAAAATCCAGGATGGAGAGGCGCTTGGAGATGGAGAGGTTCAAGCTTCTCACGAGAGAGGCGATATCGGGCCTGATCGACGACATTGCGGGTATCCCCGATTCCTCTACCCCAGAAGAGTACTCCGGGAGATTTTTGGAGATCCTCCTGAAATATATCTTACCGCGTGTGGACGACACCCCCCCCTACGAGGCGGTAGAGGAGATAATCTCCTCGATGGAAGATATCGGAAAAAACCTCCCCGTCTCGAACAACAAAATATCAATAGCGCTCAACGATTTCATCTCTCTTCTGAAAAAAGAGATCACGGAAGCGAGGGTCGTCTCCAACCGGGACACTGACGGCGTCTTCGTCTCCTCGGTCATGGGAATAAGGGGGCTCTCGTTTACGACGCTGTTTATCATGGGACTGAACGAGGGGACGTTTCCGAGAACCTTAAGGGTCGACCCCCTCATATCGGAGCATACGAGAAGTGAGCTTGGCCTCCCCACGGCAAGGGAACGCCTCGGGGAGGAGAGGCTCCTCTTCGCTCTGGCCGTAAGATCGGCCGAGGAAAAGCTTATTCTTTCATACCAGCGAAGCGACGATTCGGGGAGAAAATCGATATACTCGGTTTTCTTGAGGGAGCTCCTCACAAAGGCGGAGACCGGGGGCAGGAGATGGCACGACGTTTACGGGGATGAGGGAGTCCTCCCGGGAGACTCGGCCGTCCACTACCCGAGGCTTCTCCAAGCGGAGGGGAAATATTCAAAATATACCGAAAAAGATCTCCGGGTGTCGACCGCGCTCGGAAGCGGCTCTGTTGATGTAGAGAAGGTCAGGGGGGTCGTCTTGGAATCAAGCTTCCTGAAAGACGGGCTTATATCCTTAAACGCCAGGTCGATGGAAAAGCGGTTTTCGACCTACGACGGCGTCATCGGAAAGACAGACTCGATTCTCGAAAAGCTCCTCCCCATGAGCGCGGCGAAGCTCGAGACATACGCAGAGTGTCCCTTTCGATTTTTCATGAAATATGTGATCAAGGTCGACATTACCGAGGAACCGGCGGAGGAGGAGGACATCGAGGCGAAGGAGATCGGCACCATCTACCACGGGACGCTCGCCCGCCTCTATGGGATGTTAAAGGAGAAAAGGCTCTTTCCCTTGACCGACGGGGGGTTTAAAGAGGCGAAAAGAAGCCTCGGGGAGATTATCGAGGATTACGTAAAAAAGAAGCTGGCAGGCAGGATTCCGAGGCTCGTCGTAAGGGCGAGGAGGGAGCTTTTAGAGGAGACGCTGGGGAGATTTATCCGTCGGGAGTTTGAAGAGAGACCGGAGGGGGATCTATTCGTCCCCGCATACTTCGAGGTCTACTTCGGCGAGAGACGTATCGAGGGGAAAGAGCCTCCCTTCCCCCCCCTCGTAATCGAGATCGACGGGAGGGATATCCCCTTTACCGGCAGGATCGACAGGATAGACGTAAACGAGGGGGAGCGGGCCTTTCGGGTAATCGATTACAAGAAGAAGAGGAAGAGTAAGAACGGGATTAAAAAACTTACAAAGCAGATCGAAAAAGGCATTCACTTCCAGATACCGATCTACCTCCTGGCGGCCAGGGAGTCGATACTGGGAAACAGGTTTAGTCCCGAAGGCGGTCGCCTCATCTTCATCGAGTACGAGGAGAAAAAAGATCAGATGGATATGATCGAAGGCGATCTCGAATACATATTCGGTGAAATTAAAAAATTCGTATCCCGACATATCGATTCCATCGAGGGGGGAATTTTTTACCCGGACGCCTCCGGCCCCTGCGACTACTGCTCCTACAAAGACATCTGCCGGTACGTTACAAAGGGGATAAATAAAAAAAGGGTGGAGAAGACCGAAGGGCAGTGACTGATTTGACGGGGGTAGGGCGCATTTTAAACTATAAATATCGGACGGCCTGAAAAAAGATATGGGAAGAAACGACATCTCAATCAAGGGCAACATGGTGGTAACCGCCGGGGCGGGGACAGGAAAGACGACCTGCCTCGTCGACAAGGTTATATCGCTCATAGGCGAGGCGTACATCCCCGTCGAGAAGGTACTCGCCATCACCTTTACGAAGGCGGCCGCCGCCGAGATGAAGGAGCGCCTGAGAGTCGAGATAGAAAGGAGGGCCGCGACCGAGACGGGAGAGGTGTGGAAGACCGCCCTAAACGACCTCGAGCGGGCCCAGATAAGCACCATCCACTCGCTTTGCGCGAGGATATTGAGGGAGAACCCGATCGAGGCGGGGATAGACCCGGACTTTAAGGAAGAGGAGGAGACGATCAACATCCTCATGACCGAGGAGATATGGGATGCGTGGGCGGGGGAGAATCTCTGGGGCGGGCACGACTTTGATGACGACCTCGTGATGCTCATCAAGAGGTTCCGCACCGAGGGGATAAAGGCGATAGGGATGGAGCTCGTAAAGCGCCCCGACAGGCTCGACGATTACCTGAGATACAGGGTCGACGGGGAGGCGGAGAGGGAGAAGTTTCAGAAACGGCTTGCGAAAATAGGGGATGAACTATCGGGAATCGATATTAAGGCCAAGGAGGATGACAAATTATACCAAAAGTGTATCAAGACCGTGGAGATGCTCGCCCTAAACAGCCTTGAAGAGATGGCGGAGCCTTTAAAATCTATGGATTTGACAAAGGTTGGGGGTAAAAAAGAGAAATGGTCATCGCAGGATACTCTAATTTCATTAAAAGAGATGTTCTATCAGCCGGGAGGTGTGATCGATACACTGAAGGAGCTGAAAACCTTCCTCAAACAGATCGAAGACGATAAAATTGCAGAGACCGCCGTCCGCGTCATGTCAGGCTTCGTCCGCTTCATCAGGGAGGAGAGGATCGGGCGGGGGATGCTCACCTTCTTTGACCTGATCTACGAGGCGAAAGTGCTCCTCCAGAAAAACCTCGAAGTCAGGGGGCGCTACCAGCGGGAGTTCGACTACATCCTCGTGGACGAGTTTCAGGACACCGACCCGATACAGGGGGATATAATCCTTTTTCTGGCCGAGGAGGGCGCCAGGGCCGAAAGTCCCGAGGACGTAAAGATCAAGGAAGACAAACTCTTCATCGTAGGCGACCCGAAGCAGTCGATCTTCAGGTTCCGCGAGGCGGAGATCGGGGTTTTTTATAAAGTCGCCGATAGGATTCTCGCGGCCGGGGGAGAGAAACTGGAGCTTGCCGAGAGCTACCGGAGCCAGGAGCACCTGGTCACATTTCACAACGCCCTCTTTTCGGATTACATTAGGCACGAGGACAACGGCTTCACCGTCGAGTACGATCCCCTGGCCCCAAGGATCGAGGACGTCCCCGACATTGACGGGGCACCCCCCGCCGTCGATATCGTCACACCCGATTCGACGGATAAGCTGTTGATAGACGAGGTCAGGGAAAAAGAGGCGGAATATATCGCGAGTCGCATCCTGAACATGGTTGAGGCCCAGGCGGAGGGAAAGGTCGTCAGGGACAGGGAGACGAAAGAGCCAAGGGCGGTCAAATACGGCGACATCGCTTTACTCATGCGAACCATGACGAGCGTCTCGACATACGAGGAGGAGCTGAAGAGGGAGGGCATCCCCTACATCATAGTGGGCGGCCGAGGTTACTTCCAGCGCCAGGAGATAAGCGACCTGATAAATATCCTTTCGGTCGTCCTTGACCCCTCGGACAAGAGGGCGCTCGTGGGCGTCTTAAGGTCTTCCGTCTTCGGCATCGACGACGAGACGGTCTACCGGCTTGCGGAAGGGGGAAGCCTCAACTACAGGGCGGCGGCGGGAGACGATAAGGTGGAAAAGGCCTACGAGGTACTGAGACGCCTCCACAGGGTCAGGGGGGGCAAAACCCTATCCGGCCTGTTGGACGAGGTTTTCGACAGTACGGAGATAATGGAGATAAACGGATTCGGAACCGGCGGGGCGCAGAGGGTGGGAAACCTGACGAAAATAGGGAAAATCGCGAGGAAGCTGGAATCGGCCGGCCCCGTCACCCTCACATCCTTCATCCACATCCTCAAGGAGTACGTCGAGGGAGAGCCGGACGAGGAGGAGGCGGTGATAACCGAGGAGGTGGAAAACTCCGTGAGGATCATGACGGTTCACAAGGCCAAGGGCCTGGAGTTTCCGGTCGTATTTCTGCCGAACCTCGGCAGTAAATTGAAGCTGGACCCGAGGGGCGGGACTTACATAGACGAGACCTCCGACGGCACCATCTCCGGCGTAAACCTGAAGAATAAAAAAAGGCGGCTGGTGTCCGATCTCGGATACACCAGGTATCTCAAGGAGAGGGAGAAGGAAAGAAATAGGGCGGAGGAGAGGCGGATCTTCTACGTCGCTGCAACGCGGGCGAGGGACAGGCTTATACTCCTGGGGAAAAAAGACGTCTCCGAAGAAAACCACATGAAGCATATCCGCGAATTCGTGGACAAAAACAATGGCGATGGAAAAAAGGGAGACCGACCTTTTGTCCGCCTTACCTCAATCGAGGGGGAGGGGAAAAAGGCGAATTACAAGAAGAAAAAGCCCGGATTTTCCGACTTCACCCTTGGCGAGGGGAACACAAAGCCGATAGAGGAGGCGAGGGAAAGGGAAGAAGTGAGAAGGGATGAGTACGAGAGGGCATTGGACACGGCCCTCTACGGCTCCGTGACGGGGGAGGCCAAGGATATCTCGGAGGTCCTCAGGGGTGTCGACTCATACGTAGGCGGGCTTTCCGAGGGGGAGGGCCGGGAAAGGAAGTTTGCGGGGGGCACGGGGCCTGCGCCATCTGCCGGGGACGTCCCAATCCTCGTGGGAAACCTCTTTCACGCCGGCCTCGAGGGAATAGACTTCGCCGCACAGCCGACCGGAAACGAAGTTAAAGAGCTGGTTCAAAGGGCGTCCCTCTCGCTCCAAATAGGGGACGATATAAAGGACAAGGTCGTCTCCGAGACGGAGGAGCTTGTTAAGAAGTTCATATCTTCCGATGCAATGAAAGAGATCGCCTCGTCGGTGATCATCGGCAGCGAGGTGCCGGTTATTACATCGAGGGGAGAAAAGACGCTGGTGGGAAGAATCGACCTGATCTATGGTAAAGGAGATGAGATAGTAATCCTCGACTACAAGACGGACAAAGTCAGCGCCGGGGGAGAAAAAGAGGCGGCGGAGAAATACCGGCCGCAGATTGAGACATACGTCAAAACCGTCGCCGCGGTGATGGAAGAAAAGGCCGAGGGGAGATCGAAAAGATCGATATTGGGGGTTGTCCACTTCGTCCGCACCGGGGTTACCGTCCCGATCTTCACAGCGGGGTAGGTGGGGCCGGCAAAGATTTTCGATTCAAGACCATCATCGCCCGTTTTTATATGAACCGCAAACCACGGCCAACCTAAATATTTCAGAATCACGCCCGCCTTACGACCGACACAGATATAAAAATCCATCGCCGGATTTGAGGCCGAACTTAAGGAGAGCTTAAGACGGGTTCAAGGCGAGCTTAAGGATATATCCTTCCCATCATCCTCGGAAACGGTATCGCCTCCCTGAGGTGCTCGATGCCGCATATCCACGCCACCGTCCTCTCGATACCAAGGCCGAAGCCGGAGTGCTGAACCGAGCCGTAGCGTCGAAGGTCCAGGTACCAGCCGTAGGCCTCCTCCGGCAGCCCCTCCTCCCTGATTCTAAAAAGGAGCCTGTCGTAGTCGTCCTCCCTCTCGGAGCCGCCGATGATCTCGCCGTACCCCTCCGGGGCCAAAAGGTCGCTGCACTTGACGAGCTTCTCCCTATCCGGGTGCTGCTTCATGTAGAAGGCCTTCACCTTCTTCGGATAGTCGTAGACGAAGACCGGCTTCTCAAAGAGCTTGGTCAGGATCGTCTCGTCCTCCCCGCCCAGGTCTTTTCCCCACTCAACCTCCTTCCCCTGATCTTTCAGGAGCTTTATCGCCTCGTCGTAGGATATTCTCTCGAAGGGAGGGACAACTTTTTTAAGGTGGGCCGTGTCCCTCTTCAGCGCTTCGAGGTCGCCCGCCCGTAGCTCGAGGACCCGCTTTACGACAAACGACACAAGCCTCTCCTGTAGGTCCATGTTTCCGTCGCTGTCCACAAAGGCCATCTCCCCCTCGGTCATCCAGAACTCGGTCAGGTGCCGCCTCGTCTTCGACTTTTCCGCCCTGAAGGTCGGCCCTAAGCAGTAGACCTTCTCGAAGGCGTATATGGCCGCCTCGAGATAGAGCTGCCCCGTCTGGGCGAGGTAGGCGTTGCCGAGGTCGAAGTACTCCGTGGAAAAAAGGGTGCCGGCGCTCTCCCCGATGGCGCCGGTCAAAATCGGCGTATCTATCAGGACGAAGTCGTTCTCCCTGAAAAACTCCCTTATCGCCGTTACAACCTCGTCCCTTATCCGCATAATCGAGAGCTGCCTCCTTGACCTCAGCCAGAGGTGGCGGTTGGTTAGGAGAAAGTCGGTCCCGTGGGATTTGGGAGTTATCGGGAAATCGACCGATTCGCCGACTATCTCAAGGGATGTAACGTGAAGCTCGAAGCCCCCCTCGGCCCTCGGCTCCTCGGAGACTGTGCCTGTGACCTTAAGGGCGCTCTCCTGCCCGAGCCCTTTTGCGAGGTCGAAGAGCTCGGTCCCCACCGTATCCTCTTCAGCAACGCACTGGGTGATGCCGGTGCTGTCCCTGACGATCAAAAAGCGTACCTTCCCGCTCCCCCTCGATTGCATCAGCCATCCGCGGATCGTAACGGACTCTCCCACGTTGTCACTAAAGTACTTGATGGATGTAAACCCGGTCATAAAAACTCCTTTTGTCAAATTATATTTTACGAGCCGACAAAAAGTCAAGGCACAAAAGGATTCAGCCCGTTGATTTGTGGCGGGTCATTTATCTCAAGCTATCTCGATCCGACCGGATAAAATTTGAACAAAACTATATAAGGGATTGTCAAAAGGTTTGTGTCGTAGTATAGTCATTTACTCTCTCTTTGAGGACAGTATGGAGGCTTTTTTCAGATTTCCGGTGGAGATTTCCATCTCCCTTTCGATAATAATCGTTTTTACCGCCTTCTATTTGAGAGGCTTTACCGGCTTCGGGTCGGCGGTCTTCGGCGTCCCCCTCATACTCCTGATGGCCGGGATAGGGTTTGTCGTCCCCGCCTACCTCATCCTGGACGCCGCCGCCACCGGCATACTGACGATCGAGACGAAAAAGTACTTCAGCTGGAGGATAGCCCTTCCGGTGGTGCTGGGGATGATCCCCGGAAACGTGGTTGGGACTTATATCCTCTCCTCCTACGACATACCGATCTTGAAGATCATTCTCGGCGTCCTGATACTGATATTCTCGCTTTATATTTTTCTTGTCAAGGAGACCCCGGCGATAAAAGATCGCCGGGGCTTCTTGGGGTTCATAGCCGGCGCCTTGTCCGGCGTACTGGGGGGGATTTTCGGCGTCAGCGGCCCCCCCATAGTGATCTACCTGAAGTACCGGATCCCCAAAAAGGATATGTTTCGCGCCCAGATAGTCCTCCTCATCATCTTCGAGAATGTCTTTCGGCTTTTCCTCTATACGTTCGGGGGGCTCTTCAATCCGTTTAACCTCATATTCGCCCTGGTACTCCTCCCGGCGATGGCGGTGGGGCTTTTTCTCGGTTCAAAGTCCAACATCAAGGCGAGCCAGCGGACCTTCGACATCATAGCTGCCGGGATACTGACGATGGCGGGGGCGGGGTTGATCTTCGGCTTTTAGGCAGGTGGGGGCATCTGCTTAGTGAGCTTAATTGATAAAAGTGTTTTGCTTTAAAAGCTCGAATTAACCGGCCTGTTTTTTATTTTGGTTATGAATAGAAATTCTTTCGGCAAGTTTAAGTTTGGCAGAATCTCGGATTTTGTGGTGGGCGGGCCTTTAGTCCCTTCAACCTTATAAGATCGAATTATCGAGGAGTAAATAATGAATTATAAAAAGGCGTTGGTGTGCGGCTCCGGGACGATGGGGCCGGGGATCGCCCTGAGCTTCGCGATGGGGGAGATCCCGGTCTCCATAACGGACATAGACGATGGCGCCCTTAACTCCGGCCGGGAGATTATCGAGAGGGGGATCGACCTTTTCATATCCCAGGGGATGATACCTGAGGGGAAGGACGCCGAGATAATGGAGAGGATCGAATTCACGACAGACCTCGAAGCGGCCGCTATGGGCGCCGACCTGGCGATCGAGGCGGTATCGGAAGTCCCGGAGACGAAGGAGGCCGTATTGAGGGAGCTCGACCGCCTGTTGAAGCCGGATGCGATAATCGGGAGCAACACGTCGACGCTTCCCGTCCCGGAGATGTACCCGGACATAAGGCCGGGAAGGCTCATCATCACCCACTACTTCAACCCCCCCCACATCATGCCCCTTATCGAGATCGTGAGGGCAAAAGACACTCCGGAGGAGGAGATCTCGGCGCTCAGGGCCTTTTACAGGAAGATCGGCAAGTACGTCGTGGTGCTGAACAAGTTTCTCCCCGGCTTTCTGGTAAACAGGGTGCAGATAGCCGTCATCAGGGAGACTCTGTTTCTCCTGGAGGAGGGCCTTGCGGACCCGGACGAGATCGACACCGCCTTCAAGTGCTGCAGTGCGTTGAGAGGCGTGGTCCACGGGCCCTTCGAGCACATGGACATGGTCGGGATCGATATCCTGAACTCCGCCGCAGGCTTTGTCTTTCCCCTTCTGGCAAACACGACGGAAGTCCCCAAGACAATCTCCGATCTTTTCAAGAAGGGGAGGCTCGGCTACAAGGGGGAGGGGGGCTTTTACGACTACCCGGAAGAGACCAAACAAGAGCACATCATGAAGCGGGATGGGGCGCTGGTCGAGGAGCTGAAGCTCTTCAACAGGCTGGTGTCGGACGGGAAGATTAAGATAAAGGAGTGAGAATCGAAAGGTTAATTAATCTCCTCCGTGACGGCTATCATGCGGGCGTTGCCATCTAAGGAGGCGTGGAAGGCCTCTTCCCCACTCCACTTACCTCAATAATCCAACCTCTTTCAATCACCCCCGTTTCGATGGGTATCCGACGATGAGACCCAAAAAGGGGAGACGCCAAATGAGCGGACCGCTTGATTTTTGTCAAAAGGATAATCTAAAAAGACTTTTATTGACAAAAAGCGTCCTGCTGGTATCATATTGGAGAATTCTTCGAGCCTACCCGCCTGTGGGTGGGGCCTTGCAAGATTGAACGGTCCATATCTATGGCGGCTGGCCGATAGGGTTCAGCTGGAAACGGCTGGGCCTCCCGTGTTTGGAAAGGAGAATTTTTAGCAGGGTCGGTGAAACCTCATCGATGACACTATATTTTTGTGTCATTCTCTTCCTATTTTCCTTTCCAAAAAAAATCAAATAAGGAACTGAGGCGGACGGTCTTTTTGTTGCGGTGCGCGTTTGTGTCTGTTTTCCCGCATCATTGTTGCTGAAGTGAAAAAGACGTTCTCTTGACGGTTTCTTACCTCAGTAACGATTATTGCTGGGGCGATCAAAATAGAATCTCGGAGTTCACCTAACGCTGAGAAGTCGTCGCAACGGGTGAGCGTGCAATCAGAATACAATTCTTATGGAACTTTTTTAAATAATATTAGAAATAAGGAGGCAGTATGAGCAGAGATGCATTGACGGCGGAAAAGAAATTGAAGAGGGATAAAAGCTTCACCATCTGTAAGGATCCCTCGACGGGAGAGGAGATAGGGAGATCGGAGCTTAACACGCCGGAAGACGTGAAGCTTGCCGTGGCAAAGGCCAGGGAGGCCCAGCCGCTTTGGGCCGAAAAATCGTTCAAGGAGCGGAAAAAGGCGATGATGAAGATCCGCGACTACGTCATCGAAAACGCGGACGAGCTTTCCGAGGTCATCAACAAGGACAACGGGAAGACGAGGACCGAGGCGATGACGGCGGAGGTGTTCGGAACGGTGATGCACATCGACTACCTGGCAAAGAACGCAAAGCGCTTCTTGAAAGACAAGAGGTTAAGGCCATCCAACCCG
>Ga0180431_10001652_pt1 | contig 30815 bp, 24 predicted proteins | sample SS_ome_11_FD_132459 | JGI IMG/M metagenome (GOLD analysis project Ga0180431, IMG submission 132459) | Hypersaline lake sediment archaeal communities from the Salton Sea, California, USA - SS_1_MS_1 metaG | ecosystem: Environmental > Aquatic > Non-marine Saline and Alkaline > Hypersaline >... | reverse complement strand
TGTTCGTCTGTCAGTTCGTGTCGTCGCATGCGCCTTCCTCCGAAACGGGGTCGGAACCATCACCAACCCTCGTACCGGACTCGGAAAGCACATTGCAAGGGTTTTTCAGACAGAGCCTAACCCCGACTGCGGCCGGGGTGTGCGGCGCGCTGCGCAGCGCGATCCTGGCATACGGCGTGCCGGAGAAGTTCCTTCGCGATAACGGGCGGGAGTTCACGGCGGGTCGGCTGGGCGGCAAGGCGGCGCGGCTCCAATCGCCGGGCGCGAACGACCTGCGCGGGCGCAAGCGCTGGCCGGCGGCCATGCCGGACGAAGCGGAGCGCGCCGGCGTGTGGCAGGCCCTGGGCGTGGAGGTTGTGACGGCGCTCCCTTACTCGGCCTGGAGCAAGCCGATTGAGAGTTACTTCGGGGCCTTCGCGGCGCAGTGGGAGCACAACGTGCCCGGCTACACGGGTCGCGACGCGAAGGATCGGCCGGAGGTCCTGGAGAAGCACGTCGCGGCCGGGAACGTCCTGACCTGGGCGCAGTTCCAACAGGTCTTCGCGGAGCAGGTCGAGCGCTGGAACCGGGAGCATGTGGTCGGCCAGCGGAAGCACGCGCCCGCGTGGTACTACAAGGACTATTCGCCGAGCATCCCGGCGCCGGAGACGCTGACGTTCCTGCTACAGGACGAACGGGAGCTGACGGTGCGGACGCACGGGGTCGAGATCGATGGGCGGCTTTACCAGTCGCCGGCCCTGGCGCTCCACGTCGGCCGCAAGGTGCGCGTGCGCTTCGACAGCGCGGCGGACGAACACGTTTACGTCTACACGCCGGAGGGGCAGGTCCTGGCCGTGCCGAAGGCGCCGCTTGCCACCTGGGCCGGCTTCGGAGAGGCGAACCTGCTGGCGAAGCGCTGCGCCCGCGAGCAGCGGGCGCTGCTGGCCGCGACCCGTGAGGAGACGGACGGCGCCCTGACCATAGCCGAGCGGGACCCGACGGGGACCTTCCGCATGGTGGCTGACAGAAAGTCCAAGATCGCCGCCGGCCAGGCGGAGCTTGCCCGTGCCCGGAAGGCGGCCCGGAAGCAACTCGACGCTGAGGCCGAAGCCGCAGACCGCGCGAAGGCTCAGCGGGGCGGGCGGCGCCGGACGATCTACGACGACATCATCGACCGGGGGCTCGCGCGGGCGCGGAGGGAGACGGAAGCGCAGGGGGCGGCGGATGGGCGCCTGCGCCGGCGGGAATCACGTCGCGTCTCCGACGTCACGATCTACGGCGTGGGGCTGCGCCGGGAGCGGGGCGCGGCCTACCTGGCGGGGGCCGGCAGGCACAAGCCCAAGGTGGCGGCGGCCTATCGCGTGATCGCCGGGCTTGTGGACGTGTGCTGCGAGGCGGCACACGAAGGGCTGGTGGCGGAAGCCGACGCCGAACTCCTGGGCCTGACTTGGGCGCGCGCCTGGGGGCACTCGGTGATCTTCCGGCGGGCCGTTGACCTGGCGCTCGAAGGCGACGTGCCGGACGGCCTGCGCAAGGACCTGGGCGTGCTCCGGTTCTATGGCTTGCTGGATGAGCAGGCCGACGCGACCGGGCCGGAGCGGCTGCCGTTCGACGTGTTTATCGAGCAGCTGCGCGGCATGGACCCGGCCAACGACAAGGAAGCTTTGCTCAGCGCGGCCCTACTCGACCTGGCCGATCTGTTGCCGCGCGGGAAGGCCGCCGCCGGGACCTGGCGTGAGGGGCTGCCGGAGCTTCGACGTATCCGGTCGGGGTTGAAGGGCCTGACGCCCGCCGACCTGGCGGACGTGGACGACGTGGTGGTTGAGTTCTCTACGTGGCTCCGGCTTATTCCTGACGCGGCGGCGCTGGCAAATCGAGAGGTGGCCTGAGATGGGGAAGCAGTTCGAATTCAGCGTGGTCGCGAAGTTCAAGGACGAGGCGTCGCGGCTGCTCCGGCGGTTCCAGTCCCGGCTCAAATCGGGATGGGGCGCCGGGGTCGGGGGCGGGTTCGCCCGCATGTTCGGCGGCGGGGTCGGCGGCCGCCTGGCGCAGCGCATGGCCTCCAGGCCCTCGGGGGCCGGCGGTTTCTTCGCCGACGTGATCCAGGGGGCAACCGGCGTGCTCCTGTTGCCCGTACGCATCCTCGGGGCGTTCGCCCGGCTGATACCCGGCATCGGGGGCGTCCTCTCCGGCGTGGTCGGCACGGCCAGCAACATCCTGACGGGGATCGTGGGGATCGCCGCCAACGTGGTCGGCTCCGTAGTGAATGTCTTCGGCACTCTCGTCTCCGCCGTGGCGGGCGTCTTCGAGAAGGTCGTCTCCGTGGCCGGCCGTATCCTGGGCGGCCTGGCGAAGGTTGCCGGCGTGGCCGTGGCCGGGGCGACGGCGAGCTTCGTCCTGATGTTTCAGAGCGTAGTCGCGACCGGAGACGAGCTCGGCAAGATGGCGAAGCGGACCGGCCTGTCTGTCGAGTGGCTCAGCGAGATGCAGCACGTCTTGGAACTCAACGACGCGAGCCTGGGTGACCTACAGACGGCTATCCGTGGAATGAGTCGGGCCGTCGAGGGCGGGGTCCGCGGAGCGGGCGAATACCTGGAGGTGTGGCAGGCGCTCGGGGTCAACTTCCGCAAGCAGAACGGGCAGATCAAATCGAGCGAGAAGCTCTTCGAGGAGGTGGTCAACGGCCTGCACAAGGTCGAGGATCAGACGCTCCGCATGGGGCTGGCGCAGCGTATCTTCGGGCGGAGCGGCGAGTCTATGCTGGCGTTGATCGACTCAACGAGCGAGAGCCTGGCGGAGCAGCGGGCGGAGGCCCGGCGGCTCGGGGCGACGTGGAGCACGGACCTGGCCGCCGGCGCCGAAGAGGTAGCCGACGCGTGGACGCGGATCAAGACCGCCTGGCGGGGGGTGAAGCGGGAGTTCCTGGGGCCGTTCCTGGAGCCGATTGCCGAGAAGCTGACGGCGACGGCGGAGTGGCTGGCCGGCTGGAAAGACGAGGCGAAGGAATGGGGCGAGAAGCTGGCGGGCGTCTTCGAGGACACGCAGGCCCGGATAGAGAAGGCCGTGGACGTGCTGTCGAAGATCAGGGTTGACTGGGGGGGCTTGTGGGAGGCCGTTGCGGAGTTGAAGACCGGGCTTACGTCCCTGTTCGCCTTCAAGTTCCAGGGGGAGTGGCATATGGGGCCGTTGACCAACTGGGTCATCACGGCCTTTGAGATGGCCCTGGCGCAGGTGCGGGGCCTCTTTGATAAGCTCTGGGTCGGCGTGGGCCAGGACCTGCAGAACCGGCTGCTCGGCGCGGTGTCGGACGTGGCGCAGTCAATCAACGAAGCCCTGATGAGCAAGGTTGAGAAGAAGGCGCGGGCGAGATACGAGGCTGAGCGGGCGGGCTATCTGCGGGGGGCGGGGCGCCTGGCCCCTGGCGGTATGCCACCGTGGGAGCAGTTGCCAGGGGCCGGCCGGGAGCGGTTAATCGGGATGGAGCGCGTCGGGGTTGGAGAGAAAAAACTGATTGAGGCGCTCTCCTGGATCCAGGAGATCATCGCCGGCGCGCAGCGCACGAAGGGGCCGGGGGAGAAAGCCGCCGCGAAGGAAGCGATAGACGCGCGCACGCGCCAGGAGATGGAGCGGGGGGGGCGGGAACTCGACCGGCACGAACGCTTCATGCGGCGCGCCCTGGAGCCGGCCGGGGGGAAGTTCAAGGATGCTGTTGACCTGTCGGGGCAACTCGACAGGACGGCCACGACCCTGGAGAACTACCTGGCGGGGATCGACGCCGAGCACGTAACGCAGCGGGAACGGCTGCGTGTGCTGGACGGGCGGGTAAGGCGGCTGATGATAGCGAGGACGTGAGCATGGAAAACGACGCACGCGCGGAAGTAGAGGCCGTTGTCGCCGATCTGGACCGGGCCGTTGACGAGTATCGCTGGGAGGCCGGGTACGCCAACGCCGCACTCAGAAAGTGCACTGAGCTACAGGACAAGCTCCGGGCATTGATCGGGGGGGCGCGGCCTCGGCAACGGGAAAGGGACGCCACAACGGAAGCCGATCCGATAGAGGGCCTGCTGTCGGCGGACATCGGCGATCCCGTGGCCGCAGACGACCTGCCGATGCGAGTTCTGGAAGCCGGGTTCGATGCGCCGGGCCAGTGGCTGGCGGTGCAGGCGCACCGGGCGGCCCTGGCAGAGCAACCGGAAGCCGATTTGCGCCGAAGCCTGGAGGCGGCATACGCAGTCTTCCGGCCCCTGGCCGAGCGCTATGAGGAGCTCCGCGCCGGCCTGGCGGCCGCCGGCCTGTGGCCCTGGGAAGTGGAGGACGATGGTGAGTAGGGCGCGGGTAGAAGCGGCGCGGGCCTTGTACGCCGAAGGCCGGAGCATCAAGGAGATCGCCGCGCAGCTGCGTTGTCCGTCCCGCACGGTCTACTACTGGCGGATACGGGATCGCAAGGCGAGCCGGCCGTGGAAAGGCCTCCGCGCGGCCCTGGGACGTGGAGGACAAAGGTTGAGACGCAAGGGCGAAATCGTCCTGAGTTTTGAGGTCAACCGGCGGGAGCGCATGGCGCTTTCAGCCGACCGGCGGCGCCGCTCGGCCCTGCTTTACTTCGCCGGTTTTGAGGTCCGCGAGATCGCTGACATTCTGGGCCTGGGCTTCGGCACAGTCCGATGGTATCAGAAGGTGGCCCGCAAGGCCGGCCGCCCGTGGACACGGGCCGAAGACCTTGTGCTGACGTACGCGGAGGCGGGGCGGTATCTCGGTGTGTCGCTTCGCACGGTGCAGCGGTATGTGGCGGCCGGCCGGCTGGCGAAGGTCTATACCGGGCGGCGGCTGCCCGGCGGTCAGCGGGAGAAAGGCGTCCTGGGGAGGGGCGTGCAGGTTTTGAGAGCAGGAAAGGGGAAGCAGAATGGCCAAGCCTGAACTGGAACAGCGGAAGCGTGAGGCGCGCGATGCAGCGCGCGTCGAGGAACGCAACGTGCGGCAGCGCCGGCTCAACGAGCAGGCGCGGGCAATCGAGGCGGCGGAGTCGAAGGTCTTAGAGTTGGAGGACGCCAGTTACTTCAACCTCCCCATGCTGGAGAAGCTCAACCGGCGCCACGGGGCCGCAGTGTCGGGCGTCAAGGAGCGCCTCAAATGGCGGCACATCAAGGGCGGGATGTGGGCGAAGTTTAAGGACCTGGAGGGCCTGTACGACTCTTTTGACTTCGGGTTCTCACCGGTGACCAGGCTGGAGGTTTTCAGGGTCGTGAGCTTCGATGATCTGGCCCCGATGGATCGCCTGACCCTGGGAATTCCCATGCCGGTCCGGCCCGGCGTGCAGGGGGGATACGTAGAGAACCCACATATGGTGCGGCGCTTCGATAACGCGTGGGCTGCCGTGGATCGGAGCAGCGCATTCTACGCGGAGGGCTACCCGTTGCTGGACCTGCCGGACTTCCTTCGGGCGTCGGTGTGGGCCGCCGTGGACGGCGATCCGTCGAAGCGGCCGGTCCTGACGATAGAGGACGCCTGCCCGTTCGAGGTGGTCTATGACCGCGTGGAGAATCGGGTCCTCTCCGTCAGGACGCTCAAGCGGCAACCGAAGCCGCGCCGGGGCAAGGCGAAGGCCGCCGACGCTGAGAGCAAAGAGGCGGCGTGACATGAGGACGGCATTCGGCCAGGGCGGCGTACGGACTTCGCACGGCCGGTTGGCGCGGGGGACCTTTTGTGGTACTTCCTCCTCCACGTGAAGCGCGAACGCGGGCGCAAGAGTAGGCGCCGGCGTGGCTGACCGGAGGCACGCCCTGGCCGGGCTGTCGTCCGTAGGAGACGCGTGTGGAGCGAATAAGGCTCAAGCTCGGGCTATCCGGCGATGCGAGCGAAAGCGCCGTCCTGGCGCGTATAGAGGCCCTCCAGGCGGAGCTACACGAGCACAGGGCGGCGGAGGCGGTTGACCTGGCGGTCCAACAGGGCAGGATCGGCGTGCATACCCGGCGCTGGTGGCTGCGCCATGCGATAGACGACCTGCCCGCGACACGAGCCGCCCTGGCGGCGCAGCCGGCGAGGCAGTTCACCGTCCACAGCCGGGCTCTCACGGCAGAGGAGCGGGAGGCTGCCGACCTGTTTGGCTTCGACCCGACGCACTTCGCCCAGGCGCTCCTGTGGCTCGACTGCAACCCTCAGAAGACACGCCAGCGGCGGCCTCTGGAGCCTGGCGCGAGCCGGGTCCCTGACGATGACCACCGCGCCCTGCGGCGGTCATTGGGAAGCGGTGCGAGAGGCCGCCCTGGCGAGCCCGATAAACGCCCGTTGAACAGTGCTTCAACCCCGATGCAATCAACCGGCGCGGGTGACCACGGGACCGGGCCTGTAGCCCGGCCCGATGCCAGTGTGGCACGTCAGCCAGACGCCCGCGCCGGCGATCCAACCGAGGGGGCCGACCAAAACCGAAGCGGTGCTTGAAAGGAGGCGTAACAGCCGCGCCGGCGGCCACAACATGTGGCAGGGGCCGCCGCACGGCCTGGCAAACGAAGACAAGCGCCCGCCGGGCGCCTCGTGAAATTTTTGTCTCCCGCAACCTACCGGATTCCGCCCGCCAACCCGGCCTCTCGGGCCTAATCGTGAGAAATTCTCAACTGACGTGCAACTGACCAACACCGCGGCCCAGCGGGCAACATAATATGTGTTATCAGACGTGTCACGAGGCGCCATCGCTCAACGCGCTTCAGCCAGGGACCGTTCCTCCTGCCCCCTTTCTATTGCCGGGTGTGCGTGCTCGGGCCGCCCTGGTGTCACAGAGTCCTCTCGTCCACACCGGCCGTCGCGGGCCGCGAAGGTTGCAACGTGCATTTCTGCCGGGACGGGTGCCCGGTAATCAAGCGTCGTGCGTGTGCGAAGGGCTGGGATAGTCGGAGTTCGCGGTCTGGCCAAGGAGATATGCGCTGATCCGGGGCATCGGCATCTCCCTGGTCCAGCCTACGGCTCGCTGAGGCAAAAGGGCACTCGGGCCACGGGCCCGGTGAACGCGGACGGACTCGGGGCGCGGCGGGTCAGGAAGGCTTGCCTTCTTTGGGGATCAGGCAGAGGAAGACGACGGCCTGGCCCGCGTCGGCAGTGAAGCCGTGCTCCTGGCCGCCCGGAAGGAGGACGACGTCGCCCGGGCGGAAGCGCTCCCCCTGGCCTTCACAGAAGACGGTCCCCTGCCCTTCCAGGACATAGACCTCGTGCTCCCACGGGTGGGAGTGTGTGGGGGTGTGTCCGCCCGGCTGCAGCTCGAAACGGCGCATGTAGAAGTTCGGCGCGCCGTCCGTCTCGTCGATGAGCCAGCGGACGCGCACCTTTGCGGCGCCCGGGAGCCGGACGTCCTGTGCCTCGACGTCGCTGTAGGCTACGTGCTTCATCTGTGTCTCCGTGTCCGTTGGGGGGACGATCCGTGCGTCTTCTCAGCCCGGAAGGCGTGTCAGGCCGTGTGATATGGCGTAGCGCGTCAGATCAGCAACGTTGTGCAGGTCGAGTTTTCGCATGATGTGATTGCGGTGGTTCTGGACGGTCTTCGGGCTGACGTTCAGCAATTGGCCTATTGCCCTGCTCGTCTTGCCTTCAGCAATGAGCTGGAGCACTTCCCTCTCGCGCGGCGTCAGGGGCCCCACGTCGCCCTTGGTCGGGCCGCCGCTGCTGCGCTGTCGGATTGACTCCAGAACAATCGTCGATATCTCCGGGCTGAGGTAGGATCGGCCCTTCGAGGCCGCCCGTATGGCGTCGTTCAACTGGTCCGCTGAGCAGTCTTTCAGCAAGAAGGCGGCGGCCCCCGCCTCCACGGCACTGATGATCGTATCGCGATCGCCATAGACCGACAGGACGACAATCTTGACGCCCCGGCACGCCCTGGCGATCTTACGGATGGCCTCCACGCCGTTCAGGCCCGGCATCCCGATGTCCATGAGAACAACATCCGGTGTCATCTTTTCGGCTTCGCGGACCGCTTCGCGGCCGTCGCTCGCCTCCCCGACCACCTCGACGTCCGGGGAGTCCGACAGCAGCTTCCGGATACCCTTCCGGATTATCTGGTGATCGTCCACTATCAGAATCCGTATAGCCAAGGCCCATTCCCCCCGACGTGTGTCACTGTGCAGCACTGCAGGCAGATCGACGCCAGGAATCCTCCCGACATTTGCTCACCCCCGGCCAATACACTTATAGGCCAAATGGCCCTGGAAGTCAATGGGTTTCGGCCCATACTTGGCGTGTGGCCCGACCTGTGTGCCTGGGGCGTCAGGCCGTGCCGGTGGCTGCCCGGAAGGAGCTACCCACAGGGCACTCGCACGCGGCAGGCATTTAGGGCGCACCTTCTGCGGGCCGCCCGCCCTGCCGGGGTGCCAGCGGGATCGTCAGTCTGATCTCCGTTCCCTTGCCGACAGCGCTTCTGACCTCGAACGTCCCCCCGACGTGGCGCGCCCCCTCCTCCATCATGTACAGGCCCATGCCACTGCCGATGGATTGCGCCCGCTCCGCTTCGAAGCCCTTGCCGTTGTCCTTCACGGAGAGTTCGGCACGGGTCTTCTGCACTCTCAAAGCCACGGAGACCTCCGTGGCACCAGCGTGGCTGCGTGCGTTGCGGAGGGCCTCCCGGGCAACCTGGTACGCCGCCCTGGCAGCCTCGGGATCCGTACCCTCGGGCATCTCGTCGCAGCTCACTGTCACGGGGATGCCGCTTTCCCTTTCGAACTCTTCCGAGAGCCGCTTCAGTCCCATGTCCAGGCCGATGCGGTCAACGACGCTCGGGTTGAGCGCGAACGACATGTCGCGCATGGTTCCGACGGCTTCATTCAACTGCCGGGCAAGCTCTCTCATGCTGTCCGTCATCGAGGGACACGTCTCTGCCGCATCCTTTGAACACGCCTCGATGCCCATGCGCACGGACACAATCTGCTGTGCGAGGACATCGTGGAGTGCTTCCGAGAGGCGGCGTTGTTCGTTCTCGGTCGCCTGCCTTACCTGGACCAGCGCGGCCCGCAGAGCAGCACTACTGTCGGCCAACCTCTGCTCGTACTGACTCCTTTCGATGCGCATCCCGATGCCGTGCGCCAGGAAAACCAGCGATTCCAGGCAGTCCGGCTCAAAGCGCCCCACCTGCGCCGCGGCCAGTTCGACAACGCCCAGGCGACCGTCTCGGCCGGGCAGCGGCACGCTGACAAAGGACCTGTACGGGCCGGCGAGGGTCTGCGCGTCCGCGAGTCCCGCGAAAGGGGCCTGCCGCACGTCGGGAATCACCATTGGGCTGCCCATCGTGAATACCTTGCCCGTCCATCCCTTGCGAGGACTTATGCGCGTGAAAACGGGCACGACCGCCGGCTCGACGCCGGAAGTGCTGGCGACGTCAAAGCTGTCCATCTCTTCGTTGTAGAGGAAGATGGCTCCCACGTCGGCTCCCAACCACGCGCGCAGGTGTTCTGTCGCCTCCTTCAGCGCTGACCGAAGGTTGGTCTCACGCACAAGGGTATCACTTACAGAGGCCAACGTCTCGAGTTCCCGGGTGTGCCGGCGGAGCGCTTCCTCAGCGGCCTTTCGCTCGGTGATATCGCGGGCGAAAACGGCGATCTGCGATGGCCTTCCTTCGGCGTCAAAGACGGGGCAGACATTGTTTTCGAACGACCTCCCTGCTCGGCTGTCCTCAAAACGGACGACCCTGTGGTCTGTCATCGCCCTTTCGCACTTCTCACGTCGATATTCGGCCACTTTGGGGGGGAAGAGATCGAACGCATTCCGCCCGAGCAGCTCGCACTGCCTGGCGTGCAGGTACTTGCCCGCCGTGGTGTTGAGCGCCAGGATCTGCCCCCCTGGCTCTATCAGGAACGCCCCGTCGGTCGAGGCATTCAGCAGGGCTCGAACGGTCTCTTCGCTCTGTTCGAGAGTATCGTCTCTGGCCTTGTGCTCAGTGACGTCCCTTGTGACAAGAACGGCCCCGTTGCCCCCGTCCGTAGTCACGGGCGAGAGCTTGCCGGCGAACCACCTGGTGCCGCCGGGCATGTCAAGCGAGTACTCGATCTGAGCATGTTGACCTTTCGCGGTCTGTTCAAGCGCCTCGGTCAGCATCTCGACGGTGTGCGGCGGCAGGACCTCCGCATAGTGCCTGCCGAGGAATTCCTGCGGACTCACGAGCAAATCCTCTCGGTCCGCGGGCGCGTTACAGAACGTGAACCGCCCCTCCGCGTCAAGCACGAAGACCAGGTCGTCCATGGCGGAGAGCAGGCTCCGGAGTCTGCTTTCGGAATGCTCCAGCGCCTTCTGCACGCGCACCTGTTCGGTGATGTCGCGGTCGATGCCGACGATGACATACTTGTCCCCCTTCCTGACCGACACGGACCTGTACTCGTAAGTGTTCTGTCTCCCGTCCGGCCGATTCCAGGAGGCCGTGCCCCGGACCGGCAAGCGCTGCATGAGACGTTCCCGCTGTTCGATCAGTTGCTCCTGGGTTGCATGGGCGGTCGCCATCCAGCTGACGTGCTCGGGAGCCGTCAGTTCTTCCCGGCTGTATCCCGACATCTCGACGTAACGGTCATTGCAGAACAGCAGGCGGCGCGTGTGTCTGACAGCGTCATACTCCGAGATGCTGATGCCGTCGAACGCGTTACGGACCAGCAGCTCGAACAGGTCCTCGCTGTCCGGCAAGGGTCCGTCCGGCGGTCCCTTATCCGCTGTTTCGCATTCCAGCTCCCTCAGACGGAGGCGCAGCGCTTCGGTCTCCTCAGCCAGCTCCGCTCTGGTCTTCCTTGTGGGGGTCATGTGCCTGCTGCTCCGATAATGGGGCTTCGCTTCAGGCTGCGGGTGGAGCGACGGGGCGGGCGCCTGTGGCACGTCCGCCCGTCCGAATCCCCTCTCAATGGGGCAAGTGGACGGATTATTGCTGAGAAGGCGAGCGGAATCAAGCACTTCCAGTACCAGCCACCGCCTGCTTGCGGCAAGGGATGGTTGACAGGCACGCGGCAACCGGGTAGCTTTGCGCCCCACCGTCCCTTCAATCCTGCCTCAGAGAGGCGCCGAGGACCAGAGACATGGCAAAGGTAAAGCTGGCGGTCATCGGGTGCGGCGGCTTCGTGCGCTCGCACCTGAGGGCGATAAGCGATGGCGTGCCGGAGTTCCGCGTCGTCGCGCTCTGCGACGTCGTGCGCGAGCGCGCCGAGGCGCACCGCAAGGAGTTCTTCGCGCGCCGGCGCGTCGCCGTCCACACCGATCACAGGGAGATGCTCGCCGAGGTGCAGCCCGAGGCGGTGATCGTGTCCACCCCGCACACGCTGCACTTCCGCCATTGCTTCGACGCGCTGTCCGCGGGCGCGCACGTGATGGTCGAGAAACCGATGGTGACGAACGCCCGCCACGCGCGGCGCCTCGTCCGGAAGGCAGAGAAGGCGGCCCGCGTGCTCCAGATCGCGATCCAGGGCACCTACACGGACACGTTCGCCTACGCCCGGCGCCTGCTGTCGGACGGAACGATGGGCGAGCTGCAACTGGTGACGGCGGCCCTGGCCCAGGACTGGCTCAACATCGTCGGCGGCTCGTGGCGGACGGACCCCGGGCTGTCGGGCGGCGGCCAGCTTTACGACAGCATGGCCCACGTGCTGAGCGCCATGATGTACCTGGTGGACTCACCGGTGCGCGAGGTGTTCTGCTGGACCGACAAAAAGGGCTGCGAGGTGGACGTCAACGCCGTGGGGTGCATCAAGTTCGTCAACGGCGCCATGGCCAGCATCACCAGCGGCGGCAACAGCCGGAGCTGGCTGAGCCACCTGTACCTTCAGGGCACGGAGGGCCTGATGGAGGTGAGCCCGCACGGCGGGGACTTCCGCGTCACGCGCGGCGCGCCGTGGCGGGACCCCGAGCCGCCGATCGTCGGCGTGCCGGACGACTGGGACATCCCCACCGTCGCGCCCGTGCGCAACTTCGCCGACGCCATCCTGCACGGGCAGACGCCGAGGTGCGGCGGCCGCATGGGCATCCTGCTGGCGGACCTAATGGACGCGCTCTACGAATCGGCCGCCACGGGCAAGGCGGTGACCGTCCAGGCGTGAAGCTCCACCCGCGACGAGGGAGACACAGATGTCAGCCGGAACCGTCGGGCCGAAGGGCGATGACCGGCGGCGCCCGAACGTCGTCTGCTTCATCTCGGACGACACGGCCTTCTCCATGCTCGGCTACAGCGGCGGGGCGGTCCTGACGCCGAACATTGACGCGCTCGCGCGCGGCGGGGTCCAGTGCACGCGCTACCACACGTCCACGCCGGTCTGCACGCCGAGCCGTTACAGCAACCTGACGGGCCACTACGCCGGCCGCTGCCCCGCCGATAACTTCCGCGACGGCTTCCCCGACGGGGAGCCCTACTGCATCACCTGGAACACGGACCTGATGCCCGACCGGGAGCAGTGCATCGGCCAGGCGCTCCAGCGGGCCGGCTACGTGACCGGTCACGTCGGCAAGTGGCACACGGGACCGTCAGAACGCGCGCTCGGAGTCGATTTCTTCCAGCCGGACGACGACCCGTGCGACCCGGCCATCGACGCGAAACTGAAGGAACACCAGCGCGCCCTCGTGGAACAGGTCAGGAGCAACGGGTTCGATTACGCTGCCAGCATTTGCTGGGGCGACGTGGACGGCCGGACTATCAAGAAGCTGCACAGCCACAACCTGGACTGGACCGCCTGGGGCGCGCTGGACTTCCTGGACCGCCACGGACGCAGCGACAGGCCGTTCTTCCTCTACGTGGCGCCGACGACGATCCACGGCCCCAGCCACGTGCTGTCCCTCGTGTCAGACCCGCACATGACCGGGGCCGGGCGCCTGGAGGAGCACGTCGGCCTCATGCCGCCCCGTCTGTCCGTAATCGAGCGCATCGAGCTGGCCGACAACGTCCCGCTCAACCACAGGACGGCCGGCGCGCTCTGGATGGACGACCTGGTCGGGACGGTCGTGGCGCGCCTCGGAGAACTGGGCCTGGAGGACGACACGATCGTCATCTTCTCGACGGACCACGGCGCCTTCGACGGCAAGGCGACGTGCTACCAGGGGGGCGTCCACATCCCGTTCGCGATGCGCTGGCCCGGGCGCATCCCTGCGGGTTCGACCTGCGACGCCCTGATCCAGCACATTGACTTCCTGCCCACAATGCTCGCCGCCTGCGGCGCCCCCCTGCCGGACGGCATGGCCGCGGACGGCAAGGACATGCTGCCGTGGCTGACCGGCGAGAAAGTCGAGGACGAGGACCGGGAAGACCTGTTCTTCGAGTTCGGCTACGTCCGCGCGGTCGCCACGCGGAAATGGAAGTACATCGCGGTCCGGTATCCGCCGCGGCTCGTGGAGGACATGAAGTCCGGCAAGGTGGACGAGGCCTGCTCCTACACAGGCCGATCCTGGCAGTCCGCCACGATGCAGCGTTACCCGCACTACTTCGAGCCGGACCAGCTCTACGACCTGGACAGCGATCCCGAAGAGCAGAACAACCTGGCCTATGAGCCGGGACACGCCGGCGTCCTGGCCGAGATGAAGGAGCGACTGCTGGGATACCTGGAGACCTTCGAGCGGCCGTTCGACCTCGACACCGTGGACGAGTTCCTGCTCAGCGACCGCTTCCGGCAGATGGGCCGGAAGGCGGCCGCCGCGGACATGAACCGATTCGACTGGTACCGCAAAGGCTGGTATTGATCGCGACCCCTTGCGTCCGCGCGGGCTTGCGGCACCTCACAGGTCCAGCAGGAGGTAGCGCGACCTGCGCTCCCAGCGCGTGCCAATCAGCGCGTGCGGCGTCTTGAATACCTCGGCGTACTCGACCCGCGCCTCCATGCCGTGGAACCGGTTCTGCTGCCTGGCAGAGCTGCCCTCGGCGACGCCCGTCTGGGAGGCGTGGCACTTCAGGAGCGCCATCTTGCGGTCCATCACGTCCGAGATGTTCACGTAGATGTCCGGCACGAACCGGTTGGTCTGCCCGCCGAGGCTGGTCTCGTACATGTAGAGCTCCACGGTGTAATAGAGGCCGGCGTGGTGCAGCGCCTTCTGCGTGACCTCGTATGCCGCCGAGTGGTCCCGCACGTCAATGGGCCACATGGTGAAGACGGCCGTCGGGTCGAGCTTCTTGAGGAGTTCCCCGACCTTCCCGCAGAGGTCCCGGTCGGCGTAGAGGTCGCCGTCCATCTGGCGCATCAGGGTCAGCTCGGCGCCGATCATCTCGCAGGCCCGGCGCTGCTCGGCCTCCCGGACGGCCGCGGCCTCCTCGGGGGCCTTCCCCTTGATGCCGGCCTGGCCGCTGGTCAGGATGACGTAGTGGATGTCGTAGTCGCCACACAGCATCAGGCACGTCCCCCCCGCCCCGAAATCCACGTCGTCCGGGTGCGCGCCGACGCAGACGATCTTCTTCCGACCCGTGCTCACAATCGGCCTCCCTCCATACAAACGAACCAACTCCCGCCGGCCCGCCACACCAGTGGCCCGATAACGAAACCGCACAGGGCTTGCCGGGTTCCGTCTGTTCTCGGCAGCGGGGCGAGACGTTTACGCGCCGAGGCGTGCCCCGCCTACCCCCTATGGGTAGCCCCCGGCGTCTCGCCGGGGGTTGGAAAACGCGGGACCTCGGCCAGCAAGGCACCAGACTACGCACGGCGCGGGACGGTGTCAACGGTCCCGCGCTCGGCGCCGGACGGTGACTTGAGGCTGCCAGAAAGCGCGGTTATACTCACCTGTCCGGCCGCGCCGAGCGGCCCTACACGTGCAGAGGAGCCCGGCCCCGTGCCCGAGCGTCCGAACATCGTCTTCATCCTGACCGACCAGATGCGCAGCGACTGCCTGAGCATCACCGGGCATCCCGTCGTCGAGACGCCCAACCTCGACGACCTGGGCCGGGGCGGCGTCGTCTTCAGGGCGGCCTATGCCTCGTGTCCGTCGTGCATCGCGGCGCGCGCCTCGATCTGGACGGGCCTCTCGCCGAGTTCGCACGGCAGGCTGGGCTACCGGGACCAGGTCCCGTGGACCTACGAGGCCATGGTGCCGCAGCTCCTCGCTGAGGCGGGCTACCAGACGCACTGCGTCGGCAAGACGCACTTCTACCCGCAGCGGAAGCACTGCGGGTTCCAGTCCCTGGACTCCTACGAGGCGCAGCAGAACTTCGACGGGACATACGTCAACGACTACCACGAGTGGCTGCGGGAGCGGACGGGCGGCCGCCTGGAGGAGACGGACACCGGCCTGCAAAGCAACTCCTGGGCGGCGCGCCCGAGCGCACTGCCGGAGGAGCTGCACAACAACACGTGGGTGGTCACGAAGGGCATCGAGTTCCTGCGCCGGCGCGACCGGACGCGGCAGTTCTTCCTGAACCTCTCCTTCCACCGGCCACACCCGCCCATTGATCCGCCGCAGGTCTTCTACGACATGTACCGTGGCCGCGACCTGCCGCCGGCGCCCGTCGGCGACTGGGCGACCGTGCACGACGTGCCGGTTGACTCGCTGAACGCCTGGCACGGCCGGCTGCCGGACGACGTGCTCGCACACTCGCGGCTGGCCTACTACGCGCAGGTCGCGCACATTGACTGCCAGGTCGGCCGCTTCATGCTCGCTCTGGGGCGGATGAAGATCCGGAACACCGTTGTCATCTTCACGTCCGACCACGGCGAGATGCTCGGCGACCACCACCTGTTCCGCAAGACCTATGCCTACGAGGGCTCGGCGGGCGTGCCGCTTATCATCAACGTCCCCGGGGCGGCGGCGAGGGGATTCTGCGACGCGCCGGTCGTCAGCCAGGACCTCTGCCCGACGCTGCTGGACGCGGCCGGCGTGCCCGTTCCGGACGGCGTCGAGGGACGCAGTCTCCTGCCGGCCTGTCGCGACCTGTCGGACGCGCCGGACCGCGACTACGTCCACGGGGAGCATTCGTCGTGTTACTCCGACGAGGGGATGCAGTTCCTGACGGACGGGAGGGAGAAGTACGTCTGGTTCACCCGGAGCGGCGAGGAGCAGCTCTTCGACCTAGCCAACGACCCGGACGAGCTGCGCAATCTCGCGCCCAAGCCGGCGGAGAAGGCGCGGCTGGAGCTCTGGCGCGGGCGCATGGTCCGCGAGCTTGCGCCGCGGGAAGAGGACGGCCTCTCCGACGGCGAGCGCCTCATCCCGGGCAAGCCACTGCCGGCCGTCCGACCGGCGCTCCTGGAGTCGTGAGTTGTGGAGACGCCCCGCAGACGCAAGGGGGTTCCACCCCCCTCCTTTGGGTAGAGCCGGGCGTCTCGCCCGGTGGCTCCGGGGCCGCGGGACCCCCGGCGAGACGCCGGGGGCTACCCGGGATGAGTCTTCCGCACGATCATGAGTGCCGAAAGGGAAGCCACCGGACGATGAAAGAGCGATTCTTCGTGCCGTCCCAGTATCACCTGAACCTGTTGGCGAAGACGGAACGCGAGTTCGCCTGGTGCGGGCAGGATTTCGCCGAGTGGCAGCGCGGGCTCCGCGCGCGGTTCATCGAGTTGCTCGGCGGATTCCCCGCCGAGAGGACGCCACTGAACGTCGAGGAGATCGAGCAGCATGAGACCGACGAGTGCGTCCGCACCCGGCTCGTCTTCACGGCGGAGGACCACGCGGACGTGCCCGCGTGGCTGCTGGTGCCGAAGGCGCCCTCCCCTCCCCTGCCCGCCATGATATGCCTTCAGGGCCACTCGCCGGGCATGCACATCTCCATCGGCGAGGCCCGCAACGAGAAGGAAAGAGAGGCCATCGCGGGCGACCGGGACATCGCGATCCAGGCCGTCCGGCGCGGCTTCGCGGCGCTCGCCGTCGAGCAGCGCTGCTTGGGCGAGCGCGCCGAAACGCTGCAAAAGATGCGCTGGGACCACACCTGCACGGACGCCGTGTTCCACTCGCTGCTGCTGGGCAGGACGGTCCTGGGTGAGCGCATCTGGGACGTCATGCGCGCCGTTGACCTGCTCCGCGAGCGCCCGGAGGTGGACCCGGAGCGCATCGGCTGCATGGGGAACTCCGGCGGCGGCAAGATCTCCCTCTACGCCCCCTGCGTGGACGAGCGGATCGGCCTCTCGGTGGCCTCCTGCACGTTCGCCACCTTCGCCGGTTCGAGCATGAGGTTCCGCCACTGCGGGGACAGTTACATCCCCGGCATACTCAAGGTGGCCGAGATGGGCGAGCTGGCCGGGCTCGTCGCGCCGCGCAAGCTCATCATCGTCTCGGGCAGGCACGACGACATATTCCCTCTCGACGCCGCCCGCGAGGGCTTCGAGCAGGCCAGGGCCATATACGCCGCCGCCGGCTGCGAGCGGAACATCCGCCACCTCGTCGGGCCGGAGGGGCACCGCTTCTACGCCGACCTGGCCTGGCCGGTCATCGAGGAGATGATGCCCTGAGCCGGCGGCCCGGCACGCCACGGCGCGTGAACGTCTTGCCTGGCGCCGCGGCACTTCCGCGTGCGTCCGTCATTGCGCCCTGGCCTCGAGCACCCGTAGCGAGCCGGCGGGCACCGTGAGAGCCGCCCGCCCGTCCCGGACAGCGATGGGCTCGCCCGAGAGCAGGTCGCGAATCGTCACCGGCACATCCAACTGCACGTCTACCGTCACCCGGCGCTCCTGCGGGTCGAGCCAGCCGGGGTCGATCGCGTAGAGCCTGTAAGTGCGCCCGTCCATGCGGACCGCGTGGAAGAAGACGTCGTCGCCGCGCGCGCGGAACGGGAGCTCGTTCGCCGCCTGCTCGAACGACTCGCGGAGCCCCTCCGCCGCCTGCACGCCGGTCAGCCTCTCGCCGCCCGCGCGCCAGGCGTAGATGCCGTCCGTGTGCCACCACTCCCGCACGCCGGCCACCTTCGTCAGGTCGGCATGCGCGGGGACGATCGCGAACGGCCCGTAGGGCGTCGCGAACAGGTGACCAAACTGCCGCTCCTTACCCAGCAGCACGGCCTGGAGCGCGTGCGGCGGCGTCTCGGTCATCCCCCACAGGCAGCCGTTGTGCGGGATGACGGCGTTGTGCAGTTCCTCGTCGTCCTCCCATATCTCCGGGTTGTGGCCGTTGTGCCCGTCGCGCAGCCACTTCTCCGGCGGCTGGTGGACGGCGATGCCGACGGGCGACATTCCGGCCATCTGCCCCGGCCCGGGCGAGAACACCAGGCCCTTGCCGAGCATGTGCAGGAATACCTCCTCCGACTCCCTCCCGATGTCGCTGAAGGCGAACCCACCGCCGTCCGGCCGTATGGCCATCGTGCGGATGGCGTACTCGCTCGCGCCGAGCACCGTCTGCGCCACCAGCAGGCGCAGGTAAGGATGGCCGTGCTTCGGGTATTCCCACTGGTGGAACCGGCAGAATGAGAACAGGTCGGAGATGACGGCCGCCTCGAACCGGTCGGCCAGCCCCGCCTGCCGCAGGCCGAAGCGCGAGAGCAAGTTGATCTCCGGCGTGCGGGAGTTCGAGTCCTCCACCGCCGCGACCAGGGCCTTCCCGCGCTCCCCCGAGAACAGGGCGTCGTAGACCGGCCGCATCGAGGGCGCCGACATCCACCAGACGTTCTTGTTCTTCGTGATGCACGCCCTGCCGCCGTGCTCCGCGCACAGCTCGGCGAGCGGGCCGAAGTACTCGGCGAAGTAGCGCGGGATGCGCTCGAGCTGCTCGTCCTCCGCGCTGAGGAACCCGACCAGGTAGCGCGGCGCCGCGTCGAGCATCTTTTCGGCCGTCTCCAGCGTGATGAACGGCATGCACGAGTGCCCGATGAGGAAGACCGTCGGCACCTCGTGCTCTTCGATCCAGCGGGCGCGGGCGACGATCTCGTCCACCGTCATCGTGCCGTTGATCGAATCGGTGTCCCAGCGCTGGAGCGACCACGGGCGGCCCTGCGCGTCGGTCGGCGGCGTGGCCTCGATCACTTTGGACGACCCGACGAAGCGGAGGTTGGCATAGGGGAACTGCTCCTTGAGCCAGCCCATCTGCCGGCGGTATCGGGGGAGGCCCCGCTCGTTCGTGGGCGAGCCGAACTGTTTCACGTCGTAGGTGCGCCCTGCGGCGGGCGCGCGCCCTTCGTAGCGCAGGACCTGGTCACGCAGGGCAGCCAGGTTCTCCCCGACCTGCGCGGCGACGCCCCGCCGGGCCAGCCCCCCTACCGTCTCCGGCCAGCCCTCGGTCAGTTCGACGCGGTAGACGGTGTCGTCCCCGTTCGGCGAGGAGCCCAGGTAGAGCGTCCGCCCGTCCAGCGCCAGGTCGGTGAAGCCCACGGGCGCGCTGGCCTCGTCGAGCAGATTGCCGTCGCGGTCGAGGAGCTCCACCACGCCGCCCGTCACGACGACGACTTCCCTGCCCGGCAGGTCGGGCAGCACGTCCGCCACGCGCACGAACGCCGTGCTGTAGTACTCGCTGTAGGTCTCGCCGCTGAACCGCCACGGCTTCGGGTCGGTGATCCAGAGGGGCTCGCCCTGCCCGGAGGCGGCCATCACGGCCTGCCGGTTCCAGCAACTGTCCCCGACCACGAACTCGTCCGCCCCGTCGCCGTCCAGGTCGCCCGCGTCCAGCGAGAACACGAAGAAGTAGCAGCCGGGGTTCTCCCAGTTCCTCATGCGCGCCGGGACGCGCAGCGGCTTGCGCCAGAGCGTCCGCAGGGCGCCGCCCTCCAGCGCCAGCGCCTCGGCGTATATCCGCGCGTCGATGACGAGCAGCTGGCCGCGCCCGTCGCCGTCGAGGTCGCCGATTGCGAGGCGCTGGACGAGTTTCGTGACCCCGTGCTGCGCGACAGGAGCACCGCCGGGCGTCAGGACGTAGACCTGCCGGTCAATGCCGCCGCAGGCGACGTACGTTCCCCCGCCCTCCCCCATCCGCCCCACCGCGACGTCGTAGAGCGGGAGCTTCGACCGGAAGGTCCAGCGCACTTCCCCGTCCGGTCCGATGGCGTAGAGCCCGCCGTCGGCCGCCGCCGCGAAGACCTCCGCGCGGCCGTCCCCGTCGGCGTCCGCCGCCGCCAGCCCGAACGGGAACGCCCCCAGCGGGACCTCCCAGAGCAGCTCGTCCGTGTCCAGGTCCTGGCAGCGCACCGCGCCGTCGTAGGCGCCATAGATGACCTGCTTGCGCCCGTCGCCCGTCACGGACGCGACGGCGATGCGCCACGCGCTCCCGCGCACGGGGATGTAGGTCCGTTCGCCGCCAGATGTCTCCGCCGCTTCGACCTGCATCTGTACCTCCCCCAGAGGCAACGCCGCCGCTCCCGCGTTGGACGCCATCGCGGCGGCCGCGTCAGCCGCCAGCATGGCCGCCAGGCAGAGCGACGCCACTCCGCGTCCCGGCCTCACCAAGTTCTCTCCTTGCCGCGCGAAATCGAAGTGGACAACAGCCCGGCGTCCCCTATAATAACCGCACAGGCCCGCCCGGCGCACCCGCCGGCCCGGGACCCCACGAAGCCTGACGGGGAGACGCCATGAGCGACCAACCGCCCGCAGAGCCGCTCGACCAGCCGCCCATAGAGCCGCCCGCACAACCGCCCGCCGAGAGGCCCGCAAAGCCCCCTCGCGACTACAAGCTCTGGCCCCGCGTCACGGCCATCGCCGTGGCCGTGGCCGCCGTGCTCCTGATCCCCGTGGCCCGCCTCGCCACGGGCCAGGGCTGGGTGTCCGACCCGATGATCGCCGCCTACATCCTTTCCGGCACCATCCTGGCCGCCGAGCTAGGCGTCCTCATCCTTCTGAAGACGGCCCGGACGCGCTATTCGGTCGAGCGGCAAATCGTCCATCACCGCGAGGTCAACGAATACGTCATCCTGTGGAACCGCCCGCGCTGGATCCTCTACGCGCCCACGATGGCAGTCTCGCTGCTGTTCGGCTTCCTGCTGCTGCTGCGCGGCTGGGGCGCCCTCCCGCAGGCCGTCACGCCCCGCATGCTCGGCGGCATCTGGGTCGTGCTCGTCTTCATCAACGTCCTGGTCGAGCAGTTCCACATGAGCATCAAGGTCGTGCTCATCGTCGTGCCGACGCTCGGCGCGGCGCTGCTCGTGCTGCACCTGGTGGGCTACGCCGACGACGCCGTCCGGCTGCTGCGCCACACCGCCGTCGAGGTCCCCGCCAAGCTCTACTTCATCGCCGCATTCCTCATAGCGGTGATCATCGCCATCGGCTGGGTTCACGGGCTCTTCAACTACATGGCCATAACGCCCAACGTGGCGGACCTCCAGCGCGGGCTGACAGAGACCGGCCGGCAGATCAAGAACGCCGACTACGACGTGGACTTCGACGCGACGGATGTCGTTGAGAGGTGGCTGTTCGGGTTCGGGCGGATCATCATCAGCTTCCGGGACCCGAACCGCCCGCCGATGGTCTTCTTCGTGCCGCGGGCCTCGGTAGTGGACGAGCGGATCCGCCGCGTGCGCAGCGTCACCGCCATAGACCGCACCCCGGACGACACGAGCCTTTGAGGCGATTGGGGATTTCGGACTCAACGGCAACGGCGCTCACCACGAAGGGCACGAAGGACACCAAGAGGGACGGAACGGCAACGACGGCACACGTCCTGCCGCCCTATTCGACCTGTGCTGTTGCGTGCTCTCCGGCGCCGGGGCCAAGAGCTTCCGCCGCCTGGTCGAGGTCGTGCAGCGCCCGTTGCTGGAACCAGAACCAGTACGCGATCAGAAGTCCGCCGATCAGGAACACGGCGATGAAAGAAGCCACCTTGGCCTTGAGAGGCACCTGATTGCGCGCGTATCATAGGATCGGCGCTGCTCTGGCCCCCACCGCAGCCGCCACAACCATTGCGAAGACAGTTGGCATCATCATTGCGCCGTGGTCAAACGCGACGTTTGGCGGCATTTCAGCGGCTGTGACGTTGGCCCTCGCGCGTTCAACCATGTGCGCCCAGCAAGCCCCGACCACAACGCCGCCCACGCACAACAGAACCGCCACGACAGCCAAGAACCTGTGTCTCTTGCCCATACCACCACCCCCTTCGTTTGAGATACCCTTGCATGGGTTGCGCCCGGTTTCCGCCGCGCACAACCCCATCCTGCGGAAGCAAGCTTCCGCAACGGCAGAGCGGGAGCCCCTCGACCGGGCTCGGGAGAGCCAAGCTCCCGCACTCCATAGGCCGTTCCGCCGTCATCCTTGGGTTCCGTTATCCCTTCGTGTCCTTCGTGCCCTTCGTGGTTCCAGCCGTTGCCGTACCTCCAGTCTCCAGCCTCCAGTCTACAGCCTACTTCACCGACACCTCCAGCCCCTCGCCGTCCAGCACGACGTTGACGCTGGCGCGGAAGTTGGCGGGGTCCCGCACGAACTCCAGGTAGCGCCCCACGGCCTCGACGCAGCGGACGCTGTCGTGGGCCAGCACAAGCGCGCCGGCCGGCATCCGCGCGTAGGCCGCCTTCACGATGTCGTAATAGATGGCCTTCTGGTTGTCCCTCGCGGCGCCGGCGTCGAGGTAGAGCAGGTCAATGGGATCCTCGAACGTCTCGACGAACCGCAGGGCGTCCTCGGCGACGATCCGTGCGGCGCCGGAGCCGTCCATGCGCCGGACGTTGCGCTCCGCCCTCTCGGCCTCCCCGGGCCTGACCTCGACGCCGACCAGGTCGCGCGCCTCGTAGCAGGCGCCGGGCCCGACGGCCGCCCCGGCGTTGCACATAAAGGTGTAGCCGCAGAAGATGCCCGTGGCGACCATGACGTCGGGCCGGGCGATGGCGTTTATCGCGTAGATCAGGCGCTCCACGCGCGGGGTGACGGTCGTCCAGGCCATCTCGAAGAGCCGGCGCACGGCAGCGCGATGCGCCGTCAGCCCGTCGCCGTCATAGTCGGCGTGCGGGAGGATGCCGGCGTCGCGCAGCGCGGCGAGCGCCCCGTCCACGACGGCGGCCTCCCTTTCGAGCGGCTCCAGTTCGCTGAAGGGCTCGTAGCGGCTCATGACGTAGCTTTTCCAGTCGTCGGTGCGATACGTTTCGGCCACGTTGGGGCTCCCTTCGGGTCACCACGCAGGCGAGGGCGCCTGCACCACACAGCGGCCCCTCCAGCCGCCGTCCGGCCACGTCACGTCCTCCTTTCCGTCACCGCAGGCGAGGGCGCCTGCGCCACACAGCTCGCCCTTGTGCCGCTCACTGTCAACTATCACCTGTCACCTGTCAACTGTCTCTGAGCCTACTTCACCGACACTTCCAGCCCCTCGCCGTCCAGGATAACGTTGACGCTGGCGCGGAAGTTGGCCGGGTCGCGGACGTAGTCCAGGTAATGCGTGAGCCGCTCGGCGGAGTTGACGCTGTTGTGCGCCAGCGCCAGCGCGCCGGCGGGCATCCGGTCGTAGCCGGCCTCCAGTATGTCCAGGTATATGCCCTTGCCCCTTCCACCGGCGCCGTCGGCGTCGAGGTAGAGCAGGTCAATCGGCTCGCGGTACGCCTCGACGAAGCGGACGGCGTCGTCCGCGACCACGCGCGCCGTGCCGGTGGGGTCGAGGCGGCGGACGTTGCGCTCCGCCCTTTCGGCCTCGTCGGGCCGGATCTCGACGCCGACCAGCTCCCGCGCCGTGTAGCACGCGCCCGGTCCGACGGCCGCCCCGGCGTTGCAGATGAACGTGAAGCCGCAGAAGACGCCGGCGGCGATCATGTTCTGCGGCCGGGCGACGGCGTTGAGGGCGTAGATGAGCCGTTCGAGCCGGGGCGTGATGGCCGTCCAGGGGATGTCGAACTCCCGCTGCACGGCGGCCCGGTGCGCCGTCAGCCTGTCGCCGTCGTAGTCGGTGTGCGGGATGACGCCGGCGACGCACAGGGCGGCGAGCGCCTCGCGCACGACGACGATCTCCCGTTCCGGCGGCTCCAGCTCGCGGAACGGGTCCTTGTACTCCATGCGGTAGCTGTCCCAGTCACCTGCGCGGAACGTCTCGGACACGTGTCTTGCCCCTCCTCGTTGGCGGTTCTGGCGATTCTACCCGGCGGCGCAAGTCGAACTGCCTGCAGCACCTTTCGAGCGTGAACCAGCAGCGCCGGCCCTCCGGCGATTCCGTGCCTCCGGTCTCCAGCCTCCAGTCTGCAGTCTGCCGTCCTGCCCTGTGGCGCCGGGGGCTACCCAGATAGGGGTAGGCGGGGCGTCTCGCCCCGAGGCCGGTTCAGAGACAACCTGCGGAACCCAAGGGGACTTCCTCATCAGGCGACTGGCGGCGGCCGTTCGGCGATTCCGTGCCTCCGGTCTCCAGCCTCCAGTCTGCAGTCTGCCGTCCTGCCCGCTTGCTTCGTGCCTGCAACATCAGCATAATGGAACGCCACGACTCGGGGATGGGACACGTGCGCATGGACACGATGACGCCAAGGCGGCGCTGGCTGGCCGCGCTCCGGATGGAGCCGGTGGACCGGCTGCCCTTCTGGCCGAAGCTGGACGGCGCCTACCCGCCCTGGCGCAAGGGCCGGTTCGAGGGGAAATCGGTGGACGAGCTGCACGCGTGGATCGGCAGCGACAAGCTGGTATGGCTGGGCAGGTGCACGCGCGATGTCCGTAAGAGAACCGCGGTCGAGACGCGGGGTGAGAACGGGATACAGAGGACCGTCTTCCGCGCGCCGGGCGGGCAGACGGAACTGGTAAACCGCTGGGACGAGCCCTCCCACGCGTGGCACCCCATAGCGTTCCCCGTGCGGACACTGGAGGACCTGGAGATCGTGCGGGAATGCTTCGTCGATTGCACGGTCGAGCTGGACCCGGAGGCGCTGGCCAGGACGCAAGCGCGCGTCGAGGAGGTCGGCGAGGACGGGGCGACGGACGTCAGCATCGGCGAGTCGCCGCTGATGTGCTGGGTGGAATGGCTGGCCGGCGTCGAGAACGCGCACTACCTCCTGGCGGACCACCGGGAGGAGGTGGAGACGTTGTTCGACGCCGTCCACGCGGTGCTGCTGCGCAGGGCGGCTATCCTCTGCGACCGCAGCCCGAGCGACATGCTGAGCATGACCGAGAACACGTCCACGACGCTGATATCGCCCGAGCAGTACCGGCGTTACTGCGCGCGACACGTGGCCGAGTACGGGCGCATCGCGCGGGAGGCGGGGCGCCTGATTTACCTGCACATGTGCGGCTGCCTGAAGGCGCTGCTCGGCGACCTGGCGCGTATTCCGGTGGACGCGTTCGAGGCGTTCACGTCGCCGCCCGTCGGCGACACGACGCTCCTGGACGGGCGGACGGCCTGCCCCGACAAGTGTCTGATAGGCGGGACGAGCGCGACTCTCTGGACCAGGCCCGCCGACCAGATAGGCGCCCGGATCGAGGCGGACCTGGACGCCCTCCCCCACCACCGCGGCGTGGTGGTGACGTCGGCGGGCGTGATGCCGCCCATGTGCGAGCCGGAGACGATCAAGCAGGTCTGCGAACGGGTCAAGGGCTACAAGGCTGAAGTTGCTCTGTAGAGATGATGCGTTTTCGGTCCCTTTTTTGGGGTAGCGCCGGGCGTCTCGCCCGGCGTGTACATACCGTCAGCCCCCCGGCGAGACGCCGGGGGCTACCCGGCAAGAGTTTTCTACAGAGCAGGCTGAAGTATAAAGGCTGAAGGATGAAGTAACGACAACAACGACAGCAACTGGAAAGAGAGCGTAAACGGTGCGGGCACTGGTCGCGCTGTTGCGGTCTGGCGTTCGCTACCGACTGTCAACTCCCAACTGTCAACTAACAACAAGCAACCAGCAACTGTTGTCTCTGCGCCATGCTTCCATTGCGCGACAGGAATCCGTCCGGCATCACGCCGTGGGTGGTGTACGGCATCATCGTCATCAACGTCCTGGTGTTCATGGGCGAGGCGAGCATGTCCGAGGAGGGCCTGAACGCGCTGACGGCGCGGTTCGGCCTGGTGCCGGCGGAGGTGACGCAGGCGGTCACCGGGAAAGGCAGCCTGCTGCAGGCCCTTATTGTGCCGATGCTTACGAGCATGTTCCTGCACGGGGGCTGGCTCCACCTGCTGGGCAACATGTGGTTCCTGTACATCTTTGCCGACAACGTCGAGGGCCGGCTCGGACGCGGGAGCTTCGCGCTGTTCTACGTGCTCTGCGGGGTGGTGGCTCTGGCTACGGAGTATCTTCTCAGGCCGAACAGCCCCCTGCCGGTGATCGGGGCGAGCGGCGCTATCGCGGGCGTGCTGGGGGCGTACGTGGTCTGCTGGCCGAAGGCGCGGGTTCTGTGCCTGGTGCCGTTCTTCTACTTCCTGCACTTTGTGGAACTGCCGGCGGTGATCGCGCTGGGGATGTGGTTCCTGATCCAGTTCCTCCAAGGCGCCGCCTCGCTCGGGGCGCCGTTCGCACACGGCGGCGTGGCGTACGGCGCGCACGTCGGCGGCTTCGTGGCGGGCATAATCCTGATCAAGGTGTGGCCGCACAGCGAGCGCCCACAGCGACCACGCAGCTACAACCGATGGTCCTACTGACGGGAAGCGCGACGGCCCCGCGCGCCGAGCCGACGGCGCGCCTTGAAGAGGCAACGTGACGCAAGAACGCGACAGCTTCGTCCGCAGCACGCTCGTCATCTCCGCTCTGACGCTGGTGAGCCGCCTGCTGGGCGTGCTCCGTGACGCCGCGTGCGCCGCCTTCTTCGGCGGCGGGATGCTGTGGGACGCGTTCAGCTTCGCCTTTCGGATACCGAACCTGTTCCGCAGGCTCTTCGGCGAGGGGGCCCTGACGGCCGCCTTCCTGCCCGTGCTGAGCGAGTACGTGGAGCTGCGGCCGCAGGAGGACGCCTTTCGGCTGGCCGGCAGGACGGCCGGGGCGCTGACGGCGGTGCTGGTCGTGCTGATCGGCCTGGGCGAGGCCGTCGTGCTCGCCCTGCTCCTGTGGGCGGACGTGAGCGCGGGGTGGCACCTGGCGCTGTCGCTGACCGCCCTGCTGCTGCCGTACGTTCTGCTGATCTGCCTGACGGCCCTGGCCGGCGCGATACTGCACACGCTGAAGCGCTTCGTCGCGCCCGCGCTGGCGCCGATAGTGCTGAACGTCTGCTGGATCGGCGCCGTCGTCGGGCTGGCGCCGGCGCTCACGTCGGACGCGCGGACGCAGGTTCACATCGTCGCGGCCGCGATACTGGCGTCGGGCGTGTTGCAGCTCTGGGTGCAGATGGCCGCGCTGCGGCGGCGGGGGTTCCGGTGGCGGCCGCTGTTCGAGCTTGCGCACCCGGAGGTCCGGCGGGTGGCGGCGGCCATGGCGCCGGTGGCGCTGGGCCTGGCGGCGTTCCAGCTCAACGCCTTGCTGGACGGGGTGATGGCGATCTCCCTGGCGCGGCCCGAGGGCGCCGACGCGTTCGGCGTGCTGGGTTTCTCGGTTCGGTATCCCCTGGAGATCGGCGCCAACAGCGCCCTGTATTACGCCAACCGGCTGATGCAGCTGCCGCTGGGCGTGTTCGGGATTGCGCTGGCGACGGCGGCTTTCCCGACGCTGAGCGGCCAGGCGGCGCGCGAGGATTGGGAGCGGTTCGCGCGGTCTCTGCTGCGCGGGCTCGGCCTGATGATCTTCATCGGCGTGCCGGCGGGCGTGGGCCTGATCATCCTCCGCGTGCCGGCGGTACAGCTGCTCTTCGAGCGCGGCGCCTTCTCGCCGGCCATGACGGCGCGGACCGCGCGCGTGCTGCTCTTCTACTCGACGGGCATCTGGGCTTACTGCGCGCTGCACGTGCTGACCCGGGCCTTCTACAGCGTGAAGGAGCAGGCGACGCCGGCCCGGGTCGCGGGTGCGATGGTGGGGCTGAACCTTGCGCTGAACCTGGCCCTGGTCTGGCCGCTGCGGGAGGCGGGATTGGCTGCCGCCACTGCTGTATGCGCAATGTTGCAGGTGGTTATATTGACCTTCCTGCTGGGCAGACGTGTGCGGCTGGCGGGGTTGGGTGGGCTGGCCGTTACGGCGGTCAAGACGTCCGTCGCGACCGGACTGATGTCCGCGGCGGCGTGGCCGTTCATCAGGGGGGCTGACGCAGGCGGAGGGCTCGGTTTGAGGCTGGTTCGGGTGCTGCTGCCGGCGGCGGCGGGAGGCGCAACGTTCTTCGCGGCGGCGGCCCTGCTGCGGACGGAGGAATTGTGGCTCCTGCTCAGAGCCCTGCGGCACCGGCGGACAGCGACGCAATAGGCGCTACGGCCTCTCGCCTTCCTTCTCGGCGGCAAGTCTCACGGCGACGATGGCGTGGCACATGATCTGCGTCTCGGTCCCGTCGCGCTCGATGACGATGTAGTTGTCGGTCACTTCGCTGAGCGTGCCCGAGAGCGACTTGTCGTTGACCATCATCACCGTTATCTGCTTGCCGAACCACTCGGTTTTGACCATCCGCGCCATGTCTTAGCTCCCGGTCGTCGGCAGCAGGGCCGGCCGCGCGCCGGCGCTGCGGCCGTCACTTTTCGAAGCCCTTCAGGATTTCGCCGACGCTGCGCCCGCCCCTGGGCACGAGCAGTATCTCGACCCGCCGGTTCTCGGCCGTCGGCTCTTGCGGAGCGGCAGGCTCCTTACGAGGACGGTTCGGGCCGAACCCGGTAATGTACGCCCGCGTCGGGGCCAGGCCCTTCTGGACGAGGTACTCCATCACGGCGTGCGCGCGCATGGCGGCCAGATGGTAGTTGTCCTTCCAGCCGGAGACCTTGATGGGCACCCCGTCGGTATGGCCGTCCACGCGGATGGCGACGTCGGGCTTGCCGGCCAGGTACTCGGCCACCTTGTCCAACGAGGCCATCGCGTCTTCGGCCAACTCGGTCTTGCCGGGCTTGAAGAGTATCTCGTTCTCGACGACGATGACGTTGCCCTCTCCCCGCGTCTCAACCCCGATGCCCTCCAGGTTCTGGAGGATCTTCTCCAGGTCCTCCCTCTCCGCTGTGAGGCGCGCCTGCTCCGCCACCAACTCCTCCACCAGGGCGGCCATGCTGCTGGATTCCGACTGGGCTGCTTTGAGCTTCTGCTGGAGGTCGCCGGCGTTGACCTCCAGGGCCTCGATGTTCTTCAGCAAGGCGGCGTGTTCCTTGTGGGCGTCTCTCAGTTCGATACCCAGCCTGTCGTTCTCCTCCTGCAAACGCTTCTGTGCCGCACATCCCGCCAACGCCAACATGGAAACGCCCAGAGCAACCGCCACGACTTTTCTCAGCATCGTCTACACTCCCGGGGCAATAGTAAACGACCCGATTACCGACCTCGACACCGCAACCTGAGGCCCGCCCTGCTCAGAACGGCAGCCACGACGTCAGGTGCGTGGTGAACTCAGGCCTGGACCCGTTCTCGATCATGAAGATGCCGCCCAGCGCCAGCACCAGCAACGCCAGTATGAGCACAACTGTCGGCCACGCTCCCGCGCTCTCCTCAACAGCCACCAGCGGGGCCTCGTACTGGGGCTCGAACTCCTCCTCGAGCGGCTCCACCACGGCCAGCTCTTCATCGAGATCCATCGGCTCGAAGACCGCGTCCTCTTCCTCGACGGGCGTCAGGTCAGCCGTCACTTCCTCGTCGTCGGCGAGAGGGACCTCTTCGATGACCTCCTCGGCCACCGGTATCTCCTCCTGTTCGGCGCCCACCAGTTCGCTGAGCAGCTCATCGTCGGCGATCTCGCCCGTATCCGTCTCCAGGATGGCGGTGATGATTTCCTCGTCTTCATCCTCCACGAGGGACGGGACCTCCTCTGCAGTCTCCACCCCTTCCACGGGCTCAGCGACAAGGGTCTCATCCTGGAGTTGCACGTCGTCGCCTTCCAACTGGAAATCGGCCTCCAGGGCGTCAGAGAAGTCGAAGACGTCTTCCTCTTCCGCCGCGGGTTGCTCCGCCTCGGGCGCCGCTTCCAGTTCCACGCCCTCAGTCTCGATCTCCAGGTCAGTCTCCAGGGCGGACTCGCTGGCGGTCGCTTCCCCGGACAACGGCCTTGCCAGTTCCGCTTCCTCGACTCCCGGCGGGGCCTCCAGTTCGAACTCCGGCTCTTCCTCGGCCCACACCTCGATATCCTCGTCCTCGCCGGGCGCCTGCTGCGCGCCGCCAGGCATCGTCGGGCTCGCCGACAGGTCCTGCTTGAGGGCCGTCACCTCGGACAGGCTGTACTTCGTCTGGCCCGCCACCAGCCGACCCGTCAACCGTCCTGCCTGAATCAACCCGTTCAGTCGGTCGCGGTCCACGCCCAACTGGCCGAGCACCTCTTCGAAGCTCAGGTATTGCTCCTCGCCTGCCATTGGTCTTACCCCCAAACCGTTCGCCTTAACACACGGCCCTACCAGGAGGACCCATCGTCCGACGCTATTATAGCACCCTGCCACCCCTTTTCAAACACTGCTGTGCCCCTACGAGCCATAGACGGCGTCGGGGTCGAAGACGCGCTGCTCGCAGACCTCCAGAACGTCCCCTTCGGGGCGGTAACGGCGATAGTAGCACGTGAAATAGCCGACGTGACAGGCGCCCACCTCCTGGTCAACCGCAAAAAGCAGGGAGTTCCCTTCGCAGTCCACCCGCACTTCCCTGACCCGCTGCACGTGGCCGCTGGTCTCGCCCTTCAACATGACGCGGCCGCGCGACCGCCGGAACACGTGGACCAGCCCGGTCTCGAAGGTCCTGCGCAGTGCCTCCTCGTCCATGTAACACAGAGTCAGCACCTCCCCGCCGGCGGCCGTTATCACCGCCGGTATCAGGCCGTCCCGAAACCTCAACACCTTCAGCAGGTTCTCCACTCTCCCCACTCCGTCTCTTGGCGCTTCCCCCTATAGTAGGCACAGACACACCCCGTTGTCAAAACAACAGGCGTGAGGGCCGGTCCTGTACCGCGCAGCCCCCACGAACTGCCCCCCCTCGCAGGCGAGCCGCTGGAGCGCCTCGTCCGCCCCGAGGGCCTGCGCCCCAATCTCCTCGTGCTCGACAAGCTCACCGGCCGGCTCGTCGCCAGGGACGACCTGGCCATCCCGCAGGTCTTTCACGGGCAGTGGAACTCGCCGTCCAT
>Ga0180431_10001651_pt1 | contig 30835 bp, 25 predicted proteins | sample SS_ome_11_FD_132459 | JGI IMG/M metagenome (GOLD analysis project Ga0180431, IMG submission 132459) | Hypersaline lake sediment archaeal communities from the Salton Sea, California, USA - SS_1_MS_1 metaG | ecosystem: Environmental > Aquatic > Non-marine Saline and Alkaline > Hypersaline >... | reverse complement strand
TCGTGTCGGCGTAGAGGGGATCGGCGCTGGTGTTTGTCGAATCAGCGCTGAGGCCCGAGATGTCGGCCGGCGTGCTCCCGAAGCAGTTGTTGTACGAGAAGGTGATGTTGTCGGGACTCGCGGTGTGGAATCCGTACTGCGAGGCGTACGTGATCATGTTGTTGGATATATCCAGATCGGCAGTGTTCATGAGGTAGAGATTCCCCCCGAAAGCCGTTCCTGTATTTCTGTCGATGGTGCTGTTCGATATGCCGCCCCAGATGCTGTCGGCGAATATCCCGCCGCCTATACCGCCGTTGTTGAGCGCTATGATCGTGTTCTCTATGCCGAGGCTGTCCTTTCCCTGGTATATCCCCCCTCCCCAGAAACCGGCCGTGTTGCCGGTTATCACCGATTGCGTCAATGCCAGATCGGACCTCTCGGAGTAGATGCCTCCACCGTTATCCGTGCAGCTGTTGTACCTTATCGTGTCACCGGAGGCATACATCGAGCAAAATTTTACGTACAGTCCCCCGCCACTGGTGAAATCGCCGTTATCCTCGATCACGTTGCCGTCGAGGGAAACCGTGGAGGCGAGCGCGTAGATCCCACCGCCCGACTTGATGCCCAGGTATTCCTCGCTCGGCGAGCATCCTTGTATATGGTTTCCGCTTATCGCAGCCTGCGTGCTGTAGAGGTAGATGCCGGCGCCCGCCTGGGCGAAGCAGCCCGATATCTCGTTATCCTCGATAACGGGGCTTCCATCGTAACAACATATGGCTCCGCCTCCGCTTGACTCACTCCTGTCCTCGTCGCCGCACGCCGTGAAGACGTTGCCCTTGATGACAGGAGAGGATTCGTAGCTGAAGATACCGCCGCCGTATATTGAGCTGGCGGGTAGAGAGGCCGTTCTGCCGCTCCCGCCTGTAATCGTGCATCCCTCTATTCCGTGCGTTCCGCTGTCGATGTACATGAACGAGATGACGCTGCCCGGGCCGCTGATCGTTGTCGTGTAGCTTTCAGGATCCCGGACCGTGAAGCCGGAGTCCCAACCGCCTAATATGTAGACCGCGCTGGTAATGGTAAGGGAGCCGCCGTAGTAGGCACCTTCCACCATTATGGTGTCTCCGGGATCACACGCGTCTACAGCATCCTGGATGCTGTGCGCCGCCCACTGGGGAATAGTAAAGGGGTAGATGTTATCGCCTGACGGGGAGACGTACCTGTATGGTGCTCCCACGATTGTAAAATCGTCATCGCTTTCGTCGAAGCCCTCAACATCGCCGCCGAAGTATGCCAGGACTCGTATCCTGCACGTGCTGACGGGAAGGCTGGGCACCGTCCATTCGTAAGATTCCACACCGATGAGCCCGGTCGATACCGTCTCGGAGTAGTTGAGCCCTCCGTCGAGGCTCAGCATTATGCTCACCGAGTCCGGGGTTTCACGGCTCGTGGACCAGGTTATGTCGTGCAGCGTGCCCACACCGAGTTCCTCGCCGCCGTTAGGAGATCCCACATGCACGTAAACGGTGTTGGGGATATAATCGATCTGATACGCAGGGCTTCCTATGTTGCATGATCCGTACTCCACATAACCATAACCGCTGTATCCCCAGTCCTCACCCCAGCTGTTCTTTATTATCCACGCTCCGTTTCCTCCGCAGGAGCTATCATTCCAGCCGACAATAAGGATCGCATGCGCTCCCACGACGGGATCGGTGGAGCTGAAACAGCCGCTGTGGTAGCTGTAGAAATCGTCTACTATATCGATTCCGGCCCAGACGGGTCCATCGAGAAGCGCCTCCTTGATCGAGTTGACGGATGACGGTATGTATGTATAGCCGGATATCCTCCCCTGGCTTTCACACTGGTCCTCGACACAGGGCAGGTCGTCCCTGGCCTCGTATGGCATGCAGGCTTCGAGAACGGCCCCGTGATCGGCCAATACCTCGTAAGCGGCCCCCGCCCATCCTCCATCGCACCCGTTGTTGTAGCTGTTACATTCTATTATCTGCTGCTCGGAGAGATCCAAAGGCCGATCGTCGTATATAAGAATGTGGGACTCCATCTGAGCTACAGCAGCGAAGGCCCAGCACGAGCCGCAGCTCAACTGATCGGTAACGGGTGTCGTGCCGTTGTTGCTTCTCCAGTCGAAGATGGGATCGTAAACGGCGCCCTCGGGTGCTAACAGAACGGGTATGTCCTTTTCTGATCCTATCGGCGGTGGGATCCTTCCGAGACGCATCTGCTTCTCTTCGGGTGTAAGGTTCGATACGCCTGTCGGCCCTGCGATCCAATGAAGGCCCTGCTCTTCGATCTTGCGGTTGATTCGCGCAATGTGCTCCTCCGCGCTCTCCTGCGCCGAACCGCGCATGGGGATCAGCAGCAAGACCGCCAGCAGGACTGTGAAAACTGCGACCGGTTTACTAATGCAAATCTTACTATTTTTCATATATCTCACTCCTATCCCTAATTTAATATGATAACACATCTTGTGCGGCATGGCCATTTTATAAGGGGGATTAATCACCCGGTAGAACAAAATGAGTAAATATACGTATATATATAGTAGCCGGTGGTATCGGTCCCGGTCGAGGTCGATTACCGGCCGGCACGGTGAAAAACGGGAACTTTTTGGGTTAACGTTTTTATAATCACAATTATAATGGGAGTTTGACCTTGAAAGGGTTTGCCCGTTTTATTATTGTTCTGTTGCATTTTCCATAATTAAAGAGGTTTCAGGGCTGGATGGGATGTTCCGGCCGCGCTTTCGGCCGGCGGATAGGTTCGTAGATATTGTAGTTGTTTGATAAGGGGTAGTTAGTATGGCGATTGATGTAAAGAAAATAGGAGAGAAGGTCGAGAGGGAGAGCGCCGTTCTCGCTGAAGTAAGAAAAGAGATCGAGAAGGTCATCGTGGGGCAGGAGCATCTTGTCGAGCGTCTAATGATCGGCCTTCTTTGCAATAATCATGTACTTATCGAGGGAGTGCCCGGGCTGGCCAAGACTCTATCGGTGACGACACTTGCACGGGCGGTGAAGGCCTCGTTTCAGCGGATTCAGTTTACCCCGGATCTGCTTCCGGCGGATCTGATCGGCACGCTGATATACAATCCGAGCTCGGGAGAGTTCTCGACCAAGAAAGGGCCGATCTTTTCAAATATAATACTGGCTGACGAGATTAACAGGGCGCCGGCTAAGGTTCAGAGCGCGCTTCTCGAGGCCATGCAGGAGAGGCAGGTGACAATCGGGGAAAAAAGCCACAAACTCGGCGATCCCTTCATGGTGCTTGCTACCCAGAATCCCATCGAACAGGAGGGCACGTATCCTCTTCCCGAAGCCCAGGTGGACAGGTTCATGCTCAAGATAAAGGTGACTTATCCCAGCAAGGATGAGGAACGAAGGATTCTGCAGAGGATGGCGGGATCTAGCGCTGGGGTGGAAGTCGAGCACGTTATCGAGCCCGGCGATATCATCAGGCTGCGCGGACTGGCGGACGAGATCTATATGGACGAGAAGGTTGAAGATTACGTGATAGATATCGTTCAGGCCACTAGATCTCCCGGCGATTACGGCCTGGATGTCGGCAAGCTCATACAATACGGTGCCTCCCCGAGGGCCACTATATACCTGGCGATGGCCGCAAGGGCTCACGCTCTTCTTCAGGGACGCGGATACGTTACGCCGCAGGATGTCAAGTCGATTGGCATGGATGTTCTGCGACATCGCGTAATTATCACCTACGAGGCTGAAGCGGAAGAGAAGGTGCCGGAAGACATCGTGGCTGCCATTTTCGACAACGTGCCTGTACCATAACGGTCCGGTTGAGGCCGCATCGTGTGTCGGCCCCATATCCGGATTCCAATGCTATGATTCCTGAAGAACTCGCAAGAAAGATACGCATCCTTCAGATCACGACGAGGAAGGTTGTAAACGATGTCCTGGCAGGTGAATACGGGAGTGTATTCAAGGGCCGCGGCATGGAGTTCGACGAGGTGCGCGAGTACATGCCGGGTGATGATATCCGCACGATCGATTGGAATGTCACCGCACGGACGGGACATCCATACGTGAAGCGCTTCGTCGAGGAGAGGGAACTCACGGTGGTTTTTCTTGTCGATCTGTCCGCTTCGGGTGCGTTTGGCAGTGTAAGAAAGCTGAAGAACGAGGTCGCCGCCGAATTCTGCTCGCTGCTTGCATTCTCCGCGGTGAAGAACAACGACAAGGTCGGGCTGATAGTATTCACGGACCAGGTAGAGATGTTCATACCGCCGAAAAAGGGAACGACCCACGTGCTCCGTGTTATAAGGGAGCTTCTTAACTTCAAACCCAGGAAAGCGAAAACCGATATTCAGGGGGCGTTGGACTATTTGGGAAAGGTGCTTAAGAAACGTTCCGTAGTATTTCTTGTTTCCGATTTCCTGGCCGAGGGATTCGAGAAACCAATGCGGGTGCTGAGCAAACGCCACGATCTGATAGGAGTGAACGTTGTGGATCCCAGGGAAGTGCGCCTTCCAAATGTCGGTTTGATTGAACTAGAGGACGCCGAGACCGGTGAGATATTCGTGCTGGATACCGGCAGTGCCGGAGTGAGGAAGAGGTACGAGAGGCTCGGGCGCGAACGGTCGGACCATTTCAGAGAACTGTTCGCCTCTATGGGCATAGATCAGATTGAGGTGATGACGGACAAGGACTACATTCCCAGGCTCGTGGATTTCTTCAGGAAACGTGAGAGGAGATATTGATGCTGTATCTCTGTATTCCTGTATGTCGAGTGGACAGGGCCGAGTTACGGAGGTTGTAAATGCCGAATAATCTTGGATTGAGCCTACAAAAACCGGATCCCGGAAACGGCAGGCCGGGAGTACTCGTTCCTCTTCTGTTGGTCCTGCTGATAGTGATCGTAGCCGCAAATCTGATCATGTCTATTGCGGGGGGACGGGCGAGAGCTCCCCTTGGTGGTGGGCTGACCGGTGATGAGATAGAGGGACTGGCAATCAAACTGGAAAATCAAGGGCTTCTGCGTGCCGCGGCGGGTACTTGGAAGGACTATGTAGAATCAGCTCGTCCTGGCAGAACCGAAGCCGCGAGGATCTGGTACAGGATAGGCAAGCTCTACCAATCGGACGGCGACTGTGAACGGGCGCTTCAAGCATATTACAGGTCGGAGAGCCTGGAGAGGGTGAAGGAGATATCATCGGAGATTTCCAGGAGATCGGCCGAGTGTCTCGAGGATATGGGCAAATTCGCCGTGCTCAGACATGAGCTGGAACGCAGAACTTCTTACTCAGGTACCGATTCAACCGCGGGAGATGACGTGCTGGTCGAGATAGGAAGCTGGAAGATCGACCGTTCCGGACTGGATATCATGATCGAGGCCGAGATCGACGCCCAGATATCTCAGATGGCCGGATCGCTCACTCCCGAGCAGAAAAGGATGCAGAAGGAGAAGCTTCTCGATGAAGTGCTGAAAAGCGGGAATAGGGATAAATGGCTCGAGAGGTTTGTAGTCGAGGAACTCCTATTCCGGCGTGCCGTGGAGGATCAGATGAACGAGGATCGAGAATTTCTCGATTTAACACGCAGGATCGAGCGGCAGATTCTCGCGCAGAGATACCTCGACAGGGAATTCGCATCAAGGATAAAGATAACCCCCGAAGATGTACGGGCATACTATGACGGCCATACGGCGGAATTCGAGCAGGACGGACAGATTCGGCCTTTCGAAGAGGTCAGCGACCAGGTTTACATGAAGATAAGATCAATCGAGGAGATGAGGGCACAGCAGGAGATCCTCGAAAAACTGAAAGAGGAGTACGATGTAGTAATACATCATTCGCACCTCGGTCGGTAGCATCAGTGGTTACACTGTTATTCGGGATGTATTGAATTGGCAGAATCCTTCGAACTCACGGCATTCTTCTGTAAAGCACTCGAGATCCTTCTGGGTTTGCTTGTGGGCTTCCTGCTTTTGGTTTTCCGGGCTCGCCCTGCCGGAATATTCGCCCGGGCGGCGCTTGTGCTTGTATTAATCCTGCCGGTCGTATCATGCAGCAACGATGGGGGGGAGACCTCCACCGGGGGGGAGTACGAGATCGACAGGAGCTTCAGAAGAGGGCCCGTGAGCTTCCGGGTGGCAATCGACAGGAACGAGATCACTATTGCGGAGCACGTTAATATGTTGATCGAGGCGAGGGCCGAACAGGGTTATGTGGCCGAACTGCCCGGCTTCGGTGAGAAGCTGGAGCAGTTCGGAATAGTGGATTACAGCACACCGGCGCCTGAACTGGATGAAGGGGGTGTCGTGGTGACCAGGCGTTTCTACGAGCTCGAGCCTTTCCTTTCCGGTGAGTACAGGATTCCTCCCATGACGCTGCTATTCAGGGCGGAGGGTGATACGACGTTTCACAACCTTGAATCGGATACGATAACCGTCGCTGTAAGATCGATACTGCCCGAGGATCACGCTGAGCTCGAGATAAAAGACATAGCCGGCCCCGTAACGTTTCCCTCGGACTATTCGAGGTTGATCATAATTGCGGGATGTGTGGCTGTTGCAGCTTGCGCTTTCTTCATCATATGGCGCCGCAGGGACGGGAAACGGGAAGCAGCGCCCGGGCTCACGGCTCATGAGATTGCATATATGAGACTTGAAAGGCTCCTATCGAGCGACATGCTCTCAGACGGGCGATACAAGGAATTCACAACTGAGATTTCAGATATCCTGCGCCACTATATCGAGGACCGTTTCGGGCTGAGGGCACCGGAGAGAACCACCGAGGAATTTCTTGCCGAAGCCGGGGCGGGATTGCCGGTGGCCTCAGAATACAAGGAAATCATAAGCGAATTTCTGATTCACTGCGATCTGGTCAAGTTCGCCGCGCTCGAACCTTCGTCGGATGATGTAAAAAGGGCTTTCGAGACATGCAGGGACTTCATCGATGCAACAAGGGAACGGGAGGAGGTGAGAAGCGAAGCCGCCTGACGGGGTGGTTAGATACATATGAGACTTGCATCTCCATGGGTGTTGATAGCATTGGCAGTTATACCGCTTTTATTGCTCTACGTGTCCAGGCGCAAGAGGGGAGGAAGCCTGCACTTCTCCTCCCTGAGTAATGCCAGAAGGGCCGGGCGGTCGCTTCGCCAAAGCCTCTCGGTTCTCCCCCTCGTTATCAGGATCCTTGTCGTGATATTGCTCATCACCGCTATCGCGAGGCCGCAGATGGGCCGCGAAAGGGTCAAGGATGTGACCAAGGGCATTGCAATAGAGATGGTGCTTGACAGGTCGGGCAGCATGGGTGCGGAGATGGAGTACAGGGGGCGAAGGCTGAACCGCCTGGAAGTCGTGAAAAAGGTCTTCGAGGAATTCTTGAACGGCAACGGCGAGAAACTGAACGGCAGGCCGAATGACCTTGCCGGAATGGTTGCGTTCGCGAGATACGCCGACACGATGGCTCCTCTCACGCTGGGCCACGGCGCCCTTCTCAGGTTCCTGGACAGCGTGCACATCGTCAAGAGGAAGAGCGAGGACGGCACGGCAATCGGCGATGCGCTGGCTCTCGCCGCTGCTAGACTGAGAACCGCCGAGGAGGATGTGGCCCGCTTTGCTGCTGAAACGGGGGGAAAGGAATACGAGATAAAGAGCAAGATAATTATTCTATTGACCGATGGGCAGAACAATTTCGGCAAACGCTCTCCGGATGAGGCCGCAGAGCTCGCCGCGGAGTGGGGGATCAAGGTATACACGATCGGTGTCGGCAGCGGGGATGGGGTGAGCACGGTCCAGACGCTCTTGGGTAGTTTCAAGATCCCTACGAGGGCGACCGTCGACAGAAGTACGCTGGAGAGGATCGCCGAGAAGACGGGCGGCATATTTCACCTTGCGGAAAACGAGGAATCACTCAGGGAAATATACGAGGAGATAGACAGGTTGGAGAGGAGCGAGATCGAATCTGTGCGTTACATCGACTACAAGGAGCTCTTCGTGCCGTTCACCATAGCGGCCCTGTGCCTGATGCTGCTAGAGGTCGCACTTTCGAACACTGTGTTCAGGAGGATCCCGTAACATAGTCATGCACCTCGGAAACGTAAAGATGTTGTCCCTTCTGTGGCTCGTGCCGGCGATAGCCGTTTTATTCGTATGGGCCGCTTACAGACGTAAAAAGGCGCTGCGGGAATTCGTGGATGCCGGTGTGCTCGACCGGGTCGTTATTTCGACGAACCACGCCGGCAGGAGAACGAAGGCATTCCTCCTCCTCCTCGCCTACGTTCTGGTTGTTGTGTCGCTCTCGAGACCCGCGTGGAACCCCCGCCCGCAGGTAATCGAGAGGACCGGACGGGATATAGTGTTCGTTCTGGATGTGTCCAAGAGCATGTTGGCCGAAGATCTGATTCCAAACCGCCTGGAGAGAGCCAAGCTGGCGATGATGGATATGACGGAGATGCTGGAGGGTGACAGGGTCGGTCTTGTTGTTTTTGCGGGTACAGCCGTGCTCAAGTGTCCCCTGACGCTGGATTACGGTTTTTTCAATCTCATGCTCGACGGTGTAGATGTGGAGGGGATATCGCGGGGAGGGACGATGATCGGCGATGCGATCCGCAAGGCCCTGGACGAGGCCTTCGACGATCAGGAGAAGAAGTACAAAGACATTATACTGATCACCGACGGTGAGGATCATGATTCGTTCCCGGTCGAGGCAGCCGAGGAGGCGGGTAAACGCGGTGTCAGAATAATTGCCGTCGGACTGGGTGACGAAGGACAGGGACGCCGGATACCGGTTACGGACGAGAGGGGAAACAGGACATTCATGACCTACAAGGGGAGAGAGGTCTGGAGCAAGCTGGATGCCACGCTGCTTAGAAAGATGGTTAATGCGACACCGGGAGGAAGATATCTGAATGTATCAACCGGGACCATAGACCTCGGAGACGTTTACACCAAGCTCATAGCGGGCGAGGAGAAGCGCGAAATCGAATCCAAGACGGTGAGGCTCTACGACGAAAAGTTCCAGATATTCCTGTCTGTCGCTCTTTTCCTGGTTGTATTGGAGATGTTCGTCGGCGAACGCAAGAGGAGTCAGCAATGGGCAGGAAGCTCCTGATGGGAGCGGCGCTGGGCGCCGTCATATCCGCAGTGCTTCTTTTTGTCACAGGCACCGCCACGGCTGATTCGGCGGGCAAGCTCGTTTCACGCGGTAACAGGAGTTACGAGAAGGGCGATTACGAGAAAGCTGTCGAGTACTACGAGAAGGCGTCGGTCAGGGAACCTGAATCACCCATGATCGCATTCAATCTGGGAAACGTTTACTACAGGAAACAGGAATTCGATAAAGCACGTGATTATTTCGAGGAGGCGGCTCTAAGGGCCAGGGACCTGTCACTGGAGGCCAGGGCTTGGTACAACATGGGCAACTCCGTTTTCAACGAGGGCGGCCGGCAGACGGACAGTGACATAGAAAAAGCGCTGAAGCTGTACGAGGAAAGTGTCCGTTTCTACTCGACCGCCCTGCAAAAGGATCCAGGATTCGATGATGCGGCTTACAATATAGAAGTGGCTCGGTTGGTGATCAAGGACCTGCTCGACAGGATACGGAAGCAGCAGGAGCAGCAGAAAGCACAGCAGGAAGAGATGAAGGAAGCCGTGGATTCCCTGGTTGCTCTTATTGAAAGGGAGAGGGATGTTGTCGATCGCAGTGATTCGCTGGATAATTCCGGTTCCAAGTATACCGATCAATGGCTCAACCGCCTGGGTGCGGTGGAGCGAAAGCAGGGCGGCATAATCGAGGGCACGGACCGGCTGATGGGCAGGATCGGCAGCCTGTTCCCCGACGAGCAACCGCCCCAGGTGACAGGAGCCCTGTCTCACCTTGACACCTCGATCACCAACCAGGATGATGCGATGAGGGACTTCGAAGCGAAAGCCCCGGGAAAAGGATGGGAAGACGGAGAGAAGGCGCTGGAACAGATGGAGAAAGCACTCGAGGCGCTCACTAAAGGTAATCAGGATCAGCAGGGCGGAGGCGGCGGGCAGCAAGAGCAGCAGGAACAGCAGGAGCAACCCCGGCCGCAGGATCAGCCCCGGCAAAAGGAGCAGATGAAGAGGGACGAGGAGGCGAAGGACATCCTCGATGAGGAGAAGGAAAACCGTAGAAAGAGGGCAAAGGCCGCCAGAGAGGGTTACAGGTCCGTTGACAAGGACTGGTAAGGACGTGCATTTCTCATGGATTCGACTGTAGATCCAACAAAGGCAGAAAGACCGCGGGTGCCGTTCAAGATGGCGATATGCGCATTGGCACTAGCCGTTTGTATCGTCTCATCACCGTCTTCCGGTGTATTCGGCAGCGAGATCTCCGTGCAGGCACAGGTGGAATCCAGGGATGTCTACATGGGGCAGTCCTTTTTATTCCAGATTTCGGTCGAGGGAGCCGATGAAATCTCGCCGCCCGACCTCTCCCTGCTCGAGGGATTCAGCGTCGAATACATGGGAGGATCAAATAACAGCAGCCACTCCATATCGATCGTAAACGGCCGCGTACAGCGAATCGTTCACAAGGGATTCATATTTACGTACAGGCTTACTCCCACAAAGATAGGAAGGCTGACGATTCCTTCCATCGGGATCGATGTGGAGGGCAAAACGTTCACAACTAGACCGATCATAATAGCCGTAAGGCGTCCATCGGAAACAGAGGATTTCAAGCTGCGGACGACTCTTTCAAGGGAGACCTGCTATGTCGGGGAACCCGTGATTTACACGGTGACATGGTATCTACGGAAGGATGTTCAGGGTTTCAGATTCACCGTGCCCCTATTTGAGAACAAGGCCTTCCATTTCGAAACTCCCGAGGTGCAGATTGACAGAAACAAGAAGTATTTCCGTGTCCCGGTCGGAAGCGAGGAGGTCATAGCGGAGAAGGACAAGGGCATCCTCGACGGTAAGACTTACGCGACACTGACTTTCAGCAAGGCCGTTATTCCCGAACGGGCGGGGGATTTTATGATATTCGAGGCTATCGTAGAATGTGAAGCGGCCAGTGGATTCGGGACCGGAAGGGATTTCTTCGACGAATTCTTTTCGGATGACTTCTTCGGGCGGCGGCGTGGAAGGAAGCAGAGCTACGTCATACCGTCGAATACTCTCAGCCTGGATGTAAGGGATCTGCCTCTAGAGGGAAGACCGGATGGATTTACCGGGCATGTGGGAGAATACAGGATCACGACCGAGGCCGAACCACTTGAGGTTAACGTTGGCGACCCCATAACACTGAGAGTGATAGTCGAGGGGCCTGATTACCTTGGAAGTGTAGGGCTTCCTCCACTCGCAGACCAGGCCGAGCTGGCCCGTGACTTCAAGATACCGGACGAGAGGGCGGACGGCAGGGTGGAGGGGGCTAAGAAGATATTCACACAGACTATCAGGGCCAAGAACGACGGTGTCGAGGCGATACCGCCTATCCGTCTGGTATATTTCGATACCAAACAGGAAAGATATATGACGGCTGTTTCTGAACCGGTCCCGATCGCTGTGCGGCCGACAAAGGTGATCACGGCGATGGATGCGGAAGGTATGGAAGAGATCCCTTCGAGCGCTCCTCTTCAAATGTGGAAGGAGGGCATCGCTTATAATTACGAAGGGCCCGAGGTGCTCGCACATCACGATTTCGGGCTTTCACTAGTTCTGACCAGGCCCTCCTGGTTATCGGCCCTCATCCTGCCTCCGGCCGTTTACTTGCTCATACTCGCCGGCCTGCTCGGCGCCAGAAGGCGGGCAGCCGATCCTGCGGCCAGAAAGGCTAAAGGGGCCATGAGGAGGCTGAGAGCGGGGCTTAGAAGTTTGGCCGGGAAGAAGGATCTCTCACAGGCCGACTTTTTCGGCGGAGTTTTGGATGCGTTGAAGGATTACCTGGGCGACAAGCTGCGCTGCACAGGTTCATCGCTCACCTCGAAAGACGTGGAGGAAATGCTGGGATCCATGGGAGTGGGCGATGACGTGGTACTTGCATTAAGGAATATAATGAGCAACTGTGAGACCGGCGCCTACGCCGGCACGCTTTCCTCCCTGGATGACCGCGAGAGTTTCACGCGCAACGTCGAGAAGGCGGCCATGAAGCTCGAGAGGAGCTTATGAGGAGTTGCGTCTCGAGAATAAGCACCGGTCTTTTGATAGCGCTGCCTTTGCTCGTAATTCTTAAGGCGGGAGCGGTGTGTGCAAGCTTGACCGAGGCTGAGATAGCAAATCATCTGGAGGAGGGAGAGCGACATTTCCGCAAAGGCATAGAGCTCGACAGGTCCGATCCGGATCTTGCACGGGATTTCTATCTCAAGGCAATCCTGCATTTCGAGCGGATAGTCGACGATGGGGGAATAAACAACGGCAAGCTCTTCTACAACATAGGCAATGCATACTTCAGGTTGGAGGATATCGGCCGGGCCGTCCTCAACTACAAGCGGGCGATGCTCTACATACCGAACGATGAAAATCTGAGAAAGAACCTCGATTTCGCCCGCAGCAGGCGGGCGGACAGGATTGAGCGCAAGGAACGGGCGAAAGTGCTCGAGACGATATTCTTCCTCCACTACGATCTCTCTGCGAGGGTGCGTTTTACGGCTTTCATCATCTTCTTCATATCAGCATGGGTATCGGGGGCCGTCTACCTTTTCGTCAAGGCCGGTTCCGTGCGTATCGTAATGATTGTTGTATCCGTTCTCTGCTTCGTGTTTCTGGTCTCACTTGTTGCAGAGGGGGTAAGCAAATCACGGAGGCCCGAAGGGGTGGTACTTGAGGAGGAGACGATCGCAAGGAAAGGCGACGCGGAAACTTATGAGAGGAGCTTTACCGAGCCCCTTCATTCCGGCACCGAATTCAGGATGCTGGAAAAAAGACCCGGCTGGATCCATATAGAGCTGAATGACGGCGCGAGATGCTGGATACCGGAGAACAGTGCTGAACTAGTGTCCAGCTGAACTGTGCCGCTGAAGATCGATGCTGAATGCATCACCTCAGACAACGTGGAAAGGAGCCAGGTGGGATTATGAAATCGTGTATGCGCATAGCGGTTATCCCGGCGGCAGTGCTGGTCGTGCTTGGTGCCGCGGGGGCCAGTGCGGGAGGCGATACAGGCCTTACTCATGAAACTATCGAGAAGCTGAAAGAGTCGTTCGAGCTCGATCCAGCTACAAGGTCGATCATGAACGCTGTAACGAACAACGATGTCAGCAAGCTCACATTGAACAGGGAGCTTCTCGCCAGACACAACGACGTATTCAACGTGAAGGTCGACACGAAGGGCGTTACCGACCAGGAGAGCAGCGGCCGCTGCTGGCTGTTCGCCGGTTTTAACATAATGCGGCCCTCGGTGATGAAAAAGTTCAACATCGATGATTTCGAATTCTCCGAGAACCATCTCTTTTTCTGGGACAAGCTCGAGAAGGCGAATATGTTTCTAGAGGCGATGATCGAAAACAGGGGGAAGGATGTCGACGACAGGGAGCTTAAGGTGCTATTTCGCAATCCGGTCCCCGACGGCGGTTGGTGGACATATGTGGTGAATCTGATCGGGAAATACGGGGCCGTTCCCAAGTGCATCATGCCGGAGACGAAAAACAGCAGCAACACGAGGAGGATGAACTCCTTGCTCAACCGCATGATGAGGAGCGACGCGGCGGAGATCAGGCGGCTGGCAAGCGAGGGCAAGGACGAATCCACACTGCGCAAGAGAAAGTTTGAGATGCTCTCTCAAGTTTACAGGCTACTGGCCATCCATCTTGGGATTCCGCCGGAGGAGTTCGTTTGGAGATACGAAGACAAGGATGGGCGGGTGTGCGGGGGAACATATACGCCGCTATCTTTTTACACAGAAGCGGTTGAGGACGGTCTGGACGGGTATGTCACGCTGTTGAGCTATCCGGTGCACGGCTATTACGAGTACTACCGGATCAGGTACTGCCGGAACATGCCGGATGCCCCGGATATGGATTTCATAAATATGGATATCGGGATGCTGAAAGAGTTCGCCCTGAAAGCGGTGCTGGGCGGTGAACCTGTCTGGTTCGCAGCGGATGTTGGCAAGGATCACGATGTTGAAAACGGGATCTTCGAGATAGGCATACACGACTACAGGACGCTAATCGGTGTAGAGGACCGGATCACGAAGGCGGATAGGCTTCTCTACTGCGAGAGCACCCCGAACCACGCTATGGTTTTTATAGGGGCTGACACGCTTGGTGGGCGTGCGTCTAAGTGGCTGGTGGAAAATTCATGGGGCACTGACAGGGGAAAGAAGGGTTTCTGGACGATGTACGATGACTGGTTCGACGAGCACGTGTTCGGCGTTATCGTTCATAAACGCTATTTGCCCGGCGATGTGCTGGCGATAATGGACACCGAGCCGAAGGTGCTGCCAGCCTGGGATCCGATGCGCTCGCTGTTCGAATAGAGCTAATGGTGGTTCCACGGTATGATCGACCGACGGAGACCTAGATGAAAAGTTGCGATAGCAATCCCTGAGGTGGTGATTGTATGAACATCAGTATACTGCGGTTTGTATGCCTTCTTCTATTCATACCCGTTGTAGTGTTCGGAGAATGTGCGCGAGAAGGAGAAGGGAGGGTTGACGTGATATCTAACGGCGATGAGGAAACGGATCATTATGCGAATGATGTGACGATCTCGGTAATATACGATAACAGGACGTATAAGGATGGATTTGAGCCGGAGTGGGGTTTTTCCTGCCTCCTGAGGGGCGGTGGGAAAACGATCCTCTTTGATACCGGCGGGGACGGAGATATTTTCATTCAAAACCTCGAGAAGCTCGGGATCGATCCCACCGGCATCGATCTTGTTGTGCTCTCCCACATTCATTGGGACCATGTGGGAGGACTCGATGCCTTCCTGGACAGGAACGGCGATGCCGGGCTTTTCATTCCGAAATCGTTCCCCGAACAATTCAGAGCTGGGGTCGAGGACAGGACTTCGAGCATAACCAGTGTGGGTGAGCCGGTCCGGATATGCAGGGGTGTGTATTCTACCGGAGAGATGGGAGGGACGGTCAAGGAGCAATCGATGGTTGTGCGGACCGCCGGCGGGCTTGTCGTGATCACCGGCTGCGCTCATCCCGGGATCGTGAATATAGTTGAAAGAGCCAAGGATATTTACGATGACGACGTTCTACTGGTTCTAGGTGGATTCCACCTGCTGAAGAAGGGCTCCGACGAGCTCGAGAGCATCATATCCGATCTGATGGAGCTGGGTATCAAAATGGCCGCGCCGTGCCACTGCACCGGAGATGATGCCATAGCCCGCATCGAAGCTGCTTTCGGGCCCCGCTATGTAAGGGTGGGTGTCGGGGAGATCATCGATACGGAGCATCTCGGGACAGCGGACGGGGAATCGGGGACCGGGGGACTTGAGTAAACATTCGATTACACTGCATCAATTACCGTTTACCCCGATATAATGTTGACGTTGAACAAATTGCGAGGATAGTATCCACCCGGTAACCGATTGTTTACCAAAAGTCAATTCAAAGATTTGCCGATAATATGAATGAAATCGATATGGACTTGTATCTTTATGCGTAACAACGAGGTATTATAGGGAATTTTACCCCGTTTTTTTCAATTATTGGAACGGTATATGCGAGTTCACATCTTTCGAACTTGAAAAATGGGGCTCGCCATTTCCAAGGTGCAAGTTGAATATAGGGGACGAGCACCGCAATCCCCCGGGATGGTTCCCGGGGGATTGCTTTATATCCTTCGGTCTCAAGCCCACGTAGATCCAACGATCACGGTCATTTCACCGGGTTTAGCCGGTTGACACTAAAAAAACACTCCTATATACTCTTCGAATATCCATTGTGGATCAACGCCGAGAATCGGATGGATCAATCCGGAGGAATCTTGAAAGATATTGTAAAGAAGATCATGGAAACCGAGCAGGATGTCCGCAAACGGATCGAGCAGGCACGCGAGAAGGCGCAGAAGATACTGAGCGAGGCGGAGGCTCGTAGCAGGGAAATCCAGGTGGAGGGCCGCCAAAAGGCTACGCGCGACTCGCAGGAACTCATCGAGCGTATCAAGGACGAAGCCGAGCAGGAGAGAGCCCGTTTGATAGAAAGTGTGGCGGGTGACGGCAACGAGCTATTGGAAAGAAAGAAGCACGAGATAGAGGCAGCCGTGAAGCGGGTCGTAGATGCAGTAATATCAAGCGGCTGATGGAGCTGTTCTGTTTGCGGGAGCCGCCGGCCCTCAGGGGGGATCGTCCGTTATGATTTTCGGACCGATTAGGAAGTTCGCTCTCGTCAATGCGAAGGTCAGGGCTCGCCTCAGCACCCTTCTTTCCACTGATGTGATCGGCCGCCTCGTCGTGGCCGCAGACCTCGCTGAGTTCTACGCCGCCCTGCAGGGCACAGTCTACGAGCCGATATTCTCACGACCGGAGATAAACTTCGATCCGAGGGTGGGAGAGAAATATCTGGTCGAGAAAGAGATAGAATGGCATGCGGAGCTTCTGCAGGATCTTCGCGGACCGGAGAAAGAACTCGTTGCTCACTTTCTGGAGAAGTATGAGATCGAAAATCTGAAGACCGCTCTCCGCATCCGGGATGGAAGCAGGGGGGAGGAGGAGATCGACTATATGGTTCGAGGCTCGCTGCCTAACGCGATACCTTATACGGCGGTTGTCGAGGCGGCATCGCTCGAAGATACGCTTGCTCTGTTGGCCGGCACGCCTTACCTGGTTCCTGTAAGGAGCGCAATAGACGATTATAAGGATAGAGGGACGCTGTTCCCGGTCGAGATCGCGCTGGAGATCGATTACTTCAAAAGGTTGCAGGAGAGGATCGAGGCGCTATCTAAGAAGAACCGTGAGATCGCAAGATCCCTTGTCGGGCTGGAGATCGACCAGAAGAATATCAGCTGGCTTATAAGGTTGAAATTCTACTACGATATTCCGACCGGTGAATTGATGGACTACAACATCCCCGGTGGTATAAGGATGACGAGGGAGAAGATGCGCAAGGCGTTCATGGCGGAATCGGTCAAGGAGGTTCTGGCTTCGTCTCTGGATAAGTCTTACAAGGGAGCCATGGAGCTGGTCGGTGGGGGGGAGGAGCTCGGCAAGCTGTATCTGCTGGAGATAATACTATGGAACAGCTTCCTGCGGCAGGCTCGAAGGACACTGAGTGGATTTCCCTTTACGATAGGCACGGTGCTGGCGTACCTGATTCTCAAGAGAACTGAGATCAGGAACATTATCACGATACTGAACGGTAAGGTTTACAGGATGGGCCGTGAAGAAATAGACAGTCACCTTAGGGTGATATTCTGAGGAATAATTTATGCTGACTCCGGAACGCATGCATCAGATCAACGTCCTCGTTTTTGAGACGGAAGTTGATGCGGTCGCCGAGGCTATCGTACGGATGGGCCTTCTGCATATGGTGCAGATGGATGAGCAGGAAGCCTGGGCCGGTGAGTTGAAAGGTTACGAGGCCGGGAAACTGAGGGCGGGCATCGATCGTCTTGCAGTGAGGATCTCCGCCCTGATGAAAGATCTCGGGATTCGTGCACTGCCTGTAAGCCCGAGTGATGAGAAGCTTCGTGAAGTCACGACCGGTGATCTGACCGGTATGGACGATGAGATATCCTCGCTGGAGTCGTCGGTCAAGGAGGCGAAGGGTCGCCGGAAAGAGCTGACCGAGCGTCTGGAGAGGCTTAGGGGAATCTTCAACGAGGTTTCCCCTCTGGCGTCCCTCGGATTCCCTGCACAGAAAACTCCATACTCGTTTCTGGAGATCCATTACGGCAGGGTTCGCTCCAGCAACCTGACAATGATCAAACAGCGAACGGATCAGCTGGCTGCTGTCGTTCTTACGCTGGCTCATCAAGGGGAAGACGATGTCGTTCTTGTGATTGGACTTAAGGCGGACAGGCTCAAGCTCAAGCGAATTCTGAGAGAAGCCACTTTCGAGGAGATCGAAATTTCGGATGAGGCGAGGAAGGAATCGGCGGGGGTAACGGGCGAGCTTGAAAGCAAGATCGCCGATATCCAGGATCAGGTTGAAGAAATAGACGGCGAGCTCGCCGAACTCAGAGAGAAAAACTCGGAGCTTCTGACGGGGTACCATCGCTCACTTCAGGTTGCCCAGCTTTACCTTAAAGTCAAAGGCTATCTTAAGAGAACGAGAAAGACATGTGTCTTCTCGGGTTGGCTGCCGAGTGACAGAAAGGAGCTGGTGGAGAGGGAGATACTACGGGCGGCTGACGGTAAGGCGATCATCGAGACCGTACCCCCGGAGGAGATAACGGGCGTGAAATCGGGAAGGGTAAAGGTGCCGGTTCTTCTCAAGCATCCCGGTTTCTTCAAGCCGTTTGGAATGCTGGTTGCGAGCTACGGCCTGCCGGAGTACTCGTTCATCGATCCGACATTCTTCGTCGCAATCAGCTTCCTGATCATGTTCGGCATGATGTTCGGTGATATCGGCCACGGCGTTGTTCTTGCGGTGATAGGGTGGCTGCTGGGATTTAAGTCCGGCCGGCGGAACGAGGCCGTGGGGCTGATAGGGAAACTCGTCTTCTACTGTGGCCTTTCATCGATCGTCTTCGGCGTTCTTTTCGGAAGCGTGTTCGGGCTGGAGGATCTGATACCCCAAGTCTGGCTGAAGCCTATGCATGATGTTCTGTACTTCTTCAAGATCGCCGTCTACTTCGGCATAGCAATGATATCGCTCGGCATAGTATTCAATGTAATTAACGCAATTCGTGCAAGAGATGTTAAGGCCGTTCTGTTCGATCATGCGGGAGTGCTCAGCGCAATTATCTATTGGGGGGGGATAGGGGCGGTTTCGATCTTTCTGTCGAACAGGCCTGTACCACTGATGCTGATAATATTCGCGGTCTGCGTTCCGCTGATTATACTTTTTCTGAGAGAACCGATCGCGGCCATCATCGGCCACCGCAGGATGGTATTCGAGAAGGGAGTGATGTCGTATTTGATGGAAACGGTGATTGAGGCCATCGAGATACTGACCGGCTATCTGGCCAACACCGTTTCTTTCATCCGTGTAGCTGCTTTTTCGCTTGCGCATGTCGGGTTGTTTATTGCAGTTTTCAGCCTGGTCGACATGGTCAAGGGAAAGAGCGGCGGGGCGATATATTCCGCCCTGATATTGATACTGGGGAACGCCGTCATTATAGCCCTCGAGGGGCTTGTGGTGACGATTCAAGCCATCCGTCTGGAGTACTACGAATTTTTCGGCAAGTTCTTCATGGGCGGAGGAAAGGCATACGATCCTATAGGTCTGGAAGGCGTGCCGGACCGGAATGAATGAAAGGAGTCGCAAAGCATGTCGGAGCAAGCGGAACGCCGTAAGAGGATAAGAAAGGCCATAACGATTTCTTCTGCCGCGGTATTCACCGCCGTACTGGTAGTATTCTTGATCACGCTCGTCAGTTCTGTATCGAAGGTATACGGACAGCAGCACGACGCGGGATCCACGGAAACGAAGCTGTATGAAGGTACGAGCGGTTACACGGCTGAAGAGGCGAAGGTCATAGGCTGGGGATTCGCAGCAGCCGCCTTCTCAACGGCCATAGGGTGCATTGGTGCCGGCATTGCGGTAGCGTATGTCGGCTCGGCTGCACTGGGCGCGATAGGTGAAAAGCCGGAGCTGGCGGCGAGAGCGCTGATCTACGTCGGATTGGCCGAGGGGATCGCAATATACGGTCTTATCATAGCGATAATGATCCTGACAAAGATCTAGCATTAAACCGCAGTCTTCTTGGAAGGGTAAGTGCATGCCGGGTCAACCGGATGTGCCGGGTTCAGTGAGGCGTTATTATGCAGTTTTTCGTGATAGCCGATGAACACACGGTGACGGGTTTCAAGCTCGTCGGATTGGAAGGCGAGATAGTGGAAACGGCGGACGAGGCGAGGGAGGCGCTGGAGAGGGCGTTTTCATCATCCGACATAGGCATAATCATAATAACCGAGAGGATAGCCGCCAAGATACGCCGTGAAATGGAAGAATATGTGTTCGGACATAATTTCCCCCTGATAATAGAGATACCCGACAGGACAGGGCCGATGGAGGGCAGGCTGTCGATCAGGGAGTTGGTACGATCCGCAGTCGGAGTAAACGTTTGATCGTGTTTGTTGGAATGAAATGACGGGGAGGAGAGGACCTTGGTCGATAATGAATCCGTAGCGAGGATCTGCGATCGGATACTGGAGGACGGAGAGAACGAGATAAAGTCGATCCTCGACAAGGCCGAACAGACCGCAGCGGATATCACCGGGAAGGCCGAGGGCGTAAGTAAGTCGACTGCCGATGCGGTTATCAAGGAAGCACGTAGGAAGGGTGACCTGATCAAGAGAAGGATCCTGTCGAGCGTTAACCTCGAGGTGAAGAGGGCAAAGCTCAAAGCCCGTGAGAGCATAGTAGCGGAGGTTAACGGCAAGGTCGAGGAGGCCCTGGGAAGTCTGAGGGACAAGCCGCGGTACGCCGGTGTGCTGTCCTCTATGATTGCCGAGTCCGTGAGGGCGCTCGATGGCGAAAACTTTGTTATATTCGCCGATCGCCGTGATATCGGCCTTATAGAGTCGGAGGTCACGGCTGCAGCAGGTAAGATGCTCGAGGGGGAAGGCAGGCGGGTAGAGCGGTTTGAGGTGGAGGCGTTGAAGGAGGCGGTGCTGGGCGGCCTCAGGGTCGGTGTCCCCGGCGGAAACGTGATATTCGATAATACGTTCGAAGCACGTATCTACAGGATGCAGGATGAGATCAGAAGTATCATATTCGACGAGATATTCTCGAAGGAAGCTAGCGAGGAGCAGGGCAGTGCTTGAGATAATCGGGAGAGTTGAGAAGGTGATCGGCCCTGTCGTTCATGCGAAGGGCATAACAAGAGCCAAGATGCTCGATCTCGTCGAGGTGGGGGAGAACCATCTCGTGGGCGAAATCGTGAAGCTCGAGGACGACCGTGCGGCCCTCCAGGTTTACGAGGATACGACAGGCCTGGCTCCGGGGGCCAATATATACAGTGCGGGCCTGCCGCTTTCGGTGGAGCTGGGCCCTGGACTCCTCGGTACGATCTACGACGGCATTCAACGCCCGCTCGAGGTAATAAGGGATTCCTCAGACCAGTATATCCAGAAGGGAATACATGTCGCTGCGCTTTCGAGGGACAGGAAATGGGATTTCAAGCCTGTGATAGGCACCGGTGAAGAGGTGAGTGGTGGTGGGGTGATCGGAGTCGTGCAGGAGACCGAATTGATCGAGCACCGCGTGCTCGTTCCACCCGAATTATCCGGAAGGGCGACATGGGTCGCCGGGGAAGGTTCGTACGGTGTGGATGAAGTGGTTTTAAAAGTCGAAAATCCTAAAGGGGTGGAAGAAGAGGTGAAGCTGCACCACCGCTGGCCTGTCCGGAGGCCTCGCCCGATTAACTCAAGGCTTCCCCTCAGCATACCCCTGATAACCGGACAGAGGGTCGTCGATACACTGTTTCCGGTCGCCAAGGGGGGCACGGTTGTAGTGCCCGGCGGATTCGGTACGGGAAAGACGATGATCCAGCATGCCCTGTCGAAGTGGAGTGACGCCGACATCATAGTCTACATAGGATGCGGTGAGAGAGGGAACGAGATGACGGATGTGCTCATCTCTTTTCCGGAGCTGATCGATCCCAGGACCAACAGGCCCATAATGGAGCGGACCGTCCTGATCGCCAACACTTCGAATATGCCGGTTGCGGCTAGGGAGGCCTCCATATACACGGGTATAACGATTGCCGAATACTACCGTGACCAGGGCTATCATGTATCCATCATGGCGGATTCCACATCCAGGTGGGCCGAGGCGCTTCGCGAGCTTTCCGGCAGGATGGAGGAGATGCCTGCGGACGAAGGATATCCGGCGTACCTGCCTACCCGGCTGGCAGAGTTCTACGAAAGGGGAGGGATGGTATCGACCCTTGCAGGATCGGAAGGTTCGATCAGTATTATCGGCTCCGTGTCGCCTCCCGGAGGTGATTTTTCAGAACCGGTTACACAGCATACGAAGAGATTCGTACGTTGCCTATGGGCCCTTGACCGCCAGCTCGCGAACGCACGTCATTATCCTGCGATATCATGGCTCGATAGTTACAGCGAGTACGTGGGTGAGATAACCGACTGGTGGGAGGAGCTTTCGGGCGGCGAATGGTCTGAGCTAAGAAGGAGGATAACCGGGCTGCTTCAGCAGGAAGGAAAGCTCCAACAGGTCGTGAAGCTGGTCGGTCCCGACGTGCTTCCCGACACCCAGCGAATAGTGCTGGAAACATGCACCATGTTCAAGAATGCATTCCTTCAGCAGAGCAGCTTCGACCAGATCGATATGTACTGCACACCGGAGAAGCAGGTGAAAATGCTTCAGGTTATCATAGAGTACTACGACCTCGGGCTCGAGAATATCAAGAAAGGTGCGAATATTCACCAGCTGAAGAAGATGGAAGTGACCTCTGATATAATGAGAATGAAATTCTCGGTGACCAACGATGAAATAGAGAAGATAGATGGAATCAGAGACAAACTTCGCCGCTCGATGCAGCGTATAGCTGAGATGTACGAATGAGAAACGGTGGTTACTATGGCAAAGAGCAGTACTGAGGGAAGGGAGTACATAGGTATACGTCAGGTTGCCGGTCCCCTTGTATTCATCGAGGGCATCCACAATGTGGGGTACAACGAGTTGGCCGAGATTGTCGATTCAAGCGGCCACGTCCGGCTTGGAATGATACTCGAGAGCACGGATGGTGGAGCTGTTATTCAGGTTTTCGAGGGAACTTCGGGCCTTTCCATACCGGAAACGCGCGTGCGCTTTCGCGGCGAGCCTTTGACATTCGGTGTGAGTGAGGAGGTGCTGGGTCGCGTCTTCAATGGGTTGGGCCAGCCGATCGACGGAGGCCCGCCACCGAGGACCGAGTATAGAATGGATGTGAACGGTCTCCCGATAAATCCAACGGCCCGTTCGTATCCGCGGAAATTCATCCAGACCGGGATCTCGGCGATCGATGGCATGAACACGCTGGTCCGCGGTCAGAAGCTTCCCATCTTCTCCGGCACGGGGCTGCCGCACAACAGGATAGTAGCTCAGATTACCAGGCAGGCGAAGATAGTGGGCGAAGACACATCGTTTGCCGTCGTATTCGCGGCGATGGGCATAAAGCACGACGTGGCGAGGTATTTTATCAGCAATTTCGAGGAATCGGGAGTTCTGGAGAAGGTGGTGCTGTTCCTCAATCTCGCAGACGATCCCTCGGTGGAGCGACTCGTAACTCCGAGAACGGCACTTACAGCTGCGGAGTACCTGGCATTCACAATGAACATGCACGTGCTTGTGATTCTAACGGATATGACGAATTACTGCGAGTCGCTGCGGGAGATATCGACGATTCGCGAGGAGATTCCGAGCAGGAAGGGATATCCAGGTTATCTTTACAGCGATTTATCGAACATCTACGAACGTGCGGGGATGGTCAAGGGAATAGAAGGGTCCATTACCCAGATGCCGATACTAACGATGCCCAACGATGACATCTCCCACCCCGTGCCCGATCTGTCCGGTTACATCACGGAGGGTCAGATAGTGCTGGAGCGGGAGCTGGATCAGAGAAATATATATCCACCGATCGCAGGATTACCTTCGCTCTCACGCCTTATGAAGGATGGGATAGGCGAAGGTATGACAAGGGAGGATCATGCACATATAGCCAGTCAGTTGTTCGCAGCATACTCGCACGTTAAGGATGTGAGAGCCCTTGCTGCGGTGATAGGTGAAGAGGAGCTCACACCGCTGGATAAGGTCTACCTGGAATTCGGTGACGGGTTCGAGAGGGAGTTCCTGAGCCAGGGCGAGCAGGATGACAGAAGTATTACGGAGACTTTGGATATCGGATGGAAGGTGATCTCTACGCTGCCCAAAGAGGAGCTCCATAGAATCACCGACGAGGAATTGAGCAAGTACTACGGCATGTAGTATTTCCATGAAAGGTGGCGGTATCGCGCGTGGCAAGATACGAAGTGGCGCCGACCAAGACCAACTTCATGAGAATACGCCGCGAGCTTGGCTTCGCGGCCGAGGGACTGGAGCTTCTCGACCAGAAGCGCAAGATCCTCATAGTCGAGCTTATGGGGCTCATAGACCGGGCCGTGGAGGCGCAGGAGGCCGTCGAGTCCAAGCTCTCATCGGCCTTCAGGGCTCTGGATCAGGCGATGCTGCGCATGGGGCGCCGCGAAGTCAACCTTATGGCGCTCGGCATGCATATCGGCTCGGAGATAGCATTCTCCGAGAAGCGCGTCATGGGTGTTTCTCTCCCTAGGGTAAGGGTCAAGTTCGACGACAGGTCGCCTTATATCGCCGAAACGGCAAGCAGCCTATGGATCGACGAATCGATAAAGGAATTCAGGATCGTTCTCGAATCCCTGGGCACGCTCGCGGAGGCCCGGATCTCCCTGATGCGCCTTTCGCGCGAGGTTGCGAAGACTATCAGGCGGGTGAATGCGCTTGAAAAGATATTCATACCTGACTACTCGGAGACGTTGAAATATATTGAAATGGCACTCGAGGAATCCGAAATGGAGGCTTTCTTCGTCCTAAAATTAATCAAGGACCGCCTCTCGAGGAGAAAAGGGGAATCCCGATGAGCGAAACCAATCCATTCAATAATATCCTTCTATATATAGACGGCAGCGAGGCCTCGATCCTCGCCGGCCAGATGGCGATCGTCATGGCTAAGAAGTACGGATGCAACCTGAAGGTGATATACGTCGTGAACGAGAATCTATTGAACGAGCTGCTCAAGGCCAAGGTGTTCGTCCAGATGGAAAAAATGGATTACGAAAGGGATCTCGAGGAGGACGGCAAGAGATACCTCAACTACATTGTCAAGCTTGCGGATAAAAAGGGATTGACGGTTGAAACGGTTCTCAAGAAGGGGGTCGTTCACGAAGAGGTCGCCAAGGAGGTCGAGGAACAGGATTACGACCTTCTGATCCAGGGAGAGCTGGGTGAGGTCCTGAGCCTCAGGGATTCTTTTTACGAGGAAGGCGAGAGGATTCTGAGAAAGGTCAGCTGTCCGGTGATGGTCGTGAGGGGTGGAGATAGGGTGGCCAAGGTCTTCGACTCTCTCTAGCCGAGCGCCGCCAGCCCCCTTTGCATGCTGCAGGGGCTTGCGCCCACAGAGTTGGTTGATTATTATGCGTTCATGTCGATAACAGCTTCTTAAGGCATCACAGGAGGCGTGATTAATGAAAATCACGGATTACTTATCGCCCGAGAACATCAAACTGGGAATCGAGGGCTATAGCAAGGAAGAGATCATAGAGGAGCTCGTTGAGCTACTGTCTGAGACGTGCGGGGAATCCGATGCGGATGATATACTTGATGCGGTTCTGAAGAGGGAGAACGAGGCCAGCACCGGGATCGAGATGGGAGTCGCGATTCCCCACGCCAAGTGTGATGCGGTCAGTAAGCTGTGCATAGTGGTGGCCATCTCCCGTGATGGTATCGATTTCGATTCGCAGGATGGCAAGCCATCCCATCTTTTTTTCCTGATGGTGGCCCCTACGACCGAATCCGGTCCGCATGTGCAGGCGATCGCAAAGATCGTCAAGATGATAAAGGTGGAGGGATTTAGAACCAAGCTCTTGAAGGCGAAAACGGGTGAAGAGGTTGTGTCGATTATTGATGCCGTCGAGAACGGTGAATAGTAGAGCAGATGGAGCGTCTCCCCGGATCCTGCCCAACCGTGAATTATCCGGCAAGCCTTTCGGAACTGTTTCCCCTGATTTGACAATATGCCCTTATCGGATGAGAATAGGATAATCGGCTATTACGGATTTCCTCGAAGAGCCGTTATGAATGAGGTAAGGGAAAGGTACGGTCCGGATACTCCGCTCCTGGATCTGGATGTGTTCCAGGGCGCTCCTGACTCGGGTCTTCTTCCCTCGACTACGTGCCGTATAATAGGCAACATCGTGGACAATGCGGTGCATTTCAGGCAGAAACTGGTCGCGGTGGTAGCGGCGGTGGGTGAGGGAAAGTGTGACAGGGGCAGGAATACGGCATTTCTGCTTGCTGATCTTGGGCTGGACGTGATCGAATCACGTTTCCCCCCTGAGGAATTCGAGAACCGACCGCTGCTGTACTCCAAGAGCGGATTGCCCCTTGACCGGAAGATGGATATGATTATGGAAACGATAATCGATCCCTCGCCAGCTTCGGAGATCCCGGAGCCATCTCGCCCCACTCACGGTTTCTGGGGTGTGCCTCCGAACGACTATCGTATACTAGAAGTGTTTCCGTCGACGACCCATCTTTACGGTTGGGTCCGTTGCGTTGAAGCCGGGAGACCGGGGAATATGGAACTCGAGTGTCACGTCGACGAAGGCGTGCCGACTGTTTTCTTCAGCCAGAGCTTCTGTGCCAAGCAGGACCTGGCCCACAATCTAGCGGAAAAGCACCGTGGGCTGGCAATAGATTGCCATCAGGAGGCGAACGACTCCATCCTTGCGAAGATAGAGGCTTTCATCCGCCTGTCATGACCGACGGTACCGGCTGTGAACACGTGAACCGCATTTGTTCACTTCTAAACGAGGCGTAAGCAAATTGATAATTGCCGATTGTGGTAGCAGCTGGGCGAAGATTCTCGATACGGAGTCCGGCGCCCTGGAGATCGTGGAGACCAAGGATCTCGTTTCTCGTAAAGGCCTTATGTTCGATATTGCCACCGGGCACAGCGCGAAACGTCTCTGCCGCGTTTTCAAGAACGAGCTGATCGCCCTTGCGGAGGGTGGTCTCGCCGTTGTGAAGGACGACGATTTCTCGCTCATAGACGTAGGCAGCAGGGATATAAAATTTGTGAGATTCGAGGGGCGGAAGGTGAGAAAACTCGATTGGAACCTCGCGTGTGGTTCGACTACCGGCGCAACGGTCGAGCTTCTGGGATTTTATTACGGCATAGACTTCAAAAGTCTTCCACCTGCCGCAGACTGGATAAACGTGACCTGCGGAGTGTTCGGAATGGAGAGGATACTGGAACAGGTTTCCGCAGGCATACCACCGGGGGAGAGCGTAGCGATGTTTATTCACGGCCTGGTCCGCAACGTCTTCAACTTCGCAGGCAGGCCCGAACATCTCTATCTCTCCGGGGGTTTCTGCGAGAATCCTTGTTTCATGGACTCGATCGAGAAGTACTGTTCGGTTACGGCGCTGGGTAGAACCGTTCCGCTTGAAGGATTGAAGATCGAAACCAAAAGTGAAATGAAAATCGGGGATAGAACGGAGAGGGGTTAGCTGAAGTGCGAGTTGAGATCCTTTGTGGTCACGGTGGATCGCGGCTGCGATCCGTTCTGTACACTGTGTTTGCCCTGTTGCTTGCCATTACCGCCTCTTCCTGCAAGAAGAGGATCGATGCAGGTATCGAGGGCCGGAAAGACTATTCGGAGACTGAATACGGCAGACTGGGTGTCTCGGCACGTTTCCCCCGGGACACCGACGAGATCGAAAGGATTTTCAAGAGATCCCTGCCCGACAGTGGAATAGTGCCGGTTTACCTCACGATAACAAATAACGATACGGTATCAATGCGCATCCACACATCACATGGGCTCGGGCTCGGAGGATACTTCGAGGGATTCACTATGCTGGCGGGCGGCAAATCCTACCACCCGATACGTCCGGTCGAAGTAATGTCAAAAGCCACGGGAAAGAAATCCCCGGTGCGCTATAGTAAGCCGGGGGGGAAGCAGATCGCACTGGGCGTTCTGTTCTTTCCTTACGGTGGTTATGTCGCATATAGGGAAGCCAGCCTGGGCAGGTACTACAGACCCCTCTGCGAAAATTCGATCTTCCCGGCTGGAGAGGGAGGGATGTTCGATCCCGTTGAAATAGATCCAGGCGAATCGGTTGACGGGTACCTGTACTTTGAACTGCCGCGGGACCAAAACCCTTACCCGGAACGGAGCTATTCGCCCGAAGCCGCCGGACACCCGGATTTATTCGAACTTGTTGTGAGGGCGGTTGTAGATTCGGCTGAGGCGGCCGTTTGCAGAGGGAAACTTGCCGTTCGCGATTCCCTGCCCTTCGATCATATATCCTTTACGCGTATCGATGGCCGTTTTTACGATGAAACCGGGCATACCGGTCTCACCGTGCTGGAGGAGGACGGAGATAAGGTGTGCCCTGGATGGTTTTTTGCCCTGGAGGATGCCAGAGGTAGTGCTGGCAGGAGGAATCTGGTGATGGGAGATATACTCTCGGTCGTCGAGGGCGCTGCACCTGCTGATCATGAAAGGATCTGTGAGGTCAGATCGAAACACGCGGTTGTCGCGGATGCCGTCGCCGCGGAAGGTTATGTGGCGTGTGCCTTGAATTTCAAGGCGAAGTCGAAAGTGATGCTGTTCCGTTGTACGGGTAGCACGGTCAAACCGGCCGGCGAGAAGGGGTATTCAAGGAATATATCGAGCGTGCATCTCTCCGCTGGCGGACTGTTCGCCACGACGACGAACGGTTTTTGCCATTTCACTCCGTATACCGATTTCGATGCGGAACGCAGAGAGAATATGGGACGGAACTACAAGGACATGACGCTCATCGGCGACCGCCTGTATGCGGTTCATTCGCGAAGACTCTTGGTCTACGGGACCTCGGAAGGTCGGCTGTTCGAAGATCTCGGGTCATACGATCTACCCGTGGCAAGAAGGAACATGGTCGGGTTCGTCGGCAACCGCCTGATCCTGATTAACGGCAGCTGGAAGTCGGCCGGTGATACGCTTGTGGCTCTCGATATGGATGACGCCACACGTGACCTTGTGATGCCCCTGCCTGGAAGGATTGCATTAGCCTCGACAGCTAAAGGATGTGTGATTGTGCAGATGGAGGACGGTACTGTTCTCGAAGTTCGAATGTGCGGATCCGGCGCATCACCAACGATCGTAGGGGCCGCTTACCTTCCGTTTGAAGCGTCATCGATGCTTTCGTGCGGCGGGAATCTGATTGCAGCAGACGCCCGCGGGCGGGTGGCATGGGGTGAGCTGGAGACACTGCCACCTGAATCCATACGGTCTCATGACGGATCCGGTCATTCGATCCTCGAGGCATCTACCGAAGTGCACCTTCCCTCCGCCTCAGCCGGAAACGGAGGCGAGTAGGGCGTTATAGATCAGCTTGTATGTCCCGTGGGTCTGACATCTATGCTGCGGCCTGAATCCAAAGAGTAATATCCTGCCCTTTCCATAAGTCATCTCCACGAGTGGTGAACTACGGTGAAGCTTCTCGGCGCCGATCAGCAATCCGCTGGCACGCGGATCCTTTTTCTTGTAACTCGCGAGCACCGTCCTGCCGAACTTACCGAACGGGATCGATGTTGAGAACGCGGGCCCCTTCTTGAAGAATATGTAACCTTCGGGATCCATTCCGTAGGTTACGGGATGCCCGGTCTTGAAGGAGACCTCCAGGATGGTTCCCGGACAGTAGAAGTCATCGCCGCTCACGCCGCTTAACACATTGCGGATGGGGAGCTCGAATGTCTCTATTGCGAATTCACAGGATGAATTGAAGCATATGAGTGTTCCCCCGTCCTCCACGAACTCTTTGATTCTTTCCGCTCCCTCCATTCCGATTCCGCCCGAGTATTCCGGTGGTAGAGGGCGGTAAGAAGCGGCCATCGCCCCCGTTATCTTACCCTCCTTTATGACGGAAGGACTTATATCAGGTAGGATCAGGGCATCGTACCCTGAGATCACACCCTTGCTGATGTCCTCGTTCATCACGTTATCGTAGGGAACACCGGCGTCGTCGAATAGGAGCCTTGTCCACCCCTCGTCCATGCTGGCTCTCCAGGGTTTGAAGAGCGCGGTCTTAACCGGCCTTAGCTTGCTCAAAAAGCGGTCATCCGGCTTTTCGTCTATCTTGATGAATTCTATGTGGCGGTCCCTTGCCAGGGCTGGAGCCGACCTCTCGAATGATTTGCCGGTCTGTATCAGGAATGAACCTGCCGGTACAGCGGTATCACCCGCGCTGCAATCCCCGCACACCCTGAATATCCTAACGCCATCGCCAAGTAAGATATTTACAGCGCTGTAGGATGAATTCCTCTCCGGAAGGAGTATGTAGCCCCAGGCTGTCGGTTCCGGCGATCTCACCTCGGGGTATGGGAAGTCTGAGAGGAGCTCGAGGTCGATATCGAACGGTTCCGTGATCTGTTCGCATCTTACACCCATCTGCAGGGGCAGCGTCCAGCCCGTAACATCATAGGGGCGGATATATGGCTCCTTATCGCTGGCCCTTATGTCAGGGTAGTCCTGAACCTCGAGTAGATCCTTTGCGTAAGCGCGGTACGGTTGATCGCATCGAACCACGAATGATCCCGCTCGATATAAACGTTCTCCCAGGATGAAATCCTCTCGTGCCCTGTGCACCTCCACGCCGCCGAGCATCAGGGCCTCGACTAGTCTGGCGGTTGTGCCGGGATCGCGGAACGGAGCGGGGAAGACGAAACCGTAGGGGGATTCCTTCATGCCTCTGTCTACCGCCCTCGCGCCCATAATGTAGAAATTGCGGAGCAGTTTTTTCCTGTGGGAAGCGCAAAAATCCATGAGGCCGTCTGAGATCGCGAGCTCGTAGTCCACTATATCGCGCAGGCGCCACCAACCGCCCGGCCAGGGATTAGGGAAATTGATGCGGTGCTCGTAACGGGGCAGCCCCTTTGAGCCTCCTCGCAGCTCGCCCTCCTCGATAAAAACAGGAGACGCGATATTGGCGCTTGCCATCTCGCTCAGCAGGCCTACCTGGTTATGCCACCAGGGAGTCATCATCGATGTC
>Ga0180431_10001650_pt1 | contig 30861 bp, 28 predicted proteins | sample SS_ome_11_FD_132459 | JGI IMG/M metagenome (GOLD analysis project Ga0180431, IMG submission 132459) | Hypersaline lake sediment archaeal communities from the Salton Sea, California, USA - SS_1_MS_1 metaG | ecosystem: Environmental > Aquatic > Non-marine Saline and Alkaline > Hypersaline >... | reverse complement strand
GCAGGAGCTTGCCGGTTCCTGCAACAGCGGATACACGGTAGTAATACGTCCGGCCCGTGTCTACCTGAACATCGGTATACCAGGTCACCACAGATGAGGCAAGTCCGTTCCCGCCGAAGGGGTAGCCCGGCAAAGGCTCGAATGCCTCGACCGTATCCCGATAGATCATGTAATAGGCAGCTTGGACCTCAGCATTCCATCGGAGATGGACACCCTCGCCATGCTGGTATGAGACCATAAAACCCCCAGGTGTCGCCGGACGATCCACCTTAAAAAAGGTTCCCCCGATATCCGTGGCTCCACCGTGTTCGTTGGGATTTTCACGCGTATAGGCTGCCAGCAAACGATCTTCCAGACCGACGATGCAAGGAGATGGGTCTGCGCTTTTCATAGCGATCAGGGCGATCTCTTTTTCCCAGGTCTGACCCCAATCATAGCTCCGAGCACAACTGATACCCTCGGGCCAAAAATCTTGAAAAACGCAGAGAAGCATACCCTTCCGTGTGATCAGCAGATCCGGGGCTTTCCCTACGATCCCCGATTTTTCCAAGGACGACCACGTCTCTCCTCCGTCTTCCGACATGCACGTGTAAAGGAATCCTTCCGGATCGTCGGTTTCCAGAAGACAGAGTATCCTGCCATCGGGAAGCCGGATTAACGCCGGTTTCAAATAACCCAGGCGCTCTTCTGGATCCTGGGCAATCACACGGACGTCCTCCCACGTTTCTCCTCCATTGTGCGAAATCACGGTAAATGCGACGGATACGTCTCCGTCCCTACTCCCGTAGGCGGGAAACAGGAGCGTACCGTCCTGGAGTTCCAGGATGGCATCGGAAGTGGCGGTCCATCGGAATCCTTCCAAGGGTACCATTCGAGGCGAGGTAAATGTTTTTCCGTTATCGAACGAGCGGACGGTGAAACATCCGATGGATGGGATACCCGCTCTCCGGGGATCGGGTCTGGATTGGTGAAAGTTGACATAGATCAGCCCATCCCGAAGCTGTGTGATGGAAGGATCCCGGCAGTCCCATGCCGTGCTCGCGATGGTATCGGGTGGCGACCAGGTTTTTCCATTATTTTCAGACGTGATGCGGAGAAGACACCCATCGGGAGAGCTCGTCTCCGAAGCCTCTCTGAAGACCACGGTGATTTCCCCTGTCTTCAATCGGACGGCTCCTGGATTTGAGGATGCCCGTTGGCTGGTGTACAGAACAGCGGAACGTATCTCGCCGTAACGGAGATCATCGATGCGAGTACACGCATTGATGACGATGAGTACCGTATAACCTAAAAGTAAAAAATATCGCATGGAACATCACCTCCACGAATGTGACCGATTACCGTCCGTCTTTCCCTTTATCATTGTTTTTAATGATGGATGAACGAGAGGAAAAAACGCCTGTGGGCTGCCCCAATCTGAACCGGTCATACCATCATTCAAATATCCTATAAAACTCCGAAAAATCGGATGTATTCAAGAAAACGCATTGAACACGGTCGCATTACTCATCTTGAGGACGGCTACTCGACTGATACAGCTGTACAATCGCATAACCCACAAAAACGATCAACAGGCCCACGACCAGGCTGATGCCAGCCACCATCCCGATAAGTGTGATCACATCTTGCTTGACAGACGTTCTTCTCTGACGCAGAATCCCCATGATGATGGTATCGTAGAACACCTTCCCCGCAAAGATGATGAACAGTAAAATTCCCAGCAGCACACGGGTAAAATCCACGGGGCCGCTGGTGGCATGGCGCAAAGGCCACAGGAGCCACAATACTAAAATCCACTTCCCAATCTCCAGGGCCGTACGTCCCCAGTCTTTCAGGACGATCTTACGTTTCTTCGAGCCGGTTATTCGCGTCATCCTTGCCATCCCTCCCCAGCTTCTGGATCGATCCAAAAAGCATCTACGATATGCCGTATTTTGGATTGGGCTCCCCGATCCGTGACAGTCACCACATCGAAGCGACAATCGACTCCCTCCAATTGCTTGTCCATCAGATAACCCATGGCTACCTTCCCCAGTTGCGCTTGTTTCCTGGAATCCACCCATTCCTCCGGTTCTCCAAAACTATCATGGGCCTTTGTTTTCACTTCCACGAAAACGACGGTCTCGTTCTCCATGGCAATGATATCGATTTCTCCCCGCTGGGCCCGATAGTTTCTTTCCAGAATCCGGTACCCTTTTTCTTCCAGCATCCGTGCCGCTTTATCCTCGCCCCACCTGGCCACCCGCTTCTTGTACCCGCCGTGGAGACTCATCGGTCGTTCCAGCCTTTGATCCGGAACGTCTTGCGATGAATATCGCAGGGTCCGTGGATGCGAAGGGCCTGGACATGCCTTTTTGTGCCGTACCCCTTGTGCTGGGCAAATCCATACTGTGGATAGGTCTCATCATAGGCTACCATCATTCGGTCTCTCGTCACTTTTGCCACGATGGAGGCTGCGGCCACGGAAAAGCTCTTCCGGTCACCACCCACGATGGGCGTTTGAGGATAAAATTTCTCGGGCAGCGGCCGTCCGTCGATGAGCACGTGTTCGGGACGGATGCCGAGGCTCCCGATGGCCATACGCATGGCCTTGAAGCTGGCCTGGAGGATGTTTATCCTGTCGATTTCCTTTTCTGAGACGATCCCCGTGGCCACTGCCAGCGCCTCGTCTTGGATCTTCTGGAACAGGTTGTCTCGCCGACGGGCAGAAAGCTTTTTCGAATCATCGATGCCTTCGATATAAATCCGGGATGGAAATATCACGGCTGCGGCTACCACGGGTCCGGCCAAGGGCCCTCGACCCGCCTCATCGACACCGGCCACATGTTGAAGGCCTTTCTCCCACAACACCCTCTCATACCTAAGCATCGCCTGGATGCGCATACTCTCTTCCGTATGGACGAACGGCGTTTCTGTCATCATTCAAGACGTCCCGCTTCTATTCTACGGCCCAATCCGGTACGTGGTTAAGAATATTTATCCCCGATGTTTATCCTCCCGCGTTGTTCATGGCTGTCTGCCTGCTGATGGTATTCTTACCATCGTCGATGCGATGCTTCTATAAAACACGTCTGCGAAAACAAGCTAAAGAACCTTAACGATTGTCTCCTTCCCGCATGGTTTGTGCATCTGCGATCTTTTGAATATTCTCATCGATACTGGTAAGCCGTTTGGCCATATCGTTCATACGCCACTCCAGGGACGAAAGCATCCAGAATTGAAAATGCGTCACCTTCGCCTCGTTCTGGAGGAAAAAGAATATCTTCAAGGAAAGCAGGACAATCCCCACTTCTACGGCGGGTAGCTCCAACTTGGACGGAAGAAACGGAGCTGCCACCAGGGTCGCCAGTATGAATGCGATCATCAGCCAAGTAAACACCTTGCTCATCGTCGAGGGCTGTCCCCCGATGCTTCCCACAATCTGACGTATCTTCTCTTTCTCTTGAACGAATTGTTCCAGCTCTTCACGGGTGAGATCCTTGATGTCTCGAATTTGGCTGTCGGTAATTCTGGGCACAGATCTCTCCTTTATACTGAGATTCAGGGAGAAAGCGGTTGATCTGCATCGGAAGAACGCTCAACCCATGCGCTGTCACGCTTCCTCGAAGATAAAAGAATGACATCTTTTAATTCTTCGGTATTCCGTGCGTCCAACCACTTCTTCTCAAAATTTGGATCATGGACGATGGTCGCGATGGCCATCAACGCTCGAAGGTGGTAATTTCTCTCATCGATGGAGCCGACCAGGACAAACATCGTGTAAACCCGGTCGGGTGCACACGAGAATTGCAAACCCGACTTGCATCGCACCAGCAGAACGTCAAATTTTTTCTCCCCGGGGACGATGACGTGGGGTATGGCCAGACCCGGATGGATGACCGTGCACGATTGTTTCTCTCTCTCCATAAAACCCTGAAATAACATTTCCTTGTCGAGAGCCAGCCGTTTTGAAAGGACGTCCGTTATACGATGGAAAACATCCTCTATGGGCATGGATTCCGTTAAATCGAGGACTTCGCAGTCCTTGATCAACCGGTCAAACCGATCTTCAACGATTTTATCCCTCTCGATAATGATTTCCCGTAATTCATTCACCAGGGTTATGCTCTTCAACTCTTTGGCAGTCACACGTTTGACAATATGCAGCAAGGCCGATTTTCTCTGGACGCGCTTGCGAGAATACGTGGCAAAAACAATCAATCCGAGGAATAAAAATCCCCCGCTGATGAGCAAAGGCACGGCGCCCATCTCGACAAGCAGAAAGCCATACGAAATCAAGGCCACGACGGGCAACCACGGATAAAGGGGTACTCTGAACTTGGGACGATAATTCTGAATTTTGCTTTCTCTCATCACGACAACAGAAATGTTGTCCATCATAAAGAGGATGATCATCAGTGTGGATGCCGTCTTAATCAAGTCTTCGATGCTCAAAAAGAGGATGGTGACAATCATGAATCCGCTGGTGATGAGAATAGAGATTGTAGGCGTCTGGTACCGTCGATTCAATTTTGCCAGGAATTGGGGCAGTAATTGATCGCGGCTCATGGACATGGGTGCACGGGACGATGCCAGGATACCCGCATTGGCTGTGGTGATAAACGCGATAATCGCCGCCACACTCAACACAACCATCCCCACGGGACCCAGAACATTCCCGGCCCCCAATGAGAGGGGAACCAGAGACCCGGACAATTCCTCTGCATCCACGATACCCACCGTGATTCCGATGGCCAGCACATAGGCTAACGTGACCACCAGGAAAGAAAGGAACATCCCCATGGGCAGATTCCTGGCCGGATTTTTCACCTCTTCGGCAATGCTGGCTACCTTGGTTAATCCACCGAAGGAAACGAACACCAGACCCGATGTCGTAACGATCGACCAGACACCCTTGGGCATGAAGGGGATATATCGATCGGGATGCGTGGAAATAAAACCTCTCCCGATATACAAGACGACGAGGGATAGGAGTACAAATACCAGGACGATCTGAACACGCCCCGTATGTTTTACGCTGAATACGTTTAACAGCATGAAGACGAGACAAGCGGCCACCGCAATCCACTTCATCTGCATGAGAGATATACCGGGCTCCAGGAGTACGGCGAATGCGCCGATTCCCACGAGCGCAAAGGCACTCTTGAAAGAGATTGAAAACCAGTTGGCCAATCCGCCGTAGATACCCATCACAGGACCCAGACTTCTCTCGATATAGAAATACGTCCCTCCCGATTTCGGCATCGCCGTGGCGAGTTCCGCTTTGGCCAACATGCTGGGAATGATCAAGATGCCGGCGATCAGGTAGGACAGGATCATGGCCGGACCGGCCTTGGTAAAAGCAATGCCCGGGAGCACGAACAGACCCGAGCTGATCATCGCTCCCGATGCGATAGCGAAAACGTCGAGGAGGCCTAGTTCTCTCTTCATTTCCCTTCGGTCCCGAACTGTTTGTACTTCGTTTTAAATATCTCTCCGAGAAACTGGAATTATACGATCCTCATTCCTCTTCTTCGAATCCTTCCCAGAGATGCTTCATCACGACCCGGTACGAGGGTCGATTCGCATCGACGTAACTCTCACTGTGATGAATCGACGGGAAACCGTCTTTCCCTACGTCAATCCAGAAATCCTCCATCAAATCTTTGGAGAATGGGATGTCCCCCGCTCGAATCATATCCATGGTATAGTTCCAGTAGAGAATCAGTCGCTCCCTGTCCGGCTTGACCTTTTCTGCAGAACGGACAAACACATCGAACAAACGCTGGGGTGTGCCCCCGATCTTCTTATAAATCCGCAGGTTAATGCGCATCACCTCACTCCTGGGATCGATGGTCTCGATCAAAGGCTCCCCCTTGGGTATCTTTTCTGTATTATCCCATTCCTCCAGCAGCGTCTTTCTCGCCTTGGCTTTGTTCTTGAGCAAATGCGCCCCGCCGTAGCAAACCTGGTGGAGCATCTTGTAAAGATCATCGATCCGGAATCCCGGATGCCGACGCAACTGATCTTGGATGATGTACTGCAGAATGTCTCTTTCATCGGTCATGTGTCTTTGCCATCCCTGCGGTTATATGGGCTCTTCATGGTGATACTCGACGACAGATGTTGGATTGTGGAATTTTATGAGAACCTCATTTTGAAGACGATAAGAACACGCACCTTATGTCATCGGTCATCACATGGACGTGTTGCGATACGGAAACATCCTCTGTCTGCCCGGCGATAAGAATCAACATCTTTTCACCCATCCCAGTACGGCCGATACCGACTTCCTGGGCGTCATCAGGAACGAATCGTTGACCGTAATGCCGATGGAAGCGCCCCCGCATGTCTTCAGGAAATCTTTCTGCACGGTGACGGGCCAATCGCCATACCCGGGGCTGAACCGGGGTGTGATGGAAAAACGCCGCTCCTCCGACAACCGTTTTAGAATCTGGTGATGCATCCGGTCGGCCGCAGCATCTGCAGTCTCGGACCCGATGGCATCCAGGATGAAACCCCTGGCCATGTCGTCCTTCTGGAACAGGAGGCTGACCTCATCCTCCAGCCCAGAGCCAATCGTGACCATGAAGAGAACGACCGGATCGGAATCCCGGAGCAGCTTGACCACCTGCTTGCTCTGGATGATAAAATCGGAATCATGAAACGTCATCCGATTTTCGTTCTTCGAGGCGACTTCCAGAAGGCAATAGACACCCACAGACTCCAACAGCGACGGCGCTCTGTCCAATTCCTCCGCGAAAATTTGATACGCGTCGCCGTTGATCTCATCCTCCGACGGGTATCCCAACCGCCGGACGACCTGTTTTTTCGGAATCGCCACGTCCGGCAATCGGACGATTTGCGGGTTCGAATCAATCCTAGCCATTTACACCGTCAACGGTCTGTATGTGCTTTTTTCATGCTGTTTCAACCGAGTTTTACGTCCAGCCGATTCCCGAAAATGCATGCATTGTCACGTATCTTCAGAGAATCCATTCTCCTTTTCCATCCATCGTGATATCCATCAGGACATCACCCACGGCTTTCGTTTAACACCGCCGATTGAAATCCTTTCCCCAGGGCCTTGCCCTTCTTTTCGAAGAGATCTCGAATATGGTCATCCATCGTGAAATACATGATCTGCCAGCCGCTGCGGGCCAGGTCCACCATCATGTCCAGGAGCCAGTCGCGCCTTTCCCAGTCGGAGTACTGAAATGCATCGTCGAGAATCAGAAAAAGGCTCTCCTGCTTCAACAGTCGCGTGCTGAAACCGATGCGCAGGGCCAGTAAAATCTGCTCCTGCGCACCCGTACTGAGATCGGATAGGGGATAATCACGATACGGATCGGCCACGACCAGTCGATCCCCATCCAACTTGAGACTCTTGTACCGCCGCGTGATCCGGTGCAGGGGCTCAAGGATGGCCTTCGATTGGAGCCCCTCCTCGATTTTTGAATCCTCGTCTTTCCTGAGATCGTCCAGGACACGATGCACCACAATCTTTCCGACGATCTCCGCGGTCTTCTGCTTGTACTCGGACATCAGCACCGCCCGCTTTTCTCGAAGATGCTGGATCAAGTCCTCCCAGGCCGTGGCAATATCATCTTCCGTTTGCTGAAAGACACTCTGCTTCAGCGTTGCCAGCTTTTGGTTTTCTTCATCGATTTCATGGTGGATGGCCTTGAGTTTTTCCTGGACGCGTTTATAGTTCCCCTGGCTGTAGGCCACTTGGGGCGGGGATTCCTCATAATCCGAAGGATCGACGCCCAGTTCGGCCAGACGAACTCTTTTCTCTTGGATGCGTTCGACCAGGATGCGGTATTTCTTCCCAAGCTCTATCAATGCCCTATCCCAGGATTCGGCCTCCTGTCTGGACCCGGTGAGGTCGGCGATCTGATCGGATAGCTTGAGTTTGAGCGACTCGATTTTGCGTAAATCCTCCAGCAGTTGATCCTTCAGTATCTTGGCCTTGCTGTAATCCTCGGCGGATTTACTCAGAAGCTCCTGAAGCAAGGGCAAACCTGTCAAAGTTTTTTTAAAACGGCTCTGGAACTCTGTCTGCAGCCTGTGGAGTTCCTCGTTTTCCGATGCCTTCTTTGCCAGCAGGTCTAATTTTCTGAAATATTGCCATGTCAGGAGTATGGCACCCGCCAGGGATGCGACTGTACCCACGGGAATTCGGAAGAATGCAAGGGTTCCGGCTGCGACCACCAGAACACCGGAAGCGATGAGATACACGGGGTGCGGCCTGCCGACCTCCTGGCTCAGAACGTTCTGGTACACGTCACAGGCGCTGCTCAGCCACTCGTGATCCCGGCTCTTTTCCTCGGCCTCTGCCTGTTGCCGCTTCTTCTGCTTATACTCCTCGATCCTCTGCCTGTAGTCACGAAGCAACTCCCTGGCTCCCTGGAGCTTTTCCTCGGAAATAGAACCTTTCTCATCCTCCACCTCTCCGATCTCCCGATCCAAATTGTAGGCAAGATGGCGTCTGGCTTTCTCGAGGTTCTCGAACTCGGATTCGAGCTTCTCCCTTTCATCGGACAGGTTCTTTCGCCGTCCGCCCGAGTAGCCGCTATCCACCTGAAGGAACAATTGCAGAACACTTTCCAAGTTCTTTTCCAGCTCTACTTTGACCCTAATGTCTCCCTGCATGTTGCCTATTACCTGCGTATTCTGAAGGTCTGCTTTCTGAATCGTTTTAGGGATTTTTTCATCGATTGAATCGAGAAGTTCCTGACCTGTGAGGAAATGTTTCAGGATCGCCTTATCCACACCACCATATTTGCCGGTCAGTTCCACCTCCGCTCCCTTGACGACCAGGAGCTTGGAAAAATCAGGAGGGAGCCCCTCGGTCTCTTTTTCCCAGAAATCTTCCATCTTGGCACGCGATGATGGGGAGAATTCCACAGACCCATCTTTCAAACCAGAAACCAAAATTTTACCGTCTCCACTTAGATTGCGGAGTTTCCAGGGCCGCACATTCCGGAACAGAGACTGGATCAGAAATTCCACGAGATACGTCTTGCCCTGCTCGTTCCGGCCGTAAATGACGTTCATATCAGCCGGTTGTATCGAAAACCGGTCTATGGGCCCCAGGTTGCGCACGTGGATTTTATCGATGCGGACACCCATGCTCAATCTCCGTAGATGACTTGCAGCGCTTCCAGGAGTATCTGATTTTTCGACGGCTCCCGTTCGTCCCCGGGCCAATCGAGCTCTTGGACGGCTTTTAAGACACGTCTGGCAATCTCCGCTTTTTCCATGTCCTCGGACAACGAGACTCCATCGAGATCGGGACCGGCATCTTCGTAGAAGGCAAATCCCTGGAATCCGGTCTTCACTGTTTCCATCACGCGTTTTTTATCCGCCGTGTATCCCTGGACCTTGACTCGAATTCTAACCCGGGATTTCTCGGTTTCAGTTATATTCCATGTTTTAAAATGCGACTCCATCTGCGACCTCAGGTATGCCTGTTCGTCTTCGACGAGCAGCACGGATAGCGATGCCTGAAAATACAGAACATCGGCATCGACAGCCTCCGGCGCGACAGCACCCGTTTCAGAATCGACGATCAAGAAACGCCGCCTGCCCGTTTCCGTAACATCCAGGGGGCAGGGCGAACCCGGATAGTGAACGACGCCCCGGTCTATCGGCTTGTGAAGATGACCCAGGATAGCCCGCACCGGTCGATAGCTCTCCAGATCGGTTCGGGTCAGGGGCATATACACACCGGGCTCGATAGGATTGACTTCCCGCATGCCCTCCACCCAGTCGCCGTGGCTGATGAGCACCCACTTCTCCGGAGCCAACTCCGGTATGAGAGGTGCTATCATCTCGCCCATCGTCTTGGCTTTCTGATAGGGCAGAAACAGAAACGGCAGACTCATCAGATCGAATCGCTGAATTTCCGGTTTTGAATGGACGATGATGTTTTCGGCAGCGAACATCGCCGGAGTGAGTCGCCTGTCATGATTACCCGGTATGATATGAAAGTGGACATGACGGCACTGGGTTTGTCGACAGAATTTTTCGAACTCCGCGTAATTCTGGCTTGTCTCGTGGAACAGGTCGCCTGCCAGGACAAGCCGGTCGATGCGCTCCCCAGACATCCGTTCAACGATGTTCTCCAGGGCATGATAACGCTCCGGATGATCCTTCTGCGATGTCAGGTGCAAATCCGCAGCAACGGCGATTCTCAAGGGAAAACCATCTCCAATGGGCTATTTTTACGATTTCCAAAAGACAATGTACAAATTTTGCCTCCGAAGATCAAGGAGAATGTCCGGCCTTAATAAAGATAAAACAAGACGATCCAAATTCTTTTCCACTTGGTTTGAATCATGGACGACACCGTTTCCAGATAGACCCAGTAAAGCATTGCAAGAAAACGTAAGTTTTATTATATTCCATACCAAACTTGTCCAGGACAAATTCTTACTATTTCATTTGGACGGTATGCATCTAGCAGTGAAAACTCAGATAGGGAAATCGGAGTGTCATTTTTTTACTATGAGATGTATCACGGTGTATTCCCGGTATACCCTACCGTGACATTGGCCAGTTTTGGACAGCACCGACTCGCTAACGAATTAAAATTCAGGAGGAAACGATGAAGGGAAATTTTAAAAGTACATTCAACGTAGTTACGTGTATCATCCTTTGCACGTTCGTAGCCGGCCTCTGCCTGGCTCAGGAGAACAAGAACCTGTATGAGAACGGCGGAATGGGTTACTTCATGACGGGTGTCGGAATCAACGATATCGGTAACTTGAACTCCGTATTGAAGGATCATGCCTACTGGGACATGTCTGACATGTTTTATTCTATCGGAGGCGGCGGCCACGCCATCATCAAACGATTTATCATCGGTGGAGAAGGCCACAACATCATCGGAGACGCGGTCACCAGCGGAAACACAAAAACCTCCCTCTGGGGCGGATACGGCATGGCCAACGTGGGATACCTCGCTTTTGCCACCAAGAGGCTCCGTCTCTACCCCCTCGTCGGTTTTGGCGGAGGAGGCCTCATCTTCAAAATCGTGGACACGCAGGGATCCCCATCGTTCCAGGAGCTTCTGGACAATCCTACGAGATCCGTGGAGATGAGCACAGGCTGTCTGCTGGTAAGTGTGTCCTTTGGACTTGATTATCTCATAGTGCAGGAAGAAACCGAGAGGGGCGTTGGAGGCATGATTCTTGGATTCCGGGCCGGGTACAACTTCGCACTGTCCAAGGGCGAATGGGAGTTCGATGACGTCGAAGTTTCCAATGGTCCAGAGATCGGTTTCACAGGCCCGTATGTCAGGTTGATGATCGGCGGCGGCGGTGTCGGGAAACACAAATAACATATCATCATCATTTTTTAAGTATCTGCAGACATCCTCCCGAAGGGCCCGAGCCTTTGGGAGGTTCTTTTTCAGACGTATGGCACACGATAGGATGTACCGACATTGGAGAAGAAGGCCTTACGATCGAGGTGCATGAAAGACCTGGAAGCGATTTTTATTCCTATCCCATGGCAAGGAGAAAAATCGAGTTTATAGATGAATCCTTTCTCGTTTTCTGAATGCTCTGTCGACCGATATAGATCCCATCATCTCTTTTTACGAATATTGACGATACTGTTCCTTTTCCCCTGCTGCGATATTTGGGCACAGAACGAGACTCCTTTCGAGCCGCCCGACGGATTCGTATACCACGGTGTCGGCTGGGGAACTCAGGCTCAAATCGATTACGGGAATATGTTTCCCCCGATGCAGCAGCCGCTCCTGTTCCAGAACATCTTCGCCATTCCCGGCGGGGCCCGACCGTTAACCGTCGATAGAATCCTGGGCATGCTCCGTCCGGACCACATCGATCCAGATCGGCAGTTCGCCGAAATCAGCGTCCATTTCATGACAGACGATCATGCCGTGGATTCGGCCTTCGCCTTCTCGGACGAATACGATCATTATATCGATACCCTCGCCCAGGCCCTCCGTTTCCACGACCGTCCCATGTTCCTCCGCATCGGCTTGGAGATGAACGGTGCATGGAACGGTTACACACCGTGGATTTTTCCCAAAGCCTTCCGTAAACTCGCCGAGGCCCTCCACCATCGACGGATCGACAACGTAGCCTACGTCTGGTGCTACGAACCCGACGCCCCGGCCGATTTCGCCGATTCCACCGAAAACGGCTGGGCATGGTACCCCGGAGACGACGTGGTCGACTGGTTCGGACTGGACCTGTTCGATGCCGACCACTTCGACCCGGACTTGCCCGACTCGACCTGGAACGACCTCACCAAGAAAGGACGATCCGAAGCGTTCTTGGAGTTTGCCCAGGAACGGGGGAAACCCGTGTATCTCAACGAGCTGTCGGCTCGGCATGTCTTTATAACACCCGACGCCGCCGATCCCGATTCCGCCGATGGGAAACATGACTGGGAAACATGGTTCGAACCGTTCTTCCGGTTCTTGGATCTCCACCCGGTCGTAAAAGCATTCAATTATATCGACCTGGAATGGACCCAGATACCTCAGTACGCTTCATGGGGAGACGCACGCATAGAAATCAACAGCACCATCCGTGAAAGGTGGATAGAACGCCTGGTCGGGCCTCGATTCCTTCACATTGGCACGGACATCAAGAACCCGGACACGAACATATCAACACATCCAGATGAAAACACCCCGAAGGCGTTCGCTATACGACTGACGGCGTATCCCAACCCGTTCAACGAATCCACCGTCTTACGGTACGACCTGACCAGAGAAAGCGACATCCGGCTAGACGTGTTCAACCTCATCGGACAGCATCGAACGACCCTGGTGCGGGGAATGCGAGCTGCCGGTCAGCATCGATATGTGTGGGAACCCTCCTGTCTTTCCAGCGGTGTCTACCTGATCGTCCTCCAATCTCCCGACGCAAGAGCGACCCAAAAAGTGATCGTCATGAAATAAAATCCACAGACGCGCATCCGCTATCAAGCTATCGGCATTGAGGTCACGATGCTCGATCCCATCATCAAAGCCGAAGACATTCGTACAATCATCACCAAAGGCAATCAGCGCAAGTACTATCGGTTCCGGCCGGCATCCTTCTACGGTGGCATTGCCACGGCCGACTGCGTGGGATGCTGCCTGTGCTGCATCTTCTGCTGGTCGTACCGAATCATCGCGAGGCCTGAAAACACCGGAAAATTCTACACGCCTCAACAGGTCGCCGACCGGCTGATCCGCATCGCTCAAAAGAAACGTTTCCGAAAGCTCCGCATCAGCGGAAACGAGCCCACCCTGGCACGGGAGCATCTTCTGGAGGTTCTCTCGTTGATTCCGGACAATTTCCTCTTCATCCTGGAGACCAACGGTATCCTCATCGGACACGATCCTTCGTACGCTGCGGACCTGGCGAGACATCGTAACCTCCACGTCCGAGTGAGCATCAAAGGGTGCACCCAGGAAGAATTTGAGACATTGACAGGATACCACCGCCGGGGCTTCCATCTCCAACTCAAGGCCCTGGAGCATCTTGCCCGTGCTGGCGTCTCGTGCCACCCGGCCGTGATGGTCTCGTTCTCGCCAGGAGAGAATATCCATAAGTTCCGAACACGACTGGAAAAAATTCATCCCGACTTCAAGCATGTCGAGGAGGAAACCGTCATCCCGTATCCTGAAGTTGAAAAACGGCTCCATATGGCGGGTCTTACGTTGTCTTAGAAGGGTATCCCTCGTATCATAGTCATCCCAAAGCATCGGAATCGGTTCATTATCCGCCGGTTCAGGGGAATGCGACACAGCCGGGTGACATCTCATTCCTTACGATCTATAAATTATACAGTTCCGGACAATGCCGTCAAAATATCAACGCAGTCCGATTCACCGAGTCAGGCGCCATTTGGTGCTTCCCGGTAATCTGAGGAACATTTTGTATTCTGTACCGTTTATGAATGATCGCACACGAAAGGAGGGAGGTCATGAATTACTACGTTTCGAAAGTCGTTGATTATCCTTTTGAGCAGGCCCTGGTCAGAGTGACCGAAGAGCTTAAAAAAGAGGGTTTCGGTGTCCTGACCCAGATTGATGTGAAGGCCACGCTCAAGGAGAAATTAGGTGTCGATTTTTACAGATACCAAATCATGGGCGCCTGCAACCCGACCTTTGCGTACAAAGCCCTGCAGAATGAAAGAATGATCGGGACGATGCTGCCGTGCAACGTCATCGTCCAGGAGGCTGAAAACGGCAAGACCGAGGTCGCGGCCATCGATCCCATCGCCTCGATGCAGGCCGTCAACAATCCGGCTCTGGTGGAAATCGCCACTCAGGTTCAGGAGAAACTGAAGCGGGTTATTGATAATGTGTAATCGAAATGCATCGTAGACTGATTTATTTCTTGACGCAGAAGGCCGGTCTTGAATCAATCGTGTATGATGAAAAACGAACAGGCGGTTAAGAGTCATGAAAAAGATAGATCCCGTATGCGGAATGGAAGTTGATGAAAAAAACGCAGCCGGTTCCAGTGTTTACCGGGGAGAGACGTATTACTTCTGCAACACTGGTTGTAAAGAACGCTTCGATATAGAGCCCGAGACGTTCCTGAAGGATGATAACAGCATGGGCGTTGAAGTATCTTTACCCAAAATGGATACAGAGCCTCTCTCCCGAATAGACCTGGCCGTCAGTGGTATGCACTGCGCTTCCTGTGTGGCCCGTGTGGAGAAAGGGCTCGCCAGTCTGGCAGGGGTGAAGAGCGCCAGCGTGAATCTGGCATCCGAAAGTGCTTCCGTGGAGTACGACCCAAACCAAGTGACTGCGGAAGACGTAATTCGAACCGTGCGGGACTTGGGCTATCATGTGAAAACGCAGAGGATATCCCTTCCCATCCAGGGGATGAGTTGTGCGTCGTGCGTGCTGAAAGTAGAGAATGCGCTGAAGGCTGCTGCCGGTGTGGTGGATGCCAGCGTGAATTTTGGTACGGAAAAGGCCGATGTCACTTACATTCCCAGTATCACGGGCGTGTCCGAGTTTAAAAAGATCGTCGCTTCGGCCGGCAATTACCAAATTCTTGAAGCCCGGCAGGATGAAATCGAAGACGTGGAAAGACAGAGTCGTCAGCGTCAACTTCGAGTCCTTAAAAATAAGGTCATCATCAGCGCCATCGGCTCGATCCTCATCATGGCCGGTTCCATGCATCGGATGGTCCCCGGACTCCGGGGACTGGATGAATCCCTCGTCCGTATCGTACTTTTCTTCATGACAACTCCCATCATGCTCTGGGCCGGTTCTCAGTTTTTCAAGGGCGCATGGTCTACGCTCAAACACAGGACAGCTGATATGAATACCCTGGTCGCCGTGGGGACGGGCACGGCCTACGCGTATTCGACGGTCATCACCTTTTTCCCCAACATCCTCACGTTCCAGGGAGCCGGGCAGCATGTCTACTTCGACACGGCCGTGATGATCATCACCCTTATCCTGTTCGGACGGCTGATGGAGGCGCGGGCCAAAGGGAAGACTTCCGAAGCCATACGGAGACTGATGGGACTCAAGCCCAAAACGGCCCGTGTCGTCCGAGACGGAAAAGAGCAGGATATCCCCATCGAAGATGTGGTGGTGGACGACCACCTCGTCGTTCGTCCGGGAGAGAACATACCCGTGGATGGTACGGTCATCGATGGTCAGTCCAGTGTGGACGAATCGATGATCACCGGAGAATCGATGCCCGTACTCAAGAAACCCGAGGATGACGTTGTGGGCGGCACGATGAATAAGACCGGATCGTTCACGTTCAAGGCGACCCGTGTTGGGAGGGATACAATACTGGCCCACATCATCCGCCTGGTTCAGGAAGCCCAGGGATCCAAAGCACCCATCCAACGATTGGCCGACAAGATTGCCTCTATTTTCGTACCGACCGTTATCGCCATTGCCCTGGTCACTTTTATCGTATGGGCCATAATGGGTCCACCGCCCGTCTTGACCCGGGCCCTGCTCAATTTCATCGCCGTCCTCATCATCGCCTGTCCATGTGCCCTGGGACTGGCCACACCCACGGCCATCATGGTGGGCACGGGCATCGGAGCAGAACACGGCATACTCATCAAAGGGGGCGAGAGCCTGGAAACGGCACACCGCATCACCACCGTGGTCTTCGATAAAACCGGAACCCTCACCCATGGAAAGCCCGTGGTAACAGACATCATACCCCTGGCAGAACACGCCAAGAACGAAATACTCCGGTTGGCCGCAGCCGCAGAAAAACGATCGGAACACCCTGTAGGAGAGGCCATCGTCGAGAGCGCGCTTCAGAACGGCGTAATCATCCCCGATCCCGATCTGTTCGAGAGCTTTCCCGGAATGGGAGTCCGGGCCACCGTCAACTTGAAGGAGATACGTATCGGGAATCTGCCGTTCATGGAGGAATACGGAATAGACACGGGTACCGTGCGAGAGAAAATGGAGGAACTCGCCGCCGAAAGCAAGACCGGCATGATAATGACCATAGACGGCAAAGTCTCGGCCATTCTGGCTGTTGCCGATACTCTGAAAGAAGATGCAGCAGAGGTTTGTCGGGCGCTTACGGACATGGGAATCGAGGTTGTCCTGCTCACCGGCGACAACCGCCGGACGGGTGAGACTATCGGCAGACAGTTGGGTTTAAGTCGCGTCATCGCCGAGGTTCTGCCCAAGGCCAAGGCAGAAGAGATAAAGCGTCTGCAGAACGAAGGAAAGACGGTGGCCATGGTTGGCGACGGCATCAACGATGCGCCGGCTCTGGCCCAGGCCGATGTGGGCATAGCCCTGGGCACGGGCACGGATGTAGCCGTGGAAACATCGGACATCACGTTGATGACCGATGATCTTCGGGGCGTCATCCGGGCCATTCGCTTGTCCCAAAGAACCCTGAAAACGATAAAACAAAACCTCTTCTGGGCCTTCATCTACAACGTCATCGGTATCCCCATCGCAGCGGGTGTCCTCTTCCCGTTCTTGGGCATCCTTCTGAAGCCAGTCTTCGCTGCTGCAGCCATGTCCATGAGCTCGGTATCCGTGGTGACGAATTCACTGCGACTCCGACGGTTTCGAATGGAATAATCATTCGGAGAGTGATGGCCATGAGTACAAAACGAATCCTACTGACTCGCTTTTTCCTGCCTTGGATATCACCTGCATTCTCTGCGGCTCAGACAATCGATACAACGGCCATCCAGAATATCACCCCGCAACAGGTGAAGGCAAAACTCGATTCCTCCGAGAACATAGCCCTCATCGATGTGAGGATACCCGAGGAATTCGTGGGGCCGCTCGACCACATTGCCGGTTCTGTGCTCATTCCCCTGTAGGAGCTGAGCCAAAGAATTCAGGAGATCGTGCATTTCCAGGGCCGGCCCATCATCGTTTACTGCCGCAGTGGAAATCGAAGCTGGGATGCCGTCGAATTCCTGGCGAAGAAAGGCATTCGAGCCTTCAACATGACAGAGGGTATGAGAGAATGGAATCGGCTGGGCTATTCCTTGAGCAGGAAAAAGCCAGGAGAGGAAGACATCATAACGAAAAAGCCCTCCCCGAAGGAAAGGCATTAAGGAATTTCCGCCCTCACTTTCGTAAAACGCATATAGTCTTGCGTATCCACGATGTCCTTGATCTGGTGTACAACCTGCCAGACTTCATGGTATGTATTGTAGAGTGCAACGGGCGCGATGCGGATGATATTCGGGAGCCTGAAATCCGGTACGATACCCCGTGCTTTTAGTGCCTCACAAATCCTCCCTGCCTCGTCATCCTTCACTAAGGCGACGTGACCGCCTCTCCTTTCGGGATCCCGCGGCGATCCGACACGGAAGTCATAAGGAGGACTCAACAGAAGCTCGTCGACCAGATATATCAAATAGGACGTCATTTGTGTGGATTTCTTACGGACGTTCTCGATGCCCGCTTCCAACATCATCTCCAATGAACCCTCCAAGGGAGAGGAACCGAGAACACCCGGAGATGAAATCTGCCACCCGCCTGCATTCTTTTGATGTTCGAAATCCAGAAGCATATCGAACTGTTTCTCTTTCACGTAACCGAACCACCCGGCAATACGCGGCTCACGATGAAAATGATCTTTATTGATGTAGAGGAATGCCGTGCTGCCGGGCCCTCCGTTCAAATACTTGTAACTGCACCAAACGGCAAAATCCACCCCCCATGTTTCGAACTGGTGAGGAATTGCACCCACCGAATGGGAACAATCGAAACCGATGGGAATGCCCCGTTTATGGGCCTCCCGGGTTAAGAATGCCATGTTGAGAAGTTGACCACTGCGATACAATACGGAAGGCAGAAAAACCAGAGCGACATCATCCGACATCATCCGAACGATTCTTTCCTCATCCAGGAGACCGTCCTCCGTGCTCGAGGCAAAAATCAAATCCTCTTCTGGATCACATCCCCGAAGGCGCAGTTGGCTTCTAAGCGCATAAATATCCGTCGGAAAATTGAGATCGTCGGCCAGGATTTTCTTCCGTTTGCCATCGGGATTGTAGAAGCTGCTGACCAGAGAATGAATGTTCACGGTTGTCGTGCCCGTGGCCACCACTTCCTCGGGCCGGGCGCCTACCAAGCTCGAAGCCAGTTCTCCCAGTCGTTCCGCAAAATAAAACCATGGATTCCGGGCTTCCTGCCAGCCTCGAATTCCCAGCGTTCTCCATTCATCCAAGACCCGGAGCAGTACCTTCTCGGCGTCCTTTGAGAGGAGGCCCAGCGAATTACCGTCCACATAGATAGTATCTTCGGGAATGAAGAATCGCTGCCGGAAACCCTTCAGCGGATCGTCGGAATCCAAACGATGAGCGCATGCCTCATTCAAATCGAACCGAATCATATCGAAGACCCATAAAATTCTACATCGAATTCAAATTCAAGTATCTTCTTCAGCGTCTTGGGGCGGACCATTTTGCCGAAAAATATGCAGCCACTCTTCCAGCTCTTCCGGACTGAGATAATGGTCATACTTCTTCTCCGCTTCCTGTTTCCGTTCTTTAAATACCTTGTACGCAAACTGTCGGGATGAGGCTGCCTTGACCCCGTAAAGCCGTGCGTAATCAGCAATCTCCTGGTCAGACGACACGACAGTCAGATCGCCCTGCCGATGCTCCTCGATCATTTTTTTAATGACTGGATCCGCTTTTTCCGGTAATTTGGAAAAAACCACCCGGATGCCCGAATAAGACTCCGGGATTCGAATCAGCCGATCATCACCGTCAAAGACCACCACAATCTGAACATTCTTATCATGCGCATAGGAGCCGAGACGTACTATAAGCCCCTTGCGTGCACCCTCCCTATCCCTCTCCAGCATTCTCCTGAGTTCGGGGAATTGATAGATAAGGTTGTATCCATCGATGACTATGCTTTGCTTCGCCGCCGAGTCTCCCATCGCTTTCCTACCCCAAAATCGCTCATGGGACGTTGAGAACGGCCTCGAATACAATCTGGACTTGTCCGGTGAGAGACACCTCCTGCCACGTTCCATCGAACCCGACGCTGAGCTCCCCGCCCTTGGTTAAGACCGTGATGGGGGAAGTGTAGCCGGCCTGCTTCGATGTCAACAGAGCCGATGCAACACACCCCGTACCGCACGAGAGTGTTTCTTCTTCCACACCCCTCTCAAACGTACGCACCCGAATACGATTCTCTCCCAGAACCTGGACAAAATTGACGTTGGTCCCATCGGGAAATACCGGATGGTTTCGATAAAAGGGCCCCATCCCCTCCACATCCAGAGTCCCCACATCTTCGGCAAATAGAACATAATGAGGAACGCCCGTATCGATAAAGCCTCCCTCGGTGAGAACCGTCTCTTTTACAATGCCGTAGCCTGAACGAAATCCATGAGGCTGCGTCATCGCCAGCGTTACCGATGTGTCCGCGACTCGGACGCGATGGAGGCCATCGGGTGCCTCCAGTACAAAATCATCTTCGGAAACGAATCCTTTCTCTCGGGCAAAATATGCCGTGCATCGGGCACCGTTACCACACATCGTCGACTCAAACCCATCCTTGTTAAAATATCGCATGCGCACGGGTGCAGACGCGCCTATTTCCACCAGGATAACGCCATCGGCTCCGACGGACACTCTTCTCTGGCAGATGCCGGCGAAAAAATCCGACTCCTGGCCGCTGAATCGTGTCTCGCGATTATCGAAAACGATGAAATCGTTCCCCGTCCCCGCCATCTTCACGAAGGGTATCTTGCGTGGTTTCTTCTTCATCCTTAAAAAAACTTTCGGATTTTTCAACAATGTCCAAAAACCGATACTCGACGGGCTGATCCGGCCGTCCCACCATCCGTCCAATCTCATAACCGCGGGAAAGAAACAGAACCGTGGGGATTCCCTGTATCCTGTGAAAATCGACCATACCCGCCCTGTCCTGCAAATTCCGATCAACACCCATCAAGCTGACGGAAATCCTGGAAAGAGAGCAAAGCTGGATCACGCGTAACACCTTGGGCACGATATCCTGGGAGAGAGAATCCCACGTTCCCATGAAACAGACGATACTGAGGCTTGGACGCAAACTGTCGATCCGGGAGATAACCGCCACATCGGGCTGGTATGCATCTCGATTCTGAGCGAACATGGGAAACTGCTCCATCAAATCCTTCTGGACAATATTCCCCAGAAGCATTGTGGGAATATCGGCTTCCGCTTCCGATTCCGGTTCCGCCTCCTGTTCTGCAACCGGTTCCTTCAATCGAGGAGTCTGCCGGATGATGCCGACACGGCCGATACGCAGGTTCACACTGGAGATGGGGTCTGCGGCCCATTCCAGAGGCTTGCCGCCCATGGAAAGACGGATTCCCCGGGGATCGTCCAAACCCACGAACACGGAATCATCGGCATGCCAGGCCTGCTTCTCACCCCTGGACAGGAAGACAGCTTCATGGGCCCCGCTATCGATGCCGACCTCAAACCATACATCCGCCAATCCCACAGCCTCGATGGAAAAGGCTCCGGACGTCGAATCCGATCCCATGACGGGATACCTATCATCGGACTCGGACCCCCGGCCTGTCACGCCGGAGATCGCACGCTCAGAGGTCGGCCGACTGCCGAATCGGACGATCAGAACAATCAGCACTGCCAATACCAGACACGCAGCCGCGACCAAGGCCGTCTTTCTCCATCGCATCCATGCTTCGGAGAGATTCCTCTTACCTGCGACTGATGCCTTCTGAGCTTCCTGCTGTACTTCGGATGCCTTCCTTCTGGAATCGTACTCACGTATAAGCACGTCCGGGTCCAGGCCCACCTCCTTGGCTATGGTACGGACAAAGGCCCGGTAGTAGGTCTCCGGCAAGTTCTCGGCCTGGCCCGCCTCAATGTCCCTCAAGATGGACACGTTGATCTTGGTACGCTCATTCAGGGCCTGGAGGGATAATTTCTTGGCATTCCGGACCTCCTGGAGCTTGATTCCGATTTCTTTCATCCCGGGATTCCTCCGCCGCTGTTGATGATCCGCCGAAGGGTGTCTACATCCAAGATTCGCTTGAGTCCCTGGTAGAACTTCGTCAGTGGAAAGCCGACCACGTTGTAAAAACAGCCGTCGATCCGGTCTACAAACAGGCCACTCCGATCCTGAATGCCGTACCCTCCTGCCTTATCCATCGGTCCGCCCGTCTGGACATAATCGTCGATCTCCCAGGATTCCAAATGCCTGAAAGTCACAGAGGTCTTTTCTACATCGGAAAACGGGTCTCCGTCGTTCACCTGGATAATGGTGAAACCCGTGAATACCGCGTGCGTCCGGCCGGAGAGCTTCGTCAGCATGGCCCTGGCCTCGTCTGCATCTTTCGGTTTGCCCAGAATCTCGCCGTCGAGATAAACAACCGTATCGGCACCCACGATGATTCCTTCTTCTACGCGATCCAGGACGGCTTTGGCTTTTATCCTGGAAAGTTCGATGACGTGCTCTACAGGATCGGCCCGACCGGCGGATTCTTCGGGAATGTCGTCCGATACGATCCGAAAAGGAATACCCATCTGCCGCAGCAGAGCAGCGCGGCGGGGAGACCGCGAAGCCAGAACGATGGTCGGGAGTTGATTCTGGTTCATCCTATTTTCCACGCTAACAAAACTCGCGATATAAGAGGCGACATACTGTTGGCCATCTTTGATAGGTAAGCGGACGTTATCCAACGCCCTCCGTGTCGACAATCAGTGTGACCGGGCCCTCGTTATGGATGTTTACCATCATGCGTGCTGCAAAGACACCGGTCTGAACGTTCAGGCCCGACCGGCGTATCGCTTCGACGAACGCTTCGTACAACGATTCGGCCAACTCCGGAGGGGCCGCATCCGTGAAACTCGGCCTTCGACCACGGCGGCAATCTCCGTACAGGGTGAACTGGGAAACCACCAGGGCCTCGCCATGAATATCCAGGAGGGAAAAGTCAAACTTACCCTCCTCATTCTCAAAAATGCGGAGGTTCATGCATTTCTCGGCCAGCCAAACGGCATCCTCCTCCCTGTCATCGTTCTTAACGCCCAGGAGGATGACCACTCCCCGGCCGATACATCCCACCACGTTTCCTTCGACCGCGACATCCGCTTTCGCAACGCGTTGAACCACAGCCCGCATGCCAATCACCCCAAATAAACGGCTAAAAGTCCCATCAGCATATCTGCCTTCATCCACACGGCCAAACGTCCCAGATTCCGGGCTTCCGGATTTCTCCACATCGACATCAGGACGTAGACCAGGAAGAGATCGACACCGACGATGACAATAACAAGATAATACACGGAAAAAATGCCCAGCACATACGGAATGAACGTCAGGCCTATCAGGATGATCAATGCGATGGTAACCCATATCAAGGCTCTTCTAACACCGTATCGTATGGGCAGTGTGCTGATGCCCTGAGCCTGGTCTCCCTCCATATCTTCCACGTCCTTGATGATCTCCCGGGCCCCATGATAGAAAAAAGCGAACACGCCCACGACTATTGCCTCCCGGACACGTCCGACAGCCATACCGCCGTAAACAAAAGCCATCCCGGAAACAGCCGCAACGGTGACGTTTCCCCACAGGACGGTCCTCTTCAGCCGAAAGCTGTAGAGATAGAGAAGAACCGACGAACTTGTAGCAATGATAACACCGGCCGTGTGGATCATGACGCTCAGAACGATACCCATGACGAATAGCACGATGGAGAACACATGAGCATGTGTGGGAGGGACCCGTCCCGATGGCAGGGGACGATTGGGTCTGTTTATGCAATCGATATCCAGATCGTAGAAATCATTCACCGCGTTGGCCCCGGCTGCAATGAACGTTCCCGAAAGACAGGCGAAGATCAGTTTAGCCAAAGGCTGGATCGAGCCCGTAATGAAACCGCCCGTAAAGATAGAAACAAAGGCGATGAGCAGGTTGACCGGACGGGTAAGCTGGATGTATCCATCGATCTTCTTCATTCGCCGATAAGGTAATGGAAAATGAATAGAAAAGCAATAATGAAAAGTGGATTTTCCATTCGTGAATTTTATCTTGACATTCAAACGGATAATACGTATTATCAAATTCGAACAAGTTCTATTTTTTTCGCGCACCGATTTCCTGACCAAATCGCATTCAGTCGTATTTCGATATCCATGATACTCACTCACATCAGAGAGGACATATTGATGGGTAGAATACGTCATGTACGATGCGTTATTCTTTTGTACGGTATTGTATTGTCTGCACATATCCTCTGGTCTGAGATTCCATAGACCTTATGCTATCGGGGCGGGTTGAAAGATACCGGAAAAGATTACATGTCTATGGGAGTTACGCTATCACGAAAAATAACCTCAACCAAAGGCTCTTGGTGTGGATGAGGTTTTAAGAAATGGCCATAAAAATATTGAAAATTCGGAAAAATTTCTGTAACTTGAACACCATCATGTTCAAGAGAAAAACGGTTTGGCTTTATATCGTCATCGTCTGCGGATGGGGCATGTTCATCCAGGATGGACGCAGTATGTTATCCAGCAGTCCATGTTCAGTAATGGATGGGCTGTTCTCTCCAGCACCGGTATGCAGATGACGGGAACCGTCGGGCAAGTGCTCATCGGCAGGACGCAGAATCCGTCGTACACGGTTCTATCGGGCTTCTGGTATCAGATAGGCTCCATTCTCACGGATGGCAAGACGAATCTCGATTCACCACCCAAAGAATTTCGGGTGGAGCAGAATTATCCGAACCCGTTCAACCCGACTACCATCGTCCGTTTTACCATGCCGAAAACGTATCATGTTCGGCTGACGCTGTACGATATGCTCGGAAGAAGAGTGACCACGCTCATCGATGAGGAAAAACCGGCGGGTGAGTACGAGTTCACGGTTGACGCTAAACACCTATCCAGCGGCATCTACTTCTACATGATGCAGGCGGGGGCGTTCACACAAACAAGAAAATTGACACTCGTTCGATAAACGGAAAGGGGAAGCCATGCATCATAGAGGACAATACTACATCGGTGGTATCTTGATTTTTATCGGAGCCTTGTTTCTCATTGCCCGCATTCTGAATATCAGCGCTTGGGGTATCCTCTGGCCCCTGGCCTTGGTAGGGTTGGGCTTGTGGCTGCTCATCCGTCACAGACACATCGAACCTGGCATAACCATTCAGCATAAGCTGTTCGGAGACATTCGCCGCAAAGGCGACTGGCAAGTGACCCCAGAAGAACTTCGGATTTTCATCGGCGACATCGACCTGGACATGACCCAGGCTCAAATCCCCCAGGGTGAAACTACGATACGCCTTTTCGGATTTATCGGAGACGTGGATGTATTCATACCCAAGAGTGTAGGAGTGACCGTTTCCTCCAGCGCCTTGATCACCGATGGCAAGCTCTTGGGCAAGAGGGAGGAAAAGTTCCTGTCATCGATTCACGCCACGAGCGATAACTATAAGACAGCGAAGAAAAAAATACGGTTGGAAACCACGTATTTCATTCACGACATGACCGTCAAACATGTTTGATCGTAGTCATCATTAAAACGGAAACCTATTCATAGATACGGCTCGTTCCTCGTAGGTACCCCATGTTCTTGAATGTATGCAGGATTCGGTAAGTATCCGATAAGAAGGTTGCTACATACAGGATGCACGTGGCCACGGATTGTAGTAACATGTCATTCATCCGATCGACGGGACATCACAGGATCGCCTTACTGAGACCAACGTGACCTTTAGGAAAAAACGGAACCGAAACATACAACCGATAAATGAGGATCAGTATATGGATTTCACATCGCGTCGACACTTTCTCAAACGAGCGCTGCTAACAGGAAGCGTACTTCCCTTGTGTGCTCACCGATCCATGTGGCAGAACGGAAATCAAGATTGTGAAAAAGAATTCCAGGAGCTTTACCTCCGTCTCCAAAAACGTCAAATCCACGACAGGGCCGTGCTCTTCAAGAAACTGATAAAACAGTACGGGTCCGGTATTCTCGATACTGTACAACAGAACTCCATCGATGAAACCCGAAAAACGCTCCAGAATGCCGACCTGCCCCAACGGAATCTGGACACGATCCTGGAAATTCTCTGGGAACCGGCAAAAGATGTCCTTCATTATGAGATTGTGGAGAAATCGGAGCACCATCTTAAAATGAAAGTAACCTGGTGTCTGTTCGCCGAAGAAATGCTTAAAGAGGATGCGGCGGACATCGGCTTTGCGTTTTACTGTGCGTACGATTATGGATTTTGTGAGGGACTGAATCCCGATTTCCAGTTCACGCGAACAAAAACCCTACTGACAGGTTACGACCATTGCAACCACGCCTACGTGCTATAGAAACCAGAATAGCAGAAAGTGAGAACTCACGATGAAAACGATCATTGAACCGTTTAAAATCAAGGTCGTCGAATCCATCAAGATGACGTCGCGGAACCAGCGGAAAGATTTTCTGGAAAAGGCAGGCTACAATCTCTTCATGATAGAGGCCGAGAACATCATCATCGACCTTCTGACAGACAGCGGAACCTCGGCCATGAGCGACGAGCAATGGGCGGGTGTGATGCGCGGGGATGAATCCTACGCCGGCGCCCGCAGCTTCTTCCGTTTCCGGGATAAGGTCAAGGAGATTACCGGATTCAAGCACGTCATTCCAACCCATCAGGGCCGGGCGGCAGAGAAAATTCTTTTCGGACTGATCTCGAAACCCGGTAAAACCATTCCTTCCAACACCCACTTCGATACAACCCGGGCCAATATCGAATACAACGGCGGCAACGCCGTCGACCTGGTCATTCCCGAGGGTAAAGACCCTCAATGCCTCCATCCTTTTAAGGGAAACATCGATCTGGACAGGCTCGACGCATTCATCAAAGAGACCGGGTCCAAGAACATCCCCGTGTGCATGCTCACGGTGACCAACAACTCAGGCGGCGGACAGCCCGTATCCATGGAGAATATCCGAAAGACCAAGGAAATCGTCTCTCAGTACGGCATCCCATTGTTTCTGGACGCGTGCCGTTTTGCGGAAAATGCCTTTTTCATCAAAAAAAGAGAATCAGGTTTCGTCGCCAAATCGTGTAAGAAAATCGCCCAGGAGATGTTCTCTCACGCCGACGGATGCACAATGAGTGCCAAGAAGGATGCCCTGGTCAACATAGGCGGCTTTCTGGCGTTGAACGACGACGACCTGGCCATGCAGGCCCGCAATGTCCTTATCGTAACCGAGGGATTCCCCACGTACGGCGGTCTGGCCGGCCGCGATCTGGAGGCCATCGCCCAGGGACTGGAGGAGGTTCTCCATGAGGATTACCTGACATACCGTGTCCGTACCGCAGAATACATGGGCGAAAAACTGGACGAGATCGGCGTTCCCTACGTCAAGCCACCCGGAGGTCACGCCATCTATCTGGATGCCAAGGCTTTTGCTCCCCACATCCCGCCTGAGAAGTTCCCAGGTCACGCTATCGCGTGTGCGCTGTACCTGGAGGGCGGCATCCGATCCTGCGAGATCGGCAGCATCATGTTCGGCAAGACGGATCCCAAGACGGGGAAGCATATTCCGCCACCCATGGAGCTCGTCCGGCTGGCTTTTCCGAGACGCGTGTACACACAGAGCCATTTTGACTTTGTCATCGAAGTCATCCAAGACGTGTTCAATAAAAGGGATCGGTTAAAAGGCTTCCGGTTTACCTACGAGGCTCCTTTCCTTCGCCATTTTACAGCACAATTTGAAACAGCCGGCTGAGCACTCGAAAAAAAGTTCGTACCTTCTGCCGAGGATGGAAGACGCATGGGCATGGAGGATTCAAACGGTATGGGAACGCGTATGAAAGGACTGACATCAAGAGTTGCCCTCGTAACCTGTGCTACCGACAGAGGATGGACGGCACGATGAACCCAGAGCAGATAACAAGAAGGGAGAGAATCAACTGAAAAATCCGTTCCAATTAGTGGCTTACTGCGGCATTCACTGCGGTACCGATTGCGAAGTGTTCGAAGCCGCTCATTCCGACAATGTAGAAAGCAAGCGTAGAATCGCAGAGGACTTAGAAAAGCATCTGGGCATCTCTATAGATCCATCTGAATTACGATGTGAGGGATGCCAGGGCCCCCTGGAGCAGATGTGGTTCGAGTGTCGCCTCTGCTTTATCCGACGATGCGCAAAAGAACAGGGTATCCCCATCTGCACGGAATGCGAACACTATCCCTGCCCTGTGCTAAACGTCCGTATCGCGGAATCGGAAAACGCACCCAAAAACCTCGAAGACATTCATCGCCTGGGATTTCAACGTTGGTTTCAGGAAAAGAATAAAATTTTTCGCACGAAATACCGTCATAGGATAGATACCAAGAAGGAATAAATCAACCCTCCATACATCTCTTCCGAATAGCCCCTCTTTATCTTCTCCACGGGTTTTTCATTTGGATAAGATCGTATAAATGTATACATTAAACCTCTGTGATTCATCCGAATATTCTCAGGAGTACATGGATGGGAAACATTCGCATCGGTATCGATCCTCTGAGATCGTTTTGTACTAACCTCTTCGTGAAAATGGGCATGCGTTCCGATGATGCGCGAATGGCAGCCGACGTTCTCGTGGCAGCGGATGTTCGGAGCATTCATTCTCACGGCGTCGGGCGCATTCTGCGTTGGGTGAACTGCATCGAATCGGGTATGATGATACCCGATGCGGAAATGGAGATCGTGCACGACACACCCACGTCCCTCGTCGTCGATGCCCACGGCGGTCCGGGGGCGCCGGTCAGCGTCAGAACGATGAAGATGGTGATAGAGAAGGCGTCAATCAGCGGGACAGCCTTCGGTTGCGTGCGGAACTCCAACCACTTCGGGATCGCCGGGTATTATGCCATGATGGCCCTGGAAAACGAGATGCTGGGCATCGCCTTGACCAACACGCCGGCGCTGGCGGTTCCCACCTTCGGCCGGCAGGTAATGTTCGGCACCAACCCCATCGCCTTTGCCGCGCCCGCAGACCGGGAAAAGGCGTTTGTACTGGACATGGCCACCAGCGTGGTTCCCCGGGGCAAGATTGAAGTGTACGACAGGAAAAACGAGCCCATACCCCTGGGATGGGCCGTTGACAAGACGGGCCGTCCCACGACCGATGCTCACAGCATCCTGGATGATATGTACCATCGTCTGGGAGGCGGTGTTCTGCCCCTGGGCGGAGCTGGAGAAGAATTCAGCGGTCACAAAGGTTTCGGATTGGCCGTGATGGTAGACATCCTCTGCGCCGCCCTTTCCGGTGCGCCCATGGGCTCCGAGCTCAGCGACACCGATCCTTCAAAACGTGTAAGTCACTTTTTCGGGGCTATTCGGATTTCGGGATTCCGCGATCCCTCAACGTTTCGTCGGGATATGGACAGAATGCTACAAAGCCTTCGTAATTGTCCGCCCGCTGAGGGCGAAAAGCGCGTCTATTTCGCCGGATTGAAAGAATTCGAGAAAGAACAAGACGCCAGAAAGCGCGGAATCCCCCTGCCGGAGAAGACGCGGAAACTTCTCCAGCGCATGGGAGAGAAATACGGCGTGACATCGCCATTTTGAATCTCTTTCCATGATGTTGATATCAGGAGCGTGTGATGAACTCTCCGTTGGTCAAGCGAGCCGTGCAGTGTGTGGATGCCAGGATAAGCATCGTCTCCAACAACGACGAGCTGATCCGCCCGAAGCAGTATTTCGAATCCATACGAGTAGAATCCCTGCGCACCAACGTGCTCGAATACAGAGAGATTCCCTGCGAGGATACCGATGCCGAGTTTGTCGTGCTCGATGATCCGGTGCTCAAACCCTCTGTCTCCATCGGCAAAGAGACCTGTGTCGCATCCGGTGATTTCACGGCGTGGGAGAAGGATTGCCATGACATCCGCTACAGCCTGTTCGGGAACCTGGGACTGTTTTTCCGTTACAGCCTGTCCGTCCTGGAACGGGCCTGCGGGATTTACAGCTTTCACGCCAGTTCGATCTATATCCCCACGACCAACACCCTCCTCCTCGTCATGGGTGGGCCCGGAGCAGGTAAAACCGTGTATCTCCTCAGGGCCGTCATGGAAGGCTGGAAGATATTCAGTACCGAAATGACCCATGTGCGGCTGACGAAAGACGGTGTCGAGTTCTACAAAGGGTCGCTCCTGGATAACGTACGGCTGGGCAGTCTGGTGTACGATTTTCCCCAAGTTGTGGATATCCTGGGCCTGAAACTCCCGGAAGTCGAGGACGCATGGGAAGAACAAATGACCATCGACCTGAGCACGCTCCAAGCCGACGATGTCTACCGGAATCCCAGGCTTCAGATCGTCAACGTTCGTATTGAATCCAACCGTCCCAAGGCCGATGTGTCCGTGATGAGCGACAAGGATTACATCATATGGACACTCTTCAAGAATGCCAGTGAAAAATTCGCACCCCCCTGGCTGATGTACGAAAGACTGCCCGTGGACGGTTGTGATGACCAAAATTTAGCCCGGGCAAGGCTGGATACGATGCGCAAGTTCATGGACAAGGCCGATCTTTTGCCTATAAAGTCGATTTACGCCGGCGTGAAAAACTGTATGGAAGGCATCGAATTTTAACCCCAGTCATCGGACAATAAAGAGAAAACCGGATCAAGGAGGAATTCTGACAATGAACATGAAATCATTCGAAGGCGTATTCCAGATGCCTGTAGGAGATAGAACGCAAAAACCACGCGAAGACGGCATCACCATGATCATAGACAAGGGTTTGGGCCTGACGGCAACGAAAGACTTGTTAGAGATGGCCGGGGATTATGTCGATATGGTGAAATTCACGTTCGGTACGTCGGCATTCATCGATATGGATACCGTAAAGAAGAAAGTCAACCTCCTGAAAGAATACGATGTGTGGACCATGCCGGGCGGTACATTCATGGAAGTGGCCCTGTGGCAGAAACAGTATTCCGCGTATTTGAAACGATGTGAGGAACTCGGGTTCAACGCCATCGAAATATCCGACGGCACCATCGAGATCGACCTGGAGATGCGGCGAGACTGCATCAAAAGGGCCATGGATATGGGATTTAAGGTGCTCACTGAAGTCGGGAAAAAAAATCCCAACGAAAAAGTCGCCCTGGACCTTATGTACAAAGAAATCACCTCGGACCTGGAATGCGGCGCTTCGAAGGTCATCGTCGAAGCCAGAGAAGCCGGTAAAGGTGTGGGTATCTTCGACGCCGACGGCAAAGTCAAGGAAGACGAGATCGACGGTATTCTGGCCGGCGTGGATGATCCGACGAAACTCGAATGGGAAGCCCCCATCAAGAACCAGCAGCAGCACCTCATTCTCCGTTTCGGAACCAACGTCAACCTGGGCAACGTGCCTCCCGCTGATATACTCGCCCTGGAAGCCCTTCGTTG
>Ga0180431_10001648_pt1 | contig 30879 bp, 31 predicted proteins | sample SS_ome_11_FD_132459 | JGI IMG/M metagenome (GOLD analysis project Ga0180431, IMG submission 132459) | Hypersaline lake sediment archaeal communities from the Salton Sea, California, USA - SS_1_MS_1 metaG | ecosystem: Environmental > Aquatic > Non-marine Saline and Alkaline > Hypersaline >... | reverse complement strand
CCACCCGCCTCGATATATCCATAACCAGTCGCGGGGCGTGTAGGCCTCACCCCGAATGTAATCATGACATCGCTCTCGGACGCCGCTTGGAATGCAGCGGTGACCAATTCGCGAAAGGAGGCCTCGTCCTTGATCAGATGATCCGAGGGACAGCAGAGAAAAGGCGAATCACCGCCGGCTTTCTTCACCAGCTCTGCGGCCACCGCCAGAGAAGGAGCGGTGTTTCTACCGACGGGTTCAGCAAATATCCTGTCTCTTCGCAGCTCCGGAAGCTCCTCCTGCACCAGCGGCAGCTGATCTGCGACCGTCAGAAGGAATATCCGGTCTTGATCGATGAAGTCCGTCAGCCTGTTATACGTGACACGCAGCATACTCTCATCACCCAAGATCTCGAGAAACTGCTTCGGCCTTTCCTCCCGGCTGTACGGCCAGAATCTCGTTCCTTTTCCACCGGCGAGTATCACCGCATACATTAGCCCACCCCACCGACCAAGATCCGGGGTCCGGACGCATTCTAAGACCTTATCCGGCTAATCCCGAGACATCGACGTATCGGCTTAAAGCGTTTGAGATTTCCTGCTTTATACTGTTCAACGACTCTTCTGTTCTGGCCTCGAATCTCAAAACAAGCACGGGTTGTGTGTTCGATGCCCTCACGAGCCCCCACCCATCATCGAATTTAACCCTGACACCGTCGACATCGATCACATCATGATTCTTCTTGAACCGATCCCGCACCTCTTTGACGACATCGAACTTACTCTCGTCGGAACAATCAATGCGTATTTCGGGTGTGCTCTCGTACCGTGTCAAATCACCCAGAAGCTCGCTCAGCGGTATCTGCTCACGGGAGACGATCTCGAGCAGCCTGCATGCCGCGTAGATAGCGTCATCATAACCGAAGTACCTGTCGGCAAAAAATATATGACCACTCATCTCACCGGCTAGCAGGGCTTTTTCATCCCTCATCTTCTTCTTGATCAATGAATGGCCTGTTTTCCACATGATAGGTCTGCCGCCGTGCTTGAGAATATCCTCCTCCAGCGCTTGGGAGCACTTAACTTCGAATATTACGGCGGCGCCGGGATTGGACGCTAATACACCCCTTGCGAACAGGGCCAGCAGGCGGTCTCCGAATACCATCTCACCCCTGTCATCGATTACACCGATCCTGTCTGAGTCGCCATCGAAACCGATACCCAGCTCTAAGTCTTCGGACAGGACGGCGGACCTGACGTCATTCATGTTCTCGATGACCGTTGGATCCGGATGATGATTCGGGTATGTGCCATCGGGCTCCATGTACATCTGAAGCGGGTCGCAGCCGAGCCTAGTGAATAGCGATGGAGCAACCAGGCCCGAGGTCCCATTCCCCCCATCAACCGCGAACCTGACTGGACGCTCTATGTATATTCCATCGGAGATGTGATCTATATATTCGGAAATCGCATCCCTGCTTTCGATTCCACCATTACCCCCTCCTCCCGGCTCTCCATTGTAGATCGAGTACAGTTCGCGTATATCATCGCCGTAGATCGTCCCCTCGCCCCGAAGGACCTTGAATCCATTGAACTCGGCCGGATTATGACTGGCCGTGATCATCACACCCCCGCGGATCCCCCATTTTGCCGCAGCGAAGTAGAATACGGGTGTTGCAACAAGCCCGATATCAATAACATCCACCCCCCCACCGGTCAATCCGCTCGACAGGGCCTCGAAATACTGATCGCTGCTCAGGCGGTTATCCCGCCCGACCACGGCCTGAGAGATGCCTTCGCGGACAAGTGTCACGGCGACCGAGGCACCCAACCTCTCGACCCTCTCCGGGGTCAGATCCCTGTCCACGAGCCCCCGGATGTCATACTCCCTGAATATGTTCTTCGGAATATCTATTTCATTCCTCCCCGGCCGGCTGGACAACCGCTATTCCTTTACCACCCATACCTTGACCGGAACCTCTATGTCACGGTGCAGGCGTATCATAACCGTATAGACACCAAGCCTCTTGATAGGTTCCTCCAATTTGACCTGTTTGTGATCGATTTCAAAACCCAGGTTTGATACGGCTGTTGCTATATCATGTGTTCCCACAGATCCGTATAGCTTGTCTTCCTCCCCTGCCTGTACCAGAATGGTACATGAGAGATCTTTCATCTTTTCCGCTATGGCCTCAACGTTCCGTTTTTCCTTCTTATCCCTGATCTCGTAAAGGCGCTTCTCTTCCTGGAGCACCCTCTTCTGGGCTGCAGTCGCTGGAACTGCAAGCTTTTTGGGGATTAGGTAATTTCTGGCATAACCCCTCTTTACGTTCACAACGTCGCCCTGCTCACCCAGACCTTCGACTTTGGTCTTCAGTATCAGTTCCACTTTAATCCCCCTACCGGAAGTATTCCCTGACGAATGGCAGAAGTGCAATATGCCTGGCACGCTTTATCGCCCGGCTGAGCTGCCGCTGGTGGCGGGCGCAGGTCCCGGTGATCCTTCGAGGTGCAATCTTACCCCTGTCCGTGATAAAGCGCCTGAGCAGAACCTCGTTCTTGTAATTAATACTGATATTGTTTATGCAAAATTTGCAGGGTTTCGAAAAGCCCCTCTTCTCTTTCTTCTTCTTTCTTCTCTGCTTCGTTTTACCACCCATGCATCTACTCCTTGTCCGTTTCCGGCGTTTCCGCTTCCTGCGGTGCAGGAGGATTGTCGTCGATCACTATCATATGCCGCAGTACGGCATCGTCAAACTTGAACACCCTGTTCAGCTCGGCGAGGATCTCGTTGTCACCGGTAAACCTCAGTATGGTATATATACCCTCCTGCGATTTATTTATCGGGTAGGCGAGCTTCCGCTTGCCCCAGAGCACGACTTCTCCTACCGTGCCTGCACGAGACGTTATTATCTCGCTGAAGCGCTCGGTCTTCTCCTTGACAGCGAGCTCTTCCATTGATGGTTCTAGTATGAATACACACTCATATGGACGCATAGGCTGGCTCCTCCCTTCGGACTAATCGACTTTCCCCCGATGCGCCTAACAGGGAAAGCAGGGAAACGGTAATGAGGAAGCTGCTTGCTCGGCCGGCATCCGGCACTCGATATCCTTCCCCAACAATGCGTTGCAATATAACATATTACAATCAACCGGTCAAGCGCTAGTTGTACCTGATCCGATCCGGATCTCACGGTGCGCTCAAGTACGCGCCCGACATGTGAAAACAGGATCAATACATTGTTATATTTGAAATTACGGATACATTCATAATTCTCCATTCGGATCGATCTGCCGCCCGGAGAAAATTTCGAGACCGTTGTAGGACTGCATCGCCTGCTGCAATCCATCACTTCCAAGCACTTTCAAGGCTTCGACCGATTCATCGATGATCCGCTCTACCAAAGGGGCTTCATCCTCTCTGAACGGCGCTAGAACATAATCGCTGTAATCGGAAATATCCGGCGGGGGGCCAATGCCTATCCTGAACCGCGCAAAATCACTCGAACCCAGACCGGATATGACCGAATCCACTCCCCTATGTCCACCGCTGCCTCCACCGGCCCGTATTCGTACCCTGCCCAGCGGGATGTTGATATCATCGAATATTACGAGCAGAGATGATGGATCGATGGAATCACGGGAAGAGAAGACAGCACCGGAACTGTTCATATAGGTCTTTGACTCGAGTAGAACGAACTTCCGCCCACCGAACTCCCATCGGGTCTCGAACGAAGCGGCGCCGCAATCACGCCATTCGAGGCCGTATATTTCGGCGAGACGATCCAGGACCATTTTCCCGAGATTATGCCTAGTGCGGCGGTACCTCTCGCCGGGATTACCGAGACCGAGGAAGATCGAAATCTCCGACATCCAGACTCACTGTTCCTCTTTATCCTCCGGAGCCTCTTCGGCCGCTTCCTCCTCACCTTCCTCCGCAGCTCCCACTTCGGCCTCTTCCTCTGCCTCAAGCAATTCGGCCTTCTTGGGAGGAGATACGTGGGCCAGAGTCACCTTCAGGTCGTCCAGGAAATTCAAGCTGGGGTATTTCTCCACCAGATAATCCACATGAAGCGTATCGCCTATGTTCATCGACGAAACGTCGATCTCCAAGATCTCCGGAATCTCAGCCGGCTTGCATTGTATCATCACCTCACGTACACCATGATCGAGAATGCCCCCGAAATCCTTCACGCCCACCGCGTGCCCGACAAGCTCCACCGGCACCCCAACCTTGATATCCTCGTCCAAGGATATCTTTTGAAAATCAACGTGCAGGATATTCCCGGTAACGGGATGATGCTGGACGTCGCGAACCAGTATCACATGCTCGCCCCCGTCCGCCCCTTCTATATCGAGCTTCAGTATTATATGCTCGGTCGTGGAATTATGCAGGATATGCCAGAACTCATGCTCCTGCAGTTCCAGGGCGACCGGATCCTCCTTGTGGCCGTAGAGTACTGCGGGTATCAAACCCATGGCACGCAGCTTGTGAGCTGATTTCTTGCCCGATTCCTTCCTGATTGCCGTCTTGAGAGTGATGTCCAGCATACGATCCTCCAGATTAAATAAACAGACTACTGACCGATTCTTCGGTATGGATCCTCTTGATCGCCTCTCCTAGAAGGGAGGAGACATCGAGAATCTTGATCTTGCTGCTCCTCTTCGCATCTGCAAGAGGAATAGAGTTCGTCACAACGATTTCCTGCAAGCACGACTTCTCCAGCTTCTCCACGGCCTCTCCTGATAATATCGGATGTGTCACCGCCGCCATGATCTTGACCGCACCCTCCTTCTTGAGTACTTCGGCGGCCTGGGTAATCGTGCCTCCCGTGCTAATGATATCGTCGAGTATAATGATTTCCCTTCCTGAGACCTCACCTATGACATTCATTACTTCCGAGGAATCCGATGCCGTTCTCCTCTTGTCTACGATCGCTAGCTCCGCCTCCAGACGCTTCGCGAAAGCGCGTCCCATCTTTATCCCACCAACATCGGGTGATACAATGGTGAGGTTCTTGAAATTTTTCCTCTTAATATATTCCAGAAGAACCGGAGTCGCAAAAAGATTATCGACCTGGATATCGAAAAATCCCTGGACCTGTGCGGCGTGGAGCTCCAGGGCCAGGACCCTGTGAGCTCCCGACACGGTTATGAGGTTTGCTATCAGCTTTGCCGTGATTGGCACTCTGGGCCGGTCTTTTCTATCCTGTCTGGCATATCCGTAATATGGCATCACGGCCGTTATCCTCTTGGCCGAAGCCCTGTGGCAGGCATCTATGACGATCAGCAGCTCTAGCATGTTCTCGGCCGGAGGAAACGTCGGTTGAATGATGAATACATCCCGGCCTCTGATATTTTCATTGATCCGTGAATATATCTCGCCATCCGAAAAACGGCCTATCTCAACATTGCACAGCTCGCTATCGAGGTAATCGGCTATCTTCTTTGACAGTTCAAGGTTAGCGGTCCCCGAAATAAGAGCCATATTGTCGAACATCGGCTACACCTCCAAAAAAAAATGACCACCGCGGCCACTTGAAAATCACCTTTCTGGCTGGGGCGGGAGGATTCGAACCTCCGATGCAGGATCCAAAATCCTGTGTCTTGCCACTTGACGACGCCCCAAGTACTTGCTTCTATAGCTTTTCTACTCTTTCGAAACCTCGATCCCCGCTTCCAACTCGAGTTTCTCTACTTCCTCCTCGTACGCATCGATTATCTTCTGCTCCATCCAGCTACGGGTATCGTTATTTATCGGGTGGGCAATATCCTGATACGTACCATCAGGTCTCTTCCTACTGGGCATCGCGACAAAAGCGCCTTTTGCTCCCTTTATTATCTTCAGACCCCTGATAACGAAACAATCATCAAGAGTAATACTCGCAAAGGCTCTCAGCTTGTTGTCGTCTCTTAAAGAAATCCGTATTTCGGTTATCTCCATTCGACCCCCCCTGATCTATTATTATGCTCTTGATGGAGGAATGTAATCGCCTGGCGTACTGGTCTTGCAACGCTAGTAAAGAGTCCCTTTCTCCTTAGACGATCGCCTGCCTCCCTTGCACGCTTTTCCTTATCGAACAATGCGAAACACGCCGATCCACTGCCGCTTATCATACGGAGTGCGGCGCCCTCACATTCTAGCTTTTCGAGTAACTCTCCTATTTCCGGAAAATGCTCAACCAGAAGTTCTTCAAAGCTGTTATAACTGTTGAGCTTCACATCCGGAAAATGCTCAATTCCCCTCACCAGTGATTCAAGTGTAGTCTCGTGGACTTTTTTTGTCAATAATAATTTGAGGTTCGCATATGCCCAGGCTGTGGAGACCTCTATATCGGGTTTGACCAAGAGGATGTACCCCCTTTTCAAGCCGGTGAATCGCTCGAGTATCTCCCCCCTCCCACTCCCGACGGCTGGATTTCCGACTACAAAGAAGGGAACATCGCTTCCTATACCAAGCGCCAGGTTCCGGAGTTCGTCTTGCGGCAAGTTAAATCCCATTAATGAATTAAGACCCAGCAGGACACCTGCCGCATCGCTGCTGCCACCTCCTAATCCCGCTCCGGCCGGAATTCCCTTTTTCACCTCTATCCTCACACCATGCAAATATCCTGTCTTCTCAAAGATCGCTCTCGCTGCGATATAGCAGAGATTAGATACATCCCACGCTATGGACGGCTCGTCACCGATGAGCTCGATACCGCCCTGAATCTGAGTCAGGGTGATTTCATCCCAGAGAGAAACCGGTTGGAAAACGGTCTCTATTTCATGATAACCGTCTTCTCTTCGCCGTATCACATTCAGGTAGAGGTTGATCTTGGCAGAGCATCTAACCAGCATATCACTCGCCCGACTACCGGTGTCCTCGTACCGGGTACAGCAGGCCTAAACACTCACAGTACGCAAACGCACTATGAATTCCTGTAATCCTCCCACAACCTGCCCCATTTCGTGCGCCTGAACTTTCTGATCTTGCTGTTCCCTATAGTCGGATACCACAAGAGGTCGTGATAGATATTGGATGCCAGAGGCGCCCAGAAGAAGAGCGGGGAATGAAGCGCTATCCTTTCGAAGCACCTAAGCGGACCGCATCTGAGCATCTGGTCACCCCAGATCACGAGACTGCGCTTCGTCTTGAAATGGAAATTGAGTTCCTCTACGTCCTCCCCGGCTATTTCGATCTTCTCGATCGAGGCCTCTCCGAGCCCCATCTCCGAAGCCAGCCTGAGGTACTTGATGGACATGGGATCGAATCCCATGATCCTAGCCGCAACCGCATCTATTGCAACGGAATCACCACTTGCAAGCACGAGATCCCCGACAACCGGATCCATGGTCCTGGGTCCTCCTCCGTTGCCGCATACCGTGCCGTCCATCACGGCGAAGACATTGGGATGAAGCTCGCGCTGCATAAGCATAAGATCGACAAGAACCTCGTGTATGTACTTGTGCGCGTAGTGCCTGACCTCCTTCAGCAATCCTCCGAAGGCATTCTTTATAGCGCCCGTGGTCACGGAATGCCCGTGAGTTTTAACGGTAGGCAGATGAAGAATATCCTTGCCCATGAACATCTTCGGGATCTCTATACCTTCGGGGAATATCTCGCTCAAGCGCAGCAGATTCGATTTGAACTCGTGAACGATCCATTCGACCTCGGTAAGAGGGATGAAGGGAAGGCCGTATTTATCGAGGATCGGCATCCAAAGGTTGTTTCTCGCGCCTTTGCGTGGATTAGTCACCACCGTCTTATTCTCTATCGGTAGTATCAGCTCCTTGTCGTATCCCCGGTCCAGAAGATCCCGTACCACGCCCTCGAGCTGCCAAGGCTGGCTCGAGCAGGCAGGGAAGTACTTGGTCCAGGATAGATTCAGCTTAAGGAGCAACTCCCTCTCTCCCGTAAGATACCGTCCGGCACCGGCCAGCTCCATGGCCCTGTGCGTGTCTTCGAGGACGGTCTCGGGTGAAGTTCGAATCACCGCGACCCTTGAGCCCACAATCAGCTCCTTTCGCTCTGGAGGCTACGCCTCGATCAGGATCCACATGGTTGCGAGAAACCAGAGGAAAACGTCTATCAGTATAGATTTCTCCATGAGGAGAACCCCCGATGGATCCCCTCCCTCGTTACGTTTATAGACCAGGTACAGGTACCTCATTATGCCGAATACGACGAAGGGGATCGTGTAAACGAGGTTGTTTGTGCCGAACTTGCTCGTCGTCTCCGGCCACACGGTATATATCGAATACGATATCAGCGCGGCGGTCGCCGAGAGGCCTACAAACTGGTCCAGAAGCAGAACCGTATATTCGCCGAGGGCGTTTCTGTGCCCCTCGGCTCCGTCCAGCACGGAGAGCTCGTTGCGCCTCTTGCAGAAAGCGAGAAATAGAGAGAGGAAAAGGGTACAGATCAAAAGCCACGGAGAAAGCTCGACATCCGGCGCTTCGACTCTCAGAACGGCAACTCCCGCCACCGCTCGAAGCAGGAAGCTGAACGAGATCGATATCACGTCCAGTATCACGACCTCCCGGAGGAATATGGAATAGGCGATATTCAGGGCGATGAATGAGAACAGAATCCAGAAGAACTGCGTTCCCAGCAACCACGAAACAGCCAAGAGCAACACCATCAAAACGATCGAAATCGCCGTGGCCGATCCATGGCCTATCAATCCCGATGTTATTGGTCTGTTCTTCTTGCCCGGATGCTCGATATCCCTCTTGCGGTCGAAAACATCGTTCAATATGTAAATGGCCCCGGATGCCAGGCAGAAGATTATAAAACCGTAAAAGCTTCGCCTGATAAGGATCAGTTCATTGAACCGCTCGGAGAATACTACACCCGCGAACAGCACGAAATTCTTCGTCCACTGCCAGGGCCTCATAGAAACAAATACAATCCAAAGCTTTTTCATGTCTTCATTTTAATCTCTACCGATATGCAGCGCAACCCATAACAATGAGTGCGCATTGCGCAGTCGGCGCATCAACTCTCTTCGGGGGCGGATCCTCTCCCGGGGAAACGTCCCGCATTCAGTGCCATTGCCAGATTCGTGCCTATTATGAAATACAGGAGCATAACGACCTCGTCGTCACCGAAATTGCATTCGAACAGACCGTTGACGACAAAACCCGTCAGCGCGCCGACAGAACCTGCGATCCAGGCTCGTTCGGGAGGAGGGAGATCTATGCGTAGATTGGACACGAGCAGCCTGAAGAAAGAATAGATGAGAAAGCAGAAAGCGAACAGGCCGACGATCCCCCCGGTGACGGCTGCCTGAAGGAATATGTTGTGTAGATGCCCGTAGACCCTGTCGGCCTCGGGAGATTTGTGCCGCCTGTAGATCTCTGCAAGATCGCCCTGGCCTACTCCTATGACCGGGTGCTCTTTGAAGATCCTCCAGCCCCCATCGAGCAGCTGAAGCCTTCGGATGTTCGTCCTGTGCTCGAGATCCCAAATGCTCTTGATCCTGTTCTGGTAAGGCGCGGGCAGGAGAAGATAGAACACGAAAAGCGCGGCCACGAAAGGAACCAACCACCTCCTCCTGAGGATAAGGATTATGATCAATGAGGAGGCGAGCATGCCGAGCCAAGAGCTCCTGGTGAAGGAGAAGAACAGTGCCGCGGCCGTCAGGAGCGAGGCCGATAGTACGGCTCCCCGGATCTTCAATGAGAGTCCCCGGCCGATACCCACAGAGAAGAAGAGCGAGCTGAGCAGGAACATCACGCCACCGAACGTCATCGGATTGGAGAAGGAGCCTGAGATCCTTCCGAGGGCATCCTCCCCCCTGCCCATGAAGAACAGTATTATCCCGTACAGCGCTGATGCTGCGCCGGATAACAGAAGAACCGAAAATATCTTCCTCCTTTGTTCCGCTATCCCGCCGGGGAAGGCGAACACGTAGATTATACTGAGAAGCAGTAGATGTTTCAGGCTCTCAAAACTTTGCAGGCGTCTCTGCGAAAATATCACTATGACGAGGGAGGCCGCTACGAATACGATTACCGGAATATCCAGCCGGGTGCTCCTTGGAAGGGGGATTCTTCCGGTGATCATCAGGAAGGCCCATAACAGTACCGCGAGCGTCAGAGAGGTCTGTGTTCCGGCTATCGAAAAGGTGGAGAAGAACACGAAAGAGCAGAGAAGAACCATGAACGCGCCGGCGGCCTTCGAGCTTCCGGCTTTCGAATCGGAATGAGCCTTCTCCATTCTGCCGCATTTCGTTAAGATCAAATATTGGAAAAATCCCGCCTGCGCCCGGAAAATCTCCGGGCTCCGGGATTATCGATCAAGCCGTCTCATCACCCGTCTGGACCATCTCCTCCACCAGCCCGCAGAAAATATGGCCCAGAACCATATGAACTTCCTGGATCCTGGCAAAATCGTCGTGAGGGACGACAATAGCGGTCGAGGCTATCTCCGCGAGGCGACCGCCCTTCTTTCCAACGAACGCGAGCGATTCTATCCCATGCTCGTTAGCGTATTCCACAGCCCGCAGGATATTCGGAGACTCACCGCTCGTAGACAGCGACAGCAGGACATCACCGGGTTGGGCCATACTCTCGAGCTGCTTCGAGAATATCTCCTCGTAGGAGAAATCGTTGGCCAGAGCGGTGACGACCGAGCTGTTGGTCGTTAAGGCAATCGCCTTATATCCACTTAACTTGCGGCGAAAACGGCCGACCAGCTCCCCGGCAATATGCTGGGCATCGGCCGCGCTGCCTCCGTTTCCGCATGTGAATACGACACGTCCCTCCGCAATCGCCCCTGCCGTGAGGCCGGCCATCCGGACCAGCGTCCCGGCCTCATCCTCATCGATCTTACCCAGAAGCCGCTCAAGGGCATGAAGCTCGGAAAAGACGCTATCGAGGTATTTCTTCCCTTTTCCCATGATTCGACTACCTCGATACTACGATCAAAGTTACTACCAACGTGCCCAGCCGGATCAAGCCATTGAAGAATTCGGCCGCCAGCCGGGCCTTTCCCTTCTTGACGATGATCGTGTCACCCCTCTTCGGGATGTATCCGCCGTCCGCTTTCATCACGTCTCCGTCCGGAGAGTATATCAAAACCCTGTTGACGCTTCCCTCGCTCGTTGGTCCACCCGCAAGGCCGACATACTTCGCTACCGTCCAGTTGCTCTGAAACGGAAACTCGCCCGGGACGTTGACCTCACCCCCGACCGTAACTTTCTGGTAAAGAGAGGGAACGTTCAGGACATCCCCGTCTTCGAGGGGAAAATCGATCTCGGGGCCGGGTGGCAGATAATTCTTGAGATTCACCCGTATAGGTTCTCCTCCCTCCCTCTCGATGAAGGCGTTCTCAAGATCCGCATATGTTGCGAACCTGCCGGTGCGCACGATCAGTTCAGACAGACCCTCATCCGGGGCTATGAAGAATCGCCCGGATTTAGTAACCGCACCGAAGACGAACACCCTGTTGCTTCCCTCGAAGGCGCCGAACACATTGACCTCGTCTAGATCCTGAATCTTCAAGCCGTACATGTCCCGGTGCACAACCATGTTAGAAATAATATCGTTGTTACGTACACGTCCGACCAGGACACTGTCGGTGACGGCCTCCGCCGAGAATCCTCCGGCGATCTCCAGCAGGTCCTCAACCGTCTCACCCTCTATTATCTCGTATTTACCGGGTTTCATGACCTGACCGTGTATAGTGGCGCTCCAACCGATCACGGGAACATGGATCCTGTCCCCGCTGCGCAGTACTGGATTGTATTCGAGTATGCCCTTGTGATGGAACTCGAGCAGATCGACCCTGACCAGCTCGCCATCCCTGTTGAGCCTGATCCGTCTCGTAGAAGCCGCCCCTATAGTACCGCCCGCGAATTCTATAGCATCTGAAACCCTATCCACGGCCGACACTTCGACGGCCCCCGGATTCGCCACCTCACCTGTGACGAAAACCTTGAACACCCTTGGAGCCTGCAGGAAGCAGAACACTTCTATATCGTGGTAATAATCACCGAGTTTCCGGATCAGCCTCCCGCGGAACTCGTTCAGCGTGAGCCCGTCGGCCTCAACGGCTCCAACACCCGGTATGAATATATTCCCCTCCGGTAGAACAAGAGGGGAGAAGGATCTAGGTTCCGGTCCCACAATATTTATAAGAAGCTGGTCGTAAGGTCCTAGAATGTAAAGGTCCGGATCAATAGCCTTTTCCAGCCTGGGAGGTTCATACCGTCTCTCCTTGACGGCGATGCTCTCCTCATCTGCTGTATCGGCACTCCGTGCATGCGCCCGGCCTTCGAAGACCGGCGGCACGGCGGCTATCATCACGAGGATGAGCGAGGCACAGAAGGCTGTGGCCCGGAATCCGTTCAGGCCGAGTGTCATTCTCGAATAAATGGAACGGAACATAAAGTCACCTCTTCGATCATCCGGATTGTGATTCTAGTTATCGACGGCTTCAATTCGTGACAAGCCGCTTCACGATACCGGGCAACACGTTGAAAACATCGTTCTCGCAACCGGTTTCCTTCGTGCCCAGCTGGGCCAGGTGTTTCTTCCCGCCCCCGCTTCCCCCGGTAATTTCACTCAGTTCACGAACGAACATATCCGCACCCAATCCGCTGCTCTCTATCAGATTATCGGTCACGGTGATTACAAACTGGCACTTGCCCTTGACTTCAGTAGAGAGTACCGCCACCCCCCTGTCCACCTTGTTGCGGAATATATCGGCTTGGTTTCTAAGCGCGGAGATATTCTTGACCGTCATCCTGCCCGATGCAACCAGTATCCCTTCCACGTCTACCGCCGACTCGATGATCCGGTCTAGCTCGCTTCCTATCCCACCCCGCTCGATCCTTTTGATCTCCTTTTTCATCCGGTCCATCTCGTCTAACACGGACCTGACCTTCGGCACCACGTCGGGCGCCGATACCTTGAGAAGCTTCTCCAGATCGCTGCTGCGCGCTCTCAGTGTATTGATGAACTCTAGGGCGCCGATCCCGGTCAGCGCCTCTATCCTCCTGACCCCCGCCGCCACACTGCTCTCCGATACTATCAGAAATATACCCAGGTGGCCCGTATTGCCCGCATGAGTGCCCCCGCAGAGCTCGGAGGATATCCCCCCGACTCGGACAACCCTGACCCTCTTATCGTATTTTTCACCAAAGAGGGCTATCGTACCTTTCTCGATGGCCTCTTTGTAATCCATCAGCTCGGTCGTAACCGGTATCGAATCCCTGATCCAACCGTTCACGGTATCCTCGATCTGACGCCTCGCCGAGGCGGAGACCGCCTGAAAATGATTGAAATCGAAACGAAGCCTTTCCCCGTTCACTAGCGATCCCGCCTGGGTAACATGGCTGCCGATAACACTCCGCAGGGCTGCATGCAGCAGGTGGGTCGCTGTATGGTTGGCCGCAATGGCCGCCCTCAAGGCGGCATCGATGCCTACAGTGGCGAGTTTCTCGCCGTCGAGAACACCTTCGATATCGAGATCATGCTCCTCGGGTTCGCAAAGATGTACTATTTCACCGCCTCTCTTGAAAACATCATGAACGGTGAATCTGTGCCCACCCGCCTCTACCCAGCCGCCATCTGCCACCTGCCCGCCGGCCGTGGCGTAGAACGGCGTCTCGTTGAAGATGAACTCAACGGCCTTCCCTTCCGGTGATACCCAGGGGATATCCTCGAGGCACGATTTTTCCACGATCCTGAAGCTTCGTATCTCCGGTTTACACCTTGAGCTCTCGTACCCCCTGAACTGCGACGATTCGCCGGTCGAGACATTCACCATTTCGATCGATTCGGTCCCCGTCTCCGTGAACGAGCTGCCCTCCTTGGCCTTTCTCCTCTGCTCTTCCATAGCGCTCTCGAAACCGTCTTCGTCTATACCGAGTCCCTCCTCGGCCGCCAGCGCCCTTGTGAGCTCCGGGGGAAAACCGAATGTGTCGTAGAGTAAAAACACCTTCTTTCCCTCTATCCTGCCGGATCCATTCTTCTTCACCTCATCGACCATGGAGAGGAACCTGCCCTTTCCCTCCTCGATCGTCCTGAAGAAGTTATCCTCTTCGGAACGAATGATCATCGCCGTATCGCTTCTCCTACCCTTCAACTCCGGGTAATCGACTTCCATTATGTCGACGATAACATCCACCAGCTCATGCAAAAACGGCTTATCGACGCCGATCGAGTAAAATCTAGTAAGGGCCCTTCTCAGAAGCCTCCTGATCAGGTAGCCCCTTCCCTCGTTGGATGGGTATATGCCTTCGGAGATTGCGAATGTCAGAGCCCTGGCATGATCGGCGATCATGTTGATGCTCATCCTGTTCTCTTCTCCCCGCCCGCCCCCCCCGGGGATCATGTCGACGAGTCTTTCTATAATGGGATTGAACAGATCCGTATGATAGTTGTCGGGGGCTTCCTGCAGTATAGTCGCCAGCCTCTCGAGTCCGAGGCCGGTGTCGATCCCGGGCTTCTCCAGCTCCCGATAGCTGCCGTCCTTCTCCATAAAGAATTGAGGAAAGACGAGGTTCCAGAACTCGATAAACCGGTCACAGTCACATCCCGGTGCACAGTCCTTTTCACCGCACCCGGAATCCGGACCGTTGTCGTAATATATCTCCGAGCAGGGCCCGCAGATGCCCGTCTCCCCCACGGGCCCCCAGAAGTTATCCTTCCTTCCCAGTCTGTAAATCCTCTCCTTTGAGAGTCCTATCTCGCCGTTCCAAATCCCGAACGCCTCATCGTCCTCTTCGAAGATGCTGACGAGCAATCTATCCTCGGGAAGGCTCAGAAGGTCCACCGAAAACTCCCAGGCCCATCGTATGGCCTCCATCTTGAAATAATCGCCGAAGCTGAAATTGCCCAGCATCTCGAAGAACGTATGGTGACGGCGTGTCCTGCCAACATTATCCAGGTCCCCCGCCCTCAGACACTTCTGCACCGTCGTCGCTCGCTTGTACGGAAGATTGTCGGTTTGCTGGTAAAGATCCTTGAACTGGACCATCCCGGCCGATGTGAAGAGAAGCGAAGGATCCCCCTGCGGAACCAACGAGGAACCCGGGACTTCCGTATGCCCCCTTTCGACAAAAAAGTCTAGATACGCCCGCCTTATCTCGTGCGCCGTACGTATCTTACCGCCCATTATCCTCTCCGTTCAATTCTCCCCTTAGTATACCAACACTGATATCATCAACAATATGCCTGTGGAATCCCCGCCGGGCCAGAAAATTCCCGATCCTGCGCGCAGCACGCTCCGAGTCCATCCCTGGGTCCAACCTCCGGCGCGCCAGCCCGGCCGCCAATTCCCTCTCACAACCCGGAGGGAACGCGCCTTCAATCACCCTTTCAATTACATCCGCTCCAACTCCGATCTTCTCGAGTTTCTTCCTAAGCATTATGGGACCTGACGGCTTGTGCTTCATTGCATATCCCACGAAATTAGAAGCGAGCCGTTCGTCGTTCACGTATCCCTGCCTCTTCAATGTGCCGATGATCCCATCTATCACATCCCTTCCCCCAACACCGTTTTCTGCGAGCGCCTCGCGGAGCTCCCTCTCGGAACGGTCCCTTCTCGAAAGCAGACCGTATGCAAAGGCCAATCCCGCCGCGCGCGCAATCGGCCCCTCAAGCTCTTCCAGGCTTTTACCATCGAGCTCCGCTCCTTCTTCGAGGAGCGCACCCGCCCCGGAGTTTCTATGTAACAGGAACTCCCGCTCCTTGGATGTCCTTATCCTACATAGGCCGCCTCTAAGCCTACGGATACTCACCACCCTTTCTGCATCATTACTCGGATCCGTCACCTTCGGACCCCGCGGGTTTCGGAGATATCTCCACATCGTAATGCTTGCGGACGGCGTTCTCGATCTCCTTCTTGATGTCCGCATTCTCCTTCAGAAACATGCGGGAGTTCTCCTTCCCCTGCCCCAACCTTATCTCACCGAAGGAATACCAGCTTCCGGTCTTTTCGACTATATCCGAGGCGATACCCAGCTCGATCAGATCGCCTTCGAGACTGATACCCTCTCCGTACAGGATCTCGAACTCCGCCTGCCTGAATGGAGGGGCGACCTTGTTCTTTACAACCTTTACCCTCGTCAGGTTTCCGACAATACGATCCCTGTCCTTGACCTGCCCGATACGCCTGATGTCCATCCTTACCGTGCTGTAGAATTTCAACGCGTTCCCACCCGTTGTCGTCTCGGGATTACCGAACAGCACTCCGATCTTCATGCGTATTTGATTCGTGAAGATCATGCAGGTCTTGGACTTTGCCACTGCGCCCGCTATCTTGCGAAGTGCCTGGGACATCAACCTCGCCTGAAGCCCGACGTGAGTATCACCCATCTGCCCCTCTATCTCCGCAGCGGGAACAAGGGCCGCGACGGAGTCGATCACCACTATGTCAATTGCTCCGCTCCTGATCAGGACCTCTGCTATCTCCAAGGCCTGCTCACCGGTATCCGGCTGCGATATGAGTATATTATCAACATCTACCCCGATCTTCCTGGCATAACCCACATCGAGAGCATGCTCGGCGTCTATGAAAGCCGCTACACCACCTAGACGCTGGGCCTGTGAGATAATCGAGCAGGTCAGTGTCGTTTTCCCTGATCCCTCCGGACCGAATATCTCGACGACCCTGCCTCTGGGCACGCCGCCTATGCCTAGAGCGATATCCAGAGCGAGGCTTCCGGTCGATATGCTCTCGATCGGTACTGTAGCCCCTTCAGCACCCAATCTCATTATGGAACCCTTGCCGAACTGCTTCTCTATCTGATCTACGGCCAGATCGATAGCCTGTTCCTTGTTTTCCCTGTTTCCCCTCTTATCCTTCGATTTCTTCATTTCCATCCTCCCACTTCACCCCCATCTGGCTTATAGTCTAACAACGAGCATCCAGCCACCGCTGATCCTCCAGGTCACCTCCTCAACGCTTCCCCCGGCGGCAGTGCCTGTGCCTCCCTCACCGGATTCTATCTCCCGGCGGACTCCATCCGTTGAGAATGAAGACAATTAAGGTATACTTATACCATTCACTCACTATGAATTCAACGAAATTCAATCGCCGGAACGGAAGGTGACCGTGGCCACACTACTGTAGGTAGCGCCCGACGGGCTCAACCGGCTTCTCACCAGCTCCAAACGGTCGGCCTCCTGAGAGGCCTCGGCCGGCAGAGGTGCGATAGCCTCGAGATCGGTTACGATACTCCTGGGCAGCGCCCTCTTTATCCTGGCAAGGGTCAGATGTGCCCTGAACGGTTTACGTTCCCTTACGAATCCCAGCTTCTCCAGCTCGTCCTCCAGATTCACGGCAAGAGACCGCATCCGTTCCACACCCTCCTTTATGCCGAAGAACAACACCCTGGGTCTCGATAGCGACGGAAATCCCCCGAAAGGACCGAAGGCGATTCTGAACGGCTCGATACCGGCCACCGCCAGTCCTGCGGCCTTGCACAGCCCCGGTATACGATCCTCGTCCACCTCGCCGAGGAATTTCATAGTGAGATGGTAGTTTCCGGGATCGATCCACCGCCAGGGTGGATCTTCAACGGGAAAGTGATGGATCCTCCCTCTTACAATCTCCCTGACCGGCCCCGAAACCGGAATCGCAAAGAAAAGCCTCATGCTCAACTCCGATCGTAATCGCCGCTAACAAGCAAAGCGTCGAGCCTCTCACGTACACCCAACAGCTCGAGCCTGACCAAGTCCAGTGCAATTAGGGATGCCCTCATCCTGATCCAATCCCTGATCCCGGGCAAGACGATCCTTTTGCAGTAATTGCAGCTTGGAGCTGCGAGACCGATAAAGCACAGACCCACAGGCTTTCCACGGGTTGCTCCCCCAGGCCCGGCGATACCCGTGGTGGAAACCGAATAATCCGATCCCGAACGCGACTTCATGCCGACGGCCATCTCGATGCAAACAGGCTCACTAACCGCTCCGAACTTCTCTATACTTTGCGCACTCACTCCGAGGCGCCGGACTTTAGCCTCATTGCTGTAAGTGACCGCGCCATCTATAAATACATCGCTCGCGCCGGGCACCGAGACCAGAGTCGAAGACAGGAATCCTCCCGTGACGGATTCGGCTACGGAGATCGTATCCCCCTCTTTCCTCAAAAGCCCGACCACCGCTTCGGTGAGCGTAGTATCGCCCGTTGTGTAGATATAACTTCCGAGTCCCGCTCGAATCGCCTCGAGATGATCGTTCAATGGACTTCCATGGGGCAGGTGGATATCGACACCTTCCGGGCCCGATATTATCGAGCAGCACCCCGGTGCTATTTCGCCCGCTATGTCCGATAGAATACCTTCTATATCGGTCTCCGCAAGCCCGAAGGTACGAAGCTTGGATCCTTTCTCACCTCCCCGCACCGACAGCGCCGGGAATACGATCCGGTCGAAAATATCCTTCATCTCGTCCGGTACACCCGGAAGAAGATACAATTCGAATCCCTCACCTATCACCTTCAGGCCTACGGCTGCACCGACTTCATTTGGAAGCACTTCGCACCCGGCCGGAACCCTTCCCTGGTCGGCATAGGACTCCGGCATCAGGGCCCCTATTCCGTCAAACCGCGACTTGACCATGTCTACTATATCCTCCCTGAACTGCACTTCCACACCCAGAGCTTCGATCGCGGCATCCTTTGTGACATCGTCCGATGTGGGACCGAGCCCCCCGGTCACTATGATCTTACCCCCACGTGAGAACGCGTCCCTGAACTCATCGGCCAGATAAGCTGGATCATCCGGCAGAAACGATACCCTTTCAGGCACGATACCCACAGAGGCAAGAGCCCCGCAGATGTACCTCGTGTTACCGTCGGCAACCTCCCCCCTGAGTATCTCATCCCCGACGGCGATTATCTCTACTCTGATATCCATGGCAAAGCGGATCGCCGGACGTGCGCAGGCGCCTTCAAGAACAATGTCGAACAACGCCGTGCTCGAGTACCGGGCTCAATTCAGATGGAATACGTTGACCAAGATGAATAATACGCCATATGCATAAATACCTGCCAGAACATCGTCCAACACGACGCCCAGCCCGCCCCGGATCTTCTGCGATTTACCGACGGGAAAGGGCTTGGCGATATCGAATATCCTGAAAAGCATGAAACCCATAACGCCCTTCAAGATAGATGGCTCAATGGCGAGCATGGTCACCTGCATACCCACAAACTCATCTATTACGATCTGCGATGCATCCTTCCCGTATATCTTCTCCATTTCATGAGATAGATATAGAGCTAGCGGCAGCATGACGGCAACCGAGATCGGACTCGATAAGAATCCGCCGCCGGGAATGAACAGATAGGCCGCAAGCCAGACCATGCACAGGAATGTTGCGGGAGCAAAGGGAAAAAATCCCGTATAGAATACGGAACCCAGCAGCGTTACAAGATGTTTCCTCAAAGAATTCAATCCTTTCCTGTTCGAAGGAGGATAACCTCGGAGGGAATGCAGGGCAAGGGAAATCCGCATAACTAGTCATAAAGACCTGCGGTCCGGGACTAGCTGCTTTTCCCGCCGCGATGCTGCTCCCGGCGGCAAGAGGTCATGGACCGACAGGAATATCCTGCTTGGATGTACTCTGTGTTATGAAAGGTTATGCAGTGCTCTCTTCGCGACGGCCTTCAGGGTGTCGAAGACCCCGACGCCCTTCGTCGCAACCGACTCGAATGACGGAAGACTGTTGGGATTGAGTTCCTGCTCCAGCTCATCTACCGAGATGATCTCCGGCAGGTCCCTCTTGTTGTACTGTATCGCATATGGCAGATCCTCGAGCTTGAGGTTGTACTCGGCGAGGTTTTCATGAAGATTGTAAAGGCTCTCAATATTCGCATCGTACCTGCTCTGCTGCGAATCGGCCACGAAGACGACTCCGTCGACACCCCTCAGAATCAACTTCCGGCTGGCGTCGTAGTACACCTGCCCCGGCACCGTATATAGATGGAACCGCGTTTTGAATCCCTTGACCTTGCCGAGCTCGAGAGGCAGGAAATCGAAAAACAGTGTGCGGTCCATCTCCGTTGCCAGCGTAATGAGCTTGCCCTTGGTCTCGGGCGAAACCTTGTTGTAGATATACTGGATATTTGTGGTTTTTCCGCACAGACCGGGACCGTAATAGACAATCTTAACGTTGATTTCCCTTGATGAGTAGTTGATTAACGACACCTCTGCCTCCCCCTAATCTGAGAAAAGACTGTCTATTTCGAATTCGGCCTCCGAGGCGAATTCTTCATCGAATTCCGTCAACTCCTCGTTTTCATACTCGAGCTTGTCGTACAGCCTCCGGATAACCGTAGCGAGGTTATCCACGGCCTTTTTCGCTCTTAGACGAACGAGCCCAAGAGTTGTTTTCTTGTCGAACAGGATAACCAGTATGATATCCTTCTCGACGCGGGCAAGGTACATACTCTCGTTGTTCCCCTGGTGATATAGGGTAGAGAAATCCTTCTCCCCTATCAGGGTGGCGAGTTGCGCGTTCGCCTCGAAGTCGGCTGCGCATAGAGAGGCGAAACTGTGCAGATCGAATTCCGGCTGTGCGCCCACACTCGAGATCAACTGCCCTGTTTTATCCAGGAGCAGTATGCTTGTCGAATTAGAGTTGCTCAGCAGCTCTTCGAGGGTTGTGTTGATAGCCCAATAATCTTTTTCGTATAGTTTCCAGTTGGTTCTGACCATCACTACGCTCTCTTTCGATAGGATGCCGCGCCGAACGATCAGATCGTCTCGCGGCCTTCCAAAGCCTTTGTTATGGTCCCGGTATCAACAAACTCGAGCGAGCTTCCGAAGGGAAGCCCCCTGGCTGGCCTTGTTATCTTCACGTCATATTTCTTCAACATTTTCGCTATATAGAGCATCGTCGTATCGCCTTCAACACTCGGATTTGTCGCTACTATGACTTCCTCTATCTCCCCGTCCGAGATCCTCTCCTCCAGCTGTTCCAGCTTCAGATCACCGGGTCCAACTCCGTCGAGAGGTGATAGTATCCCGTGTAGTACATGGTAGCGGCCCCTATACTTGCCTGATACCTCAAGAATGTAAAGGTCGGACGGCCGTTCAACGACGCATAGGATACTCCCGTTCCTCGTTGGATCGGCGCAGATTCTGCAGATTTCGCCTTCTGCAAGGTTTCCACATCTTTTGCAATATCCAATTTTTTCTTTAACTTGTAGAAGTGTCTCGGCAAAATCCCTGATCTCCTCCTCCTCCATATCCAGTATGGAGAATGCCAGCCTGCGGGCTGATTTTTCGCCAATCCCGGGCAACTTCTTCAGGTGATCGATAAGCACCTGTAGAAGAGGTATTCCGTGATTCATAGAACTCTCCTTAAGGGTTATAGCAAGAATCTTGCCTTATGTAAGATTAACACCGTGAAAGACGGGTGGCTGAACGGGGGAAAGTTCCCCAATCAGGTATCAAAACAGGCCGGGTATGGGCAGACCGCCGGTGATTGTGCTCATCTCGGCCTTGACCATCTCTGTGACCTTCGCCTGCGCCTCATTCACCGCGGCCAATACGAGGTCCTCGAGCATCTCCGTGTCCTGGGGATCGACCACCTCCGGATCGATTTTGATCGATACGACTTCATTTTTACCATTCATGACCACCTTGACCATCCCCCCTCCGGATGAAACCTCGATTGTCCGGTCCGCCAACATGGCCTGCATTTCCATCATCTTGGCCTGTACCTGCTGCGCCTGCTTGAAGAGCTTCCCCAAGTCTTTCATCCGTATATCCTCCTGTGAAATTACCGGCCCGTGTAGAGCTCTCCGTCGAACTCCTCGATCAGCCGTTTGGCTATGGGTGATCCCTCTGCCAATTTATCTATCTCCGGCGGCAGCTTCCTCTCCCCTCTCGATTCCGCTTTTTGAGGAGAGGATCTTGGAAATTTTTGTTCGGCTATCTCGATAACAAGCTTCCTCCCGAAGAATCTCTCCATTCTCGATTCTATATAGCTCTTGTTCTTTTCTTCACTAATCATTTCGCTGGCAAAACGGTTCTGCGGGCTGAACGATAGGATCACCCTGTCATCCTCGATTCCCCGGACCTCGGCCGACATCAACCATATTCCGAGGGTGAGCTTGGCCTCCCTGACCTGGGCAAGAAACCTCTCCCATTGATCTCCGCCGCCGATCCTCGACAGGGGATCTCCACTCTTGGTCATTCCTCTCGCGCTGTCCCCGCCCGAACCACAGCCCTCCTCATCATCGACAGAACCGATGTCCCCGACCTCGTCGGATCGCGGATCCATCGTTACGCCATCTGCACCGTACGACTCTTCCCGGCCCCGGGGGCTGGCCCCGCCCGGTTTCGCAACTCTACCCGCTCCACCACTCTCAGTGCCGCCGACGGGGCCGCGTGATGCATCTCCGGTCTCACCGGCGCCCCGACCACCACCGCCGATGTGGTCGATCCTCTTGATCAGCTCCGACAGCTCCACTACCGAATCCCAAGAGGCGGCTTCCGCCATCGCCGCTTCGAGTTGGTAACGGGGCTGGGTCGTCCCCTTGAAATCTCGAAACGACTTTACAGCCGAGCGAAAAAGAAAAAGGAGATCCTCGGTGTTAAAGAACTTAACGGTTTCGCCAAGTCTGTCCATCTCTTCGCCCGTCAAATCCAGCCATCCGGAAGAACCCTCACCCTTGATGCTCAATACGATGAGATTCCTCAGGCCCTCGATGAACGCAAGATAAAACTCTTCGAGATCGAGACCCGAGGAGACCACGTCGTCGACGATTCCGAGCACCTTCTCCCTGTCCCTTTCTCCTATCGAATGAAGTAGTTTTTCAACAATCTGCGAATCCACGAGACCAAGGACATTTCTGACCAGCTCTAGGTCTATCTTCTCGTCCGATGCGGAGATACACTGATCCAGCAGGCTTATTGCGTCACGCATGCTCCCGTCTGCATGCCTGCAGATGAGCACAAGAGCCTCTGCGTCGAATCCGACCTTCTCCGATGTGCATATCTCCCGAAGCCGACCTTCGAGCTCCTTGAGCTCCATCCTCTTGAAGTTGAAACGCTGGCACCTCGATAGTATCGTGGCCGGGACCTTGTGTGGTTCGGTCGTGGCAAAAACGAGATACACGTGAGGCGGCGGTTCCTCTAGTGTCTTGAGCAGGGCGTTGAAGGCCTGCGTGGTCAGCATATGCACCTCGTCGATTATATATATCTTGGAATTCCCCTGAGTGGGTGAATATCCTATCTTCTCCCTGAGGTCCCTTATCTCGTCTATCCCCCGGTTGGAAGCGCCGTCTATCTCTATCAGGTCGAAATGCCTTCCCTCGCTAACGGCGACGCATGAAGGGCACTCGTTGCACGGTTCGGCATCCTTCCTGTTCTGGCAGTTGATCACCTTGGCGAGAAGCCTCGCGGCTGTTGTCTTTCCACAACCCCTGGGACCAGCGAACAGGTAGGCATGAGCAAGCCTCCCCTTTTCCACGGCCTTCATGAGGGTGTGGGTGACATGATCCTGCCCTACGACCTCCGAAAAGGTCCTGGGCCTCCATTTCCTTGCAAGCACCAGATAAGACATACTATGCCTTCGCCGTTATGAAACTGGAGATCGTACACCCGGTCTTGACAGCTGTCCCCGGCTCTTGCAGCGGGGTTAGCTCCTGCCAGGTTAATCCGCGGCACATAAGAATGTCTGCATACCGCTGCTACCTTCCGGTCCTGACGGGGTTGGCAGGTTCTTATTGCGCGGGACCTGACCATCAACGCCACTTCCCGCGGCAGAATTCTCGAAAACAGATCTCCCTCAACCGGGAATTCAGCCCCGCTATAGCGGATTGCGGGTACAGGGCACCGCTACCTCCCCACCTAGTACGACCTCCGCAATTATACGATTGGTGGAGATGAGCGGATTCGAACCGCCGACCCCCTCGTTGCGAACGAGGTGCTCTCCCAGCTGAGCTACATCCCCACCTTCCATAGACTTCCCGCTCCCGGTCATTATGGAACAATCGATGATCTGGCGGAGAGAGAGGGATTCGAACCCTCGGAGCAGTAACCTGCTCAACGGTTTTCGAGACCGCCCCATTCAACCAGCTCTGGCATCTCTCCCTGTCACTTATACGATCTTCATCGAGACATACAGCTCGGTGCGCCTCGAACGTCGATCTCAGATTCCTACCGGCGGCTCATCAACGGGCCGCTGTGAACACATGGCGGAGAGAGAGGGATTCGAACCCTCGGAGGGTTGCCCCTCACACGATTTCCAATCGTGCCGATTCAGCCAGCTCTCGCATCTCTCCGCTTATTTCCCTTCCCTCTTATTGCTGAGAAAAAGTGATTGATGAGCTCGAGGCTTTCCTTTTCCCTCACACAACCCTTGACCTCAAGATGGTGATTGAATAGCCCGGCTTCATGGAATCTGCCGACCGAGCCGCAGGCACCGCTCCTCGGCTGCTTCGCGCCGTAAACCACCCTGGATACGCGCGAATGATAAAACGCTCCGAGGCACATGTGACACGGCTCAACGGTTACGTAGACCTCGCATCCATCGAGCCTCCAATCTCCGAGAGCCCTCGAAGCCTCTTCTAGCGCCAGAATCTCGGCATGCGCGGTCGCGAGCGATCTGGCCTCTACCTCATTACGGCCGCGCCCTATCACGGCGCCGTTTCGCACAACCACGGCCCCGATAGGGACCTCTCCGTTTTCGAGCGCCCTCGAAGCTTCAGCCAGGGCCTCCCCCATCCACAACTCATCATCCACTCTTATATAGAACCCTTTCCAGGTAATGCATCTACCAAAACCCTTATGACAAGATCGGCCACGTCGTCGAAAGGCGGAGCCGCATACATATCGCTGCCCGTCTCGGTCTTGCCTCTTATCCTGCGATCATGGCCGCCGTAAGCAGCAGTAACCCTCTCGCCTTCGGTTCTCACCGCCTCCTTGAAATTCTCGTCCACAGCCTCCCAGACGACTTTGCCCGTAGCGGGCTCCACCAGGAACATCTCGGCGCCGACCTGCGTGCATGACGCGGTACCCACTTCCCTGTAATCGGCCTCGTCCTTGTTCCATAGATAGACATGAAAGATAAGCATCAGATCAATGTTGCGCACGGACTTTATAGCTCGTAGGAATTCGATGCTCTCCCTGCTGCCCCCTTTGTCTGTCGTCCATAACCTTTTGAAATTTGCGTACTTATCTAGAATTCCCGCCTGACTCATGGCAATGCGGAACTGCTCCGGGGAGAGAAAATTGTATTCGGTCCTCTCTCTAAGCGCATCACGGAGTATCCTGTTCGAGGTCCGTTCGCATTCCCGTATCATCTCCTGCTCGCCCGTGATCGAAGTGAAAACCGGTACAGTCATGATGCTGTTCACCAGGCCCGGCTCGAAATCGGGATCCATCTTCACCACCGAGGGGTGCTTGGCCTTGCACCCGCATATTGCCACAAGCGCACAAATCAGCGGCAGAACAAGATATCTCTTCATTTCTCACTCCCTATCCGCTGCCGAAACAGCAATTTAATGTCATGAACAAGATAACATAACAACCTCTTGGAGTCACTGTCAATATTGAAAAGAAAAGGGAGAGCAACGACAGGTGTTCAAGTGCAACTGCTAATTTAACATAGCATTACATTGCCGTCATCTTGGATTCGACATGAATGGCGACCGGATCGCCATGCGACGCAGGACCGGTGGAGGGATTCCCCGTTCTCTGCCATTTCATACTCGTGCGGAGGGGACCGAACTGCATAGAAAAGCTCCCCGGAATGATCTTCGAAGATCCAATCCGGGGAGCTGTGAACTTCCGGGTACCCCTATGTATCGCCCTCTCTACCAGAAATTCATAGATATATCGCTGGAAGGATCTATCTCGTTCCACGCGATCTTCTCCACCTGGCCGGTCGTTGGGAATGCAGGAGGAGGGTTGTCCAGCAGGCGAGGATCGTAATGATAGTCCTTCTCGTACCCGGTACTTATCAACCCGGAATAGCTGCTGAATGTACCTACCGCGCCCCTCTGTTTCTGAATTATGCCGCCGTAAACGATGAGCTTACCGCGCGGGGATCCGCTGGCATAATCCTCAACCGTCCACGATGTGTTGAGCGCCATGATTGCGGCCATGATCGTCTCATCGGCGCTGTCCAGGTTGGCCGGAGAATCCCATACGACGACATTGCCCTCCGACACAAGACCCAGCAGGTCGGTCGATGTCGGATCCGTTCTGGGATCGGTATCGTAGACGACATTGTCCATGATCCTTATATCCCCGTTGCACCCTATCGTGACCTGGCCCTTAACCGTCCCCTCGACCTCGGCCCTGCCGTTCACGTATATGGTGCCGTTTGACGGGTAGCTCATGTCCGAAGTGCTTCCACCGATCGTCACCCGCAGGAATGGATTCCCTCCACCATCGATGCGGAACTCCACTTCCACGGGATTTCCGTTCAGCACAAGTCCCCCGGGCTCGTTGGCCTTGTTGAGAAGCATCTGGGTATCGTTGGGCAGGTCGATGACGGATGCGTCCAGAGTCACTCCCTTGCGGAAATCCGGATCGTCCTGGGGAGGCCCGCCGTTGTAGTAATCGATGGACGACGCCGCACTGGACACCTCATCGTAAAACGTGGGGCTCCCGTATATGTGCAACTGGTCGTTCGTGTGCACAGGTCCGTAGAGCTCATCATCGGTGACCCACCAGATGGTAGAGCCGCTCGGGAACTTCTCGAGGTCGGAGAAGTAGGCGTAGCGGGAGAAGTTCTGCTGTCCCACCTGCACCTGCAGCACCTTCGACATACCAGAGCCGTTGAGCGTGGCCCTGACCGTTATCGCGACAAAGCGTGACGTGTTGCCCGTGTTCGAATCGAGCGGATCGAGATAGCTGGTCACGGTCCCCTTGCCGTAGAGCTCCTGGTCGTTCAGCAGAATGGCGGGCTGGTCCTTGTTTGCGCCCGAGCCCAGAAACGGGACTGAAAGCTGGGCAAGATACTGTATGCTCTTCTCAACACCGGCCTCAGCCAGGTAGAAGGCATCCTTGTCGAGTTTCTCGTTCGAGGCCAGCCTCGTCTCGTTCACCGATATGGAGCTCACTCCCATAACGATCCCGGTGAGAGCCAGCATTATCAGTATTACGATGACCAGTGCCGCTCCCCGTTCGTTGCTTTTGCTGTTTCTCTGTTCAATCATTTCCGATCACCTTCTCCGGCTGTATTTAGGGTAATGCAGCATTCTCTCTGACGACGACATCGTCGATATTCCACCCCGTGTATGCGTGGCTGCCGTCCGATTTCAACCTGAACATTATCGCGACATCGCTCTCCCCGTCGGCCCAGTCGGATATGTCGATCTCGACGAACACCCACTCTGAATCGGTTATCTCGGAGGCGTTCTCCCAGATCTTCGTCCACGGGCCGGAATGGCCCGAGGTGCTAATAAGGATCGACGCCTGATCGTAGGCGGGGGCCTCGACGTTCAGCCACCTGTAAAACTGTAGCGCCAGATTGCTGTATCCGTAGCAGTCGAGCTGGCCTTCCGGTGTTATGAGGTAGTTATCCACGTTATTCTGGTAGATGCCGTTCCAGCCGCTCAAACCGATATCGTTGCCGTAGCAGGACGATCCGGAATGGGCCGAGGTCGGATCGGGGCCGCCGTAGTAACTTGCTTTCCCCAATGGAGTGCCCAGCTGCCAGTCGTCCTGTGTTCTGTCGTAGCTGTGATACCAGCCTTTATCGCTTTCGAAATCGTCCTCGAACACGATGTAGGACGAGGGTTCCTGGCATATCGAGTAGACGGGTCCCACGATGTTAGAGTTCACAGATTCCTTGACCCCGTCGTACGCCCTGATCACGTAGTAATACCCCATTCCGTCCACAGGGGGATCGAGGCTGAAGATATCCTCGTCGTAGTAGGTGTACGCGGGAGATCCGACCGCCGTCACCTCGCCCACCAGGTCGTCGAACCCCTCCGTATCCGAGGTTTCACGGTAGATCTTGTAGATAATAACGTTGCTAGTGCAGTGCCCGTCATCCGCGGACCTGTCGAAGGTTACCGTTATACTGCCGCCCGCATCGGCCGGAGTGTCGTATGCGCTCGTGATCCGTGGCGCGCCGGGCTCTCCGTCGGACATCGTGTTGCTCTCGTTGGACGGCGAAGATTCCCTTGTGTTTACATCATCGTAAGCCGTGGCGCAGTAATCGTAGAACTCGCCTATAACGGGAGGCGACGACGGATTTTCCGCCGGGCCGTCGACCCACAGATAGGTCTCGGAGCCGCTTGCCTCGGTTTCCCCTACGAGCTGCATGCTCGAGAAATCCTGCTTTCTGTAAATCAGGTAATGCGTCACAGAACCCGCGGCGGGTATGTCCTGTGGAGAATGCTCCCACGTGACATTGATCGCACCCGTGTCATCACAGAGGATATCCTCCGCTACCAGGTTCTGCGGTGGATCGAGCTCGGTGTTTCTGATCGGAATGCCGCTCTTGTAGTTCGAGGGTACCTCGTCTGTCCCGCTATGAGTGTAAACACAGTAACTGTATTCATTTCCCCTTGTAAGATCTCCATCGATGTGGCTGTAGTTCGGCTGTGCGGTCGCCGTTATAAAGACAACCGATTCGTAATCGGAGTCCTCTATCCCCTTTCTTCTCACCTCGTACTGAACTACCTCGCTCGGCACGCAGTTCTCCGAAGGGGACATTTCCCAGGTTACGACCAGAGCATCGCCCTCGTCATCGGGGAAATCCGCCACGCTGACGAGCTGGCAGGCCGAGATGGTCCCCGAATAGTAAACGGCGCCGTACTCGTTCGAGTTGACCGAAGGTATCGTGTCGGCACTGCTGCCCAGGGCCCGGGCGATATAGTAATAGTAGCCGCCCGTCTCCGGCGGGGATCCTGCGATGTTATCGGTGCTGTTGTCGTAGAACGTATAGGATGTACTACCGCTGGCCTGCAGGTATCCCACGATCATCTTCGACAGGATCCCACCGCCGGCATTCGGTCCCCTGTAGATCTGGTATCCTGATACCTGACCGTTCACGGACTGGTCGTCTGGTGAGGCCGATATCAGCACGCATATCTCCGCCTGAGAATCACAAGGCGTATCGTAGGCCTTGACGATATGCGGAGGGGCAGGTCCGTTCGGCAGCGCCTGCACCGGACCCGCCATATTCGAAGGATTGGACTCCTGCGGACGGCAATCCCAGGCCGACACCACGTAGTAGTAGGGCACTCCGAGCTCGGGCCCCCCGATAAGCGAGTGGATATCGTCATTGTGAGTATAGGAGCTCGTTCCTTTTGGGGGAAGAGAGCCAATACACTCCCACTCGCTGCTTCCATCCGGACGCCTGTAAATCGTGTAGCTCGTCACATCCTCCTCGCCGTACTGCTCGTCGTTCGATGCATTGAAAGTCAGAGTGATGCTTTCGCCGCTGTCATCGGGCGTATCGACCGCGCTCAGGCTTGTCGGCGAGGCCGGCGGGTCACCGCAGGCATGGAGATTGGCGCTTCCGGTACCGATATTTCTCGGTCTCACCTTGCTTGTCATGATCATGGATCTGTAGTTGCGGGGATTATTCGGGATGCTGTGAGGACCCGCATAACCCGCCTCCATGAGCGCCGATTCGGCCTCGATCGTAACCTCGACCTCGATGATCTTATCAAGCTGATTCTGAGGTACGCGTGACAAGGCAGCCATCTCGGCCTGACTGAGCCCTCCGTCACCATTGCCGTCTCCCCAGAGAACCACGTTCCCCGTTCCGTTGAAGTCACCGTAGTACTTGAACAGAGGTGCGGGGAGCTGTCCATCGGGATAGTTCTCCCGCCCACGTATGCCGTAGGCGATGATGTCCTTCTTGGAGCCGTTCTCCTCGCGATACAGGGCGTAATCCATCGGATTATCAGTCTCGACGTACCGGTCCTCCATGCCGACAGTGCCGTTATCACTCCTGTCGAGCGTGAAGCGGATGGTCTCGGCGTTGTTGTTGTACTGCTCGAGTGCTCCGAGGTTCTCTCCCGGGTACGTGCCGGGTACGTAGGACGTGACACCATCGCTCAGAGGAACCGATTGGTTGATATTCATTCCCGGAACGCCCGTAACACCTGTCGATACATCACCATTGAAAATGATCTGATACGGAGCAGCGTCTATTATGACGGGCTGGCCGTTGAAGTCGTCGATGTTCAGGCCCGCCAGTCTCAGTTCCCGCTCCAGTGTCTCGAGAGCGATACGTGCGTTCTGCTGTGCATTAATGGACTCGTTCTGGGCCCGGGAAGCCTTCTTCTGCGACACCAGAACGTTATATGTGATCGCTATCAGCATGGCGCCGACGAGAAGCGCGATCATCATCTCGATAAGCGAAAAGCCCGCTCGTCGTCCCCTATTTGCTTTCATGATCTCATCTCCGTTCAGTAGCATCATAACTGGACATCCTTGAATCGGCTGATACTGGATCGTAGTTCGACATTTCTCGTGTTGGCAAACTCTCTCCACTCAACCTCCACCATGATCTCCTTGAGAACGCTGCCTCCCAACGCATCCAAGGAATCAACTATCGTTACCGTTCTTTTGAAATTCGAATAATCGGGATTGCCCAGATCCACCTGCCCGTAATCTTCATCGGGGTAGTTATTTCCGATTATGTCATCGTAGCGCATGGCGCTCATGATCTCTTCCATTCTCTGATGGGCAAGATTAGTCGCCACGACGGTGTGTTTGGACCGGAGATTGGCATGCATGACCTGAAAGGTGACCTGGCTCAGGCTGAGAAGCCCGATGGCGAATATGGTCATGCCGACGAGTATCTCGATTAATGTCATCCCCTTTCTCCCTATGGGAATAATCCTTTTTAGCATGGCAACCTCCATTCCGATTTGTTCAGTCATAATTCGGTCTATCGAGAATGACGCTTCCGGTTGTGCGCCGCACCACCATCATCATATCCGCACCTTTCTTCTGCTGCCGGAATTCTATATCTG